>JGI12316J15309_10000293_pt1 | contig 311142 bp, 231 predicted proteins | sample MarCyaLeptolynsp_FD_15309 | JGI IMG/M metagenome (IMG submission 15309) | reverse complement strand
CCCTCTGCCCTCTGCCCTCTGCCCTCTGCCCTCTGCCCTCTGCCCTCTGCCCTCTGCCCTCTGCCCTCTGCCCTCTGCCCTCTGCCCTCTGCCTTAAAAACACTCAGCCCTTATCTCCTAGCGTATGCCCTTCCTTGCAAACATCACAAGTTGCTCTGTACCTATTTAACCTGGGACTTTAGACCCATGGCAAATTTAATGCCCCCGCCTCATGTCAGCGACCCTGACTCGTCCCTAGGATTGAACCATACCCTGGCTCCGGTTTTGAGCGCAATCTGCAGGCTCCGAGACGGCCAGACAATCGACACAATCGCATTCAGGAGAATAGTCATGAGTACAGTATTTTTGGTAGAAGATTCTCGTAGCCAGCGCCAGATGATAAAGGCCCTGTTGGCGGCGGAACGCTTTGCAGTGAAGACTGCGGCGAGCGGAGGGGATGCGATCGCGCAAATTCAACAGCACGCCCAACAACAGCGTCCGCCTGACGTAGTGATTCTAGACATCCTCATGCCAGATCTCAACGGCTATGAGGTCTGTCGTCAGCTGAAACAGCATCCCAACACCCAAAACATTCCGGTGATTTTTTGTTCCTCCCAGGGTCGAGAATCAGACATTTACTGGGGCTTCCGACAAGGAGCCGCAGCCTATGTCACCAAACCCTTTCGCCCAGAAGATCTGACCCAAACCATCAGAGCTGTGCTGGCGAGCAGCAGTCCATCGAATCAACCCCAAACGCATTGAATACCCAACCCTGTCTTCCTGTCCTGATGAGTTCAAAAACGCGCCTCACAAGAGTGAGTTGCCGACATTACAGCACTACGAGAATAGATTAGGACAGAACAAAAAGCTCAAAACTAGATGTAGTCAACCTTTCCCTTCTGCCTGCTGCCCTCTGCCTCCTGCCTTTTGCTATACCACTTCACCCAGGACGAACAAGTTGGAGTAGAGCCACGTTGCGCGATGGACTGGCAATCTTGCCATTGGGATTTGGGTGGATCAGCGAGAACAAAACTGTGCCGCTCCATAAAGAAGATCCGACTCTCTATCACAAAGTAATGCCGCTCCTCTATGTAGTCATGCCGCTCCATAAAGAAGATTCGACTCTCTGTCACACAGTAATGCCGCTTCTCTATATATTAATGCCACTCCATAGAAAAGATCCGACGCTCTACCACAGAGCTATGACACTTCTTTATGCATCAATGCAGACATGGATTTGGGCGGGCTGATCCCTGGAACAGAGCTGAAAACTCGTAGGATGGGCAAAGCGAAGCGTGCCCATCGCAAGATCCTGTGATGGGCAAAGGGCCAACCCGTGCCCATCCTACTAACTTGATATCAGTAAGTAGGGTAAGCAAAATTAATTTTGCCTACCACTTGCTTGAAATCCCTGCAGTGCAAACATTTCCCAATCTGGCTACATATTCTTAATTTTGCTTAGATACTGAATTTAGATACTGAGGAAAGCAAATACCCGCTTCATCTCGCTAAAAAATTGTCACATCCTGCGAAAAAATTTGCCCTCCTGCCGATAACTCCATAACGGTACAGCCGCTGCCAGGGCCTAGCACAAGATACATCTTGTAACATTGACCGCTCAACACGAACGCTCAAGGTATTCTTTTTTTAAAAGAATAAAAAGAATACCTTGATGCAGGCCCCTCCCCGCAGCGACAAACCAGGACGACAATCCCCTGAGGTGAGAGCAATGACCCATTTCCAATCGCAACGGCAACCCAGTTTCCCCAGATTCCACCCAATCGTCTCGCCACTCCCGGCAGTAGTACTTTCTCTAGTGGCAGCACTCCTGTTCTCCAAAGCCGCCCACTCCCAGTCCATCATTCCCGCTGCCGACGGCACCGCCACCCTCGTCACTCGCGACGGTCAGCGCTACATCATCAACGGCGGCAGTCTCTCCGGCGACGGCACCAATCTCTTCCACAGCTTTCAGGACTTCGGCCTCAGTCTGGGGGAAAGTGCCGACTTCCTTGCCCATCCCCAACTACAAAATATCCTCGGTCGCGTCACGGGCGGCACCGCTTCCATCATTGACGGGCTGATTCAGGTGACGGGCGGCAGTCCCAACCTCTACCTGATGAATCCCGCAGGCTTCGTCTTCGGCAACAACGCCAGCCTCAACATTCCTGCTGCCTTCACCGCCACCACCGCTGACCGCATCGGCTTCGGTGACGGTTTTGGTGACGGTCAATGGTTCGATGCCTTTGGCTCCAACAATTTCAAGACCCTTGTCGGTACCCCCAACCAGTTCGCCTTCACCGCCAGTCAACCCGGCAGCATCATTAATGCAGGCGATCTGGCCGTGGCCCCAGACCAGAACCTGACGCTCCTTGGCGGCACCATTGTCAACACCGGCAGTCTGACTGCGCCCAGCGGTACCCTCACCATCGTCGCTGTCCCCGGCGAAAGCCTGGTGCGCATCAGCCAGGAGGGCATGCTGCTCAACCTCGAAATCAACCCCTTGGAGAATCAGCCTGCATCTTATACTCCACACCCCGCACCCTTATCCTTACCAGAGCTACTGACCCAGGCCAACCTCACCCAGTCCACGGGAGCAACTGTTGATGCGAGCGGCACAGTGGTGCTGACGGGATCTGGCTTGCCCCTTGCCGCTGGCGATGTGGCAATGAGCGGTCACCGGCTGGCTGCTGGCAGTCCACCCTCGGTTCGGGCGGGCACTGCCACCCTCAGCGCTAACGGCCATCTGACTCTGGTGCAGAGCCAACTGCAAACCACGGGCGACCTGAATCTATTTGCCCGCAACACTGTCCAAATCCGCGATAGCGCGACGACTCCCTTCTCTGCTATTGCTGGGGGAAACCTCATCCTTCAGGGCAACCAGGGAATTGACATCCTGGCCCTGAATCATTTACCTGGGAAACCCTTCCAGAGCGGTGGCGACCTGAGCTTGATCAGTAACGGCATCATTTCTACCGACGCCCATTTTTCCAGTGGCGGCAACTTCTCCCTGCGCACCCTCAAAGGCGAAATCGCTAACTTTCGCAGTCTCTACGACCCCATCGTCGACGTCGGCGGCGACTTCGCTGTAGGCGACTACACGGGAGCCTCCCTGCAAGTCACTGCAGGCGGCAATATCACCTATGGTACGGTCGTCATCAATGCCATCGATCCTGCTGTCCATCCCACCAATCCTGCTTTCTTCCTGAATGCAGGCGGGATGATTAACGGACAGGGAGATGTTTCAGAATCTCTGGCAGGTGAGTTTCTGGTAGATTTTCAAGCTGTTGGAGATATCAATACACAGGGAATTATTACCAATGGTGGGTTGATTAATCTCAACAGTACCGCCGGATCTGTCATTGCCAATAGTAAACTTGACACTACTTTTAAAGGTTTCTCTTCTGGAGATGCTGGAGATATTCAATTGTCTGCTTTGGGAGACATCACAACAGGCGACCTGGAGGCAAATGGATCCGTTGATGGAGGCGACATTACCCTGGAAGCGGGCAACAGAATTATCACTGGCACGATCAGCTCTGCCTCTGCAGCGACTGGTGCTGCCATTATCGGAGGGGGCGATGGGGGTGATGTTATGTTGACGGCGAGTGGAGACATCGAAGTTGTTTACATTGATGCCAGAGGGACTAGTGTTGGGAGTAATGATGGAATTGGTGGAGATGTTGATATTACCACCGATGGGTTTTTTCGGGTTACCGGATCTTTCCCGTTTACCACTTCATCGGGGGTTGCCACCAGCATTTCAACTGAAGGGACTGTCGGCAACGGATCCATTACGATTCGCTACCGGAGTGGTGCTTCAGGGACGCCCTTTAGTATTGGCGATGGTGCAATGAATGGTACGGCGGCGGCGATTACCAGCGGTAGTTTTACCCTGGTGCCGCCTGAGTCCCTGTCTGGGGAGTTTGTCCTGGGTAATATTCAAATTCTCGATCTTGATTCAACCGCTAGCACGATCCCGACGGTGGATCCGGTCGATTTACTGCAACCGGATCCCTATTCGCCGCTATTCGTGAGAAAGATTCCCCCCTTGGAAGTAGATACGATTGCAGAAGTCGACGAATTTTTTACGCAGACGCTGGAAGCCTATCTGGAATTCTCTAATACGCCGATCAAAACCCTCGCTGATGCTCGCTCCATTTTGGGTGGACTGGAGCAGGAGGCTGGCATCAAACCGGCGCTCATTTATGCGGTTTTTACGCCTAGAGGAATCGGTGGCGATGGGCCGCCGTCGGATGGGACTAAGTCTCTAGACTCAGAGCGGTTTTCACCTGCTAATCCAGGGACTAAAGTTATTTGGCGATTCGTTTCCCAGGGGATTAGCGCCAGCGGAGATAGCTGGCTGCAATTGAATCGCGAACCCCAGGCAGACGACCAGTTGGAATTGATTCTGGTGACTGCTAAAGGCCGGGTTATTCGTCGGTCTGCACCGGGGGCCAGCCGAGCAGCTGTGCGTCAGGGATCTCGCCAGTTCTCTGAGCAGGTGATTAGGGCAGGGAACATGGGGTCTCTGGTTGCTGCAGGTCGAACGCTTTACCAGTGGTTGGTTGCTCCGTTGGAGGATGAGTTGCAGGCGCGAGAAATCAATAATCTGGTCTTCATTCTGGATGAGCGTTTGCGTTCGGTGCCGCTGGCGGCGATGCACGATCGCCAGGGGTTTATTGTGGAGCGCTATAGCGTTGGTCTGATGCCCAGTCTTTCCCTAACAGACACGCGCTATGTTGACCTCAAGAATTTTCGGGTTCTGGCTATGGGGGCATCGGAATTTGTTGGTGAGTCTCCCTTGCCAGCGGTGCCGATGGAGGTGTCTGTAATTGCCAATGGACTGTGGCAAGGCAGTTCGTTCCTCAATGAGGGGTTTACGCCAGAGCGTCTGCTCGAAATTCGTCAATCGACGCCATTTGCTATGATTCATTTGGCCACCCATGCCAGTTTCCGTCCGGGGAAGCCAGACAATTCCTATATTCGATTCTGGGATCGGGCGTTACCTTTCGATCGCATCCGACAACTGCAACTGTACGATCCGCTGACGGAGTTGCTGGTGTTGAGTGCTTGCGAAACAGCTGTAGGCGATCCAGAAGCAGAGTTGGGCTTTTCTGGTTTAGCGGTGCAGACGGGAGTCAAGTCTGCTCTGGGCAGTTTATGGCAGGTGAACGATGTGGGTACTCTGGGGTTGATGACCAGTTTTTACGAACAGTTGAAGCAGTCTTCTACTAAATCGGAGGCGTTACGTCGGGCACAACTTGCTATGCTGCAAGGGAAGGTTCGTATCCAGGACGGGCAGCTTGTGACTGATTTGGGGGCATTTCCGCTACCCCCATCTTTACAATCGACGGGAAATATAGCATTAAGCCATCCCTATTACTGGAGCGCGTTTACGCTGGTGGGGAATCCGTGGTAAGGCTGCAGGAGAATCGGAGTTTGGCTCTATTGATGTCTCTACCGATTTAGCAGATTGAGCTGATGGAGCAGCGTTTGGGAACGCTGGTAGTTTTCTGTGTCGTTTTGTTGAACAAACAAATTGGCTGCTGTTTGCAGGTCTTGTAATGCTCCCTCTCGATCGCCTGTGAGGTAGCGAACGTTCCCCCGGTTGTAATAGGCGGGCGCAAGCTGAGGGTCATTGTGCAATGCTTGGGTGTAATCGTCAATGGCTTTCGGGTAGTGGGTGAGCGAGAGGTGGAGGTTGCCTCGATTGTAGTAGGCAGCGGCAAAGTGGGGATTGAGGTGTAATGCTCGAGTTTGGTCGTCAAGGGCAAGGTTTGTCTTCCCGAGTCGTGCATGGATGATGCCGCGATTGCTGTAAGCTTCGCTGAATTTGGGATCGAGTTTCAATGCCTGGTTGTAGTTTTCCAGGGCTGCCTGGAGGTCGCCCAGAGATTGATAGGAACGGCCTCGATCGTTATAGGTATGAGCACGACGAGGTTCAATTTTGAGGGCCTGGTTGAAGTTTAGGATAGCGCGTTTGGCCTGGCCCAGTTTATAGTACGCTAGGCCGCGATTAACGTAGGTGTGGGCATCGATAAACTGCAGCTTTTCTCCAATTTGTAGCGTTTCTGAGTAGGCTGCGATCGCACCTTTGTAATCCTGTTGCGCTGCCCGATCCAGTCCCTGATTGTGCGTTTGAAAATACATTACGCTCAACGGTGTTTGGCCGGTAAACGTTTGCAAGAGTGGAGTTTTCAGCATGATAGGAATGCTAATGAATGCGATTAGAATTCCTGGACCGACTGCATCAGCGATTCTCATGATATAGGAGCCTTCTGAATCAGACCGAGTGATTCGCAAAATCACTTAGTTACCACGACCAGTTTTTGAGCGTGCGAGTGGAATCTGCACGTTCAAATATCACTATTTGTTTACCACGACCAGAATGGTTAGAGCCAGTCAGTCAAAAGTAAGCGCCATCGCAAAGCTTGAGGTGAGAGCGGCAAACCCAGATACATTGGCAACCAGAAGCCGAATGCGATCGCAATCAGAATCATGCCGCTGTAGGCCAGTTGTCTAAGTTTGTTCCGATTGAGCCATTGGTGAAAGCACCAGGCAAGGATCAGAAAACTGAAGCAAGCTGCGGGCAAGTAATGATATATAAATGTACATCGAGGTGCAAATACCCAGGGCAACCAACTGGTTAAATAGTTAATACTGCAATAAATAAGCGGCCAATCCTGCTGGGAAAAAGAATGAGAAGACTGGAACAATCTTCTTCCCAGAGAAAACAAGGTTATCGCGATCGCAAACGTTGCCAACCACCACAGGATTGGATTTCCCATTGCTCTGACATCATAAATGACTGTTTTGTCAGGGGTTAAAGTGCTAATTTGATGGAAATAACGAATGGGCCGCAACATCAAAGGCCAGGTATACCAGGCAGAACAGTAGGTGTGGCTCGCATGACTAATAGCGCTATGATAGGCGAACATCTTTTGATGGAGCTGCCAAAGATTGACACCAGGATTGAGGGTTAAATGCGGCAGCCATAAAAGCGTATAAGCGGCTAAAGGGATAACGCCCAAAAAGATCGTCGCTTGCCGGATGTTTAAGGGTTTAGGAAATAGGGATCTTACCGTTTTGATGTTTGTGGTTCCCCAAACACCGATCGCTCCACTCAAAAACAACAGACCGTTCCATTTCACAGCAACAGCGGTACCAAAGCTTAAGCCAGCACCGAATAACCAGGCCTGATTTTTGCTGGATAATCGCGATCGCAAGAAAAACCACTGTCCTAACAAACCGAAAAACAAGACATAGATGTTTAATAAAGCATATCGAGATTCAACTAACAAAAGTCCATCTAATGCACTTAAGCCCGCAGCAATCAGAGCATAACGATGCTGGGGTGCAATTTGATAAGCAATGCCACCAACCAGAAGTGGAATTAACGATCCCAATAGGGCATTAATCCATCTACATCCAACAGGATTGAACCCATTCAAACTAATGCCTAAAGCGATCAAGTATTTCCCCAGAGGGGGATGGTTGTGGAAAAAAGCTTCTCCCAATACATAGTGTTGTGCCAGTCTAGAATAGACGACTTCGTCAAAAATGAGGGTTGGCAAACGCCCCAATCCCCAGAACCGTAATCCTAAAGTGAGACAGAAAAGACATACCCAAATAGCAGACGTGGTGGCTTGAGGTATTGTTCTCGATTGATTCAATGGATTTCACGATTTTACTTAATACCATTGTGCGTTGAACCTACACCCAACGATTCTCAAAAGACCCATTTTTTAATATAGCCTGTGTTCGATGAATATCAAAGCTTAAAACCCTTGAAAATAAAACTTTCTCAAGAGAAACGTTTGCAAGATCAGTGGCGTCTGCGACGCAGCCAACCCCCCGTCCAGAAACCTTTGGCGACAACGATAATGCTGAATCTTACCACTCGACATTTTCGGGATGCTACCCAACTTCAGCAACGGCACCTCATAGACTGGCAACTCGTGTTACCGCATCAACGCATCAACGATGGTACCGATCGTTGCCTCGACATCCAACTGAGTGATAGCACTGCGTACTTCCTGCAGCACCACCAACCGCTCTTCTCTCTTCACCTCTATACACGACTTGGAAGGTTAGCGCCCCCTTCGGGGGCGCTAACCCCCATTTATTCGTGCCAGAACGGAAAAATGGGTTATTTTGAAAGCCTTGCTCAGCAAGGCTTTCAAAATAACCTTCCAAGTCGTGTCTATAGCAAAGGCAGCGCTTGCCCTCTGGTAACAAACCGGGAGCGCTATCAGCAACCGTCAGCTCAATATCCTGAGAGTAATGATTGCGTCCTTTAACGATCGACAGGTCCTTCAGACGACCTGTAACGAATAACTGACCGTCCTGCAAAAAAACAGATCTCCCATGCACAAAAACGGTACCTCTCCCGTCTTCGCCAGAAAAGCGTATAACGTCCGTTGCATATCAAGGAGACGAGACCAGCAGTCCTGAACTACACCGGGGCAGCCAGAACTCTCCCACCTGTCCATTGGCACAGGCAACGCAGGACTCCGGTCCAAAATCGCTAGCCTGTCGTCTAACTTTAAGAAATCCTGGCCTCAATACCCGCCCGGACACGGTAGAGTGCCCATCATTGTTGCTAGCTTTTTGCGCTTCTGTATTGAGAAATTGCCAAACGCGGAGGCGGATGGCGGGCGAAGAAGAAGGAACGGGTTGCCAGGTGCTAATCGTTTTATTGGTTTGAATTTTAGCGTAGTTGCCTCGACCGATTTGACACTACTGAAATTGAGTAGAGAATTGCACAAAAGAATTTATATACACAGTGTCAAAGCACGATGAGAATTAGGGGCAAAGCACGACGAGAGCCTTTGTACCAATTATTTAGTGAGTTTAGTGATTAGTCACCTGTTTAGTGAGTTTAGTAATTTAGTCGCCAACTGCTAATCACCGACGCTAATTGCTAATCACCGACGCTAAGTGCTAAGTGCTAATCGCTGATCGCCAACCGCTCATCACCAACAAAAAATTATTCAAATTTGGAATGCAGATTTGAAAATCAATTATGATGGAGGTATACCTATAACCCAAGATCGCCCAGAGAGCTGTTCTCTCTGGGTTTATTTCGTGGACGGTTGAGTTATTTCGTCATTTAGTGGTCTTGCGTCCCGATCTCTCCAGGGGTGCTCTTGTGCAAAACTTCTTAACAGCCGGATATCAATCCCTGGAAAAGCGCTCTGTTGAAGGTAGAGTGGTGGATAGTATCCGATTGCCGGGGTTAGGCCCTACGATCGATCGCTGTAGGCGTTATTGCATTTGCTGTGACCTCATCCAGATCCGCCAATTCTCTGCCAGACCATACAGAATCCTGGCATACTCTCAAAGTCGAGAAGAGTCTGGAGCTTCTCCAGAGTTCTCGTGAAACGGGCTTGACTTCCCAGCAAGTTTCAGAACGATTGGAACGCTACGGAACCAATGAAATTGAGGAAATGAGGGGCCGCAATCCCTGGGCCATTTTTTTCGATCAGTTCAAAGACACGATGCTGATGATGCTGATCGCGGTGGCTCTGGTTTCGGCATTTTTTGACCTGCAATCCAGGGAGTTTCCGAAAGATACCATTGCGATTTTGCTGATTGTGATTCTCAATGGTGTGTTGGGATATTTGCAGGAAAGCAAGGCTGAGAAGGCGCTGGCGGCCCTCAAACGGCTGGCTTCGCCTAAAGTCCGCATCCTGCGGGAGGGGAAGGTCACAGATATTGCGGCTAAAGAGGTGGTGCCGGGAGACATCATGTTGCTGGAGCCGGGGGTGCAAATTGCTGCAGATGGACGGTTAATTTCGGCCTCGAATCTGCATATCCGAGAGTCTGCCCTGACCGGAGAAGCGGATGCGGTCAGCAAGAAGGTGAGAGGAGAGTTGCCTGCGGATAGCCCTTTAGGGGATCGGATTAATCTAGTGTTTCAAGGGACTGAGGTGGTTCAGGGCCGCGCTCAGGTGCTGGTGACGAATACTGGCATGAAGACGGAGCTGGGCAAAATTGCGGCCATGATCCAGGAGGTGGAGGCGGAACCCACACCGCTTCAGCGGCGTATGACCCAGTTGGGGGGAGCGCTGGTTACGGGGTCGATGATCCTGGTGGCGCTGGTAGTGCTGGCCTGGATTGTGCAAACGGGGCGCTGGTGGGATTTGAGGGAACCGCTGGAGGTCTCGCTGAGTATGGCGGTGGCGGTGGTGCCGGAGGGCCTGCCTGCCGTGACTACAGTGACCCTGGCTTTGGGAACTCAGCGGATGGTGCGTCGCCATGCTTTGATTCGCAAGTTGCCGGCGGTTGAAACGCTGGGATCGGTGACCCATGTTTGCTCTGACAAGACGGGTACCCTGACCCAAAATAAAATGGTGGTGCAGGTGGTGAATACTCCTAGTCATCGGTTCCGCGTTGCGGGTCGAGGCTATGCGCCCGTGGGAGAGTTTTACCTGGATGAAGGGGTTGTAGATCCTAATAATTATCAGGAGTTGCAGCCGTTGTTGGCCGCTTGTGTTTTGTGCAATGATGCCTTGTTGCAGCGGGAGGGGCGGGACTGGGGCATTTTGGGGGATCCGACTGAAGGGGCGTTGTTGTCACTGGCAGGTAAGGCGGGTATTGTTCAGGAAGAGTGGGCTGAGCAGTTTCCCCGATATTCGGAGTTTTCGTTTTCGTCAGAACGCAAGCGTATGAGCGCGATCTGTTGCTATCCAGAATTGAGGGTTAATTCGGAGTTAGGTGGGAATTTCTCCCAAGACAATCTGTCGGTTGGGATGGTACTGGCGAAAATGGTGGGGCAATCGATTTCTTGTCTGTCCCCAGAGGGTGAGGCGTCGGGCTATCTGGTGTTTACGAAGGGATCGCCAGAAATTGTGCTGGCTCGGTGCGATCGCATCCAGGTTGAGGATCGAGCTGAAGCGCTCACTGAAGCCCACCAAACTGAAATCCTCCAGCACAATGACCAGATGGCTGCCCGCGGATTGCGCGTGCTTGGTTTTGCTTGCAGGGGACTAGAAACCCTATCTCCTGATGTTTCAGATACTGAGATAGAACAGAATCTAATCTGGTTAGGTCTGGTAGGCATGCTGGATGCTCCCCGTCCCGAAGCCCGCGAGGCGGTATCGCGCTGTTTGCAAGCAGGTATTCGCCCTGCCATGATTACGGGCGATCACCAACTTACGGCCCAGGCGATCGCGCGCGACCTTGGCATTGCTCAGTCAGAGGATCGCATCCTGAATGGCCCTCAACTAGACAAACTGGATCAAGTCGATTTGGAACAACAAGTCCACCAGGTCAACATTTACGCTCGGGTCTCCCCGGAACACAAGTTGCGCATTGTCAAAGCGTTGCAACGGCAGGGCAAGATTGTTGCCATGACTGGAGACGGGGTCAATGATGCTCCTGCCCTGAAGCAGGCAGACATTGGCATTGCCATGGGTATTACTGGTACGGATGTCAGTAAAGAAGCGAGCGATATGGTGTTGCTGGATGATAATTTTGCCACCATTGTTGCTGCAACCGAAGAGGGCCGTGTTGTTTATACTAATATCCGGCGCTTTATAAAATACATTCTGGGCAGCAATATTGGTGAGGTTTTGACCATTGCAGCTGCTCCGTTACTGGGCTTAGACGATATTCCTCTGGTTCCCCTGCAAATTCTCTGGATGAACTTGGTTACTGATGGTTTACCGGCTCTGGCCTTAGCTGTAGAACCAGCAGAACCGAATGTGATGCGCCGTCCGCCTCACGATCCCCAGGAGAGCATCTTTGCTCGGGGATTGGGCTGGTATATGCTGCGAATTGGTGTGATTTTTGCTTTGCTGACCATTTTGCTCATGGTTTGGGCACACGACTACTATGAGGGCGACCCTAAAACTTGGAAAACCATGGTTTTTACTACTTTGTGTCTAGCGCAAATGGGCCATGCTCTGGCTCTGCGTTCTAATAAGCGGTTAACCCTGGAACTGACACCCTTTTCCAATCTCTATATTTGGGCGGCTGTGATTGTCACGACCATTCTGCAATTGATGCTGGTGTATGTGCCGCCCTTGCGAAACTTTTTTGAAACCACCTGGTTGAGTCCTGGCCAGCTCGCGATTTGTCTGGGCTTTAGCAGTCTCATTTTTGTTTGGGTGGAGTTAGAAAAACTTTTTATCCGCTGGTATGAGTCGCGATGAGGGCAGAGGGTAGAGGGCAGAAGGCAGAGGGTAGAGGGCAGAAGGCAGAGGGCAGAAGGCAGAAGGCAGAAGGCAGAGGGCAGAGGGCAGAGGGCAGAGGGAGAAGGTTATAGATGTGAAGTCGATAGGTGAGTAAAGGCTGTCTCCCATAGGAGAGTGTATTTTATTGTTCCTCCATATTGTTCTTCGCGAGGCTGAAATACTTTTATGACTAGGAGATTGCGCTCGCTGCTCAGCGAACGGCTTCAAACTTCTGCCTCCTGCCGTCTGCCGTCTGCCTTCACTTTCAAACCTCTCCTTTCTGCCTCTTGCCGTCTGCCTTCACTCCTAAAACTGGAGATTGCACTCGCTGCTCAGCGAACGGCTTCAAACCTCTCCCTTCTGCCTCCTGCCGTCTGCCGTCTGCCTTCACTCCTAAAATGAGATCAGTTCCAGCGGGGGATCGACTTTGTACCTGAAAACGCTCCATCTCCGCCAGTTTCGTAATTACATCGATCAGAGAGTTGATTTCTGTGCGCCTAAAACCATTTTGGTAGGCAATAATGCTCAGGGGAAGTCGAATTTGTTGGAGGCGGTGGAGTTGCTAGCCACTTTGCGATCGCACCGGGCCAGCCGCGATCGCGACCTGATTTGCACCGATGCTCCCATGGGACAAATTCAAGGTATTCTCGAACGCCAAACGGGTACCATCGACCTGGCGATTACCCTGCGTCGCAACAGCCGCCGTACTGTGGCGCTCAACGGTCAATCCCTGCGTCGCCAACTTGATTTCCTTGGCAGCCTGAATGCTGTTCAATTCTCTAGTCTCGATTTAGAGCTAGTGCGAGGCGGCCCCGAACAACGGCGTCATTGGCTAGATACACTGCTCATCCAACTCGAACCCATCTATGCTCATCTTCTGCAGCAGTACAATCACATTCTGCGCCAGCGCAACACCCTCCTCAAACAGCTAAAAAAGCAGTCTAGTGAAGAGAAAATCAATCCTCAACAATTAACAATTAATAATCAACAACTTGCCCTTTGGGATGCCCAGCTCGCTACCGCTGGATCTCGCCTCAGCCGCCGCCGTGCCAGAGTGCTGAAACGTCTCGCTCCCATTGCCCAAACCTGGCATCAGACCATCAGCAGCAGTCACGAAAAGCTAGAAGTTGCCTATACTCCCAATGTCGGTTTGCCCCAGGATAGTCCAGCCGCTGTGCAACAGGCATTTCTCGAGAAAATACAGCAACGTGCGATCGCAGAACATCATCAGGGCACCACCCTCGTTGGCCCCCACCGGGATGATGTAGCATTTACCATCAATTCCACACCTGCCAAACAACAAGGTTCCCAGGGGCAACAGCGAACCCTGGTTTTAGCTCTGAAACTCGCCGAGCTAAAGCTAATCGAAGACATCATCGGCGAACCCCCACTCTTGCTTTTAGATGATGTATTGGCCGAACTCGATCTAAACCGTCAGAATCAGCTACTAGAGACAATTCAAGACCGCTTTCAAACCCTAATTACCACGACACATTTAGGAGCATTTGATACACAGTGGCTCAAGGCATCTCAAATTCTTTCCGTGCAAACAGGACAAATTTCCTCTTCAGCTCATGTATCAGGGCCAATCCCTTAAAACGGGAAAAAGATTTTGGCTGCAGAAGCCAGAAGTCAGGAACCGGAATCGTCTCATGACCCAACTTGGAATGCCCAATTGATTTTGTTTCACTACTTACCCTTCAGCTCAGCTAATACCAATTTGACTTGGAAACGCAATAATCAATTGACAGAACGCCTGCCCAGCAAGCCTTCCCCCAATCCAAAATCGCCAATCTAAAATCCAAAATGGTATAAGCTTTCCCGCCAGAGTCCGCCCCGATCCCCAATCTTGACTCCCAGAGCAGGAGAAAGACCACAACAATGTAAAATGCTCTATTGAGACCTTAGCTGAACGATTCCAGCAAGCATCAAAATTTTAGTGAAGCCTGACAAGTCTCTCAAGCGATTTTGTTGGCAATTGCAACGGCTCAGTCCAAACAGGATACGAGAACAATGAATGCAAGCCCTTCTTCCTCGTTCAGGAGAATCGGAGGTCAGCAGGCTAGCGCTGAATGAGGAACTCGCTTAGATTAACGAATTGCAGTCAGGCATTTTACATCAGAGTATTGAGTATTGAGGTTGATTATGAGGTATCGCGCTTTAATTATTGCATTCCTTGCAATGTGTTTAGGGCTGCTCGCCGCATGCGGGGAAACCCCCGATCTTGCCGAACGGGAATCGCTCACCTATAACCAAGTTAGAAACACCGGTTTAGCAGTCAACTGCCCCTTATTCGAAGGTGCAGGTCGTGGTTCTATCTCTCTCGAACCAGGCCAGTCCTATCAGATTACTGAACTGTGCCTGCAACCCACCGATTATTTTGTCAAAGAAGAAGCGGCAAACAAGCGCCAGAAAGCAGAGTATATTGCAGGGAAACTATTGACCCGCTACACCTACACAATCGATCAGGTTTCGGGGGACTTGAACTTATCTCCTGATGGCCTGCTAACGTTTGCTGAAAAAGCGGGAATGGATTTTCAGGCTATTACTGTTCAGTTACCCGGTGGGGAGCAAATCCCATTTTTCTTCACTATCAAGCAGTTAGTGGCAACGGCTCAATCTACTGGAGTGATTGATACCTCAACAGATTTTTCCGGCGAGTTCAATGTTCCTTCTTATCGCTCTGCTGGCTTTCTCGATCCGAAAGGCCGCGGTGAAGCCACGGGCTATGATAACGCTGTTGCCCTACCAGCAGGTGCAGACGCAGAAGATTTAGCCACGGCCAATGTAAAGCGGACTCCTGTCAGACGAGGCGAAATCTCTTTGCAAATCTCCAAAATTGACGGCGAAACAGGCGAAATCGCAGGAACTTTTGAAAGCGAACAGCCTTCTGCCACTGACCTGGGCGCTCATGAGTCCCACGAAGTGAAAGTTTTAGGCGTCTTTTATGCCAGGGTTGAACCCGCTTAGGACTTCAGGCTAAAGTTGCATCTAAGCTTCTTAGCGATCGATTAGTCAAGGTTCGGTGAGATCTGACGTGTATCCACCGAACCTTTTCGGGCCGTTATCTTTTCCATTTCTTCATATTGGAGTCCTTAGGATGAAGATAATGTAAGCAGTTGTTCTCCCAAGCCAGTATTGTGGCTAAGCTGAACTAAGCCAAGTTTGATTTTTGTAGACAATCATAATTTCTTTTTCGAGGTCTTAAAACTTCAACCTCCCAGCGCATTGCAAGCATGGCAAGTTTCCGTCTGTTGCAAGCAAGGCGGTGCATGAGGAGCAAGATTTGCTATCTTAACTGCTGCTGCTCTAAGAAAGTAAAACCTTTGTCTCCCCTGGCTTATTGCATAAATGTATTACGTAATATCTAGAAAGCTGTTAGGCTATTGTGCTGACTAAGTTCCGTGTAAATTAGGTTGTTGTAGGGGGAGGGCAGTGAACTAAGTTTAGTTTATGGGCAAATGAGAAAATGAAGGGACATTCGCGATCGCGCAAGCCAATTACAGCAGTTCCCAACGATGTTGCCGATAGGGTTTCTCTACCAAAACCCGCTTAACAGCCTGAAACCTCTCAACAAAGATATGGGTTCAACCCTCCCTGTTTCGAATAATGAAAGGCAAACTTCTTCCAAACGAATCGTGAATCAGGGGAATAAGTTTATGGTTTGAGAAAGGTAGATACAGCTTACTACCTATCCCCTAACCATAATTTAGGGAAAAATTTCATCAGGTTTGTTTCGCTTTATTAAAGCAAAGTCCAGGCATACTCGAACTGCATACTTTAACCCGTAATTGCACCATGATTACAACAGCTGCTAGAGAACTGAAAACTGAAAGCTTACAACTGCTACGAGCTTACCAACAATCACGCTCGACCGAATTACGGAACAAAATTGTCAAACTGAATTTTGGTTTAGTTAGAAAAGAAGCCCACTTCTGGATTAATCAATGTGCAGAGAGCTATGACGATTTACTCCAAGTGGGTTGTTTAGGATTAATTCGAGCGATCGAACGCTTCGATATGTCTAAAGGAAATGCCTTTAGCTCCTTTGCAATGCCCTATATTCGCGGCGAGATCCAACATTACCTTCGAGATAAAAGTTCTTCTGTTCGTATTCCTCGACGCTGGCTAACGCTACAAAGACAAGGAGCATTAGCGATTAGAGATCTACGAGCACAATTCAACCGCAATCCAACTGATTTAGAAATCGCAGCAGCACTAGAAATTTCTCAAGCAGAATGGCAAGAGATCAAACTGGCTTGCCAAAACCGCTCTCCCCTAAGTTTGGATACACCAATCCGCGATGATGACGAAGGCTCTACTCCGCTAGGGGAACTTGTGCTTGATACCCGCTATCGCAGCTTCCAACTGGCACAAGAAGATCGAATCCGGTTGCAGCAAGCAATGTCGCGTATAGAGAAGCGGACTCGTGATGTGCTAGAGTTTGTCTTCTTGCAAGACCTGACCCAAAAAGAAGCAGCAGAGCGATTGGGGATAAGTGTTGTAACAGTTTCCCGGCGTGTTAAGAAAGGTCTCGCTTTATTGAAAAACTTAATGGTTGGGCCAGAGTCATAACTTCATCTCCTTCGAAGTTTTGGTAGTTCTCCAGATGTAAGGATTTTTGGGCGCGAGGATGGAACCCTCGCGCCCAAAAATCCTTACTTGTTTAACACTACCGAAGTTTTTTGTATGACTCAATAGAGAGATGAATTGGATGCTAGAGCCTGTAGATTACAGGTTAGAACTGGTCTTTGAACACGCAACTTGGAGGGAAAACGCTCTCAAAGGGAACATTACTCTTGCTTGTTCGGAATAGAACTTAAACAGGGTTATGTTGAACACCTTGAAACGCAAGGCATTCTCAACATAATCTTCCAAGTTGCGTTGGACAAAAATTTTAGACAGAGTCTTGTACGCGCACTTTTGGCGAATGAGACCCTATTCTATAGAGCAGCTTCACCTTTTGTCCTAAACACTACTTCCATCCCGCTCCATGATTGAGGAATATTCTTTGCTCTCATCTGGCTGATTTGTTGGCTTTTCATTTACGCAATCTACCACCGGAAAGGAAGTATGACTACTGCTCTATTCGTCCCCATTGGACTTTACTCCTTAACTGAGCTAAAACAACTCATTTGCAGGATATAGATCTAGATTGTAGAGCAAGCTGTAGTAACGTTTAGCCAAAAAAACGCTGCAGCCCTAAAGTCCCAGACACGAAACTTTCACTATTGCTGGCTGTGTCATGATGCTAACCTAGCCTACACTCTCAAACAATTCGTTTAAAACAGAGGATAGATTGGCTTTGAAACCCTATGCCGTACTGTATCTAGCCACAAAATGACATAGCAAACACTGTATATGGTGTTGCAGTGATAGAGAATCAAATTGAGCTAATATTATCTAAAATTATTATGCTTGAGATCGGTTTTGGTCTCAAAGTTTGTAATTGTTCTTGCGTAAAAACTACTGCTGCCAAAATGAATAGATTTTATCCTCGCAGAACTGAAAAGATACGCTACTTTTTGGCGGCAGTCGGCGATCTAAGCTATAAATATAATAATTATTGAATAATGCATTAACATTAGATTAATTGTTGGTTTGAAAGCTATGTTAGTTGGGTAGAGCTATTTGAGTTGATTCTTCTAGGTTGTGGGAGAACGATTGTGCGTCGAATTTCACTCATTCCAATTTGTATTGCCCTTCTAGCTGGGGGTTGTTCGCTGATACCAGGAGGTGGAGGTCCTGAAACTACAGAATCTCCAAGTCCTTCACCCGAAGCAACAACAGAAGCTACAAAATCTCAGACTTTTGACAAGCCAACTGTGGCTCAAAAATTGTCTGGTACCAGAGCTATCCCAGGATTGTTGAAAACTGCCAGCATCCCTGAACAAATTAAGCAAGCCAAGAGTCTCATTAGTTCGGCCAAAGGTAAGCGAGATCCATTTTCAATTCTTCCCTCCCAAAAAGCAGCGCAGCTGCCGCCGCCGCCGCCAGATGTTGCTAATCCTCCTTTTCTGCCCCCTACCCCCCCGGATCGCGTGCAACCTCCTGGTGGTGGTGGCGATATTCTCCCTCCTCCGACAGGGCCTGACTTCACACCTGATTTTCCCACCGGTCCCCAACCAGATCTAGCTAGAGCTGTTGCCGTAACAGGAGTGATTAAAGTGGGTAACGAGGTGCAAGCGATTGTAGAAGCGCCCAACGAATCCACCAGTCGCTATGTGAGAGCAGGACAGCGTCTTTCCAATGGTCGAGTCCTGGTTAAACGGATCGAGGTCTATGAAGGCTCGGAACCATTGGTTGTTCTCGAACAAGATGGTGTCGAAGTTCCGCGCAAAGTCGGCGAAATGCCTGCTTCACTTGAGGGAGAAGAAGCTGCTGTCCTACCGCCACCCTTGAGTGTTAATCTTCCAACGACTCAAGGTTGATATGGAAACGGAAGGCAAACAATGTTTGCGCTACAAGTTCTGTTGTGCAGATTTACCTCTTTCTGTTTATCAAGAATTAGCAGCTCATTTACGGCAAGTTAATGGGGTTGATGTGGGTCTTATACCCCAAGAGTCCAATTTATTTAATTACGATAGCAGTCAGATTAGCGGTCTCTGGCTTCAGCTTTCAGCATCTTCTGATGCATCTGGAAGCTTTCCCCCATCCGCCAAAGAGCAATTAGACCGAATTTTGGCTTATTACCAAGAGCGCTATGGTTTAGGGGAAGCCATAGCGATTTAGGCTGCAATGTGTGGATGTGTGCATCGCTTCATTTTCTGTGAAAAGCTAGATAATGAGGAAGGGAGGAGACACATCGCGAATGGGTATAAGTTTCCAGACCTCCTATTTGTGGCCCAACTACAATATATGCAAAGTTTGTAGTGAATGTTTCAGTGCTTCGAAGTCTTTTCTTCAGTGCTACAGGATTTACGAAAAAGACAATTCTATCAAAAGTATTTAGTTTATATGTACTATTTACGAAGTTAGAATTTTTGCCTATTCAAAGGGCTTGGGGTGGCTTGAAGTCTTCGGGCTGCCTATTCTGGAGTCTTGTCAGCGCTTCCTAATATTGCGCTCCTTCAAGGTTGGCTGTCTCTAACTTTGCCTGAGTTAAATTGGCAAATCTGAGATCGGCTCCTTGGAGTTTAGCGCCGCTGAAGTCAGTAAAGCTCAGGTCTGCACCTTTTAGCTCAGCTCCTCTACAGTCCGCTCCACATAAGGTGGCAAAGCTAAGATTAGCAGCATTGAGATTGGCTTGATGAAGATTGGTGCGATCGAGGTTGGCCTGGTGAAGGTCAGCTCCAATCAAAACGATTTTGCTGCAGTTTGCCCCCTGTAGATTTGCCTGACTCAGATTTGCCTCAACCAGATAAGCACCACTGCAATTTGCGTTGATTAGAAGTGCTTTGCTGAGATTAGCAGTATTGAAAATCGTCTGCTGAAGGTTGGCATGACTCAGGTTGGCCTTGCTGAGGTTAAAATGAATAAGATCCGCTTTGCTGAGGTCAGGCAGAATATTGTTATTGTTTTGTCGCCAGCGATTCCAGCTTGCGATCCCTTGTTGGAGTCGAGTTAGCTGAGCTGTATTTGCCATCTCCTGCTCCTACTGGCTCATTTATCCGAAATTTGGAAGGTTAGCCTTTCTTTGGACGGTGCTAACCCTACAGTTTTTAGCGGCGGATCTTAGAAGCTGGTTTATTTGGAAAGCTTTGCTTCGTAGGGGTTTTCAAATAACCTTTCAAGTCTTGTTTATGGTGATAAGGTAAGCATATTGCATAGGAGATGCTTATGTTCGGTTTAGGATGGCTGGAAGTTGGTGTCATTATTTTGTTAGCAATTCTTTTTTTTGGCCCTAAGAAAATTCCTGAATTAGGAGGAGCTTTGGGTAAAACGCTAAAGAGCTTTAAAGAAGAAATGAAACAGTCTGGCGAAGAAGAAACCGATCGAAACCAGGATGATGACTTTGTCTAGTAGTATAGACCGTTATTCCCAAAAGAACTTTTTTTACATTGCTAGTTTCGATACTGGTTAACAAAGTATAGATCGGAACCTGGGCCGCGAGCATCAGGTTCCGATAGAATTCTCAAATGACGAACGCTCTATTTTCTGAATCCCGGTTTGGTTAACGGACAAGCCGTAGTTGTTTTTTGTGGAGTAGGCCCCGAAAAGATAGCTAGTTTGGGATTAGAGAGCTTCTGGGCCTGTCTCTCGGGTACGAATCCGAGTGACTTCTCCAACAGGAAGAACAAAAAGCTTGCCATCGCCAATTTTGCCCGTTCTGGCAGCAGAGACTATTTGCTCTACCACAGTATCTGCTTGATCGTCTTCTGCGACAACTTCTATCTTGACTTTGGGTAGAAACTCAATTGTGTAACCTGCTCCACGGTAAGTTTCTGTTCGCCCCTTTTGTTTGCCATAACCGCGGACATCTGACACTTTCATGCCCAAAATTCCGGCTTCGATCAAGGCAGTTTTGACTGCTCTGAGTTTGGAGGGCCGAACGATTGCTTCTATCTTTTTCAATTGCCTGATTCCCAAAAGGGGAGTGCTCGCTACAAGCCTTAGATTAGCAGAAATAGGGAAATTCTGTAACAGCATATACCGTTTGGAGAAATTATTTTTCTAACCTAGTAGAAATCTCTTGGATGTCCAGAAGATATTCTGGCTGTTTTCAGGTCAAAAGCGATTTGCTTGAGATCTTGACGCTAACGAACCGAGTTAGAACTGCGGCTATCAATATAATGTCCGCGTGTAAGGTTTTAACATGACTTGGAAGGTTAGGGACTTGCAACTTAATACCATACCCCGATGATTTGGCTTCTTCTTCGGGGAATCAGTCCTATGGCCGGTATTTTATTTCTACGCAAGTCCCTTAGCGCCCCCTTCAGGGGCGCTAACCCCTCATTTTTTATGCCAGAACGGAAAAATGGGTTATTTTGCAAGTCATGTTTTAAATTGTGGCTTTTCTGGAAGTCCAAGAGACTCTTTGCATCAATGGGCTAAATCTGGAAAGACCAGTTGTACTGCAGGATGGACAATTTGGCCATCGCGGATGTTGACTCCTCTACCAAGGGCTGGCTCTCGTTCGAGGGCATCCAGACCCCAATCGGCTAGTTTGAGCACATAGGGAAGGGTGCTGTTGTTTAATGCCTGGGTTGCCGTCCAGGGAACAGCACCTGGCATGTTGGGTACACCATAGTGCACCACTCCAGCATCGACATATGTAGGCTGGCTATGGGAGGTGGAATGGGAAGTCTCAATGCAACCCCCTTGATCGACTGCAACATCGACGATTACAGAGCCAGCTTGCATTTGTTCTACCAGGTGACGTGACACGAGAACGGGAGTACGACGTCCTGGGATTAAGACGGCACCAATGAGTAGATCTGCCTCAGGTACGACAGCTTCGATCTCATCAGGGCTGCTATAAAGCAGCTCAACCCTTGAGCCAAAAAGAGTTTCCAGATAAGTTAGACGCTCGACATTGATGTCGAGGATCTGGACACGGGCACCCATTCCGATTGCTATACGGGCTGCTTCTGTGCCAACGATGCCACCACCAATAATAACGACTCTACCGGAGCGTACGCCAGGTACGCCACTAAGAAGGATGCCGCGTCCACCTTGATGGCGTTCTAAAAATTGAGCGCCAAACTGGGAGGCCAGTCGTCCAGCAATCGTACTCATTGGAATCAGTAGCGGCAGTTGCTGGTTGTCAAGTTCGACGGTTTCATAGGCGATCGCAGTTGCACCGACGTTCATCAACTGCTCAGTCAGGGTTCGGTTGACAGCGAGGTGGAGGTAGGTAAATAGCGCTTGTCCTTTTTGCAGAAACTGATGTTCTGCGAGGAGGGGTTCTTTGACTTTCACAATCAGCGACCGTTCCCAAACTGCGCTAGCGGTCGAGGTAATTTGGGCACCAGCCTGGATGTATTCTTCATCCACAAAGCCTGCGCCTATACCTGCGCTGGTTTCTACAAACACGTCATGACCGCGATCGCATAACACGCGGACGCTGGTAGGAGTCAACCCAACCCGAAATTCCTGGTCTTTGGTTTCCTTCGGAACACCAATATCCATAATTTTTTCCTCCTTGAGCCAATAATTTTGGTGTTGCGTCATCGCGAGATAATATGGCCTAATCTGAAACGACCTGGCGAGCTCTCCACCCAGGATTCATCCTAAAAATTCGCAACACTCATATTTCCAGGGTAAAGCGCCGATCGAGAGACGAACCAGATTCAGCTCTCCATTCCTGCAATTCTTAGGAAGAATTGTGGCGTTCTACTTTGGGAAAATTGATTTGAAGCTGCGATGGTTTCAAATCGCTAAATACATCGGGGAAGATGGCGGGGAAATTAATGCATAAAAGAGTGAATCTGTCAATATGTCGGCGTTTTCACTTTTCAAACTATCGATTTTCTGACCCTTTAAAGGCAGGGTTCAAAAGGCAAAGTTCGATCGAAAAATGGCTATTGACGGTACACCAACCCATTCTACAATAGAGAAAAATAAAGAAATATAACAACCATGACAAAACTTCGACCCACTGTGACGCCGAAATTGGATGAACCAAAATTTGGCTTCAATGATTATGCAGAACGGCTTAATGGACGAGCAGCAATGGTTGGCTTGGCGCTAACGCTAGCGATCGAGTATTTGACAGGAGAAGGCATTCTTTCCTGGTTGGGACTGATTTGAGGCAGTAGTCTACAAGTCAAGATTTTTGAGCGTGCGGATTCCACCTGTGCGCCTGAAGATCCTGACTTCTGGAGGGATCCCTGAGTTGATGGGGTGCGATAGTCGGGTCGTTGCGATTTCTGAAACTTGCCACAGCCTTAATTGTGTCAGCGCTAAGATGGAAAGAAATAGCAAGCCATCGAATTCTGGCAAACTGTTATGAAGGTCTGGCCTCGGATGCTTAAATCTATCTATCGGCGGGAACCGCTTGTGAGCTTTGTCGTTACTGTAGGTGCAGTCGACGTTGTCATGGGTAGTTTTAGCGAGCATAGCTCTCTGACCATTTTTGGGCTGGGATTGGCTGTTATAGCAGTATTTTTTCGAGGGTGGCAGGCTCGGCGCGATCGCACTGAACAACTCTGCGATCGCGCCCCACAATTCTCTTTACCGCCAACCTCATCTCGACCCAAGCTGCCTTCTCTCTCCATCCACAAGAAGAAAACTCTTCGTTAACCTTTATTTAGCCTTTCAACTGTCTCATCCTAAAAACCTGTCACCCTGTGGCCTGGAGTTTTCAAACTCCAGGCCCATAACAATCGAGACAAAACTTCTCGTCCTATCAGCGAGGACAGGTATAACAGCCTCCATCTCGATCTTTGCAAATGCAAGTGCTTGTTTTTACTTTCGCCTTCAAAAGGCTCTCAGGTTCTGCTGCTAATGTGGAAGCACAATTTGCTTGCAATAACAACAGAGAAAGCAAAGAAATCGATATTCTACTTTTCATGACTCGTTCTCATCCCGCAAGTTAAACAGAAGAGAAGCGAGCTGGCCAACTGCTTCGTTACCTAAATCTAAATTTCGCCATTGATCCCAAACCAAATGAACCACAGACTAGCTGGACACCAGATAAGTTAGGGGGAAAGTTCAAAAAGGGTAAATGGAGCTTCGGGACATCCGAATTTTTTGCTTGTTCAAAGTTAGTGGCGCGCTATGCCTCAACTCAACACCAGCGATAACAGCAAAAAACGAGTGGCATTTTTGTTAAAGAACTTGCTATCCTATGCCAACTATGAATTAACAGACTGCGACCATCTTGTAGAAAAGCTAATAGTTAACTGGCAAGAGGAGGGCGATCGAAAACATAACCTCATTGTCAAGACAAAGCTGGAATCTCTGGCAGAACTGGTTTCTGAAAACCCAACCAGCAAGAAAGCAAAGGAAAGAATCAGACACGATCTACGTGTTCTCAAAGACTTTGTGGAAATTCTGGACGATAACCGCACTACGATCTATGGCTCGTCAGAGTGGCACTTCACTTTGAAACTCTGGTCTCGATCTACAGAGCAAAACTTGTTGGTATTCCAATGGGAATGGCAGTATCAAAAGTTGCGACGACAGCAACAATGGATATTTAAATCAGGACTCAATTCCCCTCATTCTCATTATTTAGAGGCGTTGTGCGATCGCACAGAAACAACCCTATCCAACTTTGACTTTGCAACCACCGTCCAAGAGAAACCCTATCCTTGCCATAATCTACCCAACCGTCACTATACGACTTTTATCGGCCTGAACCCACAGATCGATAAACTAATGGGTTTGCTCTCATCCGATTGCCCTACACAACTAATTACCATTGAGGGATCGGGAGGTATGGGAAAAACCACCCTGGCCTTGGAAGCCGCCTACCGCTGCCTTGCAGCTACCCAGTCCTCTGAAAAATCTCCCACCTTACCTACTTTTGATGCCATTATTTTTACTTCAGCCCAGCCCCAGCAACTCGTTACTGCCCGCAACTCATCACTGCCTCAACCGGAGCGCAACTTACGCGACATCTTCAGTACCATTCTGCAAACCTTAAACACCTTTGACGACATGCCCCCCACGTTCCAGGAGCAACTGGAATGGGCCAGGGACAGCCTATCTCGTCAATCTACGTTGCTGATTGTCGACAGTCTGGAAACCCTCGAAGACCAGGAATATGTACTGGCTTTCCTGAGTGAAACCCCCCTGACCGTCAAGGCCATCCTTACCAGTCGCGTCCGCTCTAGCTTAGGCACCTCAATTTATCTGGACTGTTTAGATCGGCCAGCCGGGTTAGCCTTCATCCACAGTCAGGCCCAGGAAAAAGGGAAGCCTCTTACCCCAGTTGAGGCTGAAGCCATTTATCAAAAAACGGGTGGTCTGCCTCTGGCCATTGTCTATGCCATCGGTCAAGTTGCCGTCTATGGTCTGTCGCTTCATGCCGTCACCACCTATCTGGGCCAACCCACTAGCAGTCTGGCACATCGTTGTTTTGAAGAGTCATTCCAGCGGCTCCAGGGGCAACCTGCTGGTGCCTTGCTCAGCGCTCTGGCTCTGTTCCCGCGAGCGGCATCCAGAGAAGCTCTGGCCCACGTCGCCTTTCAAAATTTCGATCCGCAGGCGACTCGAACTGGGTTGGAAACGCTCTACCAACTTTCCCTCGTCACCCAACCGAAAATACAATACTATGCAATCCATTCGTTGACTCGCGAATACGTCAACACCGACCTGGAAGAACGACCTGTTTTCGAACAAGCGCTGCGAGAACGCTGGCTCGCCTGGTATCGTAGTTTCCTGGTTCCCTATGGTACCCAGGACTGGCAACATTATTATGACTACAGTCCCCTGGAGCAAGACTGGGAAAATCTCAGAGCGGCTGTGGAATGGTCGATCCAGCAGGAACGTTACGAGGACTTCCAGCAATTGTGGCAGCACCTCAAAGGCTACACCCTATTCTGTGGTCGCTGGCAGGAACGCCTGGAGTGGATGGACTGGTTAATTGCCACAGCCGAAGCTGATGGGGACTGGGCAACAGTTGCAGACGCCGCCTATCACAAAAGCCGCACCCTGGGACACATTAATCGATCGGACAAAACGGACGAGGCCCTGCAATTAGGAAAATGGGCCTGGGATCTGGCTCATTGGCGCGATCGCGAATTCGAGTTTGAGGTCGCCATTTACCTGACTGCTTTCCATACCCAACGCAAGCAATTCGAACAATCGCGTCACTGGCTCTCGCAAGCCCGGAAAAAGCTAAAGCAAGCACCGAATGACGATCCAACGCGTGGCCTGCAGCAGCTGCACCTGCTCTATTGCCAGGCCCAGATTGAATGGAGAAATCGACAGTATGCAAAAGCTAGGGCTGCCTATCAGCAGGCCCTGAAACAGGCTGAAACGATTGGTCGTCAGCGCATGATTTATTATATTCAGGGAGGGTTGGCAGAAGTGGCGCTGGAACAGGGCGCGTTAGACGAAGCAAAAGCGCTCTTTGTCCTGACGCTAGAAGCGGCGACGCAAAATAACGAGAGACAGGCGATGGCATTGTGTCAGCGGCCGCTAGCTCGCTTAGAACAGAAACGAGGGAACCTAGCAGCATCGCAGTATTGGGCTGAACAGGCAAAAAACAGCTTTGAGCGCCTGCGCATGACCCAGGCTGTAAACGAGATGAGTGCTTTACTGCAAGAACTCGAAACCCAATCAAGTCTGGTTTAGCAAGCTGTCATTCGGAGGCTGGGTGTGGGGTGTGGGGTGTGGGGTGTGGGGTGTGGGGTGTGAAAAAATAGCGGCGTGTCTAGCACGATTGTTCTCCTGTTTGCTGGCCCGAAACCTGATGCTGGGGTTGCCATCCCCAGAAATTCTTCGCAATTTTCCGTCACACCCTAACCTCTACACCCTATACCCTGCCTAAACTTGAGGTATCTTGTCATCCCCTGAGGGGAGGGGGACATTCCAATACTGTTCGGTTTAGAAACGAGAATTGATTTCTCGGGTCGGGGCACGGCATTGCCGTGCCCCGACAGGTCTATTCTTCGTGAAGTGATTTAATCCGCTATCCTTAACCGAACAGTATTGGGGTACATTCGATTTTACCTGAAGCTCCAACCCATCGCGCACAGGTAGATGGATCCAGGTTTCAGGTTTGGGAAGCGCTGCAGCAAGAGCAGCAGGGGGATTCTTTAGAAGAACCAAGCCAACATTGCAAAACATAATCTTGACTTTGCCGACGCTTCAAAAGTGTTCAGACTGCCTCTCGGATTTCTTTTGATCGACGGCAAGACTATGCAGAGGAACGGTGGATTGGAATTGGGATGCTTGACGGGCGGGTGATCGATTATGTTTTGGGAAGTACAGTATTTAGCGGTCAGTATATTGTTGCTATGCCATTAAACTGGATCGGATGACGCGATCGCACTGGCAGCACACTGGCAATTCTTGAATCATTGCCCAGGTTAAAATGAAAGGGCAATGATTGAGGGAATAAGCCCATGGCAATCAGATACCCCCGCTACAGCAAAGAGGAGTTTGCTCGGCTGGGCAATGAGATTTATGAATCACAGGTACGCCACCAGGTTGAGGCTGGCAATCAGGGCAACATTGTGGCAATCGACATTGAAACAGGAACGTTTGTCGTTGCGGATACGCCGATGGTCGCAGTCGACCGTCTTTACGAACGCGAACCTGATGCTCAACCCTGGGTGATTCGGATCGGACATCGTGCGGTCTTTCGTTTTGGCAGCCGCAGGATGATGAGTGTATGTTGACTCGTTTTCTCATCGGTGTGGTTTGGGGTTGCCTGGGGCTGGCAGTGGTGAATGGCGACTCTCTGGCAGCGTCCCGACTCCCCGAACGGGAGGAAGACTGTGAAATCCTGGTGGTTGGGGGCGGGCTGGCAGGAACGGCGACGGCGTATGAGGCGTTGCTGGCGGGACGGACGGTCTGTCTGACGGAGATTACAGATTGGCTGGGCGGTCAGGTGTCGGCCCAGGGGACTGCGGCCCTGGATGAGCGACCGACGCAGCGATCGCAGTTATTCTATCCACGCGGCTATCTGGAGCTGCGGCAGCGTATTGAGGCCCATTACGGGACGCTCAATCCGGGGAACTGTTGGGTGAGCGAGTCTTGTTTTTTGCCGGGGGATGCAGCGGCGATTCTGCTGCAAATGTTGCGGGATGCAGCGGCAGAGGGCAGCGGTGAGTTGAAGTGGTTTCCGTCGACGGTGGTGAAGGATCTGGCGATCGATCGGGTGGGGCGGGGCGAGCAAATTGAGGGTGCGATCGCAATTCAGCATCACCCAGCTTCTGGAGCACCGCCCCTGAATGCCCAGACGTTGTCCCAGACGATTGAAGACTGGTACCGCTACGACGACTCCTCCCAATTTGAGAAAACGATTATTCGCTTCGTTCCAGCAACTCAATCTAAAGCTCAACCCCAGTCTCCGAGCATCGGTCGTCTAAAGGATGAATTGACCAGTTCCCCCTCTCCCCGCTGGTATGTGGTGGATGCTAGCGAAACGGGCGAACTAATTGCCCTGGCTGATGTGCCCTATCGTCTGGGCATTGATGCCCGCTCCCATCTCGATCCGTCCTCATCTAGCGAGACGGGCGATCCATACTGCACTCAGGGGTTTACCTATCCGTTTGCGATGGCAGCCATGACGACACCCCAACCGCATCGTCTGCCAGCGTTCTATCCGCGCTATGCCTCCTATTACAGCTATGAGAAAGCGCATCTGGCTGACTTTGACTTGGTGTTTTCTTATCGTCGGATCTGGAGCCCCAGGAACACCGCCGATCCAGTAACGCGGGGATATATTACCTATATTCCCGCTCAGCCGGGAGACATTTCGATGCAGAACTGGACTTGGGGCAACGATTATCGTCCGGGTCGGGCGGGAGATAACCTGGTCTATACACGCAATCAGTTGTTACAACAAGGACAATTAAATCCGGGAGGCTGGCAAGGAGGGTTGAGAACGGAAACCCTGCAGCGGGCGGAGGAACAGTCGATTGGCTTTTTCTATTGGTTGGTTGCGGGGACGAGCGACTCGCAATTGGGAGAGGGAGTGAAACAACTGCATCCCAATTTTCGTTATCTCACCGGGTTGGACTCGCCGATGGGCACGATGCATGGATTGTCCAAGTATCCTTACATTCGGGAAGGACGGCGGCTGATCGGGCGTCCTGGAGCGGGGTATCCTTATGGTTTTGGGGTGAGGGAAATTGACATTTCGCGACGGAACTATCGGCAAGACTATTATCGCAAGATGCTGCCGCCGCGTCTTTACCGGCAGCTGCAAATTGCGCTGGCGGGTCTGGAAGCTCCAGCTGCGATCGCAGGCACTCGTCCTCTCGCCTCAATTACCCAGCGGACGCGCTCCAGCCTTTATCCCGACTCTGTCGGCATCGCCCATTATGCCATCGATTTCCATCCCTGCATGACACTGAGTCCGCCGGAAACCCCCGGCAACACTGAGAGAATCGGCGAGCGGCGCGCTGAAGGACAAGCCTATCCTTTCCAGATCCCGTTGCGGGCCGCCATTCCACAAAACATTGACAATCTGTTGGTGGCAGGGAAAAGCATTGCCACCAGCCACATTGCCGCTGCTGCCTATCGCATCCACTCTTTTGAATGGTCAGTGGGAGCTGCGGTCGGGACTACAGCAGCGTTTTCTTTGGAAAATGCGATCGCTCCTTACCAACTGGTGCAACGGCTGCCTTCCCGGAACCTGCAACTCGAAGCGCTCCAGCAACAGTTGCGACAGAATGGTAACCCGACTGCTTTCCCTGATACATCTATTTTTAATCAATCCTGGGAGGACTGGCGGTGAGGAGAAAAGTGATAGCCTGATTGCGACTATACCCATAAAATAAAAATAAGTTGACCCAAGCAAGCTGAACAAAACGATTGGCAGTTTGTGAAATAAGCGAGGACTGTACTGATGATTCAGGGAATTTCAGCAACGTCTGCAATCACCTCTGCAACTGTGGAAGCCCCCACCAAACCTGATAAAAAAGTTGTCCGTAAGCTTTATCCTAACTATAAGGTGATCGTGTTGAACGATGATGTTAATACTTTTCAACATGTTTCTGCCTGTCTGATAAAATACATCCCTGGTATGAGCAGCGAGCGTGCCTGGGAATTGACTAACCAGATTCACTATGAAGGGCAAGCAATTGTTTGGGTAGGCCCTCAAGAGCAGGCTGAACTCTATCATATGCAGCTGCGCCGAGCAGGCTTAACGATGGCACCATTGGAAGCTGCTTGAAGGAGGGTTCATTGTTGAGAGTTCATTGTTTATTGCTGACGGCTAATCGCTAATCGCTAACAGCCAATCGCTAATCGCTAACAGCCAATCGCTAACAGCCAATTGCTAACAGCCAATCGCTAACAGCCAATCGCTAACAGCTCGTTACTATGGCACATTCTTCTAAAGGCCGGTTGGTGCTAACACACTCCACCTATGTGCAGGGTCTTATCCCTGTCCTCAGACGCCTCGCTGATTGTAACGGCATCCAAACAATTACACCTGCAGCGATCGGTCCAGTGAGAGGTAACGCACCCCAGCTGCGGTTAAAAATTTCTGTGCCAATTCGCGGTGGATTTAAGGCAATTGCCCGCAAGGGAAAAACGGTACAAGAGGTTTTTGTGCTAACGAGTCTGAGTCAGGCAGAGTTGGAATGCGCGATCGCACAAGCCCTGAAACAAAAATGATCGAGAAAAAACGGGCTAACCTCCCGTGGCTAACCCGCAAACTTGGGAACGTGCAGAGAATTACTTTTGCAATACCAACCTGACGTTGGCATTTTGTAAACCGCGCTGCTTCACTTCTGCCAGAGTCTTGTTGACCGCATACTTCTGATTGATCGAGTTAATCAGTTCAGTTTGATTGTGCTTTTTAGCCACACCCCAGAGGTCGGCAATCAAATCAAATGAACCATCGCTGTTGCGAGACCAACCGAGATCGTATTCGCCTTCAAGGACTGCAACCAGGTCAGCCCGAACCCGCTGGCCGTTATAGCCGCGGACATCAGCATCAGCCTTTACCGTAATACCCAAATCGCGCAGAGAAGCCTTGAGAATTTCGGAATCCGTAATTTTGGTACGCAGAGTACTAAAGTGAGACATTTGGACTTCCTCCTATGGAGTTTGAGAGAAACGACAACGTTGAGTTTAGTGTTTGAGCTTTTAGCTTTCACCCTTCAGCAACTGACTGAGTCTAGTGCTAAATGCTACTTTTTAGACTGCTAGCAGAATGTGCTAGCCTTTGCTCCTGCGGGAAAACAGGAGAAAGCTTTTAGAATTCCAGCCGATGGTATTCCTCGGTTGGACCTTCGACAGGTCGGGCAGAACGAGCGCGATCGCTAGCCCAACGCCGCAGGGCTGTGACCTGCTCCTTCATCGTATGCGACAGCGGCTTTGTCGCTTTCATTGCAGCAAGAATATCAAGTTGAGTAAACTCTCGATCTTGTGCAAACGCTTCGTACATCGCTGAAATCAGCGCTTGCTCAATTTCTGCACCGGAAAACTCCGCAGAAGCCTTGGCAAGTTCCTTTGTATTAAAACGACCAATATCCCGACGTCGCTTTTTGATATGGATCTGAAAGATTTCCTGGCGTTCATCCAGCGTGGGCAAGTCAACAAAGAAAATTTCATCAAAGCGACCTTTCCTGAGAAATTCACCGGGTAACCGCTCTGGCCGATTTGCAGTTGCCATCACGAAAACTGGAGATACTTTTTCCTGCATCCAAGTGAGAAAGGAGCCAAAGATACGACTTGAAGTCCCTGCATCCGAATCGGAGGAGCCTGTACTGCCTGCAAAAGATTTATCTAGTTCATCAATAAACAGGATAGCAGGTGAAATGGACTCGGCAGTCCTCAGGGCACTGCGCAAATTAGCTTCCGAACGCCCAACCACTGAGCCATCATAGACCCTCCCCATATCCAAACGCAGGAGTGGCAATCCCCAAAGACATGAGGTTGTCTTAGCGATCAAAGATTTACCGCAACCGGGTACGCCTAAAATCAACAATCCTTTGGGCTGGGGCAAACCATATTCCCTCGCACGCTCTGTGAAAGCATTAGAGCGTTGTCTTAGCCAATCTTTGAGGTCTCCAAGTCCACCAACAGCATCAAGGGTTTCGTCTTCTTCAATATATTCCAGAATACCGTTACGGCGAATGAGCTGCTTCTTTTCTGAAAGGACAATATTGACTTCTGCGCCTGTAAGACGACCGCGGGTAACCTGTGCCTTGCGATAGACTTTCTCTGCTTCATCGCGGGTCAACCCCAAGGCTGCCTTGAGCAACTTCTCCCTGGTGTCAGTATTAATGCGACGAGCCCGGCCTTGTTCCAATTGACGAGAGAGAACCTGGTTCAGCTCTGCCATATCGGGCAAGGGAAAATCGAGGGCAACTATCTCTTTCTCCAGCTCAATTGGGATTTGCTGGATGGGAGACATGAGCACGATCGTCTTATGGGTGCTTTTGAAGCTCGCGATCGCATCCCGCAACCAACGAGTTGTGGCAGGGGCGTCAATAAAAGGATGTAGATCCTTAAAAACGTAGATAGCGGGTTCCTTTTGCCGCACGACCCACTCAATTGCGGCTTCTGGAGAAACTGTGTTGTGCTGAGTCACAGTCCGAGGTTGATCGTACTCAACAATCCCGTGGGTCACCGTCCAGACAAAGAGACGACGCTGAGGCTTCATCTGAGCAATCGCGGAAATTGCCTGCTCAGAACGCTCCTCCTCGGGGGTTACGAGGTAGATCAGCGGGTATTGAGCTTGAATTAAGATACTAAGCTCTTCTTGCATAGCCCTCGACCTGCTATCAACCGAATAGAGACGCAATTGAACCTTGGTCAGCTTCCTGATGGAATGTCAGGAAACCTTCACAGACATGGAACCAACTCCTCTTCACCCCGCCGATCGATCTCAGCACTCACAGTCTGAACCTTCTCGACCGGCAGCCCTTCTTCCACCAATACGCCTGGCTGATTTCGAAGGGACATCAACTCACCTTCCCTTAAGGCAACAGAACTAGAACATTCTGGACAAGCATAGACCTGGTAGGAGCGGCCATAAGATGACTCCACTTCGTCTACCACAGCAGGATGGGAAAGATAGAAGACAATAGCCCGCTCCGCAATCCTTGACATTGGCTCAGAATCAACTGCAGCCTTAATCTTGAGTTGGCGATGTAGTTCTTGTGAAAGATATAACGTAACTTTCTGCTTATCTTGCATATGACTCTTCAGTCGTTTTACCCGGGTATGGATGCCAGCATATCGGGTCTGCTAGAAGGTGTCAAGATGGCAAGACGGCATGACGGCATTATTGTTACATAAGTTTACATTTTGTAGTATTTCTGTTTTCGATCGACTGATAAACTGCTAGAAATCTAGGCTATTAGGCATCTAGCACTGCTAGACATCCTCTAGCGCTGCTAGACATCCTCTCCAGAAAGCTATCTTTTCTCTTTGATACTTGCGGACTTATGCAAACTGGTAGTGTCTATACTTTGGGCGGATGGGTTACCTTGCCGTTGCTGGGGTTTTCGGTACTGGCAGTAACGCTAATTTTGGAACGAATGCTGTTCTGGTCGCGGCTGCTACGTCGCCAAAAGCGGTTGGTTCGCGAGGTTTTTGAGTTGTATCGGCACGATCCCTGGTCTGCTTTTGCACGGCTCAAGCAGAATGCTGATTTACCGCTGGCGCGAATTTTTTTGGCTGCCCTGGTATTGGAACAACCGACTCCTGATGAATTCCGTTTAGCGCTGGAAAGTGCAGCTCAGGCTGAATTACCGTTACTAAAGCGATTTAGTACTGTATTTGAGACAATTATCAGCGTCGCCCCCTTATTGGGGTTATTGGGAACAATTCTCGGTCTGATTGGTTCGTTTTCGGCGCTTAATGTTGGGGATCCTGCGAGCAGTAATGCGGTTGGGGTGACAGGTGGTATTAGCGATGCTCTTTATTCGACAGCACTCGGTCTAATTGTGGCAATTTTTACGCTTTTGTTCGCGAATTTATTTCGGGGACTGTATTTACGGCAAATCGCATTGATTCAGGAATATGGCGGTCAGCTTGAATTGCTCTACCGTCGCGATCGCGAACGAGGAGATGTGCCTTATGCGCCTACCTGAGGAACCAGATTTGCCTCCCCGGATCGACATTGTGCCTGCCATTGATGTCATTTTTGCGGTTCTGGCCTTTTTTATTCTGTCAGCGCTTTATCTCACTCCCTCTCAGGGGTTGCCCGTTAATCTGCCCCAAACGAGTGACACTGAGATTCAACCCCCTTCTACCGTCACCGTTTCGATCGATTCGCGCGGGCAGCTGGCTGTCAATCTTCAACCTGTCGAGCTGGACATGCTGGAAACGGTAGTGCGATCGCACATCGGTGCAACCCAAAACCCACTGATTGAAATCAATGCCGACGAAGCCACAACCCACGGTCAAGTGGTTGCGGTGCTGGAGCAATTGCGGTTAATTGAGGGCGTCAGGTTAGGGTTTAAAACCCAATTGAGGACAGGAAATGGGGAACAGGAAACAGGGAACGGGGAATAGGAAACGGCAGTTCGCTACTCCCTCCCGCTCCATGATTGAGACATATTCCTAGCCCTCACTTCCTGATTGCACTGACTTCTTGCCTGCGCAATCTAGTATTGGCAAGGGAATATAAACATCAACAGTAACCATGAGCCATGAGCCATGAGCCATGAGCCATGAGCATGACCCAGCTGCTTTACACCCTCGCTAAAACAGGTTCTCTAGCAACCTCAGCGTCTTTCGGGGCATTGTCTGCAGTACAGTAAACCTCGCAAGAGTTATTCGGACTTTCAATCAATTTAATTTTATAAAGTTCAGCCCCTAACTCGCCGATCGGTCGTTTCAACAAATCGCAGATATGAACAGCGATATTTTCAGCCGTTGGAATAACCTGAGCAAAATGGGCAATATCCTTATTTAAGAACGTGTGATCGAACGGTTCTAAAACATAGTCATCAACAACGTTCTGAAACTGACCAAGGTCGGCAATCATACCTGTTCGAGGATCGATTTCACCCTTAATGGTAACTTCCAGATGATAGTTGTGACCATGGCCGTTGGGTCGGGCACATTTGCCGTAGATTTCGCAGTTCTCTGAGTAGGGGAGATCGGGGTGAGCGAGGCGGTGGGCCGCACTGAAGTGAGTACTAATGGTCAGGTAAGCTTCCATATCATTTCCTAAATAATCAGCCCAAAGTTCAGGATGTTCAAAAACCTGAATGCGGACAAGGGGTAAATGGTCAACGAGTCGGTTCCAGATTGTACGTGTTAGATTCTCCGTAGTCGGTAGAGTCTGCTGGAATTCTGGCCAGACATCATTGAGGTGAGAAAAGTCAAGTTGATTGGTGATTTCCTGCTTAATGATCTGCTTGACTTCAGAAAGATTTTGCACCATGCCGTATCGATCGATTTCGCCTGCCAGAGAGACATAGAGAACGTAATTATGACCATGACCAGGAGAACGGCTGCAGCGGCCAAAGCGCTGAATATTTTCTGCTTCGCTGAGTTCTGGAAGCCAGTAGCGATGACTAGCAGAGAACTGCGCGCGGCGGTTGATGGTACATTTCATAAATAAGTTGGATCTGCAGTCAGGTGTAAAGTTAAGTAAACTATTTTCTCTTCTCAGGATAACAGGGGTTAGGGGATAAGGGGCAGAATCTAAGTGGATTGTCAGGTTTTAATTGTGGGAATGGAAAACAAGTAGAGATTTTTGAGCGAGCGAGCGGAATCTGCGTGCTCAAAAATCTCTAACTCTGGAGGAATAGATTGGATTTTGGGATGATGGTGCTCAGGGCTTCAAATTCTATCCTGGCTTTGCTCAGAAACACGACTTGGAAGATTATTTTGCCAGCCTTGCTCAGCAAGGCTGGCAAAATAACCCATTTTCCCGTTCTGGCATGAAGAAATAGATGTTAGTGCTCCCGAAGGGGGCGCTAACCTTCCAGGTCGTGGGCATTAACCTGAATGAGCGGGGAGTGGTAAACAAGTAAGGATTTTTGAGCGTGCGGGATCCACCCGCACGCTCAAAAATCCTTACTTCTGGAGGACTACCAATGAGCGGACTGATATCAACTCTGCGAAAGGACTGCATATGAGTTGGATAGAGGGCTAGTACATGCCGATTAAGGTATTGCTCATCAGGGGCATTTACGAAACCTAACGCAAAACCTCGATCTGCTGACTCTCCCGCAATCGTTCCGTCCAAACAGAAAAATCGTCTATCTTCTAGTATTGCTCCAGATCGAGAGATAATGAAGTAGCAGAAAGCTGGCTAAAAAGATATTGTTCCATGCAGATTTACCTGGATTACAGTGCTACAACACCACCCCGTCCGGAAACGATCGCGGCGATGCAGGCTGTCTTAACTCAGGCGTGGGGTAATCCATCTAGCCTGCACTATTGGGGCGGCCAGGCTGCGACTGTGCTCGAACAAGCTAGAATGCAGGTCGCTAGCTTAATTAATGCGTCACCACCTGCCATCGTTTTTACGTCGGGTGGTACCGAAGCCAATAACCTGGCTCTGATGGGAATTGCTCGCCAGTATTCCCCTCCCCAACATTTGATTATCTCTAGTGTTGAACATTCCGCTGTAGCAGAACCAGCAGCCTGGTTGGAACAACAAGGTTGGCAAGTAACGCGTCTGCCTGTTAATGCTAAAGGATGGGTGAATCCGTTGGAGCTTTTGGCGGCGCTGCGTCCTAACACGGTGCTGATCTCAGTGATTTATGGTCAGAGTGAGGTGGGAACCCTGCAACCGATTCAGTCTTTGGGGGAAATTGCACGCGATCGCAACATTCCTTTCCATACCGATGCAGTTCAAGTTGCGGGTCGCCTGCCTCTGGATGTCCAACACCTGCCGGTGGATCTGCTTTCTCTTTCGAGCCATAAGCTTTATGGCCCCCAAGGGGCAGGTGCCCTCTATGTTCGCCCAGGCATCGAACTGATGCCCCTGTTGGGCGGTGGCGGTCAGGAAGGAAGATTGCGCTCGGGGACGCAAGCTTTACCTGCGATCGCAGGCTTTGGCATCGCTGCCGAATTAGCAGCCCAGGAAATGGCAACAGAAACTCCACGACTGACCCAATTGCGCGATCGCCTCTTTGATAATTTACTGGACACACCTACCCTGATTCCCACTGGCGATCGCTGGCAGCGTCTGCCCCACCACCTCAGCTTTTACTTACCCGATGCAGACGGCGAGCGACTCAGCGGCAAAACCCTGGTACGACAAATGAATCTGGCCGGTATCGGCATTAGCGCTGGTTCCGCCTGCAACAGCGGCAAGCTCAATCCCAGTCCAATTCTACTGGCTATGGGCTACAACGAATCTGCAGCAAAAAGCGGCATCCGCCTCACCCTGGGACGGCAGACCACTGCAGCAGATGTAGATTGGACTGCCCTGGTTTTAAAACAAGTTCTAGCGCGGTTGTTACCTCGTCCAGCACTTTCAAACGTTTGAGGTGAATATCGTATAGCACTACAGTATTGAATTAGGATATTATGCTTTGAGTGAAAGGGAATGGGGAACGGGGAACAGGGAATGGCAAAATGTCTTAACCTATCGCTGTAGTGCTATACAATCAGCAGCGTTGGCAATTCACCCCCCGATTCAATACCGCTCGGTTAAGGATAGCAGGTTCAACAGCTTTACGAAAAATAGTAGGGGCACGGCATTGCCGTGCCCCTACGCGAGCGATTCATTCTCGTTTCTAAACCGAACAGTATTGCCCCCCGATTGACCAATACCTACAATCGGCTTACTCGGGCTGCAAAATTACGGGCAATCCGCCCTTGCCTGCCCCAATAATAACGATTTTAGCATTTTCGGATTGCGAGAGCTGTTCCGTGGCTTCAATCCCTTTCCACTGCAAATATTGCGGCGTCAGTCCTTGAGAGACAATCCGTTGGAAGTCAGCAATGCCTTCCGCTTCAATTCGCTTGCGATCGGCTTCCTGACGTTCCTTTTGCAGCACGAACTCCATGCGCTGGCTGTCCTGTTCTGCTTGCAGTTTCTGCTGAATCGACTCCTGCAGTTTAGCTGGCAGTTGCAGCTGTCGTAGGGGGGTATCTTCGATGGCGATACCACGTGGAGCGACTAGATTGCTCAAGTCGTTACGAATTGCGTCGGTCAGTTCAGTACGTTTAGAGGTGTAGAGGGCCCTGGCTTCATAGCTGGCAGTGGTGTTACGAATAACGGCACGGAATTGGGGAATCAGGATGATGTTTTTATAGTCCTTGCCAATGGTTTTGTAAACCTCTGCGGTCTTTTCTGGATCGAGGTGATAGAGAACGCTGACTTCGACAGTGACAATCAACCCTTCTTTGGACGGAGCATCAAGGGTTTCCTTGGCTTCCTGGGTTTTGGTGGAAAACTTGACAACTTTAGCCAGAGGATTGACCAGGTTCACGCCTGGTTTCAGGGTCCGTTTGGAGACGCGGCCCAAAAAATCGACGACGCCGACGTGCCCCGCAGGGATGACGGCAAAGAGGTGAGCCAGAGCCGCGATCGCAGCCACAACCCCAATCAACACACTAATGCTACGCGTCATCGCCCGATTCTGTCCGCCAAGATCCCCTTTCAAAAAGACCAGAATAGAAATCAAACTCACCAACAGCGACATCATAAAAGTCATGGAGCGACCTCATTGTTTATTGTTCATGGTTCATAGTTCATTGCAGTCGTCTTGGGGGTGGCAGCGGGCGGAGTCATGGCTTCTATTGAGCAGTTTGGCAAGTCTATCCTATTTTACTCTGTCGATTGTTCTGGCTGGACAGCAATGGGCACGGGCATGCATTCTGCGCGATCGCACTCCCCCTAATACTGTTCGGTTAAGGATAACGGATGTCAAGCTACTTTACGAAAAATAGACCTGTAGGGACACGGCATTGCCGTGTCCCTACGCGAGCAATTAATTCTCGTTTCTAAACCGAACAGTATTGGCACGCCCCCGAATTCCCATCAAGCAGCAGCTGGCAGCGGCTTTTGACACGACTTGGAAGGTTAGCGCCCCCGGAGGGGGCGCTAACCCCCATTTCTTCGTGCCAGAGCGGGAAATAGGTTATTTTGAAAGCCTTGCAGAGCAAGGCTTTCAAAATAACCTTCCAAGTCGTGTTTTGAGCCACAAAATAGCCTCACCCGACTTCAGCCTCAATGGTCAAAGTACCGTCCTCAACAGCCTCAAATCGCGAAACTACTCCTCATACGAAGCCGTAATTCCCCTCCAATCCAATTCCCCTTCAAACGGAAGAATCATCAAAATATCCAACAACTGCCCCTCCTCAATCTTTGAATCCGCAACATCTGCAAATGTCAGCCGATCGGGCAAATTCTCAAGCTTAAGATCGAGATGCCACACTGAATAACCATCCACCAAATCCCGTGCAGGCACCTGCACCTGACCGGCGTTAGGATCCCAAACGCGATCGTTCAAGCGCAACTCAATGGCTTGCGTATCCAAATGCTCAGGGAGAGCGCTAAAGACCATCGCCACAAGGATCTTGCGCTCCCCACTCTCCGTACTGCCAATCTGCAGGGTTTCTGGCTTCAAATTAACTTGAAAACGTGATTCGTGCAGCTGCAACTGGCTCCGATGCGTCGTTGCCAGTTGATCCCACTGCTCCGGAAAATCCTGACGCAGACTAATGCTATGGTTGCCGGAATAGGTGCGCAGAGCCTCAGTCTTGACCAGCTGATTGGTAAACGCCTCATCGCCGTTCAAAGCAGTGTAGTTCAAATGGACAATGACATCAGAAACTTGAGTGTAGTCCAGGCGGTTCGTTGCTTTAGGCATCCTCAACTCCCAGCGCGAAACGGCACCCGTCCCTTCAAACGGCAGATATCGATCGCCATCAAACTTCAGCTCAAACAAACCGCAATCGCGATCGCAACGACAGATGGCAATTTGTTGGTTTGCCCGATAATCCATCACCACCGTCGCCGCATCCGGTTGGGGAACATCAGGCTCGCCCAACAAAAACTGAACAGCATTGACATCCGGCGTCTTCACAATACGATTCAAAAGCTGCTTGAGCGTCGCTTGCAGCGAGTAAGTTCTGCTGGAAGCAACCTGCAGGGAAATAGAGATCGACTTAATACGGCGGCAATAGTGCCCTGGAAAATCCAGGTCAAACAGGCGCTCATTGAGATCGAACACGCATACGCCATCGCGTTGCAACGCCAAAAAGGCCCAGGGATTCAATTCCTTCAGGGAAATATCCTTGCTCAGTTGCTGTTCCCGGCCATCGCTATCCAGATAGGCTTTTTCCAGTTGCTCCAAATTCACCATTAATCCTTCCGCAGCCAGCAACCCTCTCCAAACGTCATCCCAGTGACCTCGATCGAGAAACCTCTGGGTTGAAGTTCTCTCGTCTTGGTAGAGTTTTTGAGCAGATTGCGCCCACTCAAACGCAATCTGGAACGCCTGGCGATAGACAGAAGCAACACGCTGGAGCATCCAGGCGTACAAAGCAGATCCAGTGAATTGGTGTTCAATCAACGTATTCTTTTCATCCCACTGTTCTGCTTGCTTCTTCTGAATAGCTTGCTGTTGTTTTAAAATCTCTAAACGTATGTTTGCTACCGCAATATCTTTATCAATTTTGTCCAAGTCGATTTTTAAAAGATTCCCACGGGCTGCTAGCTCTATTGTGCGGTGTACAAGTGTGGCACTGGAAGATAAGATCGATGCAGCGGTGCTTGCAAGACGGGCTTTAATAGCAGCCACTTTGCTTACAGCTTCTGTGGAATCACCTGGTACCATACCTCCATTTGAAAATCCGAAGATTGTGGGCACTAGATGTGCCGGAACAGCCACAGCCATCGTGGTAGCTTCTAGGACAGAAAATTTGGCAGCAGCCCCTAAAGCGGCAATACTAGCGACATCCGATAAGGAATCTCCCGCCACTAAAGGTACTAACCAAGATAGTTCTATCTTTATACGATCCTTGCTGGTCTCTAAGGCTGCAATAATTTGCTCTTGCTCATGGATTTCCTCTTGTTTGATATCTATTCTCTTCTGCTGGTCGTTCCTCGTTGTTGTTTCTAACAATCGCAACTGCTTCTCGTGATTGCGGCTAGTCTTAGCCAGGTCTGCTGAATCCTTGCTTTCCAGAATCCGCAACAAGGTTTGGCCAAGGCTGATGACCTGCTGAGTAGCGCTTTTGGCACGAGCAATGTAGACCGGGAATCGCTGGGGAGGTTCGGAAACCGGTTCGGGCACGTTGAGGAGGTGTCGATCTCCCCCGAGCCGCTCTACGATCTGTCGCGGATCGATCGGGGGCTGAAATTGGGCCAGCTGGCGTTCAACGCCTTCAATGTTCATACAATTGCGCAACTTGTAAAGGCGATCGTCAATCAGATTCCAATAATTCACCAACTCCTCATTCTCTGGCACAAAGAATCCGTCATTCGAGGGTTGACAAGACTGGGCACTCAAGCGATACGAATCGGCCCCAGGTTGAATATATTGCTCTAGCTTCACCCGGCAAAGCCTGGCCGTCTCAGTGGCGCGAGGCATAGCAACAGCACCGCTAGCGCCGGAGCCAGTGCCATTATTATTGGAGAACGATGGGTTGGAACACGATGGGTTGGACAACAGTTTCGCGATCTGTTTTGGCCGAGGGCCGAGAATGTCGCTAGCCTGCATATAGAGCATGGTCGCGAGGAGGTTATTTTCCCAGGTATCCTGGGTAAACTCATCATCGCCCCACGCCAACAAATTGTCGATGTAGCGCATGACAAGCGCTTTTTGCAAGCTAGCGCCATTAAGACGGGCATTGGCCTCAGCATCAAAACGGTGGCGAGCGTAGGCAGACAGGTTCGCTGGATCGGCCAGTCGGTTCAGTACTGTCTGTTTGCGTTGGTTGCGTAATGGCAAGAACTGCCAAACCCGATCGGATGGATTCGCTAATTTAAAAATTTCATCTGCAGTCAGAACACGCTGCCAAATCTTCACGTCAGCCATTCTGCCAACACCGCCTTCAGCCCAAAACCGAACTGGAAAACCGCTCGTTAAGTATGGATGATTCAAATCTTCTGCGGTTTGAAATTTGCCATCAAAATAAAGGGACATTTTGTGAGTCTCAATGTCATAACAAAATGCGCAGTGATGATACTGTCCGTCACCTGGCCAGACATCTGGCATCTGTACTTTATAGGCATTCTCCCAAGAAAATTGCACCGTCAGTTTATAGTCGGAGATTTCGATCGACAGCCCTCGAGGAGCATGTGGATCCCCCTCTAGATTGTTGTATTCGTAAAGGATTGCTCTTGGGGTACCAGGTGAGATCGCTTGATACCAAAACTCTATCGTCAGGTTGCGCCCTGGCTGTCCACCGCTCCATGGAGATAAGATAAATCCTGGTAGAACTTCACTAGTCTTGCCCTCAAACTGAATGACTCTACGGGAATCTTTGCCTGGAAAGTCATTAACAATAGGCCAGGTAACATTATGAACAGGACTCTGCGCACCCGTTATCCGATCGATGGCATTCCCCTCAAATCCCCAGTGATGCATTAAATTGCTAGTATCAAAATCAAAACCAGCGTAAGGATTGAAAATGTAGGTGTACCACGTTCGCGACTCTTCAAAGCGCTCTTTTTCGTTCAAGGATTTTGCCAGCAAAAATGGAATATAGAAGAAGATCTCCCAGTAATAACAGCCGAATGGACCGCTGAAATCAAGCTGTTGGGTCTCAGGGGGGACAGCATTTGTCGATGGCTGCATCCGCTCGAAGGCTAACTCCGGCAAGCGCTGGGAGTCCAAATGCAGAAGATGAGATAGCCCGCCCGCTGCCAGCCGACTCGACAATTGCGTCACCGTATGGGTCGTGAGTCGGGTAAATTTAAACTTCTCCGGCTGAACCGATGCTCCTCCATACTCCAATATCAGCTTTCCCGCCTGGTCATACACCGTTAACTGACTGGACAGTTCTTCCAGGTTCTGCTGTTGGGGTGAGACCACGAATGCTTCATCACCATTGTCGAACAAGCTCCAACCCAGAACATTCTTCACAGGGATGGATGAGGCACAAGTCCTAGTATTTCCCAAGATCTCCAGGTCATTGCTGGATGGCTGAAAAAAACCGAAGGCGTTATCTATAATCGTGTTTCGGGGCTGGCCACGCAAGAGTTTTGGCAAAATCAAGGTTCGATTATCGCTGTCCAGCCGTACACAGCGGCCAGCTTTGAATAAATAGAGTTCGCTACTGCCAAAGTGCTTAGGAACAACAGAATCAACCGGAATAAAGCTTTGTGGCCAAAGCGGCCACTTGTCAAGAATTTTTCCACGCTCTGGGTCGATAAATCTCAAAGGATAGGTTATGAGGTATTCATCTCCCTTGATAAAACAGATACGATTTCTGTTATTAGGATTAGGCAATCTAAAAACGGCGTCAAGTGGCATGAAAGATTCAGGTATCTCTGGAAAAAAAGTGCGAATATTTACGGGTCCCATTGAAGTATTACGAGAGACCCGTGTCTTCCTAAAATAGTATACGACATTAGTAGTTATGACAGCACAATCCATGGGCACAATCGGCCCATGAGAGCTAGAAATATCCTGTCGTCTGATGGAGCCGTCAGTTGGATAAAATAGAGCTTCTTTATCTTTGAAAAATACCAACTCTCCTGACGACGGGTTGGAATCGCCATGACAAGCGTCAAACTCTAGGAAGTCTTCCGGAAGGTTAGGAAAGAAATGCTGGATTTGCTGACTATCATACTTTTGCCAAGGTCGCCCAAAAACACCCTCACCCTTGCATTGACACTCGCTCTTCTCCACGGTCAGATCTGCGTTGAGGATGCTTGCAGGCAAGGTCATGTTGTATGAATTCTCGGAAGCCTTAGAGAAAGAACCGTACAGAATTGCGATTTGTTCATCGCGAGCGTCTTGTTTCGGCAACAGAATGGGATAGGCTTTTTGCCAGAATGGTTCTGGGGTCGCGGTGTCTTTCATCCAGACTTGATAGTCCGGAAAGGCTTGCTTGATTTTGTCCTCGCTCCCTTCACCGCTCTCCTCGGAAACAACCTTAATCAAGATCTCTTCAGCCAAAACTTGTGGCGGCGTCCATTCGCCCCGGGCGTCTTTGTAGATATATTGGATTTTTGCCAGGGTGCCTGTGGTTTTGATGGATTGATTGTTGTCCATCCGGGTATGGATGGTTTCGCTCTGTTCCACCCAGAATAAAAACCAGGTCTTAAAGCCATAGACAGGGGTGACTGTCTGGGCTTGAATCGCGGCGCTGATCTGCAGCGGCTCCCAGGGCAGCCAATGGGTCATCATCGGGCTGTTCTCCTCGATCCCAACCTCGGCCTGACGGACATAGTAGGTATGGGGCGTGTTGCGGGCACGCCCGACCAGAAACAAGATTCGGGTCAGTTCCTCAGTTTCTGGATTGACGACATGGGCAAAGCAGGCATCAATCGGCTGCAGGTTAGCCTCCTCCGCAAACTTTTCAAAATAGTTGCGATACGCTTGTTCTGCGGCCTCCTCGGTCAAATCCCCTTGCAGAATTTCCTGGCGAATTTCTGCATAGATCGGAGTTTCCAGCTTTCTCAGGCCAGGATCGACGTAGTTTTCTGGGTAACACCGCAGCTTTTGATGCGCTTCCCAAAGCCGATACGCGCCAATCTCTTTCCACTCCGCTTCAGTGATGGTGCTGGTGACCTCTGGTTCCAGGCCAGCCCGACACCGATGGATATACAACTGCAGGCTGTTGAGTCCCTGCTTTAATCGCGAGATCTTAGCACACCCGCCCATGGCAACATCCATCAAGAAATGTTCATACAAATTCTTGAACGGATCTTTAACGCCCAAACGATAGCCACAATACCCAACCAGGGCATTGCGCTTCAGCTCATTGAGAGTGTCTTGAATGGGCCCGAAGATGGATTCCCACTGCTCCTTGTCGTACTTCGATTGGAGAGCGTTGAGCAGGATGGCCGACCCATTCTCATACCGATCCCAGGTATCGTCGCTGCCAGGCCCGTGCAGTTGAGCGAGGTGATGGAGCGAATCAACGCCAATGCCCAGGATCTGCTGCAACTCGAATACTCTGCTGAGCGAGTGAATGCCCCGCACCGAATTGAGTGCTGCAGCACTGATGTTGAGATGCTTTACAGCGCCGACTATTTCGGTGCGATCCCATCCACTGATTGCGGCGAGCCGTGCAAGCTTGTTGCCTGGCATATCTCCATCTGCTTCTGGGGCTAGGGAAAAGTAGCCAATCAAGCCATTGTCGATCGTGCGAAAGTCGTCCGCCAGTTGCTTGAATTGATGGAAAATCTTGATGTGGAAGCCCTCAAACCGACGTATCCTGCGCGCGTTATCCGGAGCTGAATTCGCCAATTCGAAGGATTCAGGCTGCTCGAAGATGCCTTGCATGTGCTCAGCGCTTAAATCCAGGGTTCGAGCCGTATAGAGCTTATGGGCCAGATTCGCGATCCAATTCTGGTGCGCTTCGATGGGATCGTCAGGTGCAAGAGGACGGAGTAGCAGCGCTAAGCGGTCTTGCTCCGTTGCATCGTCTGCGAACGCAGCCGTTGCTTGAACCAGATCTTGACTGACTGAGAAAAATTCCGCCAGCCTATCCATTACGATTGCCAGGAGTTGTTGCCTTCGTTGGTACAGAACGGTGGTAACGTGTTGCAGTTGGGAGTCATTGAGATCCAATGTTTCGAGATCGCTTCGGACCTGGGGATCGATGGGTTGAGTTCTGGTCGGCTCTTCTATCTCCCTGGCGATCGCACCGTTAGCGTTGAGCAACCCGGTTTCCTGGAGTTGTTGAAAGATCTGCTTGGATCCCTCTCGATCGATTTTGTTTGACGTCACGAATTCATCAATACTGTTCGGCGTCACGAAACTGAGTTCGTTCGCAACCCAGATCTGTGAATCTTCAAGCCATTGCTGAATCATGGGTTTCACATCTTCGACAGCATAACCGCGATCGACATAGGCATTGACCTGCTGGCGAGTGAGGTAGGCGAGCTGATAAACCGTCAAGCTAGCTTGCCTTAACCAATCTGCCCATTGCGTGATGTCTACAACATGCTGCACCGAGTCAATCTGTTTGCGATCGATCAGATCCAACAGTAGTAAAAATGCATCGATGGGTAATTCTAGTAAGGCGGCAAACGTGTTATAGCGGTATAGCTTTGACAGGTTAGGGACTGTTAAATCGATCGAGTCTGGCAAGTCTCCATTGTCGCCAGCAAAAATAAATTGAACCAACCGGGAAAGATCGTCATTGTCGATGCGCAGTGCTGCAAGGAGCCGATTACGAATTTGCCCATTTTCATCCGAGCGATTGTCTGGCTGCCAGGGTATCGGTGGATCTGAGTAGTGGGGATTTCCTCCATATTTTGGGCGATACGGATCGTTAGAGGGGTTGCGATTGAAAGAGAACGGTAAGTTATAAATGCGATCGAAAAGAGCCTCGGATGTGAGTTCAGAGCCAATACCATAGGTCTTCATGTCATGCCAAAGACTGCTTAACCTATCCATGGGTCGATCGAACCGATCTCGCAGCCATTTGATTTCCGTCAATTGTTTGACTGTGGCATCCTCAATCTTTGCTGCAGTGGCCTTGAGAGCATTCAATGCCCAGTCCAGATCTGTGAATGACCATTGCAATTGGTGCGCCAAACGAATAAAACGGTGAATTCGATCCAATGTATTGAAGGTAAGGTTATCGATGCATTCAGGGCGATCGCGATCGCGATCGACATTGGCACACTCAGAGATTTGAAGCGGGGCATCTTCACCTCGATTGATGAAAAATTGATGACGGTTATTTATCTCATCGTTATGTAAGTTTTGATAGATTAATTCTTGCAGTTGTTTGCGCGTTATCCCCGTGTGCTCCAAAAAGGTATCAACAGTTTTCAGATAGCTCCTCAGATCGTCGCTGGAAACTCCCCTGGGAACTCCATAGAACTTTCTCAGTTCCCCTTCATCAGTTTTTGGGGTTGTCATTAACGCATGCTGTTCAAACGACAGTTGAAGACGCGCAAGGTCAACCGGCTTCCCCTCAACCCCGAACCGTTCAAACACTGTTGCCAGATCGAGATTAAAGTGCTGGAGATAGGCATAGACTGCGGTTAAGGGGAGATGGAAAGGAAGTTGAAATGGATAGACTGATTGGGTCGCCAAATGACGGTATACGTTCGAAATGCCATCCAACTGTAATAATCGTGCCTCCACCACCTCATTCACAATTTGCAAATAGGGAATCTCGGTCTCAGAGTGCAGCCGGTTCCATGGCATCTTTTCAGAGAACAGATCTGGACGCCGCTTATTCAGCTTTAAACTTTCATCGCTTGGCTGGGTTATTTTTTCATCGATCAGCTTTCTAAGGGTGATGAAATAGGCAGTGGGGCTGAACGCTGAGAGGTGGGAATTATTAGGATTGGTGGACTTCAGTTCATAGGGGCTGTTTGCTTCAGCAAACGTAACCAGGTCGGAGTGAAGGTTGCAAAAGCGGCTGTTGCGATAATGGGGGGAAGCAACAACGTCTCGAAGATTTCCTGCTAACAACGATGTTCGCTCTTTTATATCGATCGCCTGACGATAAATAGTTCTGACAGTCCGTTCGTCGATCTCGTTTTGTAGCCTACGGACTAATTCTTGTTCTGATAAATCGGCAATATCATGGGCTGAACCATAACCGCAGTCTAACAATTTTTTTGCATGGTCTTTATCCGGGATCAGCCGCAATAATCGCTGATGTGTCTTTAAACGATTCTTCACCTCGTCTGCTTGCGATTGATCCGTGCCCCAATCCAATTGAGAGACTTCGTTCTCATTGTCAAAGTCAAAATGGAGCACGTCAAAAGAGATGTTGCGCTCGTAGAATTCAGCGACACCACGACGATCGTCAATCCGTAGTATTTGAGCTGTCGTTTCTTCCATATGAGAAATCACTCCGACTATATATTTATGAATTAGGAAAGCCTGACGATGAATCAAATCTCGTTTTGCGGGCTAAGTAGCAGGCTACTGACAGATACTGATTCGATACAATCCTCAATAATTAAGAATTGTATCGAACCTATCATTTAAATACGTAAAAGAGCAAGAGTCTGTGAACTGTGAATGGTACAGAGATGTTTACTATACCATAGACTATCTCGTTTAATAATGTATATTATTACACATTTTCTGTGGTCTGGTGCGCAAGTATCTTAATGCTGAGCGGGACTGGAGTGACAGTCTGTATTCCCGGCAAAACGACGCGGTGTCGTCTCTTAAACCGATAGACTCTGCAGCACTAAAGTGCCTACTACGAATTTGTACAATATTAGGCATTTCGCACTACTACGAAAGTCCAGGTTATAACCGTGCATAGCATAGCAGATATTCTCTAACTCTACACCAGACGCTTTCGTCGGTCATGCTTTTTAAGCGGCAGTTGCATTTGAAAGGGATTGCCCTGGCCTGCTGTGCTGGTTGCGGCGAGCTGCTCGCTACAAGCAACGAACCAGAAGATTTAAGTTTTTTTAAAATAAGGTCTAAAGCAAAACCGTACTGGTAGTATACAGACTACCCTTGTTAGGTTAATTACTGTTGGTTCCTATACAAGGCATAACAGAGGAGCTAACTGACCCAAATAGAGCGCTGAGACCATTAACAAAATAGCAGGAGTAAGATGCATGGCTCGAGATTTTGCGATCTATTTTCGTGGGGATTTTCTTGCCGATACCCCGACTGCTAACAACAACAATGTGGATTATCTGATCGATGCCGATAATGTCAAATTAACGGATTATTGGGCTGTTCAGGACGATACAACCTTGGTGAGCTGGCTCAAAAGCTTAGAGCAGAAAGAATCATCTTCTGGCCCTGCCCAGCAATTGCCCTCTTACTGGGATTATTACGGTGACAACAGCTTCACCTTGCAAAATGTTTCGATTACAGGTGCAACAGGGATTGCTGACATTGCAAACGATCCAGCGATTGGGTCGGACGTCACGCTGCAAGGTCACCTGGCCCCTGCGGGTTATCGCACGAAGGCGCAATTTGTTGACCTTGACCCAACTGCTGTAACGATTACGCAGATTTTCAACGATCGGTTTAGTTTTAGCAACAGTAATGGGGATAGCTTTGTTGGGGATGGCCTCAGTCGAGCTTATACCGATTGGATTTTCTTTGGTCGTAACCTCAATCCCCCTGATGGGCCGGCCAGTGCGTCGGCAGTATTTCAATCAGCGATCGATCCCAGTAATATGACGATCGAGAACCCTAACAATTCCCAAATTTTAGCGGCCTTAGCACAAGCAAAAGCAGACGGGAAAAAGCTGGTTATCCAATACTGTTTGTATTACTGCGCTCCCTCCGCCTTAAGCCCGGAAGAGCTGGCTGCAGAATATGAGAAGGGCAATAAACCTCAAAATCCAAAACCGGGCAAGATTTTAGGAACCATTATTCCCTGGGACGACAGTCTGAATACGGTTGAGTCTATGCCTCCGGGTCGTCTGCTGCAACCTGTTCGCCTCTCTGACGAAAATTCAGACTTTTTTGCCCTGGGTCCTGCTCTGGTCGAAATTGACTACACCGGCCACACGATCGTACTCAACTTAATTAACACCATTCCAGAAACAGGCCCCAGCCTGGATAAGGTGGATTTAGGGACGTTAACTCTGGAAGTCGTTTACAATAGCACTTCTTATACTGTAGGAACGCTGAGCGCGACTCAATACGCGAAGGCAGCCTATGAGTCCACGGCAGGTTTAGTGGAATTCAGTTTTGATGCCAGTCTCGACACACCCTTGCAAAATGGTTCGCTGCAACTGAGTGCCAGCAGTCCTCCGCCAGTCACGGATGGAGCCGCAAATCCAGTGTTGCAAGAGGTGGCTTATGCGATTGAAACCGACGATCGAGCACTCTATATCGACCTGGGGACAGACGAGCCGGGACTGAACCAGAATCGGGTGAACGTGAAAGTTTTCCAGCGGGGAGTCCCGGTTGCTGGGAAAACCGTCAGAATTGGTCAAGAACGCAGTATCATGACCAGTATTGGCAATCCGGCTAAGCCCCCGACTGAACCCCCAACTGTTGGCTCTGCTCCCTCTCAAGGCTATCAGGGAGAAGTCGTCACCTTTGACTCTGCCACTGCGGTCACCGATGCCAGTGGGGTGGCTACATTTACCCTACAACCGAACTCAGCGGGTACTGCTTGCCTCTATTTCTGGGTAGATGGGGAACCCGAACCTACTGGAATTAATGATTTCATGTTGCGCACGATTCCCTATAGCCATGTTCGGGTATTGCCCGATAATGACGACTTAGACGACAAAGCAGCGACCTGGGACAATGTTTACCAGGAGGTGATGCGTTATTACTACATCCTTTATCCTTTTATGAATGGGATTATTCCGATGGACGACGAGGGGGCAATGGCCGCACGCGGTCCCCAGATTATCGTCCGCACTGGCTTAAATGAATGGCATAAAACGATATTTATGCCAACAACCCGTGAGATGTCTGCTGGCAACCGACGTTTCCTGCACCGTTGGCTCGAAAGTGCGATCGCTGATGCCCAATCAAGTACTGCTGCACCCTCTCCTGCAACGTCTAAGAAGCGCCGAGACGATCGTCGCCCTAAAGGATTACTGGGCAAGCTCCTGCAAAAATTTGGGCATCGTCTGCGCTGATTGGAGGAGCGCACTGGTAGTCACGATAAAGTGCAAGCCGTTGTTGGACGAGCATTCATGGCTTGCTATCTATAGTATGAGTCATATTGATTATGAGTCATATTGCTGAGGATAAATTGAGGGTTGCTCAAGATGGGCCCCCTCAATTTGTATATTCTCAGAAGCTTGGCTGTCGTGATATGAGAAACGATCGCGTTTCCCACCCGTGCGATCGCACCGCCCGATCCAATTCAATATCTCGAGGGAAGGATATACGATCGGGATTAAGGGGTTTCTGGGGGCTTCCACATAGCCCAATGGTGCCTGGTGGCGCTCTCGCATGACTGCCGAAGACTTTGACGCTTAAACCTTTTATGTTCGCTATAGCACAGTGCGAGTTGCAAGCAGCGCCATCAAAGCTCCACGAAAACTATAACCAACCCAATGGTATTGTTAACCTGGGAGTAGCGCTTGCCCCTCAACGCCACTCCCGTACACTGATACGCAGGAGGAATTTACCGGATGAGTCAATCTATCGATGCTGCACGTTCCGATCGATCGAAGCAGTCAAAGCCGATTGCTCGCGTTGCCATTCATCCTGGAATTGGCATTGCCCGCGTCGGCAATAGCCGCGAACCCGATGGTTACTTCATCGGCCCAGAAGTGACCAACCCCAACAGCTATTACATTCCCCCAGATCCGAACCCAACTGCAAAAGCAGTGCCGTCGTTCAAAGATAGTCAGGGAGCCATCAAGCGTCAGGCTGCCCGTTTCCGCATCTATGCTTACGACGCCGACGGTGAGGTGATTCGCGAGATTACGGCTGACGATCCCAATACGGAAATTGTTTGGACGGTGGAGGTTGCCAACAAGAAAGCGGCCTGGTATGAATTCATTGAAGCCCTGGATTTAGAGGGCGCGCCCCCTGCGGATCGCCGCAATGCTAATATCCAGCCGCCCAAACATATTGACGATCGCTCTGCAGACAATCCCCGCAAACAATTAGAGATTCGTCCTCGTCCGCAAATGATTGCCGGTCGAAACCAGCCAGGGCGTCGATTTGATGATGGCCACTTCATGGACAAGTCGGTTTATCTGGGCGAGGTGCGAACTGATGATCAGGGGCGACTGCTGTTTCTGGGGGGCTATGGGGACTCTAAATCGGCGTATCCCAACAATCCCCCTGCCAGTTTTGGCAACAACAATGGCTGGTACGACGATACTTCTGACGGGCCTGTAAATGCCAAAGTCATTATCGACGGCCAGGAATTTGAAGCCGACGAAGCCTGGGTAGTGACTGCGCCACCTAATTATGGTACTGCCTTGATTGGCATCAAAACCATGTATGACGTCATGGAAGATATGTTTATCAATCCCACCTCGCGAGCGTTGTGGCGTCCATTTCCGAAGACAATTTACTTTACCCAGCATATCCTGCCGATCTTCCAGCAGTTTAGCGATGCTCAGTGGGTTAACTATGGCTTTTCGGTGCAATTTGGCTACGATGGGCCATTTGACTTTACCCGGAAAGAGTTTTTAGAAAAGCTGGCTCGTCTGATTCCCCTGTCCAAAGCAGAGCAGGAGGAACAAACCAAACCCGAAGAGGGGATTGTGCTGAAGCAAGATGTGTATCAGGAGTTCCGTCGACAGATCTTTCATCAGTTTCGCGAAACTGACAACGACAATCCGGTGATTCAGCAATGGCCATGGATGTATGGGGATACGGTTCAACTGGGGGATGCGCCCGAAGACGCAAATCAGTATCTTTATATGACCGCAACCCAACTGAAAATTCTGGAGAAGTGGGTTAAGGGCGAGTTTGTTGACGATCTGGATCTACCGGATGACGATCGCGCTCACGTTGACCTGGTGGAACTTTATCGCCATACTTATCCAACGATTGAAGCATATCCGATTGTCGAACAACCAGCGGAATTAGACCGGGCGGCGATGCACTTTTGCCTGGGGGGAGCGTTCCATCCAGGATGCGAGATGACCTGGCCGATGCGACATCCGACTATGTATCGGAATCCGTTTCGGATTCGGCGACGCACTGTGGATAATCCGGAACCTGATTATGGCCCGCAACTGACCTATGATGTGGTGGTGGATGATAATGGCCCGCTTTATTTCAATGGGCCGGGGGATATTACCCGCTGGATGGCAGTGCCCTGGCAGACGGATACGTCTAGCTGCCGCTCGGGATACGAGCCGGATTACGATCCCTTCCTGCCGACTTTCTGGCCTGCGCGGGTGCCAAATCATGTGCTGACTGAGGAAAACTACGAGATTGTGATGAACCGCCAGGGGAAATATTCTAAAGAAGAACGGCTGGCTGCATTCAATAACCGGGCGGTTTGGCTGCGGGGGTTGCCGGGAGAATATATGGATCAAATCTGCGAGATGGTGACGATGTTTGGCAAGCTGGGTATCGTCGAGAGGCGTGAGGGACCTGGGGACGATCCTGACTTCCCGGATATTATTTACGTCGAAGTGGATGTGGGTTACGAGGAACCGGAGTCGCCTCTGGCGAACTTGTTGTTTAACTATATTCCTTCGCCTAGCGAGGCCCGATACTGGCGCAATCGACGCAGTCAGTCGGGTCGCGTGTAAGGCGATGCTGCATGCTGATGTGGTGGCGATCGGTGCGGGGCCGTCGGGCGCGATCGCGGCTCTCACCCTGGCCCAATCCGGCTACCAGGTTTTGCTAATAGACGATCTGCCTGCTAGAGATCTCTCTTCAGGCCATTCCCCTAAAATAGGCGAGTCTCTGGTTGGTGCTGCCCGTCCATTGCTGCGGGATCTGGGTTTGCTGGCCCGAGTGGAGCAGGGACCGCATCTACCCTGTTACGGTAATCTCTCTGCCTGGGGGAGCAGCCAACTGGTAGCAACGGACTTCATCCGCGATCCCCATGGCCCAGGCTGGCACCTGGATCGAACTCAATTTGATGCGGATTTGCGTCAGGCGGCTCGCGATGCTGGAGTCCAGTGGCACTCTGCCCGTTTGCGAGAGGCTATCTGGGCTGATGGGGAATGGCAGCTTGGTCTCACTCAGGGCAAAGTCTGTTGTCGGTGGTCGATCGATGCCACTGGTCGTCGGGCTGTGCTGGCTCGCAATCAAGGAGCTGTGCGACAACGGGATGACGATCTGGTCGCGTTGTCTCTCTGGGTGAGGCCGTGCGATCGCGATACCGATAGCCGTACATTAGTGGAGTCGACCCCGGATGGCTGGTGGTACACCGCCCGACTTCCCAATGGCAGCCGCGTTGTCGTACTCCATGTTGATGCGGCCGATGCTGCCGCCATCCGTCGTCAGGCAGGAACCTGGCAGGTTTACTTATCTCGGACTGTGCATGTCCAGTCTTTGCTAGAAAAGGCTACCTGTAATGGCCAGCGGATCGCGGACATCAAGGCAGCCGACCTTAAGGTAATGGAAGCGTGTGGTGCTCGCCTGGACTCTTTTTGGGGGACAGGTTGGCTGGCAACTGGCGACGCAGCCCTGTCCTTCGATCCGCTGTCTTCTCAAGGAATCTTCAACGCGCTATATACTGGCATGAAGGCCGGACAGACAGTGCAAGCTGTATTGGATGGACAAGCTGCTGCCCTGGAACCCTACGCTGCTCGATTGGAGCAGATCCGTGCGGCCTATCTGCAGCACCATCGATTGTTCTATCAGGCCGAGCAGCGCTGGCGCGATCGACCCTTCTGGGCAAAGCGACTCAGGAGAAACGCAGAAATTTGCTAGACTGGTTGCATTGACTGAGGTTGAGCTACGACCGAATCATCGAAGATCTTGGGTTCCAAGGAGAGCAAAGCAATTCTTATCAGTTCCCATCTTCTGTGCGATCGTTTCCAGGAAAATTACCTTTGATGAGGATCTCGGATAAACTCACATCCTGAAGAACAGATCTATCGGGGCATAGCACCATGCCCCGATACGACGAATTCGTAATTAAAAGTCTCGTTTCTTAGACCAGTTCTGCTTCCTTCTTGTTAGCAGATGACAAGGAAACCTCAACAACTGTTTCCGGTGCATTCAAGGTTACACTATGGGGGCTGCGGAAGGTCTTCTGAGCATCCGGTTGCTGACAGGCGACCATGGTTTTGACATGTTCTGCTTCATCGTCGCGGATATTAATGAAGACATCGTAGAGTGTGTCTGTCGCCGGACGGCGAGATGCAGGCACTGTTCCGGTTTGGAATTCATCAAACATATACAAATCGCCATCTCGATAGTAGCCGATGGCAACCTGGGGTGCCGGTTTTGCCTTCAATTCCGCTTCGTTTTGCTGCAAAAATTCATCGTAGGTATGGTACGCATGCTGTTCTACCAGTTCCATGAAATGGTAGGCCGTGCGAGGTGTAACGATATAAAGAGCAATGACAATCCAGTAATAGACCAGGGCGGTATGTCGGGCCAGGAAGCGATCGATCCAGCGCGCATTGCCTCCCAAAGATTCCATAATCAACAGATGGTGCAATTCGTTCCAGGATTCGGCAAAATGCACCTTCAGCCAGTCTGCTTTGCGCCACCAACCCAGGGTTTCGTACAGGTGCAGCACCGACATATAGGCGAAGTATGGCACGCGTGCGACTGTCTCCAGAACATAGAAGCGCGGATAGGGGCGATTGCGATAGACAACATTGAGGACAAAAACAATGATGCCAACCAGGAGTCGAATCATAAGGGGTGCCTCCAAGGGAATGCAGAAATTTCAGTCGGACTGTGAAAGGAGTCTGAATCGGTCAATCTCTACTTCACATCCTAACGATTCCCGCTGCGGCTGAGGAGAGGGGGAAAGCGGGTAGGAACAGTCCTGTTGTCTGAAGAGCGAGCAAATTCAAGCACTGGAGACATGCTTAAGAAAGGACAAAGGCGATCGTAAGCTTTACACTCTGTAACAAAGCGCCCGAACTGCCACCAGTATAGCAATTAGCAAGTTGTTTAAGTCTGGGCTAAGGGAAGTTCCTGGGGAGCGCTCGGTCAATTGCTGTACCCGGATGCGGTCGATTTTGGTACGACAAGATACAGACTATTTTGTTCCATCACCAGGTATTGATATCGCAATAGGCTAGTAGTCTGACACAGCAAATTTAGTGCATTAAGACTCAAGTTAGCAGCGGATGGAACCGGATGTAGCAGATGGAAAATCTATTAGTCTCAATGGGATAGCCATCTGCTACATCCGTTCAAATCCGTTGCTAACTATTGCACATTTTTAGACATGTCAGTCCACTAGCTTGTTAGGACACACGACTTGGAAAGTTATTTTGAAAGCCTTGTTCCGAAAGGCTTTCAAAATAACCCATTTTCCCGTTCTAGCAAGAAGGAATGGGGGTTAGCGCCCCAATACTGTTCGGTTAAAAAATGGCAACTAGAGTCGCAGCGACAAGAACAAAGTCCTAACAGTTCCGTAGGATGGGCAAAGGGCAAGTGCCCGTGCCCATCACAGGATATAGATGTGTATGCTTCGTTTTGCCCATCCTACGGCTTAAACCGGACAGTATTGGTTAGCGCCCCCGAAAAGGGCGCTAACCTTCTAAGTCGTGTAGGACAAACAAAATTGAGCGCGCATGAAATGCGCGCTCAATTTTGTCCGAAGCGATAGGGCTACTGCCATAGCAGGTGTAAACAAGTCGTAATGTGTTTACCCTTCCCCATTTATACTCGTTGGTTTTGCTGACGTTGACGGATGGAACACAGCACCAACAGTCCAATCGGAAATAAACCAACAAGAGGCGAGTTTTCAGGAATAGGGGTTGGGGCGGGTTCGGTTTCGGGTTGAAGATCGACCTGGTTTAGCCCAGCAATAACAATGTCATCGATACCAAAAACGTCAAATCCCCCAGTTTCGTCAGTAATTGTAATCCTTGAAAATATGGGGTCGTTCTCCTCAGCAATCACCCCAAAGAACCTGATTCCACCGGATTCAACCCGATTGTTCCCTGTAGTATCAGATAATGCGAATGAATCGATCGCGGTATTGGAAGCGTCTCTTAAAGTGACCGTCAAGTTCCCTTCAACGTCTCCTATATCAGTGGCATAAAACCCAAATGCAGCCAGCTGTGCAGGCCCTGTAGCGGATAAAACACGAATATTGACGTCTCCAGGAGCCGTAACAAATCTATTCCCTGTACTGGGGTATCGGCCAGAACCATCAGTGTTGTTTGGGGAAACCTCAGTAACCACACCAACTCCTCCTAAGTAGTAGCCAAGGGCGGGTTGTGGAAGGTTATAGTATAAAAGTGTGGGTGGTAGATTCACAGGAGAAGTTTCAAAAGATTCTGTCCCCACGCCAGGCACTAAGTTGTTCAAGAAATCATCTCGCGCAGCATCAGAATTAGGGGTAGTCGGAGGACGTCCACCTGCACCGATGCCCAAATCTTCACCTGTAAACAGCCGAAAAGCCTGAGCTGGGGTAGCCATGACACTCCCCAATGCGAGGGTCAGGGACAGGGATTTAAGTATAGAGGCTAGTTTCATACGACTCATTGCTTATGGATTTCATCTTTACAGTTTAAGGACGGGCAAATTTGTCTGTAAAGAACGAGAAGCCACCTTCATCAAATCTTTAATGACAAGATGGGAGGGGTAAAGCAAGTCAGGATGGCTGGACAAGACTATCAGGCTGATGGAAGGCAGGGGGCAGAGGTTAGGCAGAATATTGGAACGTTGGGAAGGCAGAGGGCAGAGGGCAGAGGGCAGAGGGCAGAGGGCAGAGGGCAGAGGGCAGAGGGCAGAGGGCAGAGGGCAGAGGGCAGAGGGCAGAGGGCAGAGGGCAGATAGACCATATAGCATTTACTGTCCGGTTAAGGAGTAAATTGGGCGCATCCAGAGTTTGGGGAAGTCCAGCAATAAGGAGATCCTTTGTGTAGGGTGGGCAGTGCTTTTGAGCGTTCAAGGAGGCTGAGTGCAGCTCTTTTTGAGCACTGCCCACCGCGAGAGTCATGGAAAAACAGCAGCAGGCTGGAAATGCCCGCCCTACCGATAGACTCCCCCAATAGCTGGATACGCCCGAGTAAATTTCAAGTTTTGACTGCGAGGCGACAAGGATTGCAGCTCTCCTATACAGATTGCAGCGAGCTAAGCTGAACAGTGTTGCGATCGCGTCTCCTTTTCATTGAAAATCGCATCCATCAGAACAGGCATCAAGGACTCAAGCGATTCAATCCACTTTTTAGCCAAATTTTGCCATAATTTCAATCTAAATCCCAGAAATCAAGGATTGGCCAAAATTATTTTTCAACCCTGGTGAAAATTTACCTGAAATTGAAAATCTTGTGGCAATTTTCCAAAAGGTTTGCTAATATAATAATTGAAGTTGCAAAAGACCTTACTCCCTCATAGAAACCAGTGGTGACGCGGCTTTTAGCCAGCAAGGCCAAATTAAAAGAAAGAGTTCAAGCTATGTCAGAGGTAAGCGAGCAGCTGCAATTAGTTAACATTTAGATTGGTTCTGGAGGAGACCTTGGAAAATCCAATAGAAAGTGTTTAGCGGGCCGAATCAGCGCGAGATTCGGCCCGCTAAATTTATGTTTTTTCTGATTTATGACTTTGTTTATTATTAAGCTTAGTTTTGTATCTAAAAATTATGCTTTGACTCTAAACTCAATAAATCTAAACTCAATCGATCGAAACTTAATTCTGTCTTTTTGGAAGACAGAGGGCAGAGGGCAATACTGTTCGGTTTAAGCCGTAGGATGGGCAAAGCAAAGCGTGCCCATCTTTATCCTGTGATGGGCACGGGCGCTTGCCCTTTGCCCATCCTACGGGCCTGTTAGGAGTATTCTTGTAGCCACAACTTCTAGTCACCATTTTTTTAACCGAACAGTATTGGGGCAGAGGGCAGAAGTTAGACAGAAAATTGGAATGTAAGGTAGAGGGCAGCAGGCAGAGGACGGAAGTTAGACAGAAAATAGATTCTGGCTCCTGGCCTGGATTCTGGGAGGCCCAGGATTCCTGGCTTAAGTTGATATGGCACTACGATTATCAGTGAAAACATTATTCCCTGTTCCCCATTCCCTCCCATCCGCATCAGTGAAGACGTTACTCCCTATTCCCTATTCCCCGTTCCCCGTTCCCTCCCATCAGCACTGGACGTACTGCTAATCGTGTGAGGAGTTAGAGTTCCGGTTAAACGCCGTATTTTTTGAACCAATCCTGCAGTTTCTGCCAACCATCTGCCGCTACTTTCGGACGATAAGACGGACGATAGTCTGCATGGAACCCATGGGGCGCATCTTCATAGATAATAAACTCAGAGCCACTTTCCCCGGTTTGCAGAGCTTGCTCCATTTGTTCCACGGTTTCTAGGGGAATGCCCCGATCCTGCCCGCCGTAGAGTCCCAAAACTGGCACGGCCAGATCTGGGGCAATGTCGATTGGATGCTTGGGTCGCAAGGCATTGGCTTCGCCCACCAGACGTCCGTACCAGGCCACTCCTGCTTTCACGCTGGGATTGTGAGCTGCATAGAGCCAGACTATCCGCCCGCCCCAGCAAAAGCCGGTGATGCCTAAGCGCTCGGTGTCAGCTTTGCCGGTCTTTTCAGCCCAGGCGACCGTGGCATCCAGGTCAGCCATGACCTGCGCGTCTGGGACTTTGGAAACTACAGTCTTAATCACCGTTTGAATGTCTTCAATTTGGGAAACGTCTCCCTGGCGAGCGTACAACTCTGGTGCGACGGCGAAATACCCCAGTCCGGCAAAGCGGCGACAAACATCTTGAATATGCTCGTGGACGCCAAAAATTTCCTGAATCACCAGCACCACTGGGAAGTTCTTGCCTGTTGCGGGCATGGCTCGATAGGCGGGGATTTCGCCATCCGCCACCGGAATTTTCACTTCCCCAGCGTCCAGATCCTGACTGTCGGTGGCGATGACCTGCTGTTGCTCGATCGGCTGGGTACAGGCGGCAAAACCTGCACTTAAGGCAGTGACGAGAATAAATTGACGACGGGTGAGATTTTTCATGGATGATTTGCAGGATGGATAGGATTGCGGGGACGACGCTGATATGAAAGGCGAAGTCTGGCTGAAAAAAGCGTCGCATGCCTGAATTCTATCTCATCTCAAATCAGCAAAATGGAAAACAATTTGTAGATTGGGTGGCAGCGACAGGGAAACTCATTGCAATGTCCTTGGGTGTTGGGTTACTCTTCGAGAAGGCTTGCGCCTACGCTGACTCACCCAATCTACTGGACTGACATCGCTAATTTGTGCATAATTTGGTGCAATCGAGTCAGGGTGTTGAAAAGGCCATAATCCTGACTCGATAGACCTCGGCAGCACTAAATTGCCAACTACGAATTTATACAATTTTAGATGTGTCATACCACTACGAGTTGAGATCGCTGTCGCTAACTTGATATCGCTGAATGGTTTGCAGCCAGAAAACGGTTGAATTCAGAATTTTGATTTTTGAATCACTACTGCATTCGATCGATGGTGCGATACTGGATCGCTTCTGCCAGGTGCTGGCTCTGGATGGCTTCCTCTCCTGCGAGATCGGCAATGGTGCGGGAAACTTTTAAACAGCGATCCGTCGCTCGTGCGGATAGACCGAGCTTGCGAATGGAGCCTTCCAGCAAGCGGCGCGAGGCATCGTCGAGTTGGCACCACTGACGCAGATGGCGGCTCTGCATTTCGGCGTTGCAGCCCAGGGTGGGTTCTGGTTGAAAGCGCTGGCGGGCGCGATCGCGCGCCACTTGCACCCGCTGCCGCACCTCCTCAGACGTCTCCCCGATGGGATGCTGGGTAATCTCCTCTGGCTTCAGCCGATTTACTGCTACCTGCAGATCGATCCGATCCATCAGCGGCCCGGACAGTCGGGCCCAATAATTCTCCCGCTGGCGGGGCGAGCAGGTGCAGGGCTGAATTGTATCGCCAAAATAGCCGCAGGGACAGGGGTTAGTACTCGCCACCAGGGTGAATTGTGCCGGGAAACGCACGGTCTGCCGCGTCCGGGATACCGTAACGTGACCATCTTCCAGCGGTTGCCGCAAAAACTCCAGCACATCGCGCTTAAACTCGGTCAGCTCATCCAGGAACAAGACGCCCCGGTGAGCCAGGGAAATTTCCCCCGGTTTGGGATAGCTGCCGCCTCCCACTAGCGACGGGCCCGAGGCCGAATGGTGGGGACTGCGAAATGGACGCGTCGCGATCAACGAGCCTTTGTTTTTCAGCAACCCGGCGACAGAATGTACCTGCGTCACCTCCAGCGCTTCAGGAAAGGTCAAAGGCGGCAAAATCCCCGGCAGTCGCCGCGCCAGCATCGTCTTGCCGCTCCCAGGTGGCCCGACGAAGATTAAATTATGGCCGCCTGCTGCGGCGATTTCCAGGGCGCGGCGGGCATGGGACTGTCCTTTCACTTCTTTCAGATCCAGGTCGGGGGTTTGCGATCGCGCCAGCGCCTCCAACCCATTCACCTGCAACGGCTGATAGCAATCCGGATTGTTCATCAAATCCGTCACTTCTGCCAAATGCTTGCAGCCATAGACCGACAGTCCCTGCACCACCGCCGCTTCTCTGGCATTGTCCGTCGGTACGATCAAACCCTTAATCCCCATCGTCAACGCCGCCGCCGCAATTGGTAATACTCCCGCAATCGGGCGCAAACTGCCATCCAACGACATCTCCCCCAGCAACAGATGATCGGCCAACAGCTGCGCATTCACCTGTTCAGACGCCGCCAGAATGCCGACGCTAATCGGCAGATCGAAACTCGGCCCCTCCTTGCGCAAATCCGCAGGCGTCAGATTCACTACCACTTTGCGGATCGGAAACGTATAGCCCGCATTTTTAATGGCCGCCTTTACCCGCTCGCGTGACTCTTGAATCGCCGTATCGGGGAGTCCAACCACCACAATCCCTGGCAGTCCCCCGGAAATATCCACTTCTGCCCCTACCTTCACCGCGTCAATACCCATCAACGCCGCACACCAGACTTTTGCCAGCATGGTTTGTCCTCAACCTGCTTGCTGATTATACCTCTTCGTGAAGCAGGTTACACGAGAGTTTTTGCTAAAAATGTTCATGGTTGGTAGTTCATGGTTGATGGTTCTGGGCTGTTCAGCACTTGTGATGCATCAACCTTTCCCTTCTGCCCTCTGCCCTCTGCCCTCTGCCCTCTGCCCTCTGCCCTATAATCAGAGGTACAGACTTGACCTGAAAAACATGACCCACCGCGATGTGATGTTCTTATTGCTCGCCACCGCAGCATTTTTTGTCTGGCGAGCCTGTCGCGTCAGCAGTCAGGTGACCCAGGGTCGCGAACAGGCCAGAGAGTGGCGGTACGCCTTGATGAGCGCTGGTACCCTGACGATCGCGATTTTACTCGCCAACTCCATGGCTTTTGCTAAAGAGGCGATGATAGCTCCCTGGATGGAAGAGCAACCGCCGACGTTCTGGGAGCTGTTGGGACCGCAGCTGAGCGTCGTCGCCGGGACTGCCTCGCTGATGTGGCTCGCTGTGCGCGCCTTGCGACACCCGTCAGTATTCGAAGAACCCACTCCCGAACTCGGCATGAGTCGAGCGGTGCTGGTCATTGTCGAGCGTTTATTGCCTCGCTTTTGGATGGCGGTTTTGGGCCTGGGCGTCGTCTTTGGCCTCTTCGGTGGGCGAGGCATGGTGATGTTGCTGGCCATCGAACTGACCCTCTGCTGGGTGATGGGCCGCGTTCTGCTGGCACGAGCGAGACGTAAGCACAGCCAGCAGAAATAGAGATAATCGAGTGTTTCAAAAAACAAGCACACCTCTGTAGGCCGTAAGAGAAGCCAGAGTGCGAAAGGGAATCGCTCCCTGTAAATGATCTGGCCCTCCAACAAACGTATCCATTGAATGAGAGCAATTACGATAGACAATGTCCGCTCTACAATACGACTTGGAAGGTTATTTTGAAAGCCTTGCTCAGCAAGGCTTTCAAAATAACCCATTTTTCCGTTCTAGCACGAAGAAATAGAGGTTAGCGCCCCCTTCGGGGCGCTAACCTTCCACGTTGTGTCGACAAGGCATTTCAAATGGAGTCAGCTCAAGCCAAGTTCGCGTTTCAGCAAATTAATCGACTTGTCGCCGATGTAGCTTTCGCAGCAGATCACTTCTGGCGGTCGGATGATGTCTCCTCGGGCTGCTTGTACTGCGTCTTTGACAACTGTGCAACTGGCTTTGTCGCAGATAATTTTGCGAGCGCTGCGGACTATGGCATTGACTTTCTGACTATCGCTAACTTGAGCTGTCATCACTAGCAGTTCCTCACCTCGAACGCTGTGAATAATCACTTCTGCCGCCCGCAAAATGCCATCGCTGATGCTGACGAGGCCGACGCAGCTATCCTGGGGCATTGCAGCAATGACTTTGATCTCGTCGGCATAGTCGTAGATGTCAATGGGGATGACGCGGGCTGATTTGGGCGCAGCGATGGCTTCTGCAGTACCGATGAAGTAACGACTGGTGACCACGGTGCCAGAGTGGGCTTGGTCGAGCACTTGTTCTAGCTCTTCTAAGGGAACGAGTTGCACAGGGATTTGCAAGGCTTGTTCGATTTCGCGCACCATCAGTTTGCCGGCTCCAATGTCATTGGTGGGGGCGGTGACCAGGACGCGAGCGCTGCAGCGCAGCCGCCAATCAATTTCGGTCAGGAATAATTCTCTGGCTTCGCTGAGGGAACAGCCTTCTTTGAGCAGTTCGTCCAGGCTGCGCTTCACTAGTTTGTAGGCTTCGGGGTATTGTTTCAGGACTGGAGAGTTGATTCTGGCCCCTTCTTCATCGCCCTGGGCTTTCACATAAATGCCCGACCCTGCTTGGGCTTCGACCAGTCCTGTCTCTTCCAGTTGGCGATACACTTTGCTAATGGTGTTGCGGTGCAGGCCGGTTTGCATGGCCAGCTGGCGGGTGCTGGGCAAGCGGTGGCCGGGCGGAAATTGTCGGGATGCGATCGCAAACCGGATTTGATTGAACAGCTGAGTCGAAGCTGGAATTTCGCTATCGGTCTGAATGTGAAACTGAACCATCTGAGAGCCTCCAACAGACTCTGAATACGGTAGAGACTGAACAGAAGCAGCCCTCTGGCGCATGTTAAGCGAGATAATGGGCTAATTCACAATCAATCTATTCAAGTTTAAGCTGTTGTGCAGCCGATTAGCAGGTTATCCACTGTGAGTAGGACATAAAAAAACTCAAAATCAGATGTAGTCAACCTTTCCCTTCTGCCCTCTGCCCTCTGTCTCCTGCCTTCCCAAAATCTGTGATTCAATAAGGGAGTTGCCCATTACCACCAATCCTTGCCGTGCAGCTCAGTCAAGTCATTATTGCCCACAAAGCAGGAGACAACCAGAGCCAGCAATGGGCAGAAAAATGTGCCCGACAGTTGGAGAGTCATGGCTGTCATGTCTTGATGGGGCCAAGCGGAGCCAAGGACAATCCTTATCCCGTTTTTCTGGCCTCAGCCACTCAACCTATCGATCTAGCGATTGTATTGGGAGGCGATGGCACAGCACTGGCTGCAGCGCGACACCTTGCCCCAGCAAGCATCCCAATCCTAGCCGTGAATGTAGGCGGGCACTTGGGATTTTTGACCGAGGCTTTCGAAGAGTTTAAGGATTTGGAGCAAGTCACGAGCCGTCTGGCTGACGATCGCTTTGCGGTTCAGCAACGCATGATGTTGCAAGCCGCTGTACTAGCAGACAAGCCCCAGCGACGGCGCAGTTCTGCTAAGGGGAAACAGACTGCCCCTCGCCGGGCCAGCGCCAGGGCATCAAACCAACGCGATACGCCTTCATCAGAACGAATCCGGAAACGCAGCTCCCATGAAGCCGCTAGCGATTGCTTCTTAGCGCTTAACGAGATGTGTATCAAACCCGCCTCTGCGAATCGCATGATTACTTCCATTTTAGAAATGGAAATTGATGGTGAGGTTGTGGATCAATACCAGGGAGATGGTTTGATTGTTGCGACTCCCACGGGTTCAACTTGCTATACTGTCGCTGCCAAAGGACCCATTGTCCATCCCGGCATGGAAGCTATCATTGTCACCCCCATTTGTCCTCTCAGTCTCTCCAGCCGTCCCATTGTGCTGCCCCTCGGCTCAACTATCAGCATCTGGCCCCTAGCCGACAAAGAGCCGGACACCAAACTCTGGATGGATGGAGTGCTGGCTGCTCCGATCTGGCCAGGACAGCGGGCTGAGATTCGCATGGCCGACTGTCAGGCAAAATTTATCATTCTGCGAGAGAACTATTCTTATTACCAGACCCTGCGCGAGAAATTGGGTTGGGCGGGGGCAATTGTTCGTTACAACAACCCACAATAAAGCGAACCGCAATCAAGCGAGGACTCTCATTCTGGGGGAGGCTTAACCAGAAGTTGACCGTTAGCGCTGACCGATATCTCGGCTCCCAGTTCCTGAAGGCGTTGCAGGACAATTTCACGCGTCTTGTCATCAAAGGCGGTGTTGAGCACCAGAAGCCAGGCACTAATTCGCGCCAGTTTGCTGTCTGGGTTTGCGGCAATAAATCGAGCTGTGGCACGAGACGAGCGCGCTGCAGCTTCGCTGACAGGATCGTCATGCAGTGCAGCATAAAGTTCGGCCCGCTGGGCTGCGACCTCAAATGACTGCTGCCCTAGCTGGGCCTCTCCCAAAAAGAGAAACTGATCGATTCCTTGATAGCGCCAGACATAGTAATATTTTGGGATTTCTCCCCGGTAGTCCCAGGCATAGTAAGCGCTGGGAGCAACCCATTGCGACAACAGAGTCTGGTAGCCGCCGAATTGTTCGTTTGCACGCTTTTCAGGCAGGATGCGCTTGAGATCGCACCCAGGAAGGCGATCGGCGTGCTGCTGGGAGGCTGGAGTTAAGCCCCAGGCTACCAATTTGTCAACGATCTTAACGCTAGAAATACAGCCGTAAAGCTCAGGCGAGCTGGCGATTGGCAAAGATTTCAACCCTTTTTCCAAAATTTCAACTGAGCGTTCTGGGGTAGCTGCATACATTGAAGAAGCAATGGATAGGAAAAGATAAGCGTCCAGGAAACGAGGATCGCGCTCTATGCTGACTTCTAAGTAGTCAGCACTCAGATCGTAGGTGGTTTGCAAGCGAGCAGGCTCATCGCCAAAATATTGCAAAAAGTTGAGAAAGTTCCAGTCTGCGATTAAGTTATCGAAGCCAAAGGCTGGCATTTGTTTCAGCACCCTGAGCCTGAGTTTTTCTATTTCTAGTTCTTGTTCGATCTCTTCTTTGGAGAGCAGGGTCGATCGATTGACCAGTTTTTCTAATTGCGGTTTTTGTAATATCCCAATGGCCAAAATACAGATGAGGGCTGCACCGATGGCTGCTGCTGTTTTCTTCAAATGTTGAGGCGATAGGGAAGGCATAGGGTTTGTTTGTAAAACAGAGAAAATGTTTTGGGGCTGCTACGACTCTCAAACGGTAATATGTTTCAGGAGAAAAAGGGACAATTCAGGGTTCGGGATCGATACCTGCGAGAACAGCATGCAAAGTGGACATCAGCCAACAAAAGGAACAATTGAGTCGAACTTATGTATGTGCGATCGCAATTGCAGCAGGCTATTTGCTTTACAAACCAGAAGTAGATGATGACAGTGTCGATTTGGGCATTGCTGCTAGAGGAGGCAAAGGCTATCTAAGTTCTCCTCGATTGGAATTACAGCTAAAGTGTACTTCACAAGCTATAGCGGCCAGCAAACGGCTTAAGTATCCTCTCAGCCTCAAGAACTATAGGGTAATCTAATTAAGCAGAATGGTACGCTTGTTTTGCAAGATCTCGATTGCTTCGAGCTGGCCTCTAGCCATGAAGCAACTTTGAAAACAGACGCTTTTTCTAAACCAATGTTCGATCCTCAGGACGTTGAGCGTAAAGCAACACCCAATCCTTTAGCCTAAACAGTCCTCTACCATTTACTGCCCTCAGCAGAGTGCATAGATCGCATCACGGCAGATGTGTTTTGGGTCGTTCCCCAGCGAGAAGGTTTTTGGGATATTTCCACTCATGCGTTCCAAAATCCTTACTTGTTTACCGCTACTGTGTTTTGAACAGATGTGCTGGGACGAGCAAAGATGATGCGCCCAGCAGAGGTCTGCAGCGCACTGGTGACCGCAACGCGGAGTTTGCTGCCAATGCGATCGCTCGCCGCTTCCACCACCACCATTGTGCCATCCTCCAGATAACCCACCCCTTGAGCGGGTTCTTTGCCGACTTTGACAATCTTTAAATCGATATAATCACCAGGCAAATAAGTCAATCGCATAGAGCTGGCCAGGTCATTCATGTTCAGAACTGGCACTTTGTGAAGGGTTGCGACCTTAGCGAGATTAAAGTCATTGGTGAGCAACATCCCGCCGATCTCTTGCGCTAGATGGACCAATTTTGCATCAACCTTGGCAATCTCTGGATAGTCAGCGGAATGGAGGAGAATCCGGTCTGGATACATTTCTTTCATGCGGTTGAGAATCTCGAGTCCGCGCCGCCCGCGCAAGCGTTTCTGTTCGCTGGCAGCATCAGCAACTAGCTGGAGTTCCTGGAGCACAAATTGCGGAATTAACAGTTTTCCTTCCAGGAACCCTGTACTGAGTAAATTCTCAATGCGACCATCGATGATGCAGTTGGTGTCTACAACTTTGGTGGTAGCAGGCTTGAGCGTTCCTTCAGCAATGAGCGTGGTTTCGACTGAATTGGGATTGATCAACCGCAGAAGAGAACCACCGTGAATGTCTGCCAGAGCAATGCCCGACACTGCAAACATAATGCTGCCCAGCACGGCAGTCATGGGTTTAATGAAACCAAATTCGCTGGGAATGGGAAGCAAGAACAGCGGCGCTAGCATCAGATTAGCCACTAGAAGCCCCAGAACCAGACCCACTGCACGGCTTAACAGGACATCAACCGGCATGCGCCGAATTCTGGCTTCCAGGCGGCGATAGGCAGTTTGAACAACAAGTCCAACGGCTGCACCCACCAGGGAGCCAAACCCGGCACAGACCCACCGAAATCCCCCAAGATTGGTCACCTGGGCCAGGGTTTCATTGGGCAACAGTTCAAAACTATAGGAGCCGACGCCTGCTCCCGCGAGAATGAATGAAAGAATAATGATTGCATCGAGCATGATTCCAACCTGAATGAATGAGGTTGTTACCCCTGAAGAAAGTTCAGAAGTAGCTTGAACCAAAGCAGTTTGTCTGGTTTCGGCAGCCTCTATTATAGTCTTTGGGTTTATTTTGCTTTTATAGATGAATTGGGTTTGACAAAGGATAAGCAACGCAACAAAACTAGGTATTTCTACACGTTCAATGGATTTACATTTTGCTTGCTTTGAAAACTTCTTGTTTTTCGGCGATGAAATTCATAACGATCAATTAAGGGATCTTCAAAATAACTTCACACTTTTTGTTGAGTGCTGACTGGCTGATAGTATTGACTCGACTGGATGTCACAACAAAAGACACAAAGGACACGAAGTTGACTGGGCGAATTTTTGTGCTTTAAGGCGGGATGTCAGAGGCAGGCAGGGATCCACCTGGTTGGGAGTTCCAATCCCTACTTTGCACAATTTTGATGATGTCGCTGGATTCTGTTCAATGGGTTTTGATATTAGATATTCCAATAGATCTGTCCGAGAACTGGAGTGGAAGTCTCCCGGAGGGGGACTTCCACTCCAATTTCCGGATGAGTCTAATGACTCAATTTACAAGCGTTCAATCTACGGGCATGCAAAATTCTGCTCAAGGTTTGATGGGGAGTGGATCTCCTGATGCGGCTTATCTCCATATTCCGTTCTGTCGCAGACGGTGCTCCTATTGCGATTTTCCGATTGCGGTTGTTGGCGATCGCAGTAACGGCGCGGATGCGATCGCACGCTATGTCAAGATGCTGTGTCGCGAAATTGCGATCGCGCCACCCTGCCATCAACCTCTGAGCACCCTCTTCTTTGGCGGTGGGACGCCATCCCTCTTGTCCGCCCAGCAACTGCAGCGCTTGCTAGCTGCCCTGGATGAAAAATTCGGCATCGCCGCCGCCGCTGAAATCTCCATTGAAATGGATCCAGGCACCTTTACCCTGCCCCAACTGCAAGATTATCTCGCTGCTGGGGTCAATCGGGTCAGTCTGGGCGTTCAGGCATTCCAAGCAGAACTGCTCGCCACCTGCGGACGGGCCCATGATGTTGACGACATCTGGAGCGCGATCGCCCTCCTCCGCCAAACCCCGCTCGTCAACTTCAGCCTCGATCTGATCTCCGGCCTGCCCCACCAGAACCTGAACCACTGGCAAGCGACCCTGGAAGCTGCGATCGCCATCGCCCCCGCCCACCTCTCCACCTACGACCTGATTGTCGAACCCAGCACCTTGTTTGGTCGTACCTATCAGCCAGGCACTGCCCCCCTGCCCAGCGATGAGATTGCGGCCCAAATGTACCGTGTGGCCCAGAGAATGCTGGTTGCAGCAGGCTACGACCATTACGAAATCTCCAACTATGCCCTGCCCGGATTTCAATGCCGCCACAACCGGGTCTACTGGGAAAATCGCCCCTACTACGGCTTCGGCGTCGGTGCCGCCAGCTATCTCCAGGGACAGCGCTTCACCCGTCCCCGCACCCTCCCCGCCTACTATCAATGGCTGCAAAATGAGCCAGCAATCCCCCCCACCCCCCACCCCCCACCCCCCAACGACACCCTCCTCGATACGCTGATGCTGGGGTTGCGCTTGCGAGAAGGACTCAGTTTAGCGACGCTGACCGAACAATTTGGCCCCGCGACTGTAGAACAAATTCTCTCCTGCCTGCAGCCCTACCTGCAGCAAGGGTGGGTCGAGTGGACTCAGTCTGAAGAGCCAGCGCTCGACCGTGCCAGCGAGCAGCCAGATTTCAGCGGGCAATTGCGACTGAGCGATCCAGAGGGATTTTTGTTTTCCAATACAGTGCTCTCAACCTTGTTCAGCGTATTGGAATAGACTCATCCGGAAATTGGAGTGGAAGCCTCCCTCCGGGGGGCTTCCACTCCAGTTCTTGGACAGGTCTAATGAGAACGATCGCGCCATTATTTAGGAGCAGATATACCCAGATCGCGACAAATCTTCTTTGCCAGGAAGTCATTGATTTCCCGGTGGCGTGGAATTGAAGTGGCTCTCTGGGTTGAGCGATTGACATAGATCGTGTGTTTACCCCCCTCTCGCAACAACTCGCAGCCTTGAGCGTCAAGATAACGGAGCAGATCGATACGTTTCATACCATTGAAAGCGAGATGAACTCTCGAATCACCTCTTGCCCCTCAAGGTGTTCTTCCGCTAGCTGACGATTGGCTTCTATAACCAATTCAATCGCTTCCTCAAGATTGCGTTTCACCTCCTCAAGCGTATCGCCTTGCGTATTTGCCCCAGGCAATTCCTCAACAAAGCCAATATACCCTTCAGGAACGCGTTGAAAAACTTTGGTTAACCTGAGTTGCACATCTTACCTCAAACGCAATAAGAGTATTGTATCAGAACCCTGAAATGATTGACCCTGTGGAAGATTAGTATAGAAATAAGTGAAGAAGCGGATGAAGAGGAGCGAAAATTTGCCATGACTTTATCGCAAGCCTACCTGGAATGGGAACAAACCACTGAAAAACGGGGTATTGAGCAGGGCATTGAGCAAGGCATTGAGCAGGGCATTGAGCAAGGCATTGAGCAGGGCATTGAGCAAGGCATTGAGCAGGGCGTTCAGCAGGAGCGGCGGCAGACGATCGAGAATTTCTTGCGGGCTCGGTTTGGCGAGCTGGATGAGGGGCTGGCGGCAATTGTGGAGCCGTTCGCGGCGCTGCCGCCGGCTGAGTATACGGCGCTGTTGATGCAGCTGATGCAGCTGTCGCGGCAAGCGCTGCTGGCCCGATTTGAGGCAGCGGCGGCGGATGGTCAGGCGTCGGATTGAGCAGAGGGAACTGATGCCCGTCCCTGTCGTAAGAGTGTCATTTGCTCTCAGTTGGCGCATTTTTCTGAGCAAATGACATATCTTACCCAATCTACCTGCAGTATATCTCCACGAGGTTTTGTACCTCGCATTGTCTCAATGACAGCGGGGCACCCACAAGGGGTGCCCCTACAAAGATATCTGTCCCTGCTCGCGATATAGCACTACGAGAATAGATTAGGACATAACAAAAAACTCAAAACCAGACGTAGTCAACCTTTCCCTTCTTCCCTCTGCCTTCTGCTATATCTGGTATAGTCGTAGGGGTCGGTCTTGTGCCGACCCTGGGCTGTCGGATCGGCGCAGGTAAATTTACCAGCACGTTCATTTTCCTCGTTCCCAGGTTGTGTTTGCAGCCATACAGAGGTTCCAGCCGCGTTGGTTTTGCGGGATGAAGTTGAGGCGAAAGATGTTGGGTTGGGCAATACTGTTCGGTTTAAGCCGTAGGATGGGCAAAGCAAAGCGTGCCCATCTTGATCCTGTGATGGGCACGGGCGCTTGCCCTTTGCCCATCCTACGGGACTGTTAGGATGTGTTCTGGTAGCCACAACTGCTAGTCGCCGTTTTTTTAACCGAACAGTACCGAACAGTATTGTTGGGTTGGGTTTCCGCTGGTGCTGCAACCCAACCTACGGCTGATATCGGGTTGATGGGCAGTGCCCGCCCTACGACGTGTGAGGGCAGGGGGGAGGCGGGTCTGCAGGGGCAGAGGCTAGCTGCTGCTGCAACCGCGCTACCTGCTGCCGCGACTCCTCTACATCTCGATGCCGCAATCGTTCCCGCAACTGCAGGGACTGCTGGGCCAGGATCAGGGCGTCGCTGGGGCAGCCCTCTGCTGCCAGTACCTCGGCCAGTCCAGACTGGATGTCAGCAATCAGGTCTTGCCGTCCCACCTCCTGGGCCAGGGGGAGGGCGCGCTCGAACCAGGGGCGGGCCGCCTGGGGCCGATCGCGAGCGAGGGCAAGCTGACCCAGGTTGCCAGAGCGTATGGCCTGACCTTCTTTATATCCACGCTTTTCATCAATTGCTAATGCCTGCTGATAGTACTTCTCAGCCCGATCGTACTGCTTCTGCTGGCGGGCAACCTCTCCCAAACTATTGAGGCCTATTGCTATATCCCGTTCATTTCTCAATTCCCGATCTATCGCTAATGCTTCCTGGTAGTGCTGCTCGGCCCTAGTCCAGTCCTGGCATTGATTGGCGACTAATCCTTGCATATGAGCTGCCACAGCGCGATCGCGCCGACTGCCTCCCCGCTCCATCGCCGCCACCATCCGTTCTGTCCAGGTGGCCGCCCGGTCAGTTTCCCCCCGCTGGTAGTACATACAGGAGACATCAAAGGCTCCCCAACCGGCATCGCACCACTGTTCCAGAGCCTGTCCTGCTTGGTAGCACCACTGACTGAGGCGGATGCGCTCATCCCAATAGCCGCGAAAATCCAGAAAGACCCTCAATGCCTGTTTCAGATCAAGTAACAGCTGCGCTGCCTGCCGATCCTGGAGGGCACTGGGAAGGCCGGACAACTGCCACAGGGTGCGGGCGACGCTCTCCAGGGTGGGCCATTCTGCCTCCAACCGATGGAACGTTTGGTAGGCATCATTGCCTTCTCCGCCGTACTTTTGAGCGTAGTCCACCCAGTAGCGCAGGGCCTGACGCTGTGCCTTGGGACTGAGCTGTACCTCTCCCGCCTGAACTTTCAGGCCGACGAACTGCTGAAATGCGGTCCATAGACCTTCTTTACTAGTCCGCAAGGCGGTTTCCACATAGGTGCGGGTGAGGGGATGGAGGCTGTAGCGCTGCCCGTCCAGTTCGCTGACCAGGGCCAGGGTGAGCAGCCGCGCCAGGGCTTCGTCCAGCTCGGTGGGGACGAGATCGGTGATGTCGGCCAGGGCGGCAGGGGTGGCAGCGGTCTGGAAGGTAGTGAGGGCAGACAGGACGGCCCGGTCGGCAGGGTGCAGGTCGCGGGCGACATCGCTGAAAAGGAAACCGTAGAGGTCTTCGGAGCGGGCGGCGTCTCGCAGGCGCTCCAGGGCGGCGGCCAGGGTGTAGCCTTTCTGGGCCACCAGTCCCAAGGTCCAGTCCAGGGCCAGGGGGTTGCCGCCTGCGGCTTCGTAGAGGCGCTGTTTGAAGGCAGCGTCGCTGGCGTTGAGGGCCCGGGCCAGACGGGGAGTGAGACGGCCTCTGGCGGCCATCAGTTCCAGGGACTCGGCGGCGCTCAGTCGATCCAGGCGCAGGGTGAGGGCGCTCTCGCCGGTGCGGCGGCGGCTGGTGATGATGGCTTTGTTAGGGGCGGGGAGCTGGAGCAGGAATTCGGCGATCAGATCGCGTTCTTCGGCGGTGAGGGTTTCCAAGTTGTCCCAAATCGACAGGGTGCGGCGACCGCGCAGGCTATCGAGTAGGGCGCGGCGGCGGGCGGTGGCGTCGGGGATGTGGGTCACTGTGTCCTCCCCCAGGAGACGGGCGAATTCGCGACAGAAGGCGTCGAGGGAGGACTGGGCCAGGGTTTCCTGGCGGACGCCGTCGGGGGAGAGCCAGGTGGTTTTGGCGGAGACGAAGAGGTAGGCGTCGAAGCGGGCCTGCTGGCGGGTGCGGTGGGCAACTTCCAGGGCGAGGCTGGTTTTGCCAATGCCGCCGATGCCGTCGATGGCGACGCCCCAGCCGCGTTCTTCGGGGGCGAGGGCGGCGAGGCAGGTGGCGATTTCGGCTTTGCGGCCAACGAAGACGGTGCTGTAGCGAGGCAGGTTGTCGGGGACGGCGGCGGCGTTGTCCTGGAGCTGGGCCAGGCGGGCCTCCAGGCTGGCGACCTCCTGGCGTTTCTCGTCCAGATCCACCTGCAGGTGGGCGGGGATGGTGAGGATGGTGTGGCCGGCGGCCTGGGTTTCCAGGACGGTTAGTACTTTTTTGGCGAGATCTAGTCTGGATTCCAGTTCGGCCCGATGGGTCATGGGGATCTCCTTGTTGTCCGCTTGTTTTCCATTGTGCCATTTGTGAAGGCAGAGGGCAGGAGGCAGAGGGCAGAGGGGAGGCGGCGGTTGAAGCGGCTGTCTTTCGGTTGTGGGCCCAAGGGCCGGGTTTCTCCAAGAAACCCGGCCCCTCCTCGTTCCTATGAGCGCCTGTTGCCGAGGAAAACTCGTTTGAGAGATGGTGCTAGTGGTGTAACACGCCTAAAATTGTGTAAATTCGTAGTTGGCACTTTAGTGCTGCCGAGGTCCATCGAGTCAGGATTACAGCCTTTTCGACAACCTAACCCTATTGCACAAATTTTGTGGATGGGTAGGGCTGTACATATGCAGTGGAGACGCTGCCGACGGCGTAACTGTTGCGGTTGCACCATCGGCCATTGAACGACAAGGTTTCGGTGTAAGGGGAACAGGGCAAAGGATCGCGTTTTCCTGCTGCTAATCCTGCAATGGAGGGTCAGGGTTGCGATCGCGTTATCCTTTTTCGCTAAAGCGATCCAGCAATTTTAACGAAAAGAAGCTTGACATTAGCACGATGTAAGGGTGACAAGCGCCAATGTAAGCTTCATTTTGCATTTAAGCCGCTCGCTAGTTGAGTTGGAGCGATTCAGGAACCTTTAATTCGTAAACCTGTTCTTTGCCCCAGGGGTTGCGAACAACGAGCCGCAACCGCCGATCGTCTGGGATGGGCACGACGGTATTGAGTTGACCGTCCTGTCCCAGGACTATGGGCTGACCGTTGAGAAACACGAAGTTGACGGGATTCACCATCCCCATGACGCGAATTCTTCCGGCATCTGCTCCAGCCAGGAGTTCCAGGGAAAGTTCGACATTCTCTTCAGTGCGGCGGGCTACGGTGGGGGCCTGTCCGGGAAAAATGATTGAGGAAAACCCTCCCTCCAGGATTTCCGTTTTGTTCTGGGCTACGACTTCCACAGTGCCGCTCAGGGTGGCGACTCGCATTTCGCCGTTGGGCAACACGACGACGCCAAATTCGGTGCCGCGAACGCCAGCCACGCCGGAAGGCGTGCCAATGGTCAGGCTGGAGTTCTTGTTAGTGAAGGAGCGGATTTTGGCTTTAGCCTGTCCCTGGGCCAGATACAGTTGGGTGGTTTTGCTGCCATCACTGAGAACGTTGAGTCCCTGCACTTGCAGTTTTGTATTGTCAGTGACCTCAACGGTGCCAATGCCATCATCGATCGCGAGCATGGCACTGGAGTCATCGCTGGTGTTGATGCCGGGGCCGTCGATCTGCAACCGATCGCCGACTTGTACGGGACGTCCTCCGGAAGTAACGGTGCCATTGACTGCTTTGACTTCCACGTAGCGATCGCGAGCGGTGGCAGCGTTGGCAATCTCAGGCAGGGCAATGCTGGTTGCCAAGCTAGCTGCCAGCAACGAGAAACTGAGGAAGGCAGCATTGGGAAACCGGAAACGGGGGGTTGAGATGCTCATATCGGGTAAAAAGGGTCAGGGTTAAAGATTATCTGTTTCTAGTCTTCTAACCCAGACACCAGTATCAGGAAAATAGTTCATTGTTGAGGGTTCGTTGTTGATGGCTTATGGTTGAGGGTTCATTGTTGATGGTTCATTGTTGAGGGTTCGTTGTTGATGGCTTATGGTTGAGGGTTCATTGTTGATGGCTTATGGTTGAGGGTTGAGGATTTTGAGGGGGGCATTCATGCCTAATGCTCGGTTTGCGTCTTTCCCTGAACAGAGGGAGGATTTTACCCGATTTGTCTGCAACATTGCCCACAAAGTTGGGGGGCGTCCGTCGACCTGATGGCAGCAGGGCACCCACAAGAGTTGCCTCTACAAAAGTATTCGATCCTTGTGCTCAATCCTGTTGAAATCCTGTTCGGTGAGGGAGAGGGGGTTAAACCACGAGACATAGCCCTGTAGGAGCGTGCCCCTATGCGAGACCTTCAATTCTCGTTTCTAAACCGAACAGTATTGAATCCTGTTGTATCTATCGGTAGGGGTTGATCTTGTGCCGACCCTGGGGCTTAATGGCACTTACTTAAGCAGATTACATCGGTTTGGAAACCGGTCAGTAGGACGGGCAAAAGGCTTTGTCCGTGCCCATCAGAGAGTCTGTGATGGGCACGCTTTGCTTTGCCCATCCTACGTTTAGGTAAGTGCCATTCGACCCTGGGGCTATCGGTTCAGTCCGAATGATTCGCAACTATGAACCATGAACCATGAACTATGAACCATGAACTATGGACTATGGACTATGAACAATCATATTCACAGCAATGTTGGCGTGTCGGCTTCGAGTTGCGGTAGGAGTTGTTCGACGATGTCGGGTCGCTCGCTGGCGATGTTTTTCTTTTCGTAGGGATCGGTTTGATGGTCGTAGAGTTCGATCAGCGGTTCGCCATCGGCATAGCGGACAATGCGATAGCGATCGGTACGCATGGTTTTGCCGCCGCGCCCGTAGCTGAAGGCTCCGTCTTTGCCAGGGTGGGAGGGGTTTTTTAGTAAAGGGACCAGGCTGGTGCCGCCTAGTCCTGGTGGGACTTCTAGCTGGCACAATTCGGCCAAGGTTGGATAGAGATCGAGGCTTTCTACAATTCCGTTTGCCGCTCTGCCCCGTTTTCTCATGCGCGGTACTCGCATCATGAACACGCTGCGGGTGGCCCATTCGTAACTGGTGACTTTGCCCCACATGGCATGATCGTTCAGGTGCCAGCCATGATCTCCCCAAATAACGACAATGGTGTTTTGGCTAAGGCGGAGAGCGTCTAAGGTGCGCAGGACTTTACCAATTTGGGCATCAATGTAACTGACTGCAGCAAAGTAGCCGTGACGGAGTTTGCGTTGTTGGGCTTCGGTGTTGGCGGCTGCGGGATCGATCCAATATCTTCGATATAATTCGCGGCTGTCGTGCCAACTGCGGGGGTTGATGTTAGCTGGCTTTGCTGAGGCGGGGGAGAGGGGGATGCGATCGCGATCGTATAAATCCCAGTATCGCTTGGGGGCACAGAATGGCAGATGAGGTTTGTAGAAACCGACTGCCAGGAAAAAGGGCTGCTCTGTGTCTTGTCGCTGTTGCTTGAGTTGTTGCAATTTCGCGACGGCGGCAGCAGCAATTAGCCCATCAGGATATCCAGTATCGCTAACATCGGCTGCTTCGGTGGGCGATCGTTCCTCCTGGGGTAAATTGGGGCGCGAGCGCCCATTCGCATAGGCAAAGAATGCAGCCCAGCCATAGCCCCATTGTCCCGCAGGGGTGCCGACCTCATCCCAGGCAAAAGGAATTTCTACTTGTCCATCACCCGATCCGTCGTAGTTGTAGGTATGCCCATCTGGCTGATGGCCGATCTTCCCAATCGAAACGGTGTAGTAGCCGCTGCGCTTGAATAGTTCTGGCATTGTATGGGGCTGTTCGGCAATTTCGCGTGGTAGGGTTTTGAGGGCGCGGGCGTTAAATTGGGTATTTTCGTCGGGTCGTAGTCCTGTTAGCAAGGCATGGCGAGAAGGACTGCAGATGGGAACCTGCACATAGTGTCGTCGGAACAACCGCCCCTGTCTGGCAAAACGGTCGAGATTGGGAGTCACCATATAGGTTTCACCATAACACCCCAGTTGTGGTCGCAGATCGTCCACAGCGATAAAAACAACATTGGGAGGAGTCTGTTTAAGAAAAGCTTCAGCGGAGAGAGACATCAATTGCATTCCTCCAAAGCCTAATCCTCCAAAACCTAGTAGCTGCAGCAAACGACGGCGACTGATTTTCATAACCTGATGGTTGGCTTGACTAGTTGCTTATCTAGACTGATATCTACGAGTTGAGAAGTTATGTTGAAAGCTTGGCGAAGCAAGGCTTTCAACATAACCCATTTTTAAATGCGGATTGAAGAAATGGGGGTTAGTGCTCCCTTCGGGGGCGCTAAACTTCTAAGTTATGCGATATAGATCGATCGTGCCACATTAAACTGAGATTGACAGGATGCAGTTTGAGGTCAGCTATCGTGAAACCCCATTATCAGATTCCCATTCGCGAGTGCGGGGAGCCGTTGGTGCCGATTCCGCTGGAGCAGTTTGCGGTGGAGCGGCCTCACCCCTATGAGAAATTGGGCGCTCCTTATGGGAACCGGTCTCCTTATTATGTCCGACAAACAGTGCTTGACTGCCTGATTGCAGCGCAGGTGGGGCTGCAGGAAAATTGTCCAGGCTGGTGCATTCAGATTTTTGATGCTTACCGCCCGATTGCAGTGCAACAGTTTATGGTGGATTATTCTCTGGTGGAAATGGCGCGATCGCAAGACCTGGATCCAGCTGCTCTGACCGCAACCCAGCGGCAAGCTTTGCTCGAACAGGTTTATCAATTTTGGGCGTTACCCAGCGCCGATCCTGCCATGCCGCCGCCCCATAGTACCGGAGCCGCCCTGGATGTCACCCTGGTAGATGAAGCGGAACGACCGGTGAATATGGGGTCGCCAATTGATGAACTGTCGGCGCGATCGCATCCCACTCACTTTGAGGGGAGTGCCGATCCAGCTGAGCAGCAATTTCACCATCACCGCCAGCTGTTGGCAAACACGATGCTCGCCGCCGGATTTCACCGCCATCCGTTAGAATGGTGGCACTTTTGCTACGGCGATCAAATGTGGGCCTGGCTCGAGAATCAAGCTCATCCCGATCGTTCCTTCACTGCTCGCTACGGTCGAGCGAACTAAAAACTCAAAATTAAAAATTCAAAAGCACTATTATCCATAGTACTTGCTCAATAGACTCATTCGGAAATTAGAGTGGAAGCCCCCCCTGCGGGGGGCTTCCACTCTAGTTCTCGGACAGGTCTAATAGACTCTGTAGCACTGAAGTGCCAACTACGAACTTTACAGCCCTCTGCCCTCTGCCCTCTGCCCTCTGCCCTCTGCCCTCTGCCCTCTGCCTTCTGAAGAGTTTATAGGCTCTGCAGCACTGAAGTGCCAACTACGAACTTTTTTATACTCTGTCTTCTGTCATGGTTGTTCGAGAGACTCGGCAAGCACTAAAGTGCCAACTACAAACGTTTTCATACCCTGTCTTCTGTCATGGTTGTCCGAGAGACTCGGCAAGCACTAAGGTGCCAACTACAAACTTTGCAACCTTCTGCCCTCTGCCCTCTGCCCTCTGCCTTCTGAAGAGTTTATATTTTTCCATCGAAAGTGTCTCCTCTTTTCAGATGAGATCTATCCTAAAAGCGGGCGTTGGTCATTTATTGAGAAGGAGCGAAGAACATGGCTGTTACTCCTGGAGTACGTGTGGCTGCGGCTCTTGGCATTGTCCTGGTCACTGCAAGCAGTATTCTGGCGCTGGCCGATCGACCGACGCCAGCGGTGCAGCTGGCGGATGGAACAGTCCACTTTGCTCACCCTCCCAGATTGGTGGATACAGTGGCCAACTTTAGAGCCACTTATACACCTAACGCGATCTACTACTTCACCCTCGATCTACCTGCGGATGCCGGCGAGCCGCTGCAGCGAGTGGCCATTACTAAAACAGAAGGAGGCGGAGATATCTACTACCGTCTGGATCGGTTTCGGGCCTTTGAGGGCACGTTCTATCGCAAAGGGGCCGAGCTTGCGATCGCAGAAGTGACCGCAGATCGCGATACCAATACCGTTGCCGTGATCTTCGATCCTCCCATTCCCCCCGGCAGAACCATTACTGTGGGATTGCGTTCCCTCCGCAATCCGCACATTCCTGGAGTGTACTTGTTTGGCGTTACGGCCTTCCCCGCAGGCGAGCAACCCTACGGTCAATTCCTGGGATTTGGCCGCATCTATTTCAACCGCCATCGGGGTGGGGGCTAGCGGGGAAAGCAGAGGGCAGCTTGATTTGCACTCCTACTAATGAACAACTGTGCTACTCTATGAGCAGCCCCAACCATTCTGCCCCCTATGCTCAAATCCCTCACAATTGCTGAAGCTCAGCAAAAATTGCCTGCCCTGTCCAATGAATTGGTTAACGAACCCATTATCATCACCCAACAAGATAAGCCCGTGATGGTCGCGATCGACTACGACCAATTTACGTCTCTGATGGAAACGCTTGATATCCTTTCTGATTCTGAGTTTGTTAGCCAGCTTCAAACCAGTATTCTCCAGGCTGAGCAAGGCCAGACAATTGCTTGGGAGGACGCTAAAGCGAGATTAAATCAGTGACCGAGCCAGACCCCTCATTAGAATATACCCTTGAACTTACTCCAATCGCATTTGACATGCTCAACAAGGTGCGCGATCGGCGTCACCGTGAGGCTTTAACCCAGCAACTTGAAAAGCTCAAGATCGATCCAGAAAAGCAGGGGAAATCCCTCACAGATAAACTGAAAGGGTATCGAAGCGTGCGTGCAGTTGGCCAACGCTATCGCATCATTTACTCGGGTGGATCGAGATCGCATTGTTATTCTGATTGTTGGAATTGGGCTTCGCAGGGAGGGCAATCGGAAACTGAACTGCTAATTGCTAATTGCCGATCGCCAGGAGGATTTGAGCGATGCAGGTTCGAGCTATTTTAGGGTTTGCTTTGTTGGGTGTTGCGATCGCAGCCTTACCCGCAACCGATCGCTGGGCTGCTCCCCCTGCCCAAGCTGTGCAGTTATCCGACGGCAAAGTCTACTTCACCCATCCCCCCCGTCTCGTTAAAGCCGTCACCACAGACGACACCATCCGCGTCTGGGGGGCCACCTACTACTTCACCCTCGACCTGCCCGATGATGCTGGGGAACCCCTGGGACAGGTGAGCATCAAGCAACATCAAGGCAGCGACTACGTGTATTATGACCTGGCAGAAAGCGTTGCCTTTGAAGGCAGCAGCTATCGCAAAGGCGGGCCGCTGCTGCCCCTCGGATCGGCGAGCCAGGATCCTGAAACCCAGACCGTCATCGTCACCTTCGATCCCCCAGTTCCTCCAGGCAGAACCATCACCATTGGCCTCTCCCCGATTCATAACCCCGACTACAGCGGCGTTTATCTGTTTGGCGTCACTGCATTCCCCGCAGGCCCGCAGCCCTACGGCCAATTCCTCGGCTTCGGACGTATTCATTTCTATGGCGACGGACATGGCTTCTTTTGGTAAATCAGCAGTCGTCGTACTCAGCCAGTTAGACCAGTAGGGTGTGTTAGCGAAGCGTAACGCACCGCCTCCTAGTTGAGTGCGGTGCGTTACACCTATTGGCTAACGCACCCTATTGGTGAGACACGCCTAAAATTGTACAAATTCGTAGTTGGCACTTTAGTGCTACCGAGGTCTATCGAGTAAGAATTATAGCCTTTTCTATAACCTAACTCTATCGCATCAAATTAGCCGTGTCAGATCGCTACTGGTATGAGACTACGGGGCTGCCTCCTGCCTCCTGCCTCCTGCCATATTTATTCATTGCAAGATTGTAGTTGAGTGAGCAGCAACACAATTCGGTCGATCGTCGTTGTCAGTACGCTATTCGATTGCCCCAGCTGATTGACAATGATGCTAAATACAATCGTTCCGTATTCTGGATGATCCATGTAGCCAGAGAGCGCTTTTACACCTCGTAATGTTCCTGTTTTCGCCTGGACAATGCCCTGGGCAGGGGTGGCGCGCATTCGATTTTTGAGGGTACCGCTGATTCCTGCTATGGGTAATGAAGCGCGGAAAAGTGCTCCCTCTTTGTCAGAATCCATAATCCGCAAAATTTTAACCACATCGGCAGGGGTTACCATGTTACTACGAGATAAGCCGGAACCATCAATCAGTCGATAGCGATTGGGGTCGATGCCAAACGATGTCAATGCTTGCTTAGCGACTTTGGAGCCGCCAAGATCGCGCAACAAGGTGTCGGCGTACCCATTATCGCTCCGCTTATTGATGACCATTACCCAGTCTTTCAGCGGCAGGGAACGAATTCGTTGTTCCGATGAGTGGAGCTGAAGTGCAGCTGCGGTGGTGAAGAGTTTGATGTTGGAGGCAGGGATAAAGTAACCTTCACCATTGCGATCGTAGAAGATTTTTTCCCCGTCCAGAGACTCTACCAGAACGCCCCAGCGACCGCTGGAAAACGTGGAGCGGTTGAGGATGTTGTCGATTGCAGGTTCCAGTTGGGCTGGACAAATGCCGCGCTTTTTGAAGAATGAGCGAGGTTCATCGCCCGTTTGAACGGTATTGCTTTCCTGGGTTTGGGCTAGCTCGATCGAGGGATTTTCACCCGCTTCTGAAGACCTGGCAGGGTGCTCTTGGGCAGCAATGTCGGTCGGACTAACCGATATCATTGCTGCGGCAGCAATTAAAGCCAGGGGTTTCAGCCAATGACGAACCCGTTTCATGCCTTCTATGCCTCGTTGAATGTCTTGAAGGTAAAGTTTGCGTATCTTAACATTATCTTGCGTCCATTGCAGAAAAATGGAATTGGTAATTTACTCAGGATGAGCTGGAAGTTAACACTAGAGGTCCCTGGTTCCAATCCATTCTTTGTTGACCAATACCTGTCAGAAAAAAATTGAAGCTTTAAATTATCAATTGTTCCCGTAAAAAATCCTTTCAGAATGAAGCACCCATGGAGTGAGGGATGCAGAAAGCGATGGTGAAGTTTCTGCTTAATGATCTCCACTCTGAGGTGTCAGGTGATGGGATCTGCAGCCTGAATCGCGATCGCAACCCATGCTTAAAAAATAAACACCAGCTTGAGTTGCCATCCGCCTGCATTGTTTTGCATGATCTGAATCTGGCTAATGAATTCGCGAAAATAGAAACGACGTTCTGGTTCGGAAAGATCTAGCCAAAATTGAGGAATGGAAACGGCTTGAGCTGTAGCTTGCAAATCTACAGGCGGGAGCTGGGCTAGTCTCGCCTCAATTGCCGCGATTTCAGTGCGAAGTTTATAGGTGCGCAGCTCAGCGGTTTCGCTATCCAGGATATTGCTTTCAGTCAGAGTTGGGATTTGACTCAGGATATCTTTTTTGGTCGCGATTGCGCCTATCAAGGATTGCTTCATTTCTCCCATGTCGGGCATTGCCATATTGGCCACGGCAGCAGGGAGATCGCGACAGATGCTAGCGATAGTTTGTTCCAGGATGCCATCGTATGCGATCGCGTGGCATTTGGGTTGGCGATCGCAAGCCGTTGGCCGCAGATAAAGATACTCTCGCTGCTTGCCCCGCTTCGTCACCCGCGTCACTGTCATCGGCGACTGACACTCCCCACAAATAACCAATCCTGCCAGAGAGCGCGGCGCACTGGCTGTTCGCGGAGCCAGACGACGATTGCGCCGGAGCAAACGATCGATCTGCGCTGCTTCCTCCCGCGACAGAATCGCGCTATGGGTATTAGAGAGGGTCTCACCCGTTCGATAGGCCAGATCGCCCCGATAAATCGGATTGGTTAACCAGCGCTTTCCTGTTGAGACAGAAATTTTCTTATTGTATTTCTGTTCCAGATAACGCACCGCTCCGCGCAAGGAGCCATAAAGCAAATAGCGATCGAAAAAATCCTTGACGATGGGAGCAGTACTTCGATCGAGAATATAGCGATCTTTCCCTCGACGATAGCCATAGGGTGCCTTCCCCGGTGGGGGTTGCGCTTTCAGACGTTTGCGAGCGTGTCCTCGACGAATACGACGGCTGCGCTGACGATATTGCAACACTTGCAACAATGCCAGAGGAGCAGCATTTTCCAAAGACTGAGTCTCCGTGGTGATAATTTGAATCCCTGCCTGGTTGAGTTGGGTTGTGCGATCGCAAATTTCATCCAACGAATCCCCCAATTCCTCCAACCGCCGCACCAACAGATATGCTGCTGGTTCCGCTTTGCAATCCTGTAACAACCGTTGCAGCTCAGCCCGTCCCCCAACATCCTGATAAACCCGATCCACCTCCCAACCCCACATCGACGGATCGGCAGACGCCTCCAACAGCGGATCGCTATAGAGATAAGCAACAATCTTCATCAGGAGGTCTGAACCGCACTCAACTCGACCACATTCCTATCAGGATCCTGGGTAAACAGAGCTGCCCGCCCTGAAGCACTCATCTGCACCGGATAGCCTCGCTCCAGTAACTGCTCCTTCGCTGCTGCCAGATCCGCCACCGCAAAAGCGACATGAGCATTGCGGCCCCACTTTTCAGCATTCTGAAGCTTCCCTGGAAGCGTCGTATCTTCAATTAAATGCAACTGAACCGTTCCGATCTGATACCAGGCCCCCCGGTATTTCAGCGTTCGTTCAACCTGCGGCAACCCCAAAACCGTCCCATAGAAATAGTTAGCCTGTTCCAGGTCGGACACCAGCACAGCTGTATGCAGACATTGAATAATTTGCATCACTTCAATTGAATAATTTGCATCACTTCAATAGATTCTATAGATTTTCAATCATAGTTTGCCTACTGTTGCGTTCCTCGGTTTTCTCCTTGTTAGAGTTCTTGTTGGATGGCTTCTTGGCTCCCTTCTTGCTGGAGTTGTTCCTTTTTCCGTTGGTCAAGGGGTAACAAACGTATGCCTAACTCTTTATCCTCAGTAGACTCATTCGGAAATTGGAGTGGCTCCCCCTCCGGGGGCTTCTACTCCAGCTCTCGGACAGGTCTAGTAGTTTGCATTTTGCCTGAATTCTAAGTTCTCTTGCAAGCTGCAAGAGGAGTTCTAGTGATTGGGCGCAAAATCCTGCATAATTTTACTGATACCACACTACACTGAGCTGCTGATGCCAAACGCAACTGAATGACCTCAACAAAATTAGTGCATATAGAAAGAACAATTGAGAAATGCTTAAATAGTCAGGATTTCAGCCAATGTAGTATGCAAAAGTGTTTTGCATACCGATTGACCAATACTTCAAATTACGCCATTTGTACGATGTTCGATCGTCATGTCCCAGGCGATATTGTACGGAGGGGAACTCTGTCAACAGGAAAGCGCCTGTTGCGATCGCGCTGTTCTTCTCTTCCTGCATAGGTTTCCGATGCAGTATTTCCCTCTCCCACGCAGATTCAAACTCGGCTCTCGCATTCTGTCTCGTTTAGGAACTGTTTTTACCGCTGCTCTAAAGCAGTCAGTCTAGATAGCCTGCATGGACCCCTGACGGTAATTTATCCATCCAGGGTAGTCTTTGCTTCGGATGGTCTGCATTAAACTCTGGCAGCAATGGAATATCCAGAGAAAAGCTCTGCTTCGAAGATCTTTCTTACCTGTATCAGGGATATGGGGCGTTAGATTCAGATCCCAATCGATTCTACATTTTTAGAATTTCTTAATTTCTCTATTATTTGCAGTCTATCAGACGCTTAACCTCCGAACCACTTTTCACCCGACATCAGATTAAAAATGCGACCATTAATTTCCCAAATAAAAACTCAATCGCCTTTAGAAACAGCAGCGAGCGCGAGCAAAGGAACTAATACCCAACTCCCTCTGCAGGGCAACGGCAAGGCTATGCCAAAACATAGAGATCGCTTGCCGATTATGAAGCTTGTTCCTCAGATCAATTTCAAGAAGACGATTGCCAAAAAAGATGTCTCCTCCCTGCTTAAGAGTACGATTGGAACACTTGAAACTCCTGTTTGTATCAAAGATCTAGAGGGAAGGGTTTTATTGGGATCGGACCCAGGAGATCGGGTCAGGCAATATCCTGTGCAGTTGGCAGGGGAGACTCTCGGTTGGGTAATTGGAGAAGAAACAACTGCCGCAGTGGCCGCTCTGCTGTCTTATGTGGTGAAACAAGAGTTTGAGAAACGGTCGCTGGTGGATGAATTGCTGGAGAAATACGAGGAAATCGATCTGTTTCAAGATCTCTCGACCCAAATTACAGCCAGTCTGGATCTGGAAGAAGTGTCCAAACTTGTGATTGAGGAAGCAACAAATCTGATTAAGTCTACCCTTGGCTTGATTTTGTTGCTGGAGCGAGAAACAGGTCGGATTGAACCGCTGTCGCAAGTGGGGCAGGGTTGCAGCTTGCGGAAGCCGCTGATGCTGGGGGAAGGAATTATTGGCAACATTGTTCAGCAAGGATGGGGAGAGATTGTCAATCAGGTGTCATTGGACCCGAGGGTTGTATCGCAGGAGCAGGGGATTTGTTCTTTGATTTGCGTGCCCTTGCAAACAAAAGGTCAGACAATTGGAGCAATCCTGATTGGTAGCGAGACGGGAACTGATTACTCCACAAAGGAGTTGAAGCTACTGAAGCTGTTTGCTGCGCAGGCTGCGATCGCGATCGAAAAAGCCTTACTCTATCAGCAAAGCCGCGACACAGCTGAACGAGCGCAAACCCAGGCCCAGCGCTTACAAAAGACCCTATACAGTTGGCAGCAAACCCTGGTCGCAGGCATTGCCCACGAAATTAACAATCCAGTCAACTTCATCAACGGCAACCTCACCCATGGTCTGGAATACGTTCAGGACATGCTGGAACTGCTGCAACTCTATCAGCAGTCTTATCCCCAAGCCACCCCCGCAATCCAGTCCAAAGCAGAAGACTGCGACCTCGATTTCTTAATGGCAGACCTGCCTCAGCTCCTGTCGTCTATGGGCGCAGGAGTAAACCGCATCAACGAAGTCATCAGCTCGTTGCGCAACTTCTCTCAAGTGGATCGAGCCGAGATGAAACCGACCGATCTCCATGAAGGCATTGAGAGTACGCTGATGATTTTGAGCAATCGCCTGAAGGTCAAAGGGCAGGTCGGCATCAAGATTATTAAAGACTATGGCCAGCTGCCCCCTGTAAAGTGCTATGCCGGTCAACTCAACCAGGTGTTTATGAATATCCTCAGCAATGCAATCGACGCCTTAGAGTCGTTAGAATGTTGGAACGTTGGCACCTCGAAAAGCTCCTCCTCCACGACCAACCCATCAACCGGCCAATCCACTAACTTGTCAAGCGATCAAGCGGCCAAACGGCCAACCCCCATCATTCGCATCTGCACAGAAATGCTGGACAATCGCTGGGCTGTGGTGCGAATCGAGGACAATGGCCCTGGGATAACGGAAGACGTGCAACGACGGCTCTTTGATACCTTCTTCACCACCAAAGCAGTTGGCAAGGGAACTGGCCTGGGGCTAGCCATTAGCCACCAGATTGTGGTAGAGAAACATGGAGGTGTTCTCAAATGCCTCTCCCAACCTGGGGAGGGAACAGAATTCTGGATCCAGATCCCGCTCGAACCGGCAGAAGATGGCAATGGTCGGGATCAGTCTCTGATCTTAGGAGGCTAATTGAGTTGGAATCAAGTCGATTGTCAGTCAGCAAGTCAAAAAGGGATGCGAAGGATGAAACGTAATATATCATTTGCAGTTGCGATTGGACTGTTAGTGTCGCTGGCTGCAGGGGTAGCTCTATCAGGTTTGCCCGGTTGTACGCCCGTGACGACCAATCAGGAATCATCCAATCAAGAATCATCAAAGGAACAACAAGAAATCACCCTGAGCGGTTCTGGTACAGCCTATCGTGCGCTGAGGTTATTAGCGAAAGCCTACGAGGAAAAAGTTCCCAATACGAAAATTGTCTTCAATCCCAGCAATCAAACCAGCGGCGGCGTTCAAGGCGTGAAAGACAATGTCATCGATCTGGGCGCGACCAGCCGGAAACTAACTCCAGAAGAAATCAGCGGCATTGAGTATCGAGCAGTCGCCCAGGATGCCTTGATGATGGCCACTCATACCAGCGTCGAAGGGGTGAAAAACTTACAAACAGAGGAGCTGAAAGCGATTTACAGTGGCAAAGCGACCAATTGGCAAGAGTTTGGCGGGCCGGATGCGGACATCATCGTTCTCGATCGAGCAGAGGATGAAACAGCTAAGATCCTGCTGCGCCGCCATTATTTCGGTCCAGATCTGCAGGTGACGTCAGACGCAGTGCTGATGCAAAAGGAAAAAGATGCAATTGAGAGCCTGCAAACGACGCCGTATACCATTGGCCCCATGTCCCTGGTAAGAGCCATAAAGGAACAGTTACCTGTCAATCGCCTCAGCCTTGACGGCGTAGAGCCTTCGCTGGAGAATATTCGCAACGGTCAATACAAAATGCTACGCACGATTGGCATTGTCTGGCAGGGCGAACCCACTGCGCCTGTGGCAGATTTTATTGACTTTCTCTTAAGCGAAGCCGCCGCCCAGAAACTTCAGGAGGCTGGCTATGCGACAATTAATTAATGGTTCGGGGTTAATTGTTTATGGTTAATTGTTGATAGTTGATGGTTCGGGGTTAATGATTTAGGGTTGACGGTGAATTTTCGGTGGCAGTCACTGCCCGCTTCGCCCCTGAGGTTGAATGGCGCTTACATCAGGTTCGGTGGGCAATGTCCACTACGAATTTTCAAGGCCGTTCCCCGTTCCCCGTTCCCCCATTCCCTCCCAAGCATAAAGCCCCAAAATGATTCAAGCATTCTATTCAAATTTATCTCTGAGGGGAAAAATCGTCATTCCCCTGGTTGGGGTTTTCCTGGGGGTGTGGTTTGCGGGCATGTTCAGCATTGGTTACTGGTTGACTCGAAAACTCGAGCGGGAAAAACAGGAGCAGGTTCAGGAAATTGCCTCCCTGGTGTCGCGGGAGTTTGAGCAGGAAACCCGTTCGTTGCGGTTGAATGCCAGACTGTTGGCAGAGACTGAGGATATTCGTCAGGCGATTCAAACGGGAAAGAGGTCGACTATTTTTAAGCGGTTGCTCCCGGTTAAAGCGACGCTGGAATTGGATTTATTGCAGGTGGTTGACACGGAAGGACGCGTCATTCTGGATCTGCGACGACAGGAGCTGGTTGAGACGCAGTTTTCTAACCAAACGATTATTTCGCAGGTTCTGAGTGGGGTTTATCTGTCGAGTCTGGCAATCGCGCCGGAGAAATCTCAATCAACTATTGTTGGGGCATCACCGCTAAAAACAATTGAGGGGGTTGTCGGCGGTCTGATCGTGGGAACTGCTGTCAGCGATGACCTGTTGATCGAAATCCTGCAGGGTACGAGCGAGCATCTGGTTGTCTTTCATGATGGCAAAGCGATCGCGTCTAGCCTGCCTGCAGCCTATGAGGTGTCCTGGCAAGCCCCACCTGTGTCAGCGCTGCCAACAAGGGTAAGGCTGGGTTCTCGGACCTATCTGTCTAAGACGGTGCCTTTGTCTGGGTTGGAGGATGCCAGTTTGGATCTGGTTGTGCTCAAATCAGTGGCACCGTTGCAACGGGTGCAACGCGATGGTTGGATAGTGGTAAGTAGCATTGCGATGGTGGGGGCGATAGTTTCGATTCTCATCGGCGTTTGGCTGACCAGTCTCATTACCCGTCGCATTCATCACTTGACTGAGGCAACGCAGCAATTGGCAAGCGGCGATCTGACGGCTCAGATTCCCGTTGCGGGCGCGGATGAAGTCAGTCAGCTAGGCAGAAGCTTTAATGTGATGGTGGCTCAGCTGTCGGATCGCGATCGCACCATCCACGAACTGGTCAGGAGCCTGGAAGAACGAGGCCAAGAGCTAGAGAGTAATTTGAGTACCATTATTGACAATCTAGCAGATGGTCTGTTAGCGATCGATCCAGAAAACCGGATTGTCCGCTTTAACCCCACCCTGTTAGCGATGTTGGCGTTGACAGGCAGCGATCTGGAGGGAAAATCCTGCCAGGAGGTCTTTGGTGCTGAAGTGGCAGACCTTAACCATCGTTCTCTAGCCCGGCCCAGTGAAGTCTTTACTGCCGAGATCGAATTAGCAAATAACCGCATTGGTCAGGCTTCAATCACCGCCATCTTTAGAACAGCTTCAATGGTTGCCGACGATCCAGAGCCTGCACGAGCTGCAATCGGTTCCGTTGTGCTGATTCGCGATGTCACCGACGAACGGGAAATTGACCGCATGAAAACGGATTTTATTGCCACAGTGTCCCACGAGCTGCGGACGCCGCTGACGTCTGTGATGGGTTTTGCTGACGCTGTCAAAGATCGATTAGAAAAGAAAATTATCCCCACCTTCCCAGATGACGACCGCAAAATGCAAAAGACTCTGGCACGGATGACTGGAAACCTCGATATCATCATTGCGGAGTCGGAGCGTTTGACGGCTATTATCAATGATGTGCTGGACATCGCCAAAATGGAATCGGGTAAGATGGAGTGGCAGCGACAGCCTGTGGCCATTGAAGATGCAATCGATCGAGCGCTTGCAGCAACTTCATCGCTCTTTACTACCAAAGGATTGACATCAACGCGGCAGATAGAGCCACACTTGCCGCAGGTGCTGGGCGATCGCGATCGCATCATTCAAGTCCTGATCAATCTCATTTCCAATGCAGTTAAATTTACGCCCGAGGGAACGGTGATTTGTCGTGCTTATCGCCGCACGGACAAAGTGCTCGTTAGTATCATTGATACTGGCATTGGCATCGACCCACAGCAGCAAGAACAAGTTTTCGACCGTTTCAAACAAGTTGGCGAAGTGCTCAAAGATAAACCCAAAGGTACTGGCTTAGGCTTGCCCATTTGCAAGCAAATTGTCGAGCATCATGGCGGCACAATTTGGGTTGAAAGCGAACCGGGTCAGGGCAGTACCTTTACCTTTAGCCTGCCCATTCCCAATCAAGCTGAAGCCGTAGAGAAAAGCCTGATTGCCAGTCTGGTGCAGCAACTTAGAGAACAGGCAGTGACCCCAACCCCTGCACCTGCTGAAAAACAACCCAGCATTCTAGTTGTGGACGACGACGACGCCATTCGCGAATTGCTCAGACAATCACTGGAAGCTGAAGGGTACGACATTCGCGAGGCCAGAGACGGCGTTGAGGCAATTCAACAGGTCAAGCTCGTTAAACCCGATCTGATTATTCTGGATGTGATGATGCCCCAGATTAATGGTTTTGAAGTCGCAGCTGTGTTGAAGAACGACCCACAGATGGCAGACATTCCCATCATTGTTCTCTCCATCGTGGAAGATCGGGAACGCGGCTTCCAGCTGGGTGTGGATCGGTATCTGACCAAACCCATTAATCGCAGCAAACTGCTAGGGGAAATCGGGACGCTGCTGTCCCAGGGCAGCTCCAGCAAAAAGGTACTGGTGGTGGATCGCGATGCTTCTACCCTGGCCGTCTTGTCGGAGGTACTGCAAGCCCAGGGCTATACTGTTATAGAAGCGTCAGATAGAGATGAGTGCATCGAAAAGGCCCTCTCTCTCCAACCCGATTTGATTATCATTGACTCTGTCCTCTCAGAACAACAAAATCTGGTCAGAACCTTGCGATTTGAAAAAGGCTTGGAACAGGTCTGTTTTATTTTGCTTGGGGAGGAACAAAGTTAGCGCCTATGCTTTTTACTTGCTGCTCGAACTAAGGGATCTGCGAATAAATAAAGTACCAGGAGATGGGTGGCGGGCAAAGCCCACCGCCCATCTCCTGGTATTTCATTTTCCTGCAAGTCTCTAACGAGAGAGTTGCCGAATGGGAATTTCGATGTAAAATTCTGCCCCCTGGCCCGGTTCTGAGTGGCACTGCAGGATGCCTTTGTGGCGCTCGACAACAATTTGATAGGCAATGGAAAGTCCTAATCCCGTGCCCTGACCGACAGGTTTGGTTGTAAAGAAGGGATCGAACAGTCTGCTTTTAACCGTTTCGCTAATACCAGGGCCATTATCGGTAATCCGCAACCCAACATGGGAAGGAATGTCGTCTGTTTTATGAATCGCTTCGGTATGAATCGTAATTGTTGGCGGTGCGGCTTCCTCTTCATCAAAGGAACAGAGGGGATTGGGTTGCTGTAGCGCATCAATAGCGTTGCTAATGACGTTCATAAACACCTGGTTAAGTTCGCCTGCATAGCAGTCTACCATGGGGAGTTTGCCATAGTCTTTCACGATCTGGACGCCAGGGTTGCGGCCATTGGGTTTCCAGCGGTGGTTCAGAATCAGTAGGGTGTTGTCGATCCCGTCGTGCAAATTGACGGGTTTCATTTCGGCTTCATCCAGGCGGGAGAAGTTACGTAGGGAGAGGACGATTTGGCGAATGCGGTCGGCACCAATCTTCATGGAGGATAACATTTTTGGGAAATCGTCCATGAGAAATTCTAGATCTACGTCTGCGGAACGGGCCTCGATGGCGTTGGTGGGATTGGGATATTGTTTTTGATAGAGCTGTAGCAAGCTGAGAATGTCTTGCAGGTAGTTACTGGCATGTAGAAGGTTGCCGTTGATGAAGTTGATGGGGTTGTTGATTTCATGGGCGATGCCTGCAATCAGCTGGCCGAGGCTGGACATTTTTTCGGTGTGGATTAGCTGGGTTTGGGTTTCGCGCAATTGATCCAGGGTTTGTTGCAATTGCCGGGTTTGCTCTTGGGCCTGGCGGGCGGCGTCTTGGGCCTGGGTGTAGAGGTCGGCCTGGTCAATTGCGATCGCAAGTTGGTCTGTGACGGCCTGGAGCAGCTCCACTTCTCGACTGCCCCAGCAACGGGGCATGGCATAGTGCAGGCAGCTCACCACGCCAATTTCTCCTGTATAGGTCTGCAGGGGCAGCGCTAGCATTGATTTGCAGCCCAATCCTTGCAAAAATTGTTGCAGAATGGGTTCGTCCAATCGTTCAACTTCATCAACACAAATCGGTTTTCGGTCAAGCAGCCGATCGGCCAGGGAACCGATCGTCGTGTTGGGATATTGCCCAATCAGGCTGGTCAGGGATGGATCCTGGGCTTCCTTCACCACTTCCCAGAAGGGATGTTCTGCCTGGGGACGGTACCAGCTAAAAACGCAGCAGTCTGTTTTCAGGATGCTGCGAATTTCTTTGACGGTCGTTTCCAGAATGGTGTCCAAATCGAGAGAGTTGCGGATCTGATTGGCGAGGCCAAACAGAAGTGATTCCCGGCGCGAGAGCAATTCTTCCCGCACCCAAACGCGATCGATGGCTACGGCCATATTGTTAATCGTCCAACCCAGGGTGCTGAGGGCAGCGTCGGTAAAAGGTTTAGTGCTGGCCAGGATCAGAACGCCGATCAGTCGATCTTCCAGTACCAGGGGATAACCGACAAAGCCGACGATCTCCTCTTGTTGGATCCAGTCATGGTGGACGAGGATGTCATCTTCTAGCGCCGTATTGGTGAGATGGGACTGGCGATGTTTGCCGATAGAGCCAATGAGACTGTCATCCAGGGGCAGCTGTTTGGGAAAGATTTCTGTTGGAATTTCTGGACTGAGGTTGGCCTGGCGTTCCAGTTGTTCCTCCAGGGGATTGTAGGTCCAAATGGCTCCGAAGGCTGCGCCGAGATAGAGCACCATAGTGTCCAAACAATATTGGAGGGATTCTTGCAGGGAGCCACCTTTGCCGAAGGCAATCCCAATTTCTGAACTGAGGATGGAGAGGCGGGAGCGTTCTTTCAAGGCGATCTCTGCTCGCTTGCGTTTGCTGATGTCTTTGAAGCAAATGGAGAGACCGCTGAGGTAGGGATAGGCCCGGATTTGATACCAGGCATTGTGGGGTGGATAGAATTCTTCGAACTCAACGGGCTTTTCCTCTGCAAAAGCCCGTTGATACTGTTGATAAAACACAGAACCCACAATGGCCGGAAATTCTTCTAACAGTCCTTTCCCGACTAATCCGCCAGGGGCTAAACCTTCCTTTTGAAAGAGATTCTGTTCTGCATGGGAGTTCAGGTAGGTAAATCGCCATTCGCGATCGATTGCGCAGAGGCCATCGGCCAAACTCTCTAGAATGTTGGTAATGTCCTGGCGGACTTTCTGCAGGGCGAGTTCGGTTTGTTTGCGTTCGGTGGTGTCTTGGGCGATGCCAACTACGCGATAGACTTTGCTGTTGCGATCGCGGATCGGGAAGGCGCGATCTTGAATCCAACGCACTGAACCATTGGGGTGCACAATGCGATATTCTTCGTTGTATTGGCCTTGAACTTGTTTTGCCAGGGCAGCTGCGATGCGATCGCGATCCTCAGGATGAATTGCCTCCAGGAAAGAAGCCGGATTCTGATAGAGACTCTCGCAGGTTTGTCCCCAAATCGACTCATAAGCAGGGCTGACATAAATGATCTGTTGTCGATCGGGGTTGGCCATCCAGAAAACACCATCAATGTTCTCTGCAATCTGGCGGAAGCGATCCTCTGCTTCTGGCCCAGAGGATGGCGGCAAGGAGCGATGGATGACCATCAGCATTAGCCCCGCTGCGATCGCAGCAATCAGCAACGAGAGCAAAGACAATAGCAAATCGCCCGCCATTGGTAGAGAATACCGGAAGGCCAGCATCGCCAATAGATGCATTGACCAAATGCCGCTGCCCAGAACTAAAGCCCCTCCCAACACCCAAAGCGGGTTAGTTCGATCTTGGCCGGAAGAAACTTGCCGGACTAAACTCAGAACGGTATAGGCCGCTATAACTGCGATCGCAACTGAAATCGCAACCAGGAAAAATGGATAAGTGGAAGGCATTGCCATAGTTGTCCTTGAATCGCTATCCCTATTCTCCCCTCTTCACCTGACCCGATCGCTCAGGCAAAAAAGGAAAAAAAGAATATCAGCGTGTTAAAGGGGGTGAAACCCTTCTTGCCAGCTAAACCCCATCCATTTTGGGACATAGCGTTTTGCTTCCGAAAAAACTCCACATTTCAAACTGGATGAGGTTTATTCCTGCAATATAGCAATTTTCACCTGAGGGAAATGCAGCGGTTAGCGGTTAGCGGTTAGCGGTTAGCGGTTAGCGGTTAGCGGTTAGCCATGAACCATCACCCATGAACCATGAACCATCATCACCCATGAACTATTAACGATGAACCATCACCCATGAACTATTAACGATGAATGAACCATATCAATACCGTAATCATCCTGTGACTATCTAGCTTGGGACTCCTCGCGGAATTCCTTAGAATATTAAGTGAGACATTACTCTACATTCCTCCCATCCTTATGCCTTCACCTTTCCCTGGCATGAACCCTTATCTAGAAAATCCATTGGTATGGCCGGACATTCGCAAGCGATTGATTGTGGCGATCGCAGATTGTTTAAATCCTCAGCTCTTGCCTCATTATCATGTTGCAATTGAAGAGCGGATTTACGAAACTCATGCAGAAGATTCCCTCTTCGTTGGCATCCCAGATGATGTAGTCGTTAAGCAGGGGCGAACGCAAGCGAAAGCTACCCCGTCTCGTACTGCTGTTGCTGAACCGCGCATTCAACCGGTTAAAGTGACCTTGCCAATCCCTCAACCTGTGCGAGAGTGGTATCTTGAAGTGCGTTGGGCAAAAACGGGAGACGCGATTGCCGCAATCGAAATTCTCTCCCCCAAAAACAAACAACCTGGAGAAGGCCGAAAACAGTACAAAGCTAAACGCCAAAAAGCTTGGGCCAGCCTCACCCACTGGGTTGAAATTGACCTGCTACGCAAAGGCAAGCCCCTGGTACAAATACAAGATGGGACTCAGAGCGATTACCGAATTTTGGTCAGTCGGGCATACGAGCGTCCCTCTGCCGATCTCTATCGATTTAATGTGCAAGATGCCATTCCCACTTTTCCCTTGCCCTTATGTTCTGGCAGCCCAGAGTGCGATCGCGGCATCGCCGAACCCGCAATCGATTTGCAATCCCTCTTACACGAAGTATATGACTGCGGCAGCTACCATCTTTTGCTCGACTACAGTCAGGATCCCGTTCCAACGCTGTCAGCAGATACATGCCACTGGCTTGATGGATGCTTGAAATCAGCCGCATTAAGATAGCCTCAAACAAAAGAAAAAACACTTTCCAACCCAATTAAAACCTTGCCAGATTGTTAAGTTTCATGAAATACGATGAACAACAAATCCTAACCCAGTATGTATGGCAGCATTGCTTTGAACAGATGACCCATTTAGAAAAACTGGGTTGGAGAGCGATAGCTGCACGCGAGAAAGCAGCAGCAACCAATGACGAGAAGATAAAGCAGCACCTGTTACAAAAATTCGGAGCTGAAAACGATCCCAAAGTTGTTGCAGCATTAGCAAATGGTCACGAAGCATTTCGCATCGCAATAAAGGATCGGATTCTTCGCGATTGTCCCGATGTTGTCAATAGATGTCCTAAATGTAAACGCGTTGCAAGAACACCGCAGGCTAAACAATGTCGCTGGTGCTATTACGATTGGCATCAACCCTTTGGATAAACTAAGGCGTGGGGCATTAAGTAGAATGGCTGCTGCAGTATGAAGTATCGATCGACGAGCAGAACTCCTTGACGAGGGTGTATTGTGCTTGTAATATGTGTACTACAAGTGTGGGTGGCTTCATTTGATCCGATCGATCCTCAGTTCAGATCAATTAATGGACACCCTTCTCATTGCAAGCTGTTTGGACAGCTTGGAGATCTCCAGGGCATGTCGTAGTTTTCGATCTTGTCCGATATTAGTTTAGCAGGAGGACTCAATCGTGCCAGCGATCGTTATGGAAGTGAAGACTGCTGAGCGACATCCCAATGCTAGTGCTTTACACGTATATGGGATGGAGGCTCCAGGATTCGAACGCCTGCAAATTATTGCCAATGCCGAAGAACTCTATGCAGTCGGGGATCGGGTAGCTGTTGCCTTAGTGGATTCCATCCTCAAAGACGGCACCAAAATTAAGCCGACCAAACTGCGAGGCTTGCTATCTTACGGTTTGGCGTTGGAACAGGTAACCCAGCCAGTGGGTCACGACCTTTCTGCAACCTACTGTCAGCAGAGCGTCGCAACCATAGTATCCCTGCAAAAATGGCCTAGCATTGAATTACTGAGTAATGTCCGTCGCAGCCTGAATCTTTTAGGGATTGCGCCCAAGGTAACCTATCGAGCCAAGGTAAAGTTAGACGGAACCAATGCTGGGGTACAAATCTGCAGCGATGGTCGTGTCGCAGCCCAAAGTCGCACCCAAGTCATTACCCCCAAGAACGACAATATGGGATTTGCCCATTGGGTCAGTCAGAATCTTGAGTGTTTTACCCAGATGGTGGGGAACGAGCACATCACGCTTTTTGGTGAGTGGTGCGGTAAGGGTATTCAGAAGCGTACGTCAATTTCGCAGATCGATCGCAAGATTTTTGTCCTTTTTGCGATGCAACTTGGCGGTGTAGAAGGTATCCCATCTCGACTGATTGTTGACCCTGACGAGATCGCTCAGCGAGTTCCTCAGCACCCTGATATCTTTGTGTTGCCCTTTTGGGGAGAGCCGATAGTGCTGGACTTTGGCCACCCAGAACAAGTGGCAGCTGCGATCGCACGCATTAATCAGGTTGTTGCCAGTATTGAACAAACCGATCCCTGGGTGCAAGACACATTTGGCAAAGCGGGTCTGGGAGAAGGACTCGTCCTATATGTCGAAGCACTTGAGCCTGATACCCTGCCCCTGGCATTCTCAGACTTGATGTTCAAAGCAAAGGGCGAAAAACACCAGGTCGTTAAGACTCGGCAGCCTGTACAAATCGATCCCGAAGTCGCGAAGAACATTGATGAATTTGTCCAGCTTTTCATCACCCCCGCTCGACTAGAACAGGGCCTATCCGTCGCCTGCAACGGCCAACTAGATATGCAGCAAATGGGAGCGTTCCTGAAATGGCTCGTCACTGATGTGCAAAAAGAGAGCGCCGCCGAACTTGAAGCCTCTCAACTGACCTGGAAAGCGGTCAACAAAGCCGTCATGAATGCGGGTAGATCGTGGTATCGGGAGCAAGTTGAATTCCAATCATTCAGTTGAGGGTTTATTGCTGAACGTTCAGACCACAACTTGGAAGGTGATTTTGCAAGCCTTCTTGCTTCGCAACTCCCCGTTCGCGCATTTTTTTGAGCAAAAGGGAATGCTATTGAGTGGGTCTTAAAATTGTCTTACACTATATACAGCCAGTTCGTTGACTTTTGCGAGAGAAAATGAGTTTGCATGGCGATTCCTTGGCACGGACTCGATAGACCCAGGGTCGGCACAAGACCGCCCCCTACAGGTTCGTTGCGATCGCACAATCTGCAGGGTGGTCTGTAGGGGCACCCCTTGTGGGTGCCCTGCTGTCATGGGGATGCTGTGAGGCTCTAACTTCGATAGAGGAAGAGCGTAGACCGGTAGAGCACCATATCCCATAGAATTCGGAAAAATGCGCGAACCGACAGTCGCAAGGCTTTCAAAATAACCTATTTTTTATGCTGGGACGAAGAGATGGAGATTAGCATCCCCACAGAGAACCTAACAAGCTATGTCTCTTAGCGATCCGGCAACGCAACGGTAAAGGTTGTTCCAGCACCGACCGTGCTGGTAAACGTAATCTTACCCTGATGAAGCTCAATGCATTGTTTGACAATAGCCAGTCCTAATCCTGTGCCTGGAATGTCCCCAACATTGCTCGCCCGCTTGAAAGACTGAAATAGATTTTGCCGATCCTGGAGCGGAATACCAATACCGCGATCCTGCACTTTAAAAATTGTCTTACCGTCCTGAATCGTAACGATCAAATCAATCGTCTCTTCATCAGGAGAATATTTAATCGCATTGACGAGCAAATTCACTAAGATCTGTCGTAATAATTTTTTATCTGCACGGACTATTTTCCCATATCCCGCATAGGTGAAATGAATTGTAGGCTTTCTATCTGTCCCAAACTTCACCTCTCCGATTAGTTGGTTGCAAAATTTCTCTAATTCAATTGGGACCCGCTCTAACGTTAGCGTGCCTGATTCTATCTGTCCTAAAATGAGCAGATCGTTCAACAGCTGAGTCATGTGCTCAGTGGCAGCTCGAATCCGTTGCATACACGTCATTTGACCCGCAAAATTGCCTTGCTCTAGATACAACTCAGCTAATTCAGTTGTCCCCAAAATAATCGTCAGAGGATTGCGTAAATCATGCGACGCCATGGATACAAATCGAGATTTAAGTTCATTCAGCTCTTGCTGCTTGTGCAGAGCAGACTCCAGTTCAACAGTCCGTTCCTCAACACTTTGTCTTAATATATCGACAACGCTATACATTTCAATTGGATCGAAAATCTGCAACATACTCGTCTGCGTCACAATGCCCAACAATGTTCCCTGCTCTCCCGTAACGACCAATCGTCGGATACGACGTTGTTGCATCTCATGGTATGCAGTAACCAACGTTTCAACAGGGGAGATTGAAAATAGGGGAGAACTCATCACTTCATGGGCCTGAATCTGGTGCAGGTTCAGTTCCAGCGTTTGATATTGCACAACATCCCGCTCTGTCACAATGCCAATGGGAATTTGCCCGGATTGCAATTGTCCAGATTGCAATTGTTCAGGAACTGTCTCAGTAATGACGACACAACTCACTTGACGATCGGCCATGATCGTCGCCAGGTCGATCAAGGAGGTGTTAGATGCAGCACGAATAACCTTGGTATTCATCACTTCCTCAACGCGCCTCCATTTCAACAAGCTGAGGGGTTGTAAGACTCTGCGGATGCTGCCAGTCGTGATCATTCCCAGTAAATTTTGTTCGCTATCGAAAATCGGTAAATGACGAATACGATGCTGACGGAAGAGGGAAAGGGCAGTAAAGACGGTTTGATTACCATCCTGGGTCAGGGTCATGACGGGTGCGGTCATGCTTTGCCCCACCTGGGAATGGCTAAAGTTGCGACCTGATGCTGCTAAACGCACAATATCGCGTTCAGTAACGATCCCCACCAGCCTGGATCCCTCCATGACTAGCGCAGCAGTTTTTTTGCTGTCTTCCAGGGCTGGGAAAAGGTGCGGATCGTCTAAAGCGCAAGAGATCTCGCAATTACTCCCTTTAATCTGGCCCATGCGGGCGATCGTGTCCAGGATCAAAGTCTCGGGAGAAACAATAATTGGAGCGGGATCGATCGCACATTCTAAGGCAGGGATATGGATGGGCAAATTGCTGAGTGGCATCGTTGGTGTTTTGAAGCTGAGGACAAGTCTGATGGCTTCCTGCCGGAGTCACGAGGAGGCAGGAGGCAGAGGGCAGAAGGGGAAGTATTACTCCATCTAGTTTTGAGACTATTGTTCAGTCCTAATCTATTCTCGTAGGGCTATAACATGAATACAAAGAGCGAGATTGTTCCTGTATAGGAGGAAGTTGGATTTTTTGCTGATGCCTTACTGACACTGTCCTGAACCTGACATTCGTCACGAAACGAGAATGCAATGGTCGACTGTGTTTATTGTACTACGGAGATAACGGTCTTTCTATGGATGACTGAGGGCACAATTTTATGTGGAATGTTCTCCCAAAGGCTTATGCCAATCAAGTTTTTCAAGTTCTCAGCAGATTTGATGGCGGAAATTGGAGACTCCAAAATTGCGTTCCTTTGCCCTGCTTAAGTGTAAGGACTAGTTGGGGAGGATGCCTTGTAAATTTTTCAAAATTCCCTGGCAATAGCAATTTCCCTTTAGGCACCGCGATCGCAACAAATACCTCAGCAGGCACATCGCATTGCTATCCTTCTCCGCAAGCAATTTCATGATGAATTCGGTTTTTATGACTAGTTTGTTGCAAAGTTTACCTCTTTTGTGTCAGTGGTGTCTCTCTCATCTCGGCTTGTGGCCATCGATCCCAACAGAAAACAAATCCCGATCCCTGGATTGCAGAGTAACGGTAAGCTGATAGAATTAAAAAAAGGTTAATAAGTGTAAAGAAATTGTAAGCGCTTCCCTGTTTGTGCTTCTGCCTGATTTAAAGCACTCCCAAAGGCCATCCTCCTTAAAAAAGTTTGGAAAAATCCTCTCACTATTCTGATGCATCATTTTAGTCCTAAACGCTTTTTCCTCTCCCTGACCGCATGCTGCTTGATTGTATTCGCCTTTGCGATCGCACCCCCTGCTCAAGCCTTCAACAACCCTGATTTATTACCCAAAACCCCCACCCCCCTGATCGATTTAGCCAACTCCCTCACCAGCCTTCAGGAAACGAACCTGGCAGAAGAATTAGAACAATTCGAGCAAGATACCGGCTGGCGGCTGCGAGTTCTCACTCAGTACGAACGAACTCCAGGTTTGGCCGTCAGAGATTTCTGGCAGCTTGACAAGAAAAGTGTGTTGCTGGTTGCCGATCCTCGTGGAGGCAACCTGTTGAACTTTAATGTCGGCGACGATGTCTACAAGCTCCTCACCCGCACCTTCTGGGTAGAGCTGCAAACCCGTTATGGCAACCTCTATTTCGTGCGAGACAACGGCGAGGACGGTGCCATCTTGGGAGCCTTACACTCGATCGAAACCTGCTTGCAGCGTCAAGACGGGTGCCGCGTTGTTCCTGGATTGCCCAAAGAACAATGGCTGCTGACCCTAATGACTTCCGTAGTTGGTGGTATCGTTCTCGGTTTTGCCGCCTATCCGCGCAAGGAAGGACAACTTTTTGCCTGGCAGTGGGCTTTAATTTTTTCTCCCCTTTGGGGAATTCTGTTTATTGCATTCGGCATTGGCCCGGTTGTCTCCCGAACCTCGGAGTGGTTACCCCTGTTTCGCAATGCCCTCGGTTTTATTCTGGGTGCTCTGGTTGCATACCTGTCGCCTGTTGTGAATCGACCCTCTGCCTCAGAACCCTCTGGCGGCCGTTGAAGCAACCAACGACGAACCGTTAAAGCATTCAAATCAGGAGTATGCCGCTCGATTGGTAGTATGCTGGCCTTTGGGGTGTAGAAAAGTAACTCCTGAAGTTGGGTGGAGCGATCATGGAATGGCACGTAACAGATGCCCAGAGTCTTGCAATTATCGACCGAGAAATGGGCAGCCACTCTTTTTCCCCGGCAGAATATGAAATTGTGCGTCGGGCAATTTATGCAACGGCAGATTTTGAATACAAATCTTTGATTCGGTTTTCTGAACGGGCCTTGCAGTCCGGTGCAGCTGCCCTCGCAGCTCGCAGCACCATCGTGGTAGATGTCCCTATGGTGCAGGTTGGCATTACACCCCTGATTCGAAAAACCTTTGCCAATCCAGTCTATTGCAGCATGGATGCCCTCACTCGACCGCAAAAAGAGAAAACCACTGCCGCCTGGGGTATCGAAACGCTAGCGAAGCGCTATCCAGAAGGGATTTTTGCGATCGGGCAGTCGCAAACAGCCCTGACAGCCCTGGTGAAACTCGTGGAAGCTGAAGCCATTAGACCAGCTCTCGTGATTGGAACCCCAGCTGGCTTCGTTGAAGTGGATGCTGCCAAAAAATATCTCAAGGAATCCATCGTTCCCCACATCATCATTAAAGGCCGCAAAGGTAGTTCAGTAGTCGCTGCAGCCATTGTTGATGGTTTAGTCGATCTCGCCTGGCAAGCTTACGGACAGGACAGTAGCGACATGAACTAATCTATTTTGGATTTTAGATTTTGGATTTTGGATAGACAATTTTGGTGTAAATACAAAAAATTCAGCGAGCCTGCCAGCAATTTCTCTATGAAATTAACAGGATGACTGCTCAAATGGGACGTTTGCCCAGGCAAACTCTCTTCAATCTAAAATCGGCAATCTAAAATCGAAAATGATAGAGGGTTTCTACCTAAACTATCGTTAGAAACATTGAGGACAGAACAATGTCTTTAAAAGGTGTTGCGAAAGAAACCCTGAGTATTTTGGAGGCAGGACGCTATATTGCGCCTTCAGGGAAGACGGTTGAATTCCTCGCAGAGCAGCAGGCTGCAGTCGCCGGAACGATGCTCTATACGCCTGAGCAAGCCTATGCTCTGCTGGAAGAACAAGCGGGTTGCAATTCTACCTCCCAACCCACTATTGAGGTCACTGACGAAACGACCCAAATCGCTGCTAGACGATTGGTACAAGTTGAAGAATGCACAGACTTAGTGCTGCTCAATTATGCCTCGGCTCGAAACCCTGGTGGTGGATTCATCAGGGGTGCCAAAGCTCAGGAAGAAGATCTGGCCCGCTGTTCGGGATTGTATCCTTGCCTGCTGACACAACCCACTTACTATGAGGCCAATCGCGCTCAGGACTCGCTTCTGTATACAGACCATGGGATTTATTCTCCCAGGGTTCCCTGGTTTCGCACCCGCAGCCGCGAGTTGCTGGAGAGTGTTTTTCTGGCATCGGTGATTACGGCACCAGCCCCGAACGCGGGTCAAGCCTTACGTCGAGATCTGGATGCTGGGCCTGCGATCGCAACCGCACTGCAGCGTCGGGCTGGGATTGTTCTGGCTATTGCCCGCGCCAATGGTCACCGTTCCCTGTTGTTGGGAGCCTGGGGCTGCGGCGTCTTTCGCAATCAGCCGGATATGGTGGCAAATGTCTTTGGCGAATGGTTAGCAGGAAACCATTTCCAGGGCTGCTTCGATCGCGTTGTCTTCGCAATTTACGACTCAACTCGCGATAAAACAACACTCCGCGCCTTTCAGCAACGATTTGAAAGCGATTAGCGTTTAGCAATTAGCAATTAGCGTTTGTTCCTTGCTGCCCCCCTTACCCACCTTCTGCCCTCTGCCTCCTGCCCTCTGCCTTTTTCTGCCCTCTGCCTTAACCTATGGCCGCAAACCGTCCTCGAAAAGATTCTGCCAGATTGGTCTGGGGATCCAAACCCAAACGGCCTCTAGCCCTGCGCGATCTTGAACTGCGAACGACTGAAATTGTCATTCCCAATGCTCAGGATAGTCAAAGTCATTTTGCTAAAGAGCACATGAATCGCCTGATTTGTGGAGATAATGGGTTGGCCATGCAGGCGTTATTAACTCAGAACTATGCCGGGAAGATTGATTTAATTTATGTGGATCCGCCCTTTGCCAGCTGCGACAACTATGCCTTGGGGATAACGATTGACGGGATAAAAATTGAGAAAAGTGCCAGTCGTCTTGAGCGTCTTGCCTATACTGATACCTGGGAAACGGAGATCGACGCTTATCTTGATTTCATTTATCCCCGATTGCAGCTGATGAAAAAGCTGCTGAGCGATTCGGGTAGCATTTACGTGCATCTGGACTGGCATATTTGCCATTATGTGAAGGTGTTGATGGATGAAATCTTTGGGTACGATAACTTCCAGAATGAAATTATCTGGTATTACTACAATAAATTTCAAGGCAATATCAATCGATTTGCCTCCAACCATGATACGATTCTTTGCTATCGCAATGGCAAAAAGTACATCTTCAACAAGCAGACTGAGAAGCGGGAGAAGCCAGTTAGACAAATTAAGCGTACCTGGGATAAAGAGAAGGGAGCGATTGTCAATGCTAAAGATGAGTTGGGTAAGGTGATTTACAGAGAAACCGATCGGCGCACGGTTGATGATGTTTGGCGTATCTCAATGTTGCAACCTGCCGACAAGAAAGAGAATTTGAGCTATCCGACGCAAAAACCTGAAGCGTTGCTGGAACGGATTATCAAGGCTTCATCGGATGAAGGGGATCTGGTGGCTGATTTTTTTTGCGGTTCCGGAACTGCAATGGCGGTGGCGGAGCGGCTAGGGCGTTGCTGGATCGGTTGCAATTTAGATAAGGTGGGCGTGCAAATCAGTCGAAATCGTCTAGTCAACCAGCAGGCTCAGCCGTTTGTGCTGCAAACTGTCAGTCATTACCAGCGCCAGATGATTTATCTGGTGGGTGGCCGTATCAGCGAGATGCAGCGGACGATCCTCAAGCTCTATGGAGCTGTTCCCCAGCCGGAAAGATCGGATTTGGGGATGTGCTGGCGAGGAGGAATTCCTGAACTGGTCTATGTAGGCTATCCCGATCGTCCAGTGACTGCGCGCAAGGTATGGTTGTTGTTGCAGCAGATGCAGGGTTTGGAGGAGGTGGACTGCAAAAACTTGGCGATTCTGGCCTGGGATTACGATGAAAACTATGTCGCAGAACTGGCCGATCGGACTCGAACGATGAAGTCGTCGCTTGCAACGACGATCCAGTCTTTGATGATTCCGTCAGAAATCTTCAATTACTTGAAGCAGTCTGCTCAGGACGTAAACCTGAAGTATCTGCGAGATAAAATCGTCTTTCGCGAAATACCAGATTTGAGGCTGAGGCAGACTGTGCGGCAGGTCGAGCAAGACAAGGTAATTATTGCGTTGGCGATCGAACGTTATGCATTAAAGACTTGTCCTGTTCCTGTGGAATACCAGGGGGCGTTGAGTGATGCGATCGCAAACAACCCTGCAACTGTAATTGACTCATGGGCTGTTGATTGGAACTACGATGGGACGACCTTTCGCTCAATGTGGCATGCCATTCGTGGCTATGGCAAGGGTGCCAGAACGGTGGTTGCGATCGCAGAGAGTCCAGAACTACCTGCAGGTCAACGCCGCGTCGCGGTTCGGGTCGTCGACATCTTTGGCAACGAAACCAACACAACACTTCAGGTCGAAAAAGTGAAGAAATAATGGGGACATAGAGCAAAGAGTATGGAGAAGCAAGAGTTTGTCAGTATAAGAGAAGGATTTGAGAAGCCGTATCAATTCGGAGAGGGACCTGATGAGTGCGAGTCAGTTTCAGGTTCGCGTTATTTCAGAGGTTTGAGTTTGCCGCTATATAAGCTAATTGAATAGAAGGGCCGATCGCTCGCACAAGTTTTTTCCTGCTAGAAAATTATGACTATAGACCTCAAAGAATTAATTGAGCAAGCCCAACAACTTCCCCTCACCCAGAAGCTAGAGTTGATTGCTGCCCTTTCGCGCAACATCGCCGATTGTGCTTGTCTAGAAGAAGCTTCCCAGGGCTTTTGGCAGTCCCGGTTCAAGAACGCTTAGAAAAAAATCCTGTTGTACCCGTTGCTGCAATTGACGATCTTCGCTCCAAAGTCTGGCCCCAGACCGAAAGCCTAGATGAGTTCCTGGACTTTCTACAGGCCCAGCGCATAGAAACTGCTATAACACTACGAGAATAGGTTAGGGCAGTACAAAAAGTGCAAAACCAGATGTAGTCAACCCTTCCCTTCTGCCTTCTGCCCTCTGCCCTATTCCTGTAAGATTTTTTTTCGTTTTCGTCGTGCAATTTCTTGCAAATTGACCGCTCGATCGGTCTCATCAACAATCTCTCCAGTCAAGACTTCCAGAACATCTTCAAGGGTGACTACCCCTGAAACACCACCATATTCGTCTAGAACAATGGCGAGATGTTCGCGGGAGTTTTGAAATTCTTGGAGCAATTTATCAGCTCGAACGGTTTCCGGGACAAAGCGAACGTTTCGGGTCAAAGTCGCCACTGTTTGGCTATCCTTACCTTCTATAATTGCTGTTAATAACTCATCTTTTAAAGCAATTCCAAGGATTCGATCGATGGAGTCTTCGATTACGGGAATACGAGTATGTTGCGAAGCAATAATATCATTTTTGCTCTCCGCCAATGTGCGATTGCCATGCAGATAAGTTGTCATGGTTCGCGGCGTCATCAGGTCAACAGCAGCGAGATCGTTCAGCTGAAATACTCGCTGGATCATTTCTGCTTCATCTGCTTCAATAATGCCTTCTTGTCGTCCAATTTTAGCCAGAAATTGGATTTCTGCTTCATTGGTTGTGGGCTGTTTTTTCCCTCGAAGAAAAGGCAAGGTTGCTTTTTCGATCAGCCATGCCAGAGGTTTTAATAGAAACGTTAAACTTCTGACTGGGATTGCAACCACCAGGGCTAAACGATCGGCATACCGTTCGCCCATTGTTTTAGGCACAATTTCGCCAAAAATAATAATTAAAAAAGTTAAGATACCGGTTAAGAGACCTAACCATTCTTGTCCCAGCACTGCAGTGGCAATGCTACCAATGACAATACTACCAACAATGTTAAAAATGTTATTGAGAATGACAATGGTCGCAATCGGACGATGCATATTTTCTCGAATCGCCAGCAGTGCTTTTGCAGCAGGTTTATTGGACTGAGCTAATTGCCGCACTTTAATCTTAGAAACTGAAAGCAATGCTGTTTCGGCACCAGCGCAGAATGCAGATCCGGAGAGCACGATCGAGATTGCGAGGATGAGCGGAAACATAATTTCATGATAGTTTTACGCAGAATTACCGTTGCTCTTTCTTTAATTCCCGAATTGCTTCAAAGCCGCCCGCAGTTTGACTGAGGAATATAATAGGAAGAAATAGCCCGGTTAGCCTGCCTGAAACACATTGTAAATGCCTCCAAGCAGGTTCGATACCATAATTGCAACTGCAATCCTCAACGCAACAATTAATTTGCGTTGCACGAGCCAGCCCAGCAGTACGTACACTGCGCCGAAGATGAAGAGTAAAACAGCTGCGATCGCGCCTTCAAGCGTATTAGCAGCGAAAATAGCGAACGGCAATCCAATAAAGAGGAGGAATACTCCAATCGCATAGGTGGCTCGATAAGCAGCCGCTAGCTTTTTCTGAGCGTCTGATTTTGAGGCGGGTTGCGGTTTTCTGTTCATGGACTTCCGACCAAAAATCAGGGTGCTCTAAATAGGGATCCATTCCTGGAAACGGGGAAGGCATGGTTTAACCTCCGGAGAACCCTCGTTTCTGAAGCTTAGCACGCTCGCCAGAACATTCCAGTACTTTGTGCCGTACTGGATGAAGGGGGAATCCTCCAGAGACTAGAATTCCTGGCCATTCAGACCCCTTAAGTCATAGCCTTTATCTGCAATCCAGGGACATTGGACGGCACGAGCGTGTAAGCTATTTCGAGAACGCAATCGGGAAAGGGATTGGGTGGTGGTAAACAAGTAATGATTTTTGAGCGTGCGGGTTCCACCCGCACGCTCAAAAATCATTACACCTATTAGGACTACCAGGGATTGTTTTAGGAAAAGATTGTATTGGGAAGGGATTGTTGTGCAACCTGTTGATTTTACAACCTTGGCTGCAGCGTGCTGGGAATTGCGAATGAAGTGGTTGCCAGCGCGATTAGAACAGGTTTATCAGCGCGATCGCACAACGGTTGCTCTGGCCTTACGTACGCTGGAACAACGGGGCTGGCTGACGATTTCCTGGCATGCCCAGGCGGCAAGATTGTGTATTGGCGATCCGCCTCCACGACAACCCGATACGTTTACTTTTAGTCAGCAACTCTGGCACCAGTTGAGGGGGTTGGCATTGGTGGGGATAGTTGCGATCGCACCCTGGGAACGGGTACTGGATCTGCAATTTGCTCGCCGCCCTGGCGACCCGATCCGCTGGCACCTTTATGTTGAAATTATGGGCAAGTATAGTAACGTTATTTTGGCTGATGCAGATAATACCATCGTCACCGCAGCCCATCAAGTCAGCCCCCAACAATCCAGCGTCCGCCCCATTCAAACAGGACAGCCCTACGTGTTGCCCCCAGCCCTGACCGAGCCTGTACCGAGCCTGCATGAATCTCGACACCGCTGGCAGGAGCGAGTCAGTTTGGTGCCAGGAGCTTTAGGACAGTGCTTGCTGAAAAACTACCGGGGACTGAGTTCTGCCTTAGTCCGCTCCATGACTGCAGCAGCAGGTCTCGATCCAGCTCAATCCACTGAGCAGGTCAGCGGCACAGGCTGGCAACAACTGTTTTGCTACTGGCAATCCTGGCTGGGGGCCATTGAGCAATTTACCGCAGACAATGCCCTTGAGCCTCTGATTCAGGCAGGTTGGACAGATAAAGGATACACCATCTTAGGTTGGAACAGAATTAAAGTAGCCAATTCCGTACAAACGTTGCTCAATCGCTACTACACCGATCAGCTCAATCAACAACGGTTTAATCAATTACGCCACCAGATCGGCCAGAAATTGAAGGTGCGCTTGAAAAAGCTCCACACCAAGCGGCAGACGTTCCAAGACCGGCTGCAACAATCCGATCGTGCCGACAACTATCGTACCCAAGCCGATCTTTTGATGGCCCATCTGCAGCACTGGCAACCCGGCATGCGAACGATCGTAGTGACGGATTTCGAGACCGGAAAACCGATTGAGCTAACCTTGAATCCAGAAAAGAATGCCGTTCAAAATGCCCAGATACTTTACAAATCTCACCAGAAATTGAAACGAACCTATGACGCTGTAACTCCTTTATTGACTGAAGTACAAGCCGAGATTCATTACCTGGAACAGGTGGAGGTAGCACTTGTCCATATCGACACCTATAGAACCGAGACCGATCTGCAAACGCTGGAAGAAATTTATGAAGAGTTGAGCCAACAGCAGTATCTGCCTCCATTAAAATACCAAAACCAAAGTCGTAACAGTACTGACCGCGATCGCAACCCAGCCAGCCAACCCTACTGTTATCTCACGCCTAATGGAATTGAAGTATTGATTGGACGCAACAACCGTCAAAACGACTGGTTGACCTTTAGACTGGCGAACGATTACGATCTCTGGTTCCATACCCAGGAAATTGCCGGCAGTCACGGACTACTGCGTCTCGCACCAGGTGCAGCAGCCGACGATGTAGATTTGCAATTTGTCGCGGACTTAATGGCATACTACAGCCGCGCTCGCCAGAGCAAGCAGGTACCAATCGTCTATACAGAACCCAAATATCTCTACAAGCCGAAGGGAGCAAGGCCGGGGGTAGCGATCTACAAACGCGAGCGCGTGTTGTGGGGAGAACCGGAACGCGCTCATCAATACCTTGAGGACAAGAGCCAAAACTTCTCCTGAACAATCACTTTCATTAGACGTCTTACCCGAACTCTACAATTGACGGAGCGCATTCCGAAACTCAACCACGGCATCAAATTGATCGGGCATGTTAAGGTAGCAAACCAATAAGTCAATGTCCAGATCCGGCAGAATCGTACTTCTAGGCATCAGATTGTACTCGCCCGCTTGTATCAGGTAGATCGCCAGACGTTCATCCTGCCAGAACCAGACTTCAGGAACGCCCAAACCCTTGTAAACCGCTAACTTGTCCAGACTGCTACTGGTAACAATGATTTCAATGGCAAAATCAGGTACCTCTTTGACCTGATTGATACAGTAACTTTCATCGGATTCCAGTCCCCGTGCTTTTGCTTTTTTCCGATAGGTGGTAGAACCGCAGCCGTATAACCGGGTCCCCGTTTCCAGGGAATAGACTTCAATTAGCCGAGCCAGCGTTTTCTTCACTGCCTCGTGTTTGGGTGACGGCATAAAAAATTCTAGCACTCCTTCCAGATAGGTCATTCGCAACCCTGGGAACTCATCCAGAGTGTCTCGTAGCGTTTCGTATTGCTCCCAAGTGACGTTCGCAAGCGTCAATCGCTGCTCCTCCTCAGACTGACGAGTTGCGGTTTCCAATAGGGCGGCACTCATAAACCATTCTCCCAATGCGATGGAATTGAGGGATCATGTTTCAATCTAACATGAATAACTGGGGCAAAATTGAAAGCCCTGGTTGGGGAAAGGTGTCAGGTGTCAGGTGTCAGGGATTAGAGGTTCAGGGCTTTGGGAAAAGTAGATATTTGATACCGCTAAAGTTGTGCAAAATTTGTAGTGGGCACTTTAGTGCTACAAAGTCTCTTGGATCAGGCAAGGCGCTTACATACCGCTAAAGTTGTGCAACGTCTGTAGTGGGCACTTTAGTGCTGTAAAGTCTCTTGGATCGGGGTTCCAGTCGCAAGGCGCTTACATCAGATATCGCTAGAGTTTGAAGATTTGTCAGCTGTTCGAACCATGGCCGTTAGTTTATGGTATTCCTTCGGAGAACCACGATAATAATACCTGGCTCCGAACATCGCAGATTGAACAGGCGAGAGAAATTCTGGCCAATCAAAACCCTTCTCATACCAACTGTTTCCCTTGTCCCTCTGCCCCCTAACCTCTGCCCTCTGCTCTCTACCTTCTGCCCTCTGCCCTCTGGCTCTCTATCTTCTGCCTTCTGCCCTCTGCCTTCTGCCCTCTGTCGCAAGCATGTTAAAGGATCTCTATGAATGTTGTTCAAATTGCTATCTGGTATCTCCTCGTGTACGGTCTGGTGGTTGCGATTGGGGGCGGTATTGGCTACCTGAAAGCCAGAAGCAAGATTTCGCTGGTTTCTGGCATCGTCAGTGGAGTGCTGCTGCTGGTTGCCTGGTACCTTGCAGGTCGCAATCCGATGCTGGGTTTAAGTTTGGGACTAGCGCTGGCAGTCGTCTTACTGGTAGTGTTCGCGAAGCGGCTGATGAGCACCCGCAAACTCATGCCAGCAGGCCCAATGCTTTTCCTTGCAATGGGCGCATTGGTTTTGTGTTTGGTGGGATTGCAATCATCGTAACAGAAAACGTCATTTCTGCATTAAGCTTTAAATGTGAGTAGGGGGCTTAAAGTTGCGACAACTGCAACCAGTCCAGCTTCAACTTGAATGTCAATGACAGGTTGGATTGGTTTATATGCTGCAGGGGCTTCTTCGAGCCGTCGTTCTTCTCGCAGCGCGATCAGTCAACTCCAGTTAAGCCGAGAGCCGTTTCGCTTTTGTCAGCTCCCTGACGTACCATATCAAATCGCGATCGCGCCCGACCCGCACCATGGGAAGCAGAGCAGAGAAAATCAGCATTTTCCTTGCCCACTAAAAGGTAAGAGGGTGTCCCCATTGAACCGGGGATAATAACAGGTCGATCGCGATAGGCTGGACAAGCTCCTTTACGCATGACCCAACCCGCCCCTTCTCGCAGGGTGATGTTATGAGGAAGATCGTAAACCAGAGGAGCTTCAATCCCGTCCTCCCTGGGGATGACGCACATGAGCCAGATTCGCTAGCTGCTTGAAGGCTTTAGCCTCAACAGGAAAATCTGCAGGCATCAAAACCCTTGCTGCAGGAGCATCAGGAGCATTTTTGAGCTTAACAGAATAGATTTGATTGTCGTAGCTGACTTCCAACCCCTGACGAGCCAGCGCGCGCAGGAGCCGTTCCAGGTTTTTGAACTGCTGCATGCCTAATGATCGGGTTGAGCAAGAATTTTATATATACTACACATGTAACACAATTAATGCAATTAATACTGGAATTGCAAGCTAAAATTCTTTCATTAGACGGATTCCTTGCTCTCTCTTGACTTGAATCCTGGCTAGCCAGGACATTGAGCAGATAGAAATGACTTCTGCCAGGAGGAGACAGTGACAAAAATAGACAGAAATTTTTCCCTATTGGGTCGTTTTATGTATAATCAGAGAAACGAGTATCAGAATATAGAGCAATGAGCGAGGATAGATTAAGCAGAGTCGAAGCCATTCTGGATCGCATGGCCCAGGAACGGGAAGCCGATCAGCGCAAAATGGACGCATTCTTCTCCCGAATGGCCCAGGAACGGGAAGCCGATCAGGGCAAAATGGACGCATTTTTCTCTGGGATTGAAAAGCAACGAGAAGCCGACCTGGCGAAAATTGATCGGGATCGGGAAGCCAACCAGCGCCAAATCGCTCAGCAATTGGAAGCCGACCTGACGAAAATTGATCGGGAGCGGGAAGTCAACCAGCGCCAAATCGCTCAGCAATTGGAAGCCGACCTGACGAAAATTGATCGGGAGCGGGAAGCTGACCAGGAGAAAATTGATCGGGAACGAGAAACTGACCAACGTAAGTGGGATGCCCTGCGCTCAGCAGTTTCATCCCTATTGCAAACTGTTGAACTGCATCAACAGAAGCATGAGGAAGCAGAGCGCCGATTTGAGCGGATTTGGGAAGAGATTAAGGGCATCAAGCGAGAAAATCAACGGATGCTGGAGTATCTCTTTGGTCGGCAAGGTAATGGGTCGCGGTGAAGGGAAAGTTTATACTATTTTGGATTTTAGATTGCCGATTTTGGATTGGAGAAAGGCTGACTGGACAAGCGCTCTGCCAATTCCATAAATTTCATCTCCAAGTCAAATGGGTATTAGAAGCGCTGACCGAACCCAAATCGCAGTCGGCTCTCCCCCTCATCGCTAAAACCAAGATCCACTCGCAGCAACCCAACAGGCGACAGGATGCGTACGCCAGCGCCAACGCCAAAGCCAGTCCCTGGTTTATCGCGCACCTCTGCTGGTTCCCCTAAAACAGTATCGCCAGATCCCAAATCGGTGGCGAAGTCAGTGAAGAGGACGCCTCCCAACCATTTAACGATCGGGAAACGGTACTCTCCTGACAGCAAGAAGAAACTCCGACCGCTGCCGACATCGTCTTCTCCATAGCCTCGCACGGAATCGAAACCGCCCAAATTAAATGCCTCGTAGGGAGGCAGTTCGCCAATTGCAGTTCCTCCCTGCACGTTTACGGCAAAGACTTCAGGGTTCTCTGGACGGGGATTGTTGCGGCTAAAGAGTCTGACGGGAATGTACTGAGCGTAGTCAGCGCGCAGGCGGTTCATAATGATGTCGCCTCGGCCAACGGGAATAGATTGTTCGGTGCTGAGGCGAACGCGAGAACCGCGACTGGGATTCGCCGGATTGTCGCGACGATCCTGGCTGACGCCGAAGGAGAGAATGGCCAGGTCGTCAATGCCGGTGCCGCTCACTGTCAGAGGATTGCCCAGTTCATCTCGGGTAAACAGATCGCCTTCGCTGTCGCGGATACTGACGCGGGTATAGTTGAAGCCCAGTCTGCCATCCCAATCTTTGTTCACCGGGCGCATGAAGGCAAAGCCACCGCCAAACCGGCCTTCGCGCACTCTATCGTCGTTGGGCAGTCGCACTCTATCGTCAAAGGTATCGGAAAGAAGACGACTGCGAAAGCCATTGACTTCATAGCCCAGACGATTCGGCTGACTGTCGCGGTAGGGACTGACAAACCGAATGTTGCCTTGGGGCCCAAGGCTGCTCGCTCGCACAGCTGTCTCGAATTGTTGGCCGATGCCACCAACGTTGATGTCTCTGTAGTTGGCTGTGCCAAAGACTCCTTCGCCAGTGGCAACTCCACCGCCGAAGTTTACCGAGCGGGATCTGACTTCGCTGAGATTGTAGACGACAGTCGTTTGTCCAGCTTCGGTTTCCAGGGATGCTTCGACTCGATTGAAGAGGCCCAGTTTTGAAAGTCGTTCTATATCTGCTTGAATTGCCTGCTGACTGAAAGTTTGACCGGGCTTGAGTTGGATCTCTCGTCGCAAAAAACTCTCGCGAGTTCGTCCTTTGATGGGTCGCCCTTTCTTGTCAACAGTTTCGCCGTCTTTGTCAGTGAAGCGGATGGCGATATTGTCAACGACGCCTTCTGCCACTTCAATGGTAACAGCGTTGCCCTGACCGGGGCGTACTGCTATTACCTGAGCCAGGGAGTAGCCGTTTTCGGCATACCAGCGATTGATATTCTCTGCGCCTTGATTGAGTAAGGTTGGGCTGATGGGAACTCCCAGTTGGGATTGGAAGCTGGCATTGGCGACTTCCAGGGGCAAAATTTGCGCACCCACCAGGTTGAGCGATCGCACAATTGTCGGTTCTACTTGAAACAGTACGCTGATCCCGTTGGGATTGTCAGTACTGGAAACCCGGGCTCTGGCAAAAAGACCGGTCTGTAATATGGCCCGAACATCATCCTGGAGTTTGAGCTGACTGGTGTTGCCCCCTGGACGAGTCTGAATCGTTTGCAGGGCAATTTGCTGTAATTCCTGGCTGACTCCCGCCACTTGCAGATCGGTGACTGGAACCACCAGATCGGCGGCTGTGCCGGGGAGGGGAGAGACCTCGCTGGCAGCTGCCTGGAATTGGCGGTCAGGAGAATTTTGAGGGTTCGAAGGTGTAGGGATTACCACGCCCCAGTTTGGCGGATCTGTCGGGGCAGACGGAATATTGGTGGAAACAGTTCTTGGGTTTGCCTGGGGCAACGGGGTACCAAATTCCATCGGCGCGGCTGTGGGTGTGGCATAGGGCAACGTTGTTGCAGGGAGGACTGAGTTGTCAGGCGACACACCGATTCTGGGCTGTGCAGCGCGTATAGGGACGCTTGAGGGTGCAGTGGATGGGGGAATGGGTGCTGGCTGGTAGTCCTGGTAATAGCGCACATCTTCGTTCTGGCTGGGGTTACTGCTCTGGGTGCGATCGCGCATCTCCAGTTCAGGCTCTATTGGATTACGATTTGCTTGATATGGATTGCTATTTGCTGGATGAGTTACAGTCTGGTCGCTGCCCGCCTCAAACTCGATCTCAATGGCAGGCTGGGCTAAAGCATGAGGGTAGAATGCCAGGAGAGTTAGGAGCAGTGTTGAGGCAGACCAGGCAAGTTGAGATAGATTAAAACGAATACTGCGAGAACCGTTTTTTTGAAACGTTATCTCTGCATTAGAATTTCGGCAGCACTTGTCCAGATCTGGGTTGAGCAACATTGCTATCGTTCCTATGAAACATCAAGTTAAACAGTCGTGATGGCGATTTCTAATGCAGATATTTGTATTGGACTAACAAGGCTGAGGGAAATTTTTGGAGAAAGTGTTTTGAAGTTTGATGAACCCCATGGTGAGTTGTCTGATAAGGACATTCTCTCAAACTTGCGAGTCAGAGGGTGATTGAATTTATTGTGATTTTAATCAAAGTGTATTCTATCTAATGCAATACAATACACTAGTTCAAATAATGAAACAAATTATGGAAACAATATTGTCTCAATCGAGGGTTGAGCATGCAGTTTTTGCCCGTACAAGACTTTTTTGATAACGGTTGAGCATTCGTTTTTGGGTAGTGATAGACAAGTAAAAATTTTTGAGCGTGAGGGTGGAACCCGTGCGCTCAAAAATCCTTACCTCTGGGGAAATATTCGTTTTTGAGGATATTCAACCGTTAGGGAATTCCTCCTGCTTTCTTTATTAAGAGGGGAAATACGCTCGAAAGTTCCCTTTGACAAGAGAGATTCAAAGAAATTCAGAGTATTTTGCAACTGATGTCAGGACTTTTGAAAAATCCTCTAAAAAACTGACTAAAAAATTTTCTACAGGTTGTTTTTGCAGGTAGCATCTTAATTAAGGAAATGCATTCGAAAATGGGATTTTAGTTGGTGTGAAATTGCTTTGCCTCAGTAATGGTCATGGAGAAGATGCGATCGCAGTCCGCATCCTGCAAGCCCTGCAACAGCAGTCTCGATCGCTCAACATTGCAGCCTTACCGATTGTTGGCGAGGGAAAAGCCTATCTGGAACAAGATATTCCGCTCATTGGCCCGACTAAGACCATGCCCTCCGGCGGTTTCGTTTATATGGATGGGAAGCAGCTGGCTCGAGATGTCCAGGGTGGCTTATTGCAACTCACCCTGGCCCAGTTCCGCATTGTCCGTTCCTGGGCCAAACACAAGGGAATTATCCTTGCTGTAGGAGATATTGTGCCGCTCTTGTTTGCCTGGCTTAGCGGTGCGCCCTACAGCTTTGTCGGGACAGCAAAGTCAGAATATTATCTGCGAGATGAATCAGGTCTGCTACCTCGGCGCACCTGGTTTGAGCGTTTGGAGAGTTGGTCGGGATCGGTGTACTTGCCCTGGGAACGGTGTCTGATGAAGCATCGGCGTTGCAAAGCTGTTTTTCCCAGAGATCGGCTGACCACAGAGCGTTTGCGTCGCTTTTCCATTCCTGCTTTCGATCTGGGTAACCCAATGATGGATGGCCTGGAAAGCGACCAGCGAATTCGGCCGTCTTCCTCCACTAAATCTGCGGCAGACAACTCGCCGCTGACGCTAGTGCTGTTGCCTGGATCTCGCTCGCCAGAAGCCTATCGCAACTGGCAACGATTGATCCTGGCTTTGAGGGATTGTTTAGATAGCTTTATCAATCAATCGTTTTTGTTTCTAGCGGCAATTGCCCCTGGACTCGAACTCAAACCTTTTTGTGATTCCCTGACAGAGGAGGGCTGGGAAGAATCGATCAGCAAACCCAGAGGTATCCCAAAGCTGAAGTCCTCTAAGACACGAGAATTTAGCCAGCGAAAAGCGAGCCTGATCGTCACCCAGCAAGCTTTCAACACTTGTCTTCAACAAGCAGACTTTGCCCTTGCCATGGCGGGTACGGCCACTGAGCAGTTTATTGGTCTGGGAAAAGCTGCGATCGTGTTCCCCGGCCAGGGGCCTCAATTCACCCCAGCCTTCGCTGAAGCCCAGACCCGCCTTCTCGGACCGTCCCTCATCCTGGTTGACCGTCCTGATCAGGTGGGCGACACCCTCCAAGCCTTACTTCAAGCACCGGATCGGCTGCATCTGATTGCAGCCAACGGTCGCCAGCGCATGGGCAAACCTGGTGCAGCCCGACGGATTGCCGCCTGCCTGTTGGAGCAACTCCGTTAAAGTCTCGTCGGGTGAATGCAAATGATAAGCCCACCTACTTGCTTAGTCCGCTTTATATTACCTTGCACCTGCGATCCAAGCTGCGATAAGCCCACCTACTTGCTTAGTCCGCACAAGCAGATTGTGTTCTTGTCGCCACAACTTTTCGCGAACTAACACACACGATCTGAAAGGTTATACGACTTAGCAAATTATTTTGAAAGCCTTGCTCAGCAAAGCGTTCAAAATAAGCGAGTTGAAGCTTCAGCACTGGGGTCGGGGTTAGCGCCGAATAGCATGGACATAAGGTCGGTGTGAATTGCCCGCTGTAACCAATTTTCACAGCTTTCTGCGCTCGATTTTTGCTTAAATAATTGCCATTTGGGGTTAGCGTCCCCAAGGAGAATGCTAACCTTCCAAGTTGGGTTGCAAAATAACCCGGTTTATCGTCTCAGCACTCGAAACCAAAATTTAATGTCCTTGCCGAAAGTGCTGACCCTCCAACGATTAGTGCAGTATCACAATTAAAAGTTAGGCTAAACCCCACAGGGTTTAGCCTAACTTTTAGCGCTGACAGAGCACTAGTCAGATATGGCAGGTGCATTAGGGTTAATCGAAACCTGTCTCTGCCTGACCATCCCGAATGGCCCGCAAGTCTTTCAACTTATAAGATCGGTTCTTGGGGTTCCTTAGCACTGCTCCCAGCGCCATCAACTCTCCATCTCCTTCTTTGTTTGAAGGAATATCTCGATCGCTCTGCATAATCTGGTACACAGCATCAGCGCTCATCCGACTTTTCTGGGAAACAATGTCAGCAAAGTCTTCCTCGCTGAGATTGTGATATTCCCGATAGCAGCGAATGAGTCTGGCAATGGGGGTTTCCTCCAAGTCATCAGTTGCAGCTTGCTCCAATTCGTTTTCCCAGGGATCGAGCCATTCAGCTGCCACGCTGGAAAAATCCTCGGCAGCAAGGGGCTGATTTGTATCTGGGAAACACAGCAATTGGGTTGCAGCCAAACTGGCGAGTGTATTCCACTGCGGCATACCTACACCATTTTCAAAGTTGCTGATGGTTTTTTTGGAGAGTTTGCAGTCCAACTGTTTTAGCAGCTCGATCAGTTTGTCCATCGACAAACCCGTAGCATTCCGAGCTTGACGAAATGCCTTACCAAGCCGTTCAAGTCCTGAATCCGTCCAAAGTTTGGGGCGTTCGAGGGAGGGCATAACCAAAAATCTCGAGATTTCAAATTTGTCACTAAAGATATTCTAGAACATAAGCGGCACCGTGTTACACGTTCTTGAAATATCATTAAAAAATACAATAAAAAGAGTTACATGATGCACATACAAGTGTCAAGGCAACCCATCGAGATCGATGCATTCTGCGCTCCATACATTCGTTGATCCTGCAGCAGAATGCAAAGGGAGTAACAGAGATGAGTCGCTAGCCGAGCGTTTCATGATTGATTTTGTTTTTGACCTGGTGTTCTGTCAAGACTAAGAATCAGGGTTGTCGAGATCGATAAGCCATCAATAGACCTGTCCGAGAACTGAAGTGGAAGTCTCTCTAGGGGGGCTTCCACTTCAGTTTCCGGATGAGTCTAATGAGAAAACTTTTTAAAATTTGCCAACCCTAAAATTATGTTGTGACGCTGCACGCGTTATGTTTGATCGCAGGACAACCCATGGTAGTTCAACTTGTGTTGATGCTTGAGCAATCAACCCATTGACATTTTGTTTAACACTGCCGAACAGATAGTGAAAGTTTCCTGGCTTTGCGACCTATACATTTCTCCTATTGTTTGAAGTGATAGTATTTATCTCTGCCGTTCGACGCTAAACTAGCGTTCTGACTGCGATCGCTCTCTGACTTGTTTGTTAATCAATATGTTAGCCAAAAGAATTTTGCCTTGCCTGGACGTCAAAGCTGGACGAGTTGTAAAGGGAATAAATTTTGTCAATCTAAAGGATGCAGGCGATCCTGTGGAGCTCGCTCAAGCTTATAACCAGGCAGGAGCAGACGAGTTAGTCTTTTTGGATATCACTGCCACCCACGAAGATCGGGACATTATTATCGATGTTGTTTATCGTACTGCTGAGCAAGTCTTTATTCCTTTGACTGTTGGTGGCGGTATTCAATCTTTAGAGATTATAAAAAAAACATTAAGAGCAGGAGCAGACAAAGTGAGCATCAACTCGGCTGCTGTCCGCGATCCTGAGTTCATCAACCGGGCGAGCGACCGCTTTGGCAATCAGTGCATTGTTGTTGCTATTGATGCTCGAAGGCGAATCGATCCAGCTCATCCTGGCTGGGATGTTTATGTGCGGGGTGGGCGTGAAAATACGGGAATTGATGCAATCAAATGGGCGCAAGAAGTGGAAAGACGCGGTGCAGGAGAACTTTTGATCACCAGCATGGATGCGGATGGAACCCAGGCGGGATATGATTTAGAGCTGACTCGAACAATCGCGGATGCGGTGCAGATCCCGGCGATCGCATCTGGCGGAGCAGGAAATTTAGATCACATCTATCAAGCGTTGACAACCGGAAAAGCCGAAGCCGCTTTACTGGCCTCGCTCCTCCACTACGGGAAACTCACTGTTACAGAAATTAAGAATTGCCTTGCCGATCGCCAAGTCCCTGTCCGGTTGCCCTGATCTCTATAATTGCCTCCGATCGGGCCTGACGAATGCCTGTTAGAATTGGAGTAACCGTTACAATTCTCAAACTTGTGCTCGTCATAATATTATTTTTTGTAATTTCCCTGGTCGGCTGGTCTTTGTACTTGATGCAAAAGGCTGCAGAATATCGTGAATTTTCACTCATGCTTGCAGGTACTCTGGTGGCATCTTCAGCTGCTGCTATGCTCCTGGTCTATTTCCTGATGGGAGATTACATGCACTATATGGCTGGCATGGTGCATTGATTTTCACATTTTTTAAAAGATCGGCTGTCAATTTCTCAATCTCTTAATAGATTTGTGATGAATTTGCTTGACGAATTCTCTAAGGCGAGGGAAGATTGATAACGCTGTAAGGGGCTATAGCTCAGCTGGTAGAGCACCTCAATGGCATTGAGGGGGTCAGCGGTTCGAGTCCGCTTAGCTCCATTTATATTCTTCAGGTTCGATCTCCCCGGCTTCGATGCAGCTGCAATTGGACTGAGCGTCTGCTGTGCAAGTGCAGGGGAAAACCTCTCGTCCGAAGACGGCGGAGAAATCTCTGAAGGGAGTGTAATATTCCCCCATTGCGCTTTAGCGGTTTTGCAATAGCAATAAACCAACAAAGATTTTTGGGCATATAGAACCTGAACATCCTCGCCAATCCCTGCTGCTGGAGAACTACCGAGAAACGGATGGGAGAAAAAAGGAAATGGGCCATAGAGGAGAGGGATAAGTCATGATTTTAGGACGGTTGCAGGGTTTGATTGAGCTGTTGAGGATGGGGACAATGGCAGGGATTTTGATGTTGGGCGTTGCAATTGGGGATGGTACTGGATGGGCGCAAGACCGTCCTGAGACTGGACGGCGGGGATTCTGGTGCGATGCTTCTGCTACGTTGCCCATGACCCGGTACCAAAATGCGAATGGTGAGGTGGAGACGTGGTTTGTCTGGGGTTCAAGGGCGTCGCAGCGGCTTGGGTTAAGTCCTCTGGAGCGTTGCCAAACCGTTAGTCGTCGGTTTGAGGTGCAGCGACGCGAGGGTAAGTTGAGATACATTATTGTTACTGAGCAGGAGGGGTTGAGAGCGGTTTGTTCTGCAAGGTCTGATGGGCAATGCGATAGTTTATTACTGACGCTGAATCCCAATCAGGATTTGGTGGCAGTAATTGGTCAGTTGCTGGCGCTGCGAGAAGGCATTAAGGGAATTCCGCCGATTCAGATGTGATTATTAGAAGGCAGAAGGCAGGAGATAAAAGAAGGCAGGGGGCAGAGGATAGAGTTTTGCGATCGCAAGGGATCTGTCTATTTTCAGCCACGACACGACTTGAAAGGTTAGCGCCCCCGAAGGGGGCAGTAACTCTCATTTCTTCGTACCAACACTACAAAAAATAGTTTATTTTGAAAGCCTTGCTCCGCAAGGCTTTCAAAATAACCTTCCAAGTTGTGTTATGTTCCTGTTTTGAGACCACTTTAGGTTAGTTGTGTTGCTGCTGCCATTTACCGATCTCCCGGCCCAATCTGTTGTGCTGCAAGCGACTCGGCCCGAGTTCGAGCGGCCCGATTTGCCGCCCGAGAGCGATTCTCGTCCGGCTCGACCTTCCTCGGCAGCTCCATTGCAGTTGCCGAGTTTGCGGGATTCTGCACCAACGGCCCCCTCGGTGCCGGGGCAATTGCCTGATGCAGGTGATGCTTTGCCAGTGAGACAGTCTGCTGGAGCTGCTCTGTCTTCCAGCTTCGCGGTGAGTTGTGCCGATCGGGGGGCATTGTCTCCTGCCGCGAGCCATATGATAGGAGTGTTGCTCCAAAGTTTGGGAGGATTGGATTGCGATCGCGCCCAGGCAAAACTGCGCCGCCTGCCTCAGCTCGATCTCTATAACCAACAAATTCGCGATCTCAACCCGTTGCAATCCTTCCATAACCTGACCAAACTCGATCTCAGCAGCAACCAGATTGCGAGTTTGCAGCCGCTGCAATCCCTGACGCACCTAACCGAATTGGGCCTTTACCGCAATCAGATCGACGACCTTCGTCCCTTACAGTCCCTTACCCCCCTCACTCGTCTCTATCTGGGTAACAATCAAATTCGCGATCTGAGTCCATTAGCAACGCTCACGCAGCTCAATAGCTTAGGTCTGGAAGAAAATTCAATTCAAGATCTGCGCCCGCTTCAATCTCTGACTGGGATCGCCAGTTTGGGTCTATGGGGCAATCAGATTACCGATATCAGTCCTCTGGCGGCTCTAACCCACCTGACAACCCTCTACCTGGGGGAAAATCAAGTGCGGGATCTGAGTCCGCTCACTTCCTTAAAGCAGCTGAAGAACCTTGGTCTTGGCAACAACAAAATTGCCAATCTCCGTCCGCTAGCCTCGCTGACCCAACTGAGCGAACTCGACCTTTCCAATAACCAGATTACCGATGTTGCCCCTCTGGCCTCTTTAACCCAGCTCACTGAACTCGATTTATCCAACAATCAGATTACAGATCCGTATCCGCTCAAATCCCTGAAAAATTTAACGAAATTGAATTTACAGGGTAATCCCATCGCAAACAAGCAGTGTCCTGTTAATCCCTCATCTATTTGCCAGTTTGAGTAATTTTTCAGGTTGAGCACTCCCAGTTCAGTAACAGATAAAAATGACGGGAGAAATCGAAATCATTCTGGAACACGACTTGGAAGGTTAGCGCCCCCGAAGGGGGCGCTAACCCCTATTTCTTCATGCCAGAACGGAAAAAAGGTTATTTTGAAAGCCTTGCTCCGCAAGGCTTTCAAAATAACCTTCCAAGTCGTGTCTGGAACTCAGTCCTTGGAGCCTGGAACCTGGGGTAGTCTTCCAGAACTGACGGGGTGACAACAAGCTTCAAACGGAGGCTGGGGTTAGGGTGTGGGGTGCGATCAAAATATAGGGCTAACTGGCACTGTATTACGTCTCATTGTTGGCCCCAAAGCTCATGTTGGGGTTGCCCTTCCCAGAAATTCCTCACCATTTCTCCCCACACCCTAACCCCTACACCCCATACCCTGCCTAACTTTAAGGCATCTTGTCACCCTCTGAGCTTCCAGAAGTAAGGATTTTTGAGCGCGCTCAAAAATCCTTACTTGTTTACCCCTACCAAACCTGGAATCTTTCAAACTGCAGAGAGCTTCCGGAGATTGGAAAAAGGTTTGCGAAGGGAATAAAGTGTGCATGAAATGCAATCGTGCTGGTTTATCCGAGTTGTCAATCGATTGGGGAAAACGATGACCCGATTTCTGGGATTTGCGATCGCTGCTATTCTGGCTTATCCTATGCCAGCGCTGGCAGATAACTGGGTTAACGTGGCAGTTGGGGAAAATGGCACAAACTACGTTGATACTGACTCAATCGACAGGAGTGGAGACATTGCCTGGTACTGGACCTATACCCTTTTCCCAGAACCTGATGAAGCAGGAGTGGCATCCTTTGCTGCCTTCGAATCGACTGACTGCAACCGGCGAGTGGTACGCTTGCGGCAAATTATCGAATACGATCGAAACCGCAAGGTCATGTTCTCGAGTAAACCGGGCAATGATGGCCCACTAGTCAACATTAATCCGGGCACACCAGGCGAGGCCATCTTCCGCTTCGTTTGCGCGCAGAAATTGAGCCATTAGCGGTTAGCCATTAGCGGTTAGCGGTTAGCCATTAGCGGTTAGCCATTAGCCATTAGCGGTTAGCGGTTAGCAGCTAGTATCTTGAGCGAAGGGCCAATCGCTAAAAGCTAAAAGCTAAAAACTAAAAGCCAAAAGCTAAAAGCCAAAAGCTAAAAGCTAAAAACTAAAAGCCAACCTGCGATCGCGACCGTTCCCTTTTTGGGGTAGCCATAATCAAATTCTTTGCTGACCTCAGAGCCGTTGAGGTAAAACCAAGAAACCACCAAAGTCTGAGCTGAGTGTAAATATTGCCCAACCTACCAGGAGGACAATCGGAGGAGTAAGATTGCCAATGGGCCAAGTCTTGCTTGACAGCAGCCCAATAGTGTTTGGGAAACACCTCATAGTTAAAGTCGCATTGGCGGAAAATGCTCTCAATACGGCAGTAACGGCGCAACGACCAATTGATTAATTGCTGCCATGAGGGATGCAAATCCTGGGAAAGCAAAAAACTGCTGGTCCGCCAGCGCAACTGGGGTAAGTATCGATCTAACCAAAAATGCATCATCTGAAAGTAACCCGGATTGTCAAAACAACCTCTCTGAAGTATCTCTTTGCGGCTCACGCCAAAGCGGGCCAGCACTTGAGTGGGGAAGTAGCAAATTCCTTGCTCGGCATCTTCTCGCAGATCTCGCAGGTTGTTGTAGAACTGATCTACAATTCCCAGGGCCGTGACGGCTTGCTGTTGCTGTTCAGACAAGAAAGGTAAGATTTGAAAGAATCGTCCGGCCAAACTCTCTAACATAGCCTCGTAATCAACCAGGGTCTCGATCGCAAGGTTAGGCTGATGGTAGGTCATGAGCGCAGTGAGATACTCATCCCAGGCTGCGATCGCAGCCTGCTGAATTGGATTTTCCGAATCGCAAAACCAGCAGCTGCGAAGATCGATCAAAAAATCCTCATGGGGACAACCCGATACCACCTGCCCCGTCATTCTCAATCGTTGCCAACCGGCACGCAACTTCCAGAACTCAGAATTACCAGCCTCCAACACCTCATTCTCCGCTCGCCGATCGACCCCACGAATCCAGCTAATTCGTTGAATCCACCGATCGCGTATCCTGGGCTCCAACCCCATGACCCAAGCGGCGTTATCTTCATCCTTCAAACCATCATCCGCAAAAGCACGGTATTGAGAAGAGCCAACCAATCGGGAAATATTCGCTAAACTAAACATAATGCACCCTAATACACCCATAGCCTCCAGTGTACGCTGACCCATTCAGCCTCAAACTCAGTAAAATTCCTAATAGTTCTAACTGAAACTTCACATTAGAGCAGACAGGAAACTGTCATACTACAGGCAGATTCCCTAACACAAATCAGGGCACACTCTACCTGTTTCTGGGGCTTCCACCATTTTTCCTTAGAAATAGCTTGGCTGATATTAACCCAAGGTTTGCGAGCTAGAAAAAGAAATGGGTGAGGCGAATGAATGTTAACAGCAGAAGTAAACCCGCCCTATTTTGCGACTGATAAGGTTCCCCCTTGAAAAATTTACAATCTTCAACATGGACAAGTTTCATATTGCGCTCCGCCCATTTTTATCCTTAAACAAGAGAGTACCTCAGTACTTTTATTGTTTATGTTGTAAGGATGATAGGAAAAGGGTATCTCTGAAAGAAAACTCCTCGCAATTCTTCTTATTCAAGCAAGCAAACCTTACCCTTGCTCAATGCCTCAAGCTGACTGTATAGATTGTATGTGTAAGGATCCAACTCTAAAATTGGACGGATTGGAGTGCTTCGTTGCTGGATGTAGAGTTAAGGTATTGACAGGAATAATGCTTAGCAACAAAGGCTAAAAATGCCTCCTAATAGCGTGCTAGCGTCACGAGTTAGTATCCTTTGTCTTGGGTGTGTCTCCACATTTTCACAATTCTTTTGGCTGCATCTGCAGTCGGTAGAACGCTTTTGAAGGGAATGCGGCTTCCTCAGCGGCAGTCAGTCCCCCTCGGAGTTTCTAGACACCTGACAGAAGTTTATGTCTATAAGTCACGAAACTAATGATGAGCTGCGTCAGCGCATCAAAGATCTCGAGCAACAGCTGCAAGCTCTCAAAGATGCGGTTGCTCCTCTCCAATCCGATCTTGACCCCTTATCCCTATTGGGGCGGTCTCAGGAAAAATTTGTTTTGCCTGCTGAATCCTATCACCGCTCTCAAACTTCTATTTCCTCCTCTTCCGGAGAAAACGGTCATAATTTGCACCTTGATAGAGAAAAACGGCCCTTGAATTCTACTGTGGTTCCGGCAAATTGCGAGAATGCTGCGCCCCTGCGCTATCACCCTGAGATTGACTATCAGGATTCGGAACAACTTTTCCGTGCCTATGTTGAAACTGCCAACGATATGGTTTATACCGTAGATATGGCGGGCGGATTAACATTTATTAATTCCTATGGTCAGAAACTTCTGGGTTGTAACGAAACAGAATGGTTAGGCCGTCCCTATCTTGACTTTGTGGCGCAGAACGATCGCCAGAGGACTGCTGAAGCATTTGCATTGCTCATGCAAACTGGAGAGCTGGTTGACTTTGAATTTGCCCTTCAACCCAAAACCGGCTCGGAAATCTATATGCAAGTGAACGGTAGACTGCTTTATCGTAATCAACAGCTGATTGGCGGTATGGGTATTGCCCGTGATGTTACAGAGCGAAAGCGATTTGAGAAGCAGCTACAAATGTTTTTGAAAGCGGTCGAGTCTGCTTATGACAGCGCTATTATCACTGACTTGAATGGCCAAATTCAATATGCGAATCCGGCTGCAAGCCGTATGTTTGGATATAACCTGGATGCTCTGAGCGGTAAAAATATTGCCATTTTCTATCCTGAAGATGGCCAGGAACAGGTCAGGTGGCTAATTCAGCGAGCCGCTGCCGGAGGCTGGAGCGGCGAATTTATTTGCCAGCGCTACAACGGCGATCGCTTCCCGGCGCTTGTCTCTGTTGGCCCGATCTGTAACGAAAATGGTCAACCCAGTGCTGTCTCTTTCATTAGTCGAGACATCACCAGCCAGAAGCAAACCCAAGCAGAATTGGCTGCTAAAAATATTGAACTTGAACGGGCTAATCGTCTTAAATCTGAGTTTCTGGCGAATATGTCGCATGAGTTGCGTACCCCTTTAACGGCTGTTTTGGGCTTTTCTTCTCTACTTGGCCAACAAATTTTTGGCGAACTCAATGCCAAACAAGCTCTCTATGTGCGCCAAATTCACCAGAGTGGCAAACATTTGTTGAATTTGATCAATGATGTATTGGATTTGTCCAAAGTTGAAGCGGGTCAGATTGTTTTGGATATTGCCCCAATTGCTGTGCCTCAGTTTTGCGAAGCCACGCTTGCTCTTGTACAGGAGCAAGCTCGTTCGCGAGGGATCTCCATTCATAAATCAATTCAGACAAATCTGATCCCGCTTATGGCAGATGAACTGCGGGTCAGACAAATGCTATTAAATCTGCTTTCCAATGCGATCAAGTTTTCCAACGAACATAGCAACATTGGTTTGGATGTTACTTCCCAAGGGGGCTATCTGGTTCTCGCGGTCTGGGATGAAGGAATTGGCATTCCTGAAAGTCAGCATACCCTGCTGTTTCAGCCTTTTCAGCAATTGGACAGTTCCCTCTCTCGACGCCACGAAGGAACAGGGTTAGGTTTGGCACTCACCCGTCAGCTCGCAGAACTCCACGGTGGTACGGTTGAGGTTGAATCGCAAATGGGGCAGGGGAGCCGCTTTACAATCCGATTACCACTGAAACTGCACCAACCTTCAGAAGAAAAGTTGCAACCCTTGCCAGTTTCTGAGACCTTGTTGTCTACAGCTTCTGAATCTCAGACCTCTAGTTGCGTACTGGTGGTGGAAGATAATTCCCAAAACTCTATGCTCCTGAAGGACCTGCTGCAACATTGGGGCTATGAAGTGTATTGTGCGGTGGATGGCTGTCAGGCTCTTGCCTGGCTTGGCTCCCATTCGGCAGATTTGATTTTGTTAGACATTCAATTACCGGGGCTGGATGGATTTGAAATTATCCGTCGCATTCGGGCAAATCCGGTTTGGTGCAAAATTCCGGTTGTTGCGACGACTGCTCTGGCAATGGTAGGCGATCGCGATCGCTGTCTTGCAGCAGGAATGCAGGACTACATCAGTAAGCCTATAGATTATGACATCCTGGCAACAATACTGGCTAAATATACCCGCCATCGTCCGCTCAGACCTGTCACGACTTAGATAATGCAGGGTCAGGAAAAGGGCAGAAGGCAGAAAAGAAAAATTGATGGTGTGGTAAACAAGTTAGGATTTTTGAGCGCGCGGGTGGAACCCAAACGCTCAAAAATCCTGACATCTGGAGGATTACCAAATTGATTACATCACAGGTTATTTAGACACGACTTGGAAGGTTATTTTGAAAGTCTGGCGAAGCTAAACTCTCAAAATAACTCATATTTTCCGTTCTAGCACGAAGAAATAGGTTCAATACTTGTACACAATAAATTGTATCTGTCGGAATTGGGAAATGCTTGAATTGCAAGGATTTCAGCCAATTGAAATGCATAATTTATTTTGTTTAACTCCTGATTTTGCAACCTTTGCGAAGTAAGGGGTCCAAAATGACCTTCCAGGTTGTGCAAACAGCCTCGAACAATTTCGAGGTAGATTGGGTGGGTTATGGGATTTGGAAGGTTTGCTCGTTTTTCACTGGAATAATCTGGGATCTAGTGCGCGATCTATCTACCGAAAGCCTGAGTTTATCGATTAACCTTCCACATCGTGTGGTTGAGTGATGTTCTGCGGGCTGCATTTTCTTGATGGGGAAGTTCAATCCCCATACTCCCTCTTACTGAAAACTCATGTCCAGAGAAATCTTGCTGTTTCTGTCTTTTGTATAGGGTCTTGCATGCTTGTGACTTTGTCTGCTCTGTTTCTTCCCTGGTGTTCTTTTTCGGGAGCAAGTTTTTTTGGCCCAATGGCTAAATTTGCGTCGCCTGGTCCCGTTTTGTTCCAGCTGGGGCCTGTGGCAATTCGTTGGTATGGTCTCTTAATTGCCAGTGCTGTTTTAATTGGGGTTAGTTTGTCCCAATATCTGGCAAAGCGCCGAGGGGTCGATCCCAACTTGCTGGGCGATTTGGCAATTTGGCTGGTGCTTGCGGCGATTCCCTGTGCTCGACTTTACTACGTGGCGTTTGAATGGCAAACCTATGCTGAGCGTCCTGCAGAGATTCTCGCGATCTGGCATGGAGGTATTGCAATTCATGGAGCAGTACTGGGGGGTGCGATCGCAGCGTCGATCTTTGCCCGCCTTAACCGAATTTCCTTCTGGCAATTGGCCGATCTGGTCGCCCCTTCTCTGATCTTGGGACAGGCTATCGGACGTTGGGGAAACTTCTTTAACTCAGAAGCTTTTGGTGACCCCACTGATTTACCCTGGAAACTCTTTATTCCGTTCGACAGGCGTCCGCCTGCCTATAGGAGCTACGAATATTTTCATCCCACTTTTCTTTATGAGTCCCTCTGGAATTTAATGCTGTTTGGGGTTTTAATTACCCTGTTCCATCGCGGTTTGAAAGGGAAGCCTCGGCTGAAGCTAGGGACAATAGCACTGCTCTATATCGCAGGCTACAGTATGGGACGAATCTGGATTGAAGGTCTGCGCACTGATAGCCTGATGCTAGGAAATTTACGAATTGCCCAGGGGGTGAGTCTGGCAGGCATTGTGTTTGGATTAGCAGGTCTGTTGTGGTTGTATCTGTTTCAGCGTTCGTTGCCAGATACATTTTCGATCGGTGACCAACAAGAGATCCCTGACTCCGACTCTACTACGGGCACTGATTAGGATAGAAGATGGGTAGTCCTCCAGATGTAAGGATTTTTGAGCGCGCAGGTGGAACCTGCACGCCCAAAAATCCTTACATCTATAGGGCTGCCTTAGTGCCAGCATGAAGGAATGGGGGTTAGCCTCCCTCTTGTGGGCATTAACCTTCTAAGTTGTATGGATAAGTACCTGCACAAAATTATTTGGATATATGAAGATCCCCCTAACTCCCTCTTATGAAGGGAGACTTTGAGTCCATTTCCTCCTTCATAAGGGAGTTAGGGGGATTTTCGGGGATGAGCCAATTCATCCAATCTTTTGCACAATTAATTTTGCCTACCTACTGACCTGGCGCAAGACTATTGCTGTCCCAACGAACAAACAGCTGCCTGGAAATTCTTTAGAGAACGCTATTCGATTCTTCATGCATCTTTACGAAGAATGAACTGCGGTTGCTTATCATAGAGAAGTTATGGGCGTTGATGTATCATCAGAGCTTTGGTTAAAACCCCTGTTCTAGTCGGCATTTTACATTCTTTAAGTGGAACTCTGGCAATTAGCGAGGCTCCTCTTAAGGATTCAGTGTTGATGGCGATTGCAGAGATCAATCAAACAGAAGGGGTGTTGGGTAGAAGGATTGAACCTGTCATAGAGGATGGGGCTTCCAATCCGCTTGTCTTTGAGAGAAAAACGCGAAAACTACTTCAAAAAGACCGGGTTGCAACAATTTTTGGTGGGGGATCCTCAGCCAGTCGGAAGCTGATATTGCCCATCCTGAAAGAATTCAATGCTCTGCTCTGGTATCCTATCCAGTACGAAGGTCTGGAAAGCTCTGAGTATGTCTTTTATACAGGGTCTTGTCCGAACCAGCAAATTGAGCCAGCGATCGACTGGTTGCTTCGCTCGAACAGGAAACGTGTTTATCTTTTGGGTATGGACTCTGTGTTTCCTCGCGTTTCCAACCGGATTATCAGAGCCCAGGTTAAACAAAAGGGAGGCAAGGTCGTAGGGGAAGACTATCCTCCCCTGGGAACCAATGACTTTCTTCTCATTATCCAGAAAATCAAGCGGGCCAGACCAGATGTCGTATTGAGTACACTGAGTGGGGATGGGAACCTCAATTTTTATCAACAGTATCGAGAAGCAGGCATTACTCCAAACGAAATCCCCGTTCTGACACTCAGCATTGCAGAGGAAGAGATCCAGAAGATGAAAGGTCTGGCTACAGGTCACTATGCTGCCTGGAGTTATTTCCAGAGTATGGATACACCTGACAATCGTAAGTTTGTACGGAGTTTCAAGGCCATGTATGGCCAGGAGCGAGTGACCAGCGATCCGGTTGAAGCGGCGTATGTCCAGGTGCATCTTTGGCGACAAGCAGTCGAGATTGCCCAATCTTTTGACCCGAACCGAGTGCGAGCAGTTGCTTGCGATCGGACATTTGCGGCTCCGGGTGGGACCGTTCAACTTGGACGGAATCATCATCTCTGGAGAAAGTGTCGTATTGGCGAGATTATGGCAGATGGTCAATTCCAAATCGTTACAGAGAGCGAAGAAGCCATTAAGCCCCTACCCTGGATGGGGGTTGAGGAAACAGCCTTTGAGGGATCCTCGGTTGCGATCGATCTGCTCTCGGAGGTAGCTCAGGGAATACATGATAGTTGTCAGTTGGGGGAAAAGTCTCGCGAGTTGGAATCGGCACTGGCTGAGTTGGTGTCCGCCAGGCAAGTGGATTTGCTGAAGCGTAGCTTGTCTCAGCAAATCCGTCGTTCGCTCGATCTGGATACAATCCTGAGCACTGCGGTGAGCGAAATTCGTAATTTGTTTCAGATCGATCGGTGTAGCTTTTTTTGGTGCAAGACTGAGACTGAACCCTACCATTGCGAACTGGCTCATGTGGTCTGCAATCCTGCGTTGTTGGGTCTGACTAGTGTTGCTTCAACGGCATTGGCCTCAGTTTTGAGTCAGACAATCCATCAACGGACATTGTTGCAAATTGATGATGTGGCGGCAGCGACGGCTCTCGATCCAGAAAACCACAGCCTCCTGGCATCGTTGAGATTGACTGCATTGTTGGCAGCTCCGATTCGAACGCATTCTGGTCAAGTGGGTACAATTGTCTGCGAGCACTATAGCGGCTATCGACCCTGGAGCGATTCTGAGGTTGATTTGTTGCGAGATGTGGCTGACCAACTTGCGATCGCAATCGATCAAGCAGAACTGTATCGTCAATCTCAGGCTGCAGCGAGAGATGCAACAGCAAAAGCAGAACAGCTCAGCCATGCCTTACAAAACTTGCAACAGACTCAATCTCAACTGATTCAGGCCGAGAAAATGTCTAGTTTAGGCCAGCTTGTAGCTGGTGTTGCCCACGAAATTAACAATCCTGTCAGTTTTATCTTTGGCAACTTGAAACCCGCCAAAGAGTATGCCCAAGATCTCCTGGGTCTGTTGCAACTTTACCAGGAAGAATATCCCCATCCCTCCATTAGAGTTCAAAGCGAACTTGAAGGCATGGATTTGAGTTTCATTGCTAGTGACTTCCCCAAGTTGCTTGCTTCTATGGAACTTGGCACTGAACGGATTCGCCAAATTGTATCTTCTTTGCGCAACTTTTCCCGGTTAGATGAGAAAGGGGTAAAACCAGCCAATATTCATGAAGGAATTGATAGTACCCTTTTGATCCTGCAGAATCGTCTGAAGGCGATTGGGAAGCGCTCCCATATCCAGGTGATTCAGGAGTATGGCAATCTGCCGCTGGTGGAATGCCATGCAGGGCAACTGAACCAGGTATTTATGAATATTTTGGCGAATGCGATTGATGCTTTAGACGACGCAGCTGCTCAAGGTCATTGGCAGGCAGAAGTGCCTGGCCAATACTCTGGTATTTATAATGGCCATAACAGCGGCCCCGCCATCCGTATTCGAACTGAGCTAATCAGTGCAGACTGGGTGAGAATTTGCATTGCAGATAATGGCCTGGGAATGACCCTGGAGATTCAACAACGCTTGTTCGATCCTTTTTTTACCAGCAAACCTGTGGGTAAGGGAACAGGTTTAGGACTCTCCATTAGCTATCAGATTGTTGTAGAGCGTCATGGAGGGCGTCTCAGCTGCATGTCTGCACCAGGGCAAGGAGCAGAGTTTTCCATTGAGATCCCGGTGACGCAACCAAAACGCTCCATTGCTGATGCTGATACTCTGTTTGCCTCTGATACCGAATCAAAAGTGCCACAATCGATCGCGATCGCAAACTCTGCTAACCCAGCCGATCGCCAACCCGATAGGATGTAGGTTAAAAGAAATTAGCTTATTCTTCTTAGTGGTCTTCAATGTCGATCTATTGTAAGCGCATGCCAAATTCTTCCTGCCAAACCCTTGCATCTGCCTGGAAAGCATCATGTCAATTGGTCTGCTGAAGCGAGCGCTAACCCGCTTAAAACAGAGGTCTCGCAACCGGGCTCCCAACTGGATCGTCCGACCGTTTAAGTGGCTAGCTCCGGGTTTGTCTGTGAAGCGGTGGTTGCTTCTGAGTGCGGGGGGAGTATTGCTCGCCAGTCTGGGAGTGGCCATTTGGATTAAACTGACACCCGTTTTTTATCTAACCCGATTTATTGGCAGAGGATTGGAGTTGGTGACAGCAATTGTGCCGAACTATATCTCAGGCCCATTGGTGTTGGCGCTCGGTCTCTTTTTTATTTTCTGGGGGCAAACTCGTACCTTAGGCTCAATTACTAAGGTTTTAATGCCAGAGGGAGATGAGGAACTGGTTGATATGCTGCTAACCCATCATCGGTTGCATCGCGGTCCCAAAATTGTTGCGGTGGGGGGTGGCACTGGACTATCAACGTTGTTACGAGGGCTAAAGCATTACAGCGCCAATATCACCGCCATTGTGACGGTGGCAGACGATGGCGGATCTTCCGGCCGGTTGAGGCGGGAGATTGGGGTATTGCCGCCTGGTGATATGCGCAATTGTTTAGCAGCATTAGCAGATGAGGAAAAGCTATTAACGGAGTTATTTCAGTATCGTTTCCGGGCTGGCCAGGGACTAGCAGGCCATAGCTTTGGGAATTTGTTCCTGACAGTCATGAGCGAAATTACTGGGGATTGGGAACGTGCGATCGCGACCAGCTCTAAGGTTTTGGCAGTGCGCGGCCAGGTACTACCTGCCACCTTGAGCGATGTTTGCCTTTGGGCCGATCTAGCAGATGGTCGTCGTATTGAAGGAGAGTCGAATATTACTGCAGCAGCAGGAAGCATCCTCAAAATTGGCTGTACCCCACCCCATCCCCCGGCCTTACCCAGAGTACTGAAGGCAATCCAGGAAGCAGATTGTATTATTATTGGGCCAGGGAGTCTCTATACCAGCATTATTCCTAATCTTTTGGTACCTGAAATTGCTACTGCGATCGCGCAACGTCAAATCCCCCGCATTTACGTCTGCAATATCATGAGTCAGCCCGGAGAGACCCAGGGCTACCAAGTATCAGACCACATTCGAGCGATTGATAATGCCTGCGGTCAAAGATTGTTTAACGCCGTCCTTGTCCAGCGGCATCCTCCATCTCCTGCGACCTTGGACCTTTATGCCCAGGAAAATTCTCATCCGGTTTGCCTGGACGGGGAAGCCGTTGCCCGTCTGGGGCGTCGAATCATTCTAGCCAATGTGATGGATGAAGACAGAAGCAACGGTCGGATACGACATCATTCCCATCGTCTGGCCCGGATCTTGATGCGTTGGTATAGTCGCACCCAGGGTTTGCGATCGATACGTAAAAGCGAGGATTTCTTGTTAAATTTACGTTAATTATGATGGCCAATGTGACTGTCTTGACTCTTCCCGATCCTGGCTCGACCTATGCTCTCGGAAAAACCTTGGGACAACAATTGCCTGTGGGCAGCATCCTCCTTTTAGAAGGAAATCTGGGTAGCGGTAAAACAACATTAGTGCAAGGTTTGGGAGCAGAACTGGGGATCGAAGATCCAATTGTCAGTCCCACCTTCACCTTAATTAATGAATATTTAGGCGGACGGCTGCCGCTTTACCATCTGGATCTCTATCGCCTGCACTCCAAAGCGATTGAAACGCTTTATCCAGAAATCTATTGGGAAGGTATAGAAGTTGAGCCAGGAATTGTGGCAATTGAGTGGGCAGAGCGGTTACCTTACAAACCGTCGGAGTATTTACAGATTCGGTTGTACGATCTCAACAGCAACAAGAGGCAAGCAGAACTGACCCTTAACTCTGCCGATCCAGCGTGCAAATCACTGCTAGCCAACTTAACCCGCTAATCAATGGTTCATCGTTCATCGTTTATGGCTAAACAGCTGACCGCTAACTCCTATTCCCCGTTGCCTGTTCCCTGTTCCCCATCCCCCCCTGCAGACGTAAAACCAGATTCATCTCCAGTATCGATTTTTGGAATAAAACTAGGCCGCTTAGCACCTTCCATACCCGGAGGACGCTTAGAATTATAAAATGCAACCAAGCCAATACTGATAACTCCAATGAATCCAACGACATACACCAGCACAAATGCCCAGGGAAAGCTGCCGCTCTGGGCTGCAACCACCATTAATTCATCATTCAAATTAGAAAACCTCCACCAATCGAATTAAACCGCTTCTAGATTCAACGCTCAAAATAATCCTGCTCAGAACGAGCTATCTCTCCCTTGCCGCTACTCTTGGGGCGCCGGAGCCGGAGCTGCTGGAGCTGGAGCCGGAGCTGCTGGAGCTGGAGCCGGAGCTGCTGGAGCTGGAGCCGGAGCTGCTGGAGCTGGAGCCGGAGCTGCTGGAGCTGGAGCTGGAGCTGCCGGAGCCGGAGCTGCTGGAGCTGGAGCTGCTGGAGCTGGAGCCGGAGCTGCTGGAGCTGGAGCTGGAGCTGCTGGAGCTGGAGCTGCTGGAGCTGGAGCTGCTGGAGCTGGAGCTGCTGGAGCTGGAGCTGGAGCTGCTGGAGCTGGAGAGGATGTTCCGGTGGAAGCAGGAGGCGAAGAAGAGGGTTGTCCGCCTGCAGGTGCAGGCGTTGAAACGGGAGCAGCAGGAGGTGCTCCTGGAACAGCACCCGGATCCAACACTTCATCCATGCTGAGCTGGGGCGCTGGCGCTGGCACTGCAGACGATGGAGCCTTTTGGACAGGACTGGCCGAACGGTTCTGACGGGTATTGCGCTTGGGATTGGTATTCCGTTTAGCCGTCACTTTGCCAGAAACAGTCCTACCAGGCTTAACAGGCTTGGCCTTAATGTTTGCTCTAGGTACCTTTAGATTGCCAGGAGGCGACGCGAATTTTTCAGACTTGAGGCTTTTTGCTGCCTCAATCATAAAGCTACGCCATGTCGCAGCAGCAGTCGTGCTCGCTCCCCAGGTCGGACGATTGTTGTCATTCCCCAGCCAGATCCCAGTCACCAGTTGAGGGATATAACCAACAAACCAGAGATCCCTAGACTTATCCGAGGTACCTGTCTTACCTGCCACGGGTCGACCGATTTGGGCAGGACGTCCTGTGCCCCGATTGACGACACTCTGCAACATCCAGGTCATAATGTTTGCCGTGTCTTTATCAATCGCACGTTCAGGCTTGATATTCGCCTCATAGATGAGGTTGCCGCCCCGATCGAAGATACGACGAATGCCGTGGGCTTCAGCATGAAGGCCCTGAGTTGCCAGGGTACCATAGGCACTCGCCAGTTCGACGAGATTGACTTCAGAGGCCCCTAATGCCAGTGAATAGGTGGGGTGGAGTTCAGACCGGATCCCCATTTTCTTGGCGGTTTCAATGATGGGGTCGAAACCAACACTGACTAAGACCTTAACCGCGACCACGTTGGTGGAATAGGTGAGGGCATCCAGCATTGACATGGATCCCCGGTGTTTTTTGCTGAAGTTCTGGGGCTGATAACCAGCAATTTTGTAGGGTGCATCCTGGTAATATTTGTAAGGGGAAAACCCGGCTCCGATCGCAGTTGCATAGACAAACATCTTAAACGTTGAACCGGGCTGTCGTTGGGCCTGAGTCGCCCGATTGAACTGGTTCTTGGGGGTAAACTCTTTCCCCCCAACCATCGCTCTGATTTCCCCATTACGCGGATCGATCGCCACCAGAGATGCTTCGCTAAAATTTTGCCAACGGCCGTTGCGTTCCACCGTTTCCCGCACCACCCGCTCCGCAATTTTCTGCCAATCCAACCTCAGGGTAGTTTCAACCGTTAGTCCACCTGCTTCCAAAACTTCCGGAGGAACATACTTGGGCAATTCTTGCTCAATATAAGAGGTAAAATGGGGCGCTTCAGCCAACAGTCGCCGCGGTCGGGTTCGATTCACCTTCAGCGGTTTGCTGCTTTCCGTTGCCGCTTCCACTGCAGTGATATAGCCAGATTCCTGCAACCGATACAAAACCAGGTTGCGACGTTGCAGGCCCACTTCAGGATTGACGATAGGAGAAAAGACACTGGGAGCAGGAGCCAAACCCGCAATGGTGGCAATTTCTGCCAGTGTCAGTTTATTCAAAGGCTTGTTGAAGTAAACCCAAGAGGCATCAGCAACCCCATAAGCCCCTGACCCCAGATAAACCAGGTTAAGATAACGCTCCAGGATTTGCTGCTTGCTCATATCCCGTTCGAGCTTCCGAGCCAGAAAGATTTCCTGCGCCTTGCGCTGGAGAGTACGCTCTTGGTTAAGAAACACAATCCGAGCCAGCTGCTGGGTAATTGTACTCCCTCCCTCTACCACATCTCTGGCCATAATGTTGGCCAGGGTGGCTCGACCAATCCCCTGGTAATCAATCCCCTCATGTTGGTAAAAGCGTTCGTCTTCTGCGGCAATAAAGGCTTGTGCAACCAGGGGCGGGATTTGCTCCAGTGTGAGATTCTCTCGGGTAGCAGGCCCGCGTTGCATCAGTATCCTAGCATCTGCAGCTTTGATAGTCAGGGTGCCATCGCGGACAAAACTGTAAACAATGCTCGTGTCTGGTAAAGTGCTTTCGATGTACCGGATGCCCCAGGCTACTGCGATCGCACCTCCACCTACAGTCACCCCCGTTCCCAACAATGCCCAAGCCCACCAGCGGCGATACAAAGGCTTCCTGCGCCTGGGTTTCTTCCTTGGCTTTAGTTCTTTTTCTGATTGTGGTGCAGAATCCGGTTCAGCAGGCAATGTCACAGAGGTCACCACAGGCTCAACCCCGTTTTGGGCGGTAGACTGGCGCCGAAATTTCAACAGCAATCTAGCCAGAGGAGAAGCAGCGGCACGCGGTTTTTGCTTATGATGCCCTGCACCGCGACTCTCACCAGAGGGGTGCGTTTGCTTCCCCTTGCTCTGAGTAGACATTTTGTACCGCTCATATCTGGTAAACTTTGCCACTTCAAACCCTCACTCATGCCACAGAAAAAACACTACACTTCTTATCCATTTCCACTCAATCTTTCTTGGGGATAGGCATTTTTACCAGAGATCCTTAATTCCAAATAACAGGCTAGACGCAGCTAAACGGCTGACAAAGCAGCTAAACGGCTGACAAAGCAGCTAGATGACTAGCAATTGGGCACTGAATAAGCTTCATGTATCCGTCCGACCTAATATCCTCAGCACCTTATGGGGTAAAACAGCTCCTAAATTTCTCGCAACATTACAGCAAAACAGAGGTTTCTGCAAACTTTCTTTAAATTCTAACCTCTTGAATCGTGAATAGTTTGGGGTTCATCGCTAATGATTAAATTTCATCATTGATGGTTAATAGTGAATGACTGATGGGCAATCGAGCGCCTGTCAACAACAGGCAATGAGCAATGAACCACGAACAATGAGCAATCAACGATCGAGCCAGATCTATGACTTCAGGGGGTGATTTGGCTAATACGGATATTCTCTCACGCAGATGAAACCGAATTGCCCGCAATTCCCATCCTGAAGGTTAAAAATTCAATCATTACCAGTTTCAAAAGAGCCTTTGAGTTTGTGCCTTGCTATTGCCTGGCATTGTTCTCTGGAGCAAACCCTTAGTTTTCAAGTCTAATGGAGTTGAGGTTCTCCACGTCCCCGCATTCCCGCCTCAACGAACCTCACCCCATATGTAACTTGACTTAACTCTCTTGTGGGGTCTCTTCTGGCGCTGTATCCCCCTGAGCTGTATTGAGGTTCAATTGAATCTTCATACTTTGCAAACGCTCTTGCAGCCATCGATCGAACAACTGATTTTTTAGATCGTGCATCAAACGGCCCTCCAGCACAGCAGGCAAAGACTCCTCTAACCGAAAAATACAATACCGCCCATCAATTTCCAGCGGCCCAATCAACTCACCCGGACTGGCCAGATCGACTGCTGTCTTCAGAATATCCGGCATTTGCTGCCGGGTCACAGGCCCCATCATGCCATTCATCACCCGATCTTCCGTAACAGAGTGCTGGCGAGCCAGAGATTCAAACTTGCTTCGATCGGCAAGGATCTGCTGCTTTAAATCCTCGGCGAGTTGGGCCTCGTTCAAAATAATCCGAGAAAGCACGACCCGATCCAGCATCGGCTTGCGTTCCTCAAAGTATGCTTCTAATTTTGGTGCTGCAACCTCTGTTTTGAGTTTTTCAACCTTGAAACCAAACGCAATCCGCTGCTGAAAACCCTCGTAAGTCACACCATTGGTATTGAGCCAGGTCTGAAATTTGTCCGGCTCGGTCAACTGGTTTTGCAAGCGGAAGTCCATAATGGCCTGGTCAACTTTTAAGGACTCAGCCTGAATGTCTTCCCGTGACTTCAATTCAGACTCCAGCACATACTGCCGCAGAATATCAACCAGGAACCGCTGAAAGGTGCCAGCAGCTTGGAGATATCCTACAGCCTGGTTGATAGAAATGGCGGTTTCATCGATGGTCAGAAAAGGAGATCCTTCCATAGGTAGATTGAGTATAAAGACAATACCGTTTATCCAACCTATCCTACTTCAGCTCGCAGGCAATCGGGCAGTTTTCAACCCAGGGTTCAATATAATCATTAAGTTTATGAGTAGGAGTATCGCATGCAACTACTTCTGATAGCAGAGTAGAGCGTTGGTCATCGAAGGGATGAAAATCCGATCGAAAGTCCTGGCCTCTGTCTGCAATGCCCGATCTGCTGGCTAGAATCGGTAAGGAGTCAGGACTCTGGTCACACGCATCAGACTGTTAATGGCTCGACTGAATGATGGACGCTCTGCTTGCACAACTGATTGCTTTTTTCCAGGGATTTCTGATTAATAAAGTTTCCGATCGCTACGACTGGAAACCGCTACCCGCAATACTTCTGGGCTGGCTTAGTTTATCCGTTTGCCTACTGCTGGTTTCTCTAACGCACGACAATCCTCCTGACTGGCTGGGCTGGGTCGCGACAGGATCTGCCTTTGTTTTCGCGATTCATCTGGCTTTCACCATCGCACACCCAAGTTACCATTGTCGGCTCAGGGGAAACGCTCTCCCTGCCAGCTGTTGCTCCAGCAAGTGGACACCGAAGTGCAGCAACGCCTGACGCGATCGCTGCACCGCATCGCCTCACAACGACTGCTGTACATCAAACCAGAGGCTGAGGAAGATCCCAACCAGGTTGATGCCCCCTGGGAATGCGACGTTAAGGTGGGGCAGCAACCGATTGAAAGGCTGACGCGAGCCCGCGTTGCCGACCTCTACCAGCGGCGTGACATCAATGGCAGGCTGCTGATTCTGGGCGATCCAGGAACAGGCAAAACTACGGCACTCTTGAAGCTGGCGGAGGCGTTAGTTGACCGCGCCCAAGTGGGGAATCCCATCCCTGTGCTGCTCAACCTCTCTACCTGGAAACAGGACGATTGGGACCTGGAGCCGTGGCTGGCAGCAGAACTGAAAGTGAAATACGGTGTCCGCGCCGACATTGGCAAACAATGGGTTAGCGATGACAAAAAGATTATTCCCTTGCTGGATGGGCTGGACGAGCTGGCGGGCGATCGTCAAGAACGCTGCGTTGAGCGCATCAACCAGTTTCTGCAGCCAGGAAGATGGTCTGGTTCCTTGGTGGTTTGCAGTCGCACGAAAGAGTATCAGCGCTATGCGACCCGACTGGGGTTGAATGGCTCGCTGACTCTGCAACCCTGGAGCGCGCCTACCATCCACGAGTATGCCTTGCGGGTGGCTGATGGGCCGCAGCTCTGGCACAGCATTGAGGCCGATCCGCTGTTGCTTCAGGGCGATCCAGACGACCCCGATGCGATCGGTCTGGCTCAGATTCCGCTGTTGCTCAATATCCTGGCTCTGGCCTACCAATCGATTTCCTTTCCCCAGTGGCAGCTAGCTGGACTCGCCAGCAGAACGCCGTCATTATCTATTCGATACCTACAGCCGTCGCATGTTGGGACGCAAGTACAAAGGTAAGGAAAAACCCTATAAAGATGAAGACACACTGCGTTATCTCGCTTGGTTAGCAGGGAAGCTGATCGAGCAAGACGAGACCGAGTTCCTGATCGAGCGATTACAGCCCGATTGGTTGCCATTCTGTTCTCAGAAGATTTACAGGCTACTTTTCGGGCTGCTTGATGGACTGCTTCTCGGGCTGCTTGGCGGACTCATTTTCGGACTCATTGTTGGATTTTCTGGTGGGCTAATGCTTGAAATATTGGTTGGCGGATTGTCTATCGGATTGATTGGTGGGTTATTTTCTGAACTTTATAAGTCCCGTATCCGAACGGTTGAGACGTTGCAATTCTCTCCCGCAAATAACAAATTTGGAGTGCTTGGTGGACTGCTTAGCGGGCTGCTTTTTGGGCTGAATGCTGGATTGATTTATGGACTACTTTTCGGGCTGCTTTCCGGATTAATTTTCGGACTGCAGGGCCCCGAAATTGAGATCAAGACCTTTCCTAATCAGGGTATCTGGCAGTCCATAAAAAACGTCATTACTCTTGCTGTCCTCAGTTCACCGTTGTGTTTCCTGTTATGGGCTTTGCCCTCATTGGCAGCTGGGCAACCTTTTAGATTGAGCGAGTCACTCATTTTTGGACTAGGTGGAGGGTTAACCTTCAGCATTGGTACAAACGGGCGGTCAGCCATGCAAAACTTCTGCCTGCGCCTGCTGCTCTGGGGGAATGGCTCGATTCCCTGGAATTATGCCCGTTTCCTGGATTACGCGACCGATCGCCTGTTTTTGCAGCGGGTGGGCGGGGGCTATCGCTTTATCCATGATTTGCTGCGGCGGCATATTGCAGCGGTATGGGGAACGGGGAACAGGGAACGGGGAATGGGGAAAAGGGTGAAGGATGAAGGGTAAATATTGCTTGTAGGGGTGTCGCATTTAGCTCAATTCTTTTGGGTTGGAGCACTTGCGATCGCCAAATTCAATACTACTTTCTCTGAAAGATCTAGATGTACTCTGTGTCTTTCAGGAATAGATGAAACTGAGATTTTATCAGGCTTTGACAAGGATAGAATAATTGTTCTGCAGTCTGGGATAATTGGTAAATGGTTTGGAGAAATTGATGGATAGGTTGAATTGGTTGATAGATAATCTGCAATAACTTATGAATAATTTGAAACAATTTATGAATAGTCTGGAATGATTGATGGAAAGTTTGGAATAGTTAATGAACAGTCTGAAATAATTGATGGATAACTTGGAACAATTGATAGCCTGTTTTAGAAAATGAATAATACTTAGCCACTTTGCCAATCTTCAAGTTTCAAATCCTCTACCCGACTGAATTCTCGAATATTATGGCGGAAAGGATTCGCGCACCTCATACTCCCCTTGAGGGGGTCTCTCTAAATCGGGGATAGTCCCTGCTGTTTTCTGAAGGACAGAGAGCCATTCTGGAACTTCGGGTTGAATGGTAACGGTAACATTGCGATCTTTGAACTCATCGGGAAGCTGCAGTTGGAGTAGTCCGTCGGAGTTGACCTGTGAGTGTAAAGTAATGAGTTGCATTAGCGCCTGCCTGGTTTTCCCCTCTGTTGAATAGCTTGAATCATAGACTGAAGTTCTGTAGTGGGGGGGAGTATTGATATCCAAATAGGGTTTGAGAGAATATCAGGCACGATTGTCGATAAACCTAATGCTGAAATTGGATCCTACTATCGCTGTTAAGAACTGGCGCTTGTTATGAAGTTGGTGGTGGGCAGTGCCCACCCTACGAATTTTCAGGGTTTTCAGCTGCTGTTAATTGGGGTGGAATTTAGGTACTACGAACTAACAAGATTTTGGGAGCACTGAAGTGCCTACTACAAACAGGTCATTCTATTTTTTCCTGCTTCCTGCCTCCTGCCTTCTGCCCTTTGTCTCCTGCCCTTTGCCTTCTGCCTTCTGCCTCCTGCCTTCTGCTTCCTGCCTTCTCAACCCGGCTTCTGCATTAAGACGGCCATGCCTTTGTGGAGTCGTCGTTGCCAGATCAGAGGGAGGGAGCCGGTAAAGCGTTCGAGGGCATCGACCCAGCTTTTGGGCATCATTTTCAGCAGCATTTCGAGTTTGATATGGCCGTTGGTGAGGGAGTTGGTGAAGAGTTGAGTTTCTACGATCGAGAGTCCGGCTTGTTCGACTAGCGGGGCAATTTCATCAAGATGCAGTAGGAAGATGTGACCGTCGGAGTTGGGACCAAATTGCATTGCTTCGAATTGCGACGGGTCGGGACATTCTGAGAATTTCGGTAAGTTGTGACGGATGTACTCGCCGTTGGGGGTGGTCATGACGATGTAGCCGCCAGGTTTGACCAATTGGGCAATCTTTTGTAAAAATTCGTCGGGATGGGCTACATGTTCGATGATTTCGGCAATCAGAACAATATCGAAGCAGGCGTCGAATCCGAGCGAGAACAGGTTGCCTGGGGCGTAGTGAATGGTTCCGGTTTCGTATTTGAGCTTGACGTAGTCGATCAGGTCTGCGCGGAGGTCGTTCCAGGTGACTTCGTAGCCCAGTTCGGCGAGACGCAAACTGTAGTTGCCCTGGGATGCGGCGACGTCAAGGAGTTTTGCTCCCGGTTGGGCAACTGTTTGGATCAGGTCAATGACATGGTTAAAGCGATTGTCGTAGGCGTAGCTATGCCCGCGACAGGTTGTATCGCCGTAGATTTCCATTAAGTCATAGCGATAGACTTCTTGCCAACTTTCAGGGCTATTCTCTGGGATTGTTATTGTTTTCATTGGTGATTGTTGGTTGTTGGTTGTCTATTGTTGGTTGTTGATTGTTGATTGTTGATTGTTTGGTTGTTGATTGTTTGGTTGTTGATTGTTGATTGTTTGGTTGTTGATTGTTTGGTTGTTGATTGTTGGTTGTTCATTGTTCATTGTTCATTGTTCATTATTCATTGTTGATTGTTGATTGTTGATTTTTGATTGTTGATTTTTGATTGTTGATTGTTGATTGTTGATTGTTGATTGTTTGGTTGTTGATTTTTGATTGTTGATTGTTTGGTTGTTGATTGTTTGGTTGTTGATTGTTGATTGTTGATTGTTGATTGTTTGGTTGTTGATTGTTTGGTTGTTGATTGTTGATTTTTGATTGTTGATTTTTGATTGTTCATTGTTGGTTGTTGTTGGAGAGAAGAGCTTGTTGGAGAGAAGAGCTTGTTGGAGAGAAGAGCTTGTTGGAGAGAAGAGCTTGTTGGAGAAAAGGGCTGGGTTCAATTGAAAACCTAATGATAATGTTTTCGACACATTGCGTAGGTGGTGCAGGCAATGGTCTGCAGGAAAGGATAAAGCCCAAGTAATGAGCAAAATTGCTTAATCTGATGGCTCCTTTTTGAACCCTGTCTACCCTCATGATAGAAATAGTTGGCGACTATAGTTGGGTGTGGCCCGATGAATATTTTAATGGTTTCTTCGACTTTCCCTTATCCCCCCAGTCGGAGCGGCACGGAGGTGAGAACCTTTAATTTGCTGAAATATCTGCATCGGCGTCATTCGATTGTGCTGGTGACGCAGCAGTCGGCAGTAGTTTCGCAGGCAGATGTTGAGGCACTGCGCCCGTGGGTAAGGGAGTTGGTTATTTTCCCAATGCGGGTTGAGGGGCCAGACAAGGCTGGAGTTTGGCGCTGGGCGGGGAAAGGGTGGCGCTTCCTGGAGTCGATGCTAAAGGCAACACCGCCGAATGTGTTATATCGCTATTCTGCAGAAATGCAGGCATGGATTGATACTCACGTTCGGGCGGGTAAGTTTGAGGCAATGACCTGCGAGCATAGTGCCAATGCGATTTACGTACGACCAGGGTTTCGCCAGTACGTACGGACGGTGGTCAATGTTCATAGCTCGGTTTATGGGGGCAAGTTGAAGTATTTGCAGGCGGGGGCATCTGATAACTCCTGGCGCGATCGCATTTACCTCTCCACGCTATATCGTTACGAAAAGCGCTATTGCCAGCAGGCTGAACGGATTGTAGTTACCACCCCAGACGATCGGCAGCAACTGCTGGAGTTGAATCCGGCAGCGGCAATTGAGGTGATTCCCAATGGTGTGGATCTGGAGTTGTTTCCCTATCGCCCCGCCGATCCGGGCGGGCAGGGGTTGATCTTTGTAGGGGCGATGGATCTGGCCCACAACGTAGATGCAGCCTTGTTTTTTGCGTTGGAAGTGATGCCAGGACTGAGGGCGCGTTACCCAGAGGCCACATTCAGCATTGTCGGCTCGCGCCCGATTGCCAAAATTCAGGATCTGGCCCAGCAGCCCGGCGTTATTGTCACTGGGCGAGTTCCTTCTGTAGTCGACTATCTCTATGATTCGGCGGTTTGCGTGGTGCCGCTGCGAACTGGCTTCGGGATTAAAAATAAGACTCTGGAAGCCATGGCTGCTGGGGTTCCTGTAGTCGGCAGCGATCGCGGCTTGGAGGGACTGGCAGTCGATGGGCCAGATTGTCCGCTGCGAGCCTTACGGGCCAACCAGCTGCAGGAGTATATTGAAGCCATTGGCCGTTTGTTTGCTGATGGGGAATTGCGATCGCAACTTTCCCACCGGGGTCGTGAGTTAGTTGAAACAGAATACACCTGGGAAAAGGCAGGTCAGTCTTACGAACAAGTGCTATTTGGGTGAAGATTGTTCATTGTTCATTGTTCATTGTTCATTGTTTGTTGTTCATTGTTCGTTGTTCGTTGTTCATTTAGCCATCAACCATTAACCGTTAACCATGAACCATGAACCATGAACCGTCAACCATCAACCATCAACCATCAACCATCAACCATTAACCATGAACAATGAACCCTCAACAATGAACTCTTCTCCCGCCATTTCTGCGATTATTTGCACTCATAATCGGGATCGATATCTAGGTGCAGCGATTGACAGTTTGCTCGCCCAGGATTTCGATGACTTTGAGGTGCTGGTAGTGGACAATGGCTCGCGCGATCGCACTCGCGAGGTTGTTGAAGCACGTCTACCGCATCCCCGCTTGCAATATATTTACGAAGCCGAACTCGGTCTCTCCGTGGCTCGAAATACGGGTTTCAGACAATCCACTGGCAAAATTCTGGCCTACTTGGATGACGATGCTGTCGCTAGCCCACAATGGCTGGCAGTCCTGGTGGCTGCTTATCAAGAGAGTGAAAAGCTTGCGATCGCAGGCGGCAAAGTTACCCTCCTCTGGCCTGAAGACATGACTCCACCTCACTGGCTCTCGATAGAAATGTCAGGCGCACTGGGAGCTTACGATCTCGGCAATCGCACGCTCCGTATCCGCCAACCTGGACAAACTCCTCGCGGTCTCAACTATTCCATCCGACGTACCTTCCTGGAAGCCGTCGGTGGCTTCGACGTTAACCTGGGCCGGGTGGGAACGCGACTCCTGTCTAACGAAGAACTCCACATGACCGAACTTGCCCTCGAACAGGGCTGGCAAGTGGCCTACCTGCCCGCTGCCCTTGTTGCCCATAACGTTGCTCCTGAGCGCCTACGTCCAGGTTGGTTCCTGCAGCGCAGTTGGTGGCAGGGCATCAGCGAATGCTATCGGGAGCAACTCGCTGGACGTGCGGGGATGAAGCAATTGGGTCGGGGCAGCGAGCGTATCCTGCGCGGGTTCTACAAAACGTTGAAATACTTTCCCAACCCAGCTCAACGCTTCGAAAACATACTCTATGCCTACGGTCAGATTGGTTATTTGAGCGCTGCCATTCGCGGTATGATTGCTGCCCCGGCATGGGTCAAGCCCTCGGTCGCGGACAAAAATTAAAAATTAGAGCAACATTTTATCCTGGAGTAGACTATAGATTGAAGGGTGCAATTCGTCCAGGGGGCTGAACCGCTATCCACAATCTTGAGACTTTAAACCGTGAGACGTTTTCCTTTTTCCCAAGTGCTATTTGGTGGTGTCTTTGTGTTGGCAGGATCGGCAGTTGTTCTATTTTTTGGTGAGGTGGCAACACTGACGTGCGATCGCATTGAGATGACCCAGGTCGCCTGCGAACTCACTTCTAAACGCTTGTTTAAAGAACGCGTTACCTCCATTCCAATGGGACACCTGCAGGGGGCTGAAGTCGACGTCAATCGAGATAGCGATGGCGATACGTACCGCGTTGTTCTGGTGACCCAAAACGGCAGGATTCCTTTTACCAACGCTTACAGTAGTAGAGCGAAAGGCAAGCGCGAGAAAGTCAACCAGATCGATGCCTTTATCAACCACTCGGAGCAGAAGTCGCTGACGATTCGGCAAGACGATCGCTGGTCTGCTTATCTCTTTGGCGGACTCTTTGCTTTATCTGGAGGGGGCGTAATGATCAGGTCGATTGTTCGCAAATGACACAGCTCTGCGATCGCACTTCCATTCTACTATCAGATATTGACCGTTAGATATTGAGCGCGATCGCACCGCCCGCCGCTACAATGAAACCAGAATAGCGTCGAGTTCCGCCCATGTCTGCCCTCCCCTTCCCCAAACTCAGTCAACTGCCCGCCACCCTTCCCCTCGAAGGGGCCGTGCGGATCGAGCTAGAAGACGGCATCCCCATTTTCCGCGCCTCCCATGCTGTGCAGCAGCGGATTGAAGCCCTCCTGTGCCAACAGCAAAACGCGCCCCTCAGCGCCCAAGAAGAACAAGAACTGGACCGCTACGAGGAAATAGATGACTACCTCAGCTTCGTCAACCGTACCCTCCGCAATTTTGCTTTAGCCCAGACTCAGCAGAACCTTTAGGGATGTCTCGCTGCAAAATTCCCGAATCCATTCAAACTCAGGTACGGCAGCGATCGCATTACTTGTGCGAATACTGCCATGCATCAGAGCAATGGCAGTATGTTCGCTTTACGGTGGAACATATTATTCCAATCGTTTTAGGCGGAACCAACGATCTGGATAATCTGGCGTTAGCCTGTTTTCACTGCAACCGCAGGAAGTGGGACAACATTTCAGGTCTCGATCCCCAATTGGGGGAAACTGTACCCCTGTTCAACCCCAGGCGCGATCGCTGGAACGAGCATTTTATCTGGTCTGCTGATGCACTCTCGATTGTGGGTTTAACCCCAACGGGACGAGCAACTGCGATCGCGTTAGCGATGAACCGGGAGCGGATTCTCAACATTCGCGCCGCAGATAAACAAATCGGACGCCATCCCCCCTCAACCGATCGCATCCTCCCCTACTACAATTGACCCTGTATCTTAATCCTGTTCTTATTCCAGTTAATTGACTGGATGATTTCCCTGCCAAGAGATCTGCAACAAAATTTCAGACACGACTTGGAAGGTTAGCGCCCCCGAAGGGGGCGCTAACCCCCATTTCTTCGTGCCAGAACGGAAAAATGGGTTATTTTGAAAGCCTTGCTCAGCAAGGCTTTCAAAATAACCTTCCAAGTCGTGTTTCAGACAGTAAATCGACCATTTTGAGGAGGAAAATATCATGCCATTTGCCACCACCTTTGAGCGTCTGGCGCGTCAAGAGGATATTCTTGAAATTCTCCAGGTTCGCTTTGGCCAGGCCCCCAGTTCCATACAATCAGAGATGGGCGACATTCTGGATAGCTCAGTGCTAAAAGCTCTGGTGAGACAAGCCCTAACAGCGAGTTCCTTAGAAGAATTTCAACGTACGCTTGACCAAGTCACAGCAGCACATCAAGCAACAGATCCAGACTGAATGACGTTTCTCGTTTCCCAGCAGAGACGGGGCAAGGCAATTTTGGCAGATGCAGCCACCTGTTCCTTCAGAGGTCAATCCGCCGTAGGGGCGTCGCATTCGGCCCACCTCTGGGCGATTGTCCAGGGTACTGTACCCGAATGCGACGCCCCCCAGCGTTCATCTGGACAACCAGGGTCAGGGCCGACATGGATCGAGATTTCGCGTTTAGGTTGGGCGTTGCATTCGATAACAATCGATTGGGCAAATCCGAAAATGTAAGGCCGAATGCGACGCCCCTGCAAAGACGTTCGAGGCAGTTGGGTAGTGGAATGACACAGCTAATTTGGTGCATTAAGACTCAAGTTGGCAGCGGATGAAACCGGATGTAACAGATGGACAATCTATCAGTCTCAACGGGATAGCCATCCGCTACATCCGTTCAAATCCGTTGCCAACTTGCACATTTTTAGGCATGTCAGTCCAGTAGGATGCGTTAGCCGACCGGCGTAACGCCTCGCCCCATCTCGTTGAGCTACGAACGTTCCTCGTCAGGTGCAACCGACTGTAACAGCGCCGCCACTTCCTGCACCTCCCGCTCCAGAGCCAACGCCCGGTACAGGGCCAGACTCTCCCCCAGCCACTGCGCCGCTGCCCTTGTTGCCCGTCGCTCTTGCAGCGCCCGCTGCTCCTGCAGCGCCCGCCGTCCCTCAATTTCCCCCAACAGCCGCAGTGCTGCCGCCTGCAACTTGCGCCGATTGTACTGCCGCAGCACCGCCAGCGCCTCCTCCGCCAACGCTGCCGCCCGCTCCAGGTCTTCCAGAACGCCCACCTCCAGATAAACCCGCGCCACCGCCAGGGTTTCTTCCTCCCGATCCACCACCTGTCCCAGGGTCGTCAAGTCTGCTAGCCCCGCCTGCCAGCTGGCCTCGAACTGCCGCTTCAGTTCCGGTACCGTCCCCTCGTCAGCCGCTAGCCGCCGCAGCCGCTCCGCATACAGCAAGGCCAGAGCCAGCTGGTCGTAGGCCAGATTCGCCCCATACTCCCCCGCCCGATCCAGTTGCAGCGCCGCTTGCAGCCGCTGCTCCGCTGCAGCCAAAGTCGCCAGTGCCGCTTCTCGATCTCCAGTCTGCCGCGCCAGTCGCCGCTGGCAATTGGCCAGAAAGCGCAGTTGTCTGGCAACATCCTCCTGACAATCCAACTGACAATATAAATCGTGACTTTGCTGAAAATAGTCGATCGCCTGGTTGTACTGGCCCCAGTCTCGATAGATGCGACCCAATTGAGTGCAGGCATCAGCAATATTGGGTCGATCCTCCAGCTGTTGCCGAATGGCCAAATCTGCTTGTTCTGCTTGAATCGCTTGCTCGTACTGGCCCCACCGACGATGACAAATTGCAAGCCGATACCACAAGTCAGCAACATCCTTGTCTTGCTCCAGCTGGGCATACAGCTCGCGGCTTTGTTGATAAGCGTCGATCGCCTGCTCGTAATTACCCCAGGCTTGATAGATGCGGCCAAATTGGTAATAAGCATCAGCAGTATTGGGCCGATCCTCCAGTTTTTGCCGAATCGCCAAATCTGCTTGTTCTGCTTGAATCGCTTCCTCATACTTGCCCCACTGACGATAGCAATCTGCCAATCCATACCAGAGGTCAGCGACATTCTGCCCTCGCTCTAGCTGGGCATAAAGGTTGCGGCTTTGTTGATAAGCGTCAATTGCCTGCGCGTACTTGCCCCAGGCTTGATAGATGCGGCCAAATTGGTAATAGGCAAGGGCGATCCTGGGGCGATCTTCTAGCTGTTGTCGAATGGCCAGATCCGCTTGTTCTGCTTGAATCGCTTCCTCATACTTGCCCCACTGGCGATAGCAATCTGCCAGATAATACCATTGGTTGGCAACATCCTTGTCTTGCTCTAACTGGGCATATAACTTGCGGCTTTGTTGATAAGCGTCGACCGCTTGGTCATACTTTCCCCAAGCTTGATAATAATCGGCTAGCCAGTGCCAGAGGTGAGCAACATCCTTGTCTTGCTCCAGCTGGTCATAAAGATCGCGGCTTTGTTGATAAGCGTCAATTGCTCGGTCATACTTGCCCCAGGATTGATAAATATATCCTAACCAAAAGAAAGCGTTGGCAATCTCATACCGATCCTCTAGATTGTGCCGAATGGACAAATTTTCTTGTGCTGACTTAATAGCCTGCTCGTACTTGCCCCACTGACGATAGCAATCTGCTATCCATGTCCATAGGTTGGCAACTTCCTTCTCTCGTTCCAACTGGTCATAAAGGTTGCGGCTTTGCTGGTAATAGTCGATCGCCTGCGCGTACTGGCTCCAGTTTTCATAACTTTCACCCATACTCCGGAGAACACTAGCTTCATCCTGGGGCCGATCGAATTGTTTAGCGATCGCCAATGCTTGCTGAAAACAGTCCAGAGACTGTTGGTATTGTTTATCGACACGATAGCACCCCCCCCAATCTCTCCAGAAGACAAACCAGTTTGTAACAGGGGGTTGAGAAGATAATTCTTCGGAGCACTGTTGATAGCAGTCCAGAGCCAGATTGTACTTCTTTTGCGCTTGATAACAGTTCGCGATCGCCCAGCTAACATAGAGCGATAGATGAGGAGTGGTCTGTATGAAACTTTGCCACTGGTCAATTGCTTGTTCGTACTGTTGATTGAGCATATAAAATAGGGCTGCGAACAAGTATAGTGCCTGTCGATCAGCAGTTTCTGAATAAGATTCTGCTCCTAAACGCTCCAAGGTCGGCTTCATCTCTTCACTCAGGGCAGCGATCAGATTCCGCAGGTTGATATATAGGCTGGGAGTCAGTCTTTCCAGGATTTCGTTCAGACAGGAAATTGCGGTTTCAATCGGTTGGCTGCAGGCGACGTATAGCAGGGCCGAGCGCGACCGCTGGTGCTGGTCTTCGCTGAGGCTGGCATCATCCGCCGCCTGGTGCAGTGCTGCCAGCACTTCGCCCCGCTGGTTGAAGGCTTCGATGGCTCGCAAGCGCTGCAGCAGTTGCTGGGTCGGTTTCTCGTCGTAGTCAGTGTCCAGTCCCAGATAGGTGCGGACTAGTTTGTCGATCTGCTGCTTGCGGAAGCGGGGGTTGACGTTCACTTCCCCCAGGATCTGGCCGACCAGCAGCAGGTCTTGCCAGAGGAGGGGGGATTCCTGGGGTGGCGCGTCTGGAGTGGTGGTGGCTGTCCAGACCAGGGTCGGCTGGCGGCTGGTGGCGTTTTTCAGGCGGAGGGTCTGGTTTTGAATGGCGGGCTGGTAGTCGTCCAGGGGCTGGAAGAGCTGGGCTAGCAGGCGGTTGAGGCGGTTGGCGTCGCGGCTGAGGTAGCCCAGGGCGAGGAGGATCGGTTCGGCCCAGCGATCGCGATCGCGCAATTCCCCCACTACCCTGAGAATCTCGTCCACCTCATTATCGGCAATCTGCCGCGCCGCAAAATACTCCTCAAAGGTCAGATGCATAAAGCCATACAGCCCCGGTGCCCGCTCCACAAACAGCCCCGTCGTCTGCCGCACCTGGTACAAAAACTGCTGCACCAGCTGCCGCGCTTCTGCCAGTTCCACCCCCTGTAGCTCTGCCATGCGGGGACTGAGCCAGTCCTCCGCCTCCGTTTCGGTCACCAGCCCCGACGCCTTCTCCTCATGCATGCGAAAGGCCAGGGGGGCCAACAGCGCTACCACCTCTTCCTCCACTAGCTGCAGCTGACCTTTGCTGCTGCCATAGGGCAGATTGCGGCCAAACTGCCAATCTTCGATCAGGGTCTTGGTCGCCAGGGCGTACAGTTCCACCCGCCGCTGGGGTAAACTGGTGCCATTGCGGTGGATCAGGGCCAGAATCGTCAGCAGCAGCGGATTAGTGGCAAACCGCCGTACGCCGGGATTGCCTTTAATCGCCCGCAGCAGGCTGCTGGCTTCCTGTTGGGCCTCCCGTTGCTGCCGTTCCGGGCTGGCCTCCGGGCGCTGGGCCGTCTCCACTGCCAGGCACCAGCGCTGCAGGAACCGATCGATCTGCTCGTCCGCCATGGGCAGGAGGGTAAATTCCTGAAACCGCTCCCCCAGGCGGGCCCCGTCATAGCCCGCGATGCGACTGGTGACGACAAACTGATTGCCCGCATACTGACTGACAAACTGCTCGATCCGCTGTACCACCTGCTGGCGGCTGGCGGCATCAAACACCTCATCCAGCCCATCCAGCAGCAGCAAGCAGCGACCCTGCTCCAGCGCCTGCAACAGCAGGGTTTCAATTTCCCCGGTGGCCGTTCCCGCCAGACTCTCTTGCCAGCGTCGATAAACCTGACCTAACCAGTCGGACAAGCGGTCAGGGGCCTGCTGCAGGTGTTCGGCATAGTCGGCAATGCGCAACAGCAGCGGCAGCCGTGCCTCTCCCAGGTCTTCTGCCTCGCCCCCCTGCACCCGCGTCTGTCCCTGTTGCTGGGCCTGGGCGAAGTGCAGGGCCAGGTAGCGCAGCAGGGTGGTTTTCCCCGCCCCCGGATCCCCCAACACGATGCAATAGCGATGCTGCCGCACTGCCTCTGCCAGATCCACCGTCTGCTTGATGGTTTTCTGGTTGACCCGCTTCTGCTGGCCGGGGTCAGGTTGCCACTGTTCGAGCGACCCGTCCGGCCCTTCGTCCCTGGGAACTAGCTCCCACTCATCGGCTTGACTGAGGCCGCCGGGACGGGATCGCCGGAACTTGCTGCTGCTGAGCGGGCGAGCCATCGCTTTCTCCAGGGAGGCAGAGCGTTCTGCCTGTCGCCATTCTGCCTGCAGCGAGACGTAGATGGCATCCAGAAAGATATCCACCTGGCGGTTCACCTGCATGACGCCGCCTACCCGCAGGCGGGAATTTTCCGCGACCACCGACTCCAGATAGGGGTAGAGCAGAGGATGTTGGGTTGGTCGGGTGGTAAAGCGGGCTACCTTGCTGCGCCAGTCCCAGAAGTCGGGAGCATGGCGACGAAACTGATCGAGGAAGTCCTCTTGATTGAACCAGAAGACCAGCACCAGCCGCAGATCGAAGATCGTCTCCCGACCGAGGTTGAGCTGTTCCAGTTCCCGCAACAGCGATGGCAGGGGCAGTTGCTCCAGGCCAAAGGCCAGAACGACCTGGCGTCCGGTGTCGGCAGGGGGGGCATCGGTCTCCAACTGCTCGGTCTCCAGCGGCTCGGTTTCTAGCGGCTCGGTCTTTAACTGATGGAGGAAGGTGAAGAGGTTGGTGCTGCTGTAGGCGAGGGTGCGAATGGACAGGGCTGGGTCTTGCTGCTGCAGCTGGGCGGTGAACTGCTGGACGACGGGATGGTGGGGGCTGCAGTCGGGCGCGATCGCAAACAGGGCCAGGGCATTGGAATTGAGCGCGATCGCGGCCAGCAACCGATTCAGCTCCGCCTGGTCAGACGCACTAATTGCGGTCAAATCATCAACAGCCACTGTACTCATGCTTCCGGCCTCATGCTTCCGGCCTCATGCTTCCGGCCTCATGCTTCTGACCACATGTTTCCGACCTCATGCTTCCGGCCTCATGCTTCTGACCACATGTTTCCGACCTCATGCTTCCGAACCCTCCTTTTCCCCAGCCATTGCCCCGCGCCAGCGCTCCAGATCGGCCAGCAGCATCGGGTTAACATCAAACCAGCGCCCCCGCTCCGGATCTTCATATCCCAATATTAATTTGTAATGCAGCAATTCATCGCAAATGACAATCTTGCCTGCCTGGGGCGAATCAAACGTCTCGCTGGTCAACTGGCCGCTGCGATGCACCCGATCCAGCACCGGAAACTGATAATCCGCAATCGTGTAGTCTTTACGTTCTTGCCGCACACCCGCCCGGGCTAGGGCCAGGTCAACGTGTCTCACCCGCTTCTGCAATGCCTCCTCGCACGTCGTCCGCACCAGCCGCACCAGATCTCGCATGACGCCACCGCTCTTTTCCATCAACAGTTCCAGCGCCGCCGCATCAAACAGATCGGGGTACAGATCGGGGTAAGCCTCCCCCAGCTTTGCCAACCGCTTCTCCACCACCTGCTTCAGAATATGCCGTCCCAACCGATCTGGATGCGCTGTCGGTCGTCCCCGATCGTCGCATTTAAACACCGGAATATTGGCCAGATCCAGGCATTTCTGAAAGCTCTGCATCGGTTGCCGGAACGCCGGAGCATAGCGCAGCGCAATCGGAATCGCATAGACCGCATGGCAATTCAGCGCCGTCAGCAACGAACTGGAAAACATCTCCAGCGCCGTGCCAAACTCCTTGCGATCCAGACCATCCACAATGACCAGCAGCTTTGGAGTTTCCGCCTCAGCCGCAGCAATAATCGCATTCACCTGGGCCAGAATCTCGCTCAAGGCCGGACGCACCTCCCGCGTTCTCTGGGTTTGGCGCTGGAAACCCACTTTCAACAGCATGCCCAGGTCTTGATAGAGTTTGGGCAACTGCAAGCTGCCAGCAGCGTCTGTTTTCTCCTGATAGGTCACCTTGGCCAGACTCCGACACAAATTTTCTTCCAATTCTGGCGGCAGCAGCCAGCCCTGCGCCTGCAAACACTGCACGATCTGCATGCCCATCAGTACCACCACTTCCGCATAGCCCAGGTTGAACTTATCCAGGGCTAAATCCGTATCCACCCAGACAACGGTATAGTCAGCCTGACAGCGTTGTTCTAGCCGTCGTAGCTCCGTCGTCTTACCGCCACCGCGATGTCCAGATAAGAGATACTGACCAGCCGTATCCTCCATTGCCAGCACGTTTACCAGATTCTCCACCGGGCTATCCTCGCGGCGGACGTAGAAATCCTCCAGATCCTGTTTCATCAACGGCTGGTCGTGTTTAAACAATTGGTAAATCGGTTTCCAAAATTGGATATCGCTCATGGGGAAAGTCTTTTATACCATTTTGGATTTTAGATTGCCGATTTTGGATTAAAGAAAGGCCGACTGGGCACGCATTCTGCCAAGGCAGTTAGAGCCTCACAGCATCCCCATAACAGCAGGGCACCCACAAGGGGTGCCCCGACAAAACACCCTGCAGATTGCGCGATCGCAACGAACCTGTAGGGGTCGGTCTTGTGCCGACCCTGAGTCTATCGAGTCCGTGCGAAGGAATCATCAGGCAAAATCATGTGCTCTCGCAAAAATTAACGAACCGACTGTATATAGTGTAAGACAATTTTGATCCCCACTAAATAGCATTTACCTTTTGCTCAAAAAAATGCGCGAATGGGGGGCAATAATGCCATTCCTTATATAGCAGAGGGCAGAGGGCAGAGGGCAGAGGGCAGAGGGCAGAGGGCAGAGGGCAGAGGGCAGAGGGCAGAGGGCAGAAGGCAGAGGGGAAAGGTTGACTGCATCTGGGTTTGAGTGTTTTGTCATGTCCGACATCTATTCTCGTAGTGCTATACATCAATACTGCTCCCTGGATAAAGATCCAGCCCTCTCTTGCAAGTCAAGATGCCGCTAAGGAGAAGATTGATTCCTGGATAGCATAGTATTGCTGCTCCATAGAGAAGATCGGGCCCCCTGCCATAGAGTAATGCCGCTTCTCTATGCATCAATGCCGCTCCATAGAGAAGCTCAGGCTCTCGGTTGCAACGTGATGCCGCTTCTCTATGTATTAATGCTGCTCCATAGAGAAGACAAGGCTCTCCACTGCAACGTAATGCCACTTCTCTATAGATCGACGCACAGCACCCGCCATCCCGGGTTCCCTTTATGCTCTCCCCAGGCATTGACAGCCATCACCGCCTCAAGCCAAAGAGTCCTGGGATTTCAGCACTTGCAGTTCCGCCAAACTCAATCCCGTTTTTTGACTGATGGTCTCCAGATCCAGCACATCCAGCAATTGTCTGGCCAATTCAACCCGCATTGCTTGCCTGCCCTCTTCTCTGCCCTCCTCTCTGCCCTCTTCTCTGCCCTCTTCTCTGCCCTCTTCTCGACCTTCTTCTCTGGCCGTGTTGGCTGCCTTGAGGATGGCATTGCGACTGTCGTGGAGGAAGATCTCCCGTTTTTCCATGGCTTCCAGTTCGTCCGGGGTCAAGGCTGCCTGGTTGGCCATAGTGAAAGCACGCTCCAGGGCCGGAATGTCTTGCATATTGGCGGGAACTTCATGCAGGTTGCGGGCATGTCTGAGAAAATACAACCATTTCTCGGTCTCCGTTTCCAGCTCCGCTAGCTTTTTGGTGAATTTCGGCAGTTCCGCAAACACCAATTCAATATCGTCGCTATACTCCGTTAACTTCTCCCGTTCCTTCAAGACATAACGAGAGATGATTTTGCTGCCCGAAAACATCTTGAAATCAGTGATGGTGAGGGCAATGACCGGATTCAGCAAGCTGTAATCTGCTCCCACTGCCAGTTGGGTCGAAAACGCTTTGGCGGCATTGTAGAGGATGCGCTTTTCGAACCCTTCCAGATTCAGTACTTGCATCTCAATGATCGCGATGGTGTTGTCAGACAGCCGCGCTTTGACATCCAGATAGGTCTCTTTAATGCCAATGATGCGGGGAGCTTGGTAGGGATCGAGGATGTCCAGATCGGTAATGATGGGCTGCTCCTGATAGAGGATGGCATTGAGAAAATCGATCAGAATCGGTTTGCTTTCCTGGGAACCAAAGATCTTTTTGAAAGCAAAATCGGTTTTGGGATTAATGAAAATCATCGGTCACCTCAGCGCTCAACTCACTCTGCTTTCATTCTGCCCGATTTCTCTAAACTCTTTGGCTGAATTTCCCTTACCGTTTTTCCTGAGGATCGCGAATTCAATTACTTCACAAACAGCAAACCTCTAGGGACACGGCATTGCCGTGTCCCTACGAGAGAATTGGCACTGGATTAAATTCTTGTTCCTTACCGCAGGGACATTTCGGTGTAGGGTATAGCTTACAACCATTTTACCCCTTTGGACGCGATCGCGTTCTGGTAAAGTCAAAATCCAACCCCATTGAAGACTCTCTAACCGTTAAATAAACCGATACCGACCGTCATACTCATTTGACTCGGAAACGCAACCGATAAATTGACGGAACGTTTGCCCAGCAAACCTTCCCCAAATCCAAAATCAGCAATCTAAACTCCCAAAAGTATCAACCCTTAACCGCTTGAAGTACTAGGAAACAACAACCGTGATCAAAGGTAAGAGCTGGCAACATCGCCTGAAAAAAACATTCAGCATCATCGCTGCTGCAGCCCTGATCGCCATTCTCCTGGTTACCGGTGCCGTCGCCTACAACATCCGCCACTCCTGGCCCCAGGAAAGCGGCACCATCTCAGTCTCTGGAACGAGCGAGCCAGTCGAAATCCTGCGCGATTCCTGGGGCGTGCCCCACATCTACGCCAGCACCTCCCATGACTTATTCTTTGCCCAAGGCTACACTCATGCCCAGGATCGTTTCTGGCAAATGGACTTCTGGCGGCATATCGGTTCCGGTCGGCTGGCAGAACTGTTTGGCCCTTCCCAATTAGACACCGATCGATTCCTCCGCACGCTTGGATGGGCCAGGGTGGCGCAACAAGAACTGGAACAGCTCGATCCCGATTTAGACGCGGCGCTCCATGCCTACGCCGCTGGTGTCAATGCCTATCTAGCTGAGCATCAAGGCAGTGCCCTGAGTTTAGAATATGCCATCCTGAAACTACTCAACCCCAGCTATAAACCAGAACCCTGGAAGCCTCTCCACACGCTGACTTGGGCTAAAGCTATGGCCTGGGATTTGGGCGGCAATATGAGCAAGGAAATCGAACGTACCCTATTGCTCAAAACCTTGACGCCAGAACAAATCGCAGCTCTCTTCCCACCCTATCCCGTAGATCGCCCCGTCGTCGTCTCTCAAACAGAGCAGAACGAGCTGCCATCAGCGACCAACAATCAACCCTCAGCAACACAACCTTCAGCAGCATGGCTCAGTCGTAGACTAAACTCTGGAGTCAGTGCAAGCCAGGATATCGCTCTTGCAGACCTCGATCCTTCATCTTCCCAGGTCTCTCTGTTAGATTTTCTCAGCGATCGACTCCAATCCCTGCATCAGCCTCTAGAAGCACTGCAAACTTTGCTTGGTCCTCAAGGAAGCGCGATTGGATCGAACGGCTGGGTTATTTCTGGCGATCGCACTGTCACAGGCAAGCCGATGCTGGCTAACGATCCGCACCTGGCCGTGCAAATGCCTTCCATCTGGTACGAACTGGGATTGCACTGCAAATCCAAAGGAGAAGACTGTCCCTACGATGTGACCGGATTTTCCTTCGCTGGCATGGTAGGGGTCATCCTTGGCCACAACGATCGTCTGGCCTGGGGACTGACCAATATCGACCCCGATGTGATGGATTTATATGTGGAAAAAATCAATCCTCAGAATCCCAACCAGTACGAAGTCAATGGTCAGTGGGTTGATATGAAGTTGGTGCCAGAAACTCTCCAGGTCGCAGGCGGCAAACCAGTGACCCAAACCGTGCGCTATACCCGCCACGGTCCGATTATTTCGGACACCTATCCCGACATTGATGGTTTTAGCGAGCAATCTCGACTGCCCTTGCCTCAACCTTATGCGATCGCGTTGCGCTGGACAGCCCTTGAACCTTCAACTCTGACAGCAGGCGTGCTAAAGCTAAACCGGGCCAGGAACTGGGAAGAATTTCGATCAGCAGTCAAAGATTTCGATGTTCCGGCTCAGAATGCCATTTATGCTGATGTAGAGGGTAATATCGGCTATCAAATGCCAGGAAAGATTCCCATTCGTCCGGGCAATAATGGACGCTATCCTGTTCCGGGCTGGACTGACGAATTTGAATGGCAGGGATATGTAGACTTTGAGCAGTTACCGAGCCTCTTCAACCCGCATCAGGGTTATATCGCTACTGCAAACAATGCAGTCGTCCGTCCTGCTCAATCAGATTGGATTACCCCTGACTGGGACTACGGCAATCGAGCACAGCGTCTGACTGACTTATTGGATAGGAACGATCGTCTCTTTTCCCTAACGGATATGGAACGCATACAAGGAGACAATTACAACCTCAATGCAGATACATTAGTCCCTATCCTGTTGCAAATTCCTCTGGCTGACGACCATTTGAAGTCTGTTCGCAATTTGCTAAAAGACTGGAATCGACAGGAATTGATGGATAGTGCAGCTGCAGCCCTGTTTGAGGTATTCTGGCAGCAGTTGCTCGCGGCAACGTTTCACGATGACTTGCCCCGCGATTTCTGGCCGAATGGCAGCGATCGCTGGTGCGAAGTCGCAAGAAATTTGGTACGACAACCCAATAGCATCTGGTGGGACGATCGAACGACACCGATAGTGGAAAATCGCGATAAAATGTTTCATCACGCCTTCGCCAATGCAGTCACGTTTTTAGAAGAAACTCTGGGTAAGGATCCTGGCCACTGGCATTGGGGCGACTTACATACCCTCACCTTCCGCAATCTGACCCTGGGGAAATCGGGCAATGCGGCCATTGAGTCGCTGTTTAATCGCGGCCCCTTTGCAGCGTCCGGTGGCAGTGCCATCGTCAATGCTACATCATGGGATGCCAGGCAGTCGTTTGACGTCACCTGGATCCCATCCATGCGGATGATTGTTGATTTGGCTAACCTGGAGCGTTCGCGAACCATCCACGCCCCAGGTCAGTCGGGGCATGCATTTCATCCCCACTATGACGATCTCGTCGATAGCTGGCGCGCAATTGTTTATCATCCGATGATCTGGGGGCGGCGGATGATTGAGCAAAAGGCGACAACGAATTTGGTGCTGAAGCCGTCGGATAAAGATTGATTGCAGATTCCTAAGTTGCAGTGGGTAAATGGCAGTGGGTGCTGAAGCTATCTGTTAAGGAGGGGTTAGGGTTGAATGGCGCTTACTTAATGTAGGATGGGCAAAGCAAAGCGTGCCCATCAGAGAGCCTGTGATGGGCACGGGCAGAGCCTTTTGCTTCCTGCTATATAGTGCGAAGAGAGTTCATCCTTCCTGGCCTCAAGTTTAATACAAGAGTTCATGTATTTTTTGGATGCTATTTTTAATCGCAAGCAGACGATCGGATTGCGCTCCAACTCGTTGCCGTGCGCTCCAAGCTGGTATTTGGTCTGGGGAGCAGTTGTCCCTGAGCCAGAAGAATGTACTTTGTTTGTTCCGGGGAAATTTGCCCTTGCCCAGGCTCAACCCTGCTTCAGCCCCAAAAGACGGTTTGGTCTGGTGGGCGATGTCTGGCTCAGCAATCGCGTTGGGTTGCTCAACGAATTGGGAATTCACCCTGACCTCTGGACTGGAACGGATGCGGAACTCTTGGTGCAGCTGTGGGAAACATACGGCATTGAATGCCTTGGACACCTTACAGGACGGTTTGGCTGTGCCATTTGGGACTGCGATCGCGATCGGTTGTGGCTCGTGCGCGATCGGGTTGGGGCTAGCACGCTTTACTACGTCAGACAAGGATCGCAGATCTGGCTGGCTCCAAGGCTGAGAACGCTCAAACGCTGGCGCTCCAATGAATTAGATCCGATAGCCCTGCGAGACTACTTGAGCTGTGCCTTTGTTCCTGGAGCGCGCACCTTGTGGCAGCAGGTGCAAGAGTTACGACCAGGGACAGTGCTGTGCTGGCCAGCGAACAAAGTCCAGGTTTACTGGCAACCTACTGAGGCCATTCCCCAAGTGGATAAGCCCCTGGTCTGGTATGGCCAGAAGCTGCGATCGCATCTGGAGCAGATTGTTCAGGAATATTTGCCCTGCGACGAACCGCTCGGGATTTATTTATCCGGTGGTCTCGACTCCAGCTGCATCACCGCCCTGGCAACCCAATTCCACGATCGTCCCATTCATACCTACTCGATCCATTTTGGAGCCGATTGTCGTCACGAACTCGAATTTTCTGGCCTCGTCGCAGCACACTGTCGTACCCAACACCATATTCTGGAAATTACACCCGACCAAATGTGGCATCAGTTTCTGATGACGATGAGCCATTTGGACGATCCCATTGGCGATCCGCTGACGGTACCTAACTATCTTGTCGGGCAGCTCGCCAGCCAGCAAGTCCGCATCATCCTCAATGGCGAGGGCGGCGATCCCTGTTTTGGCGGCCCGAAGAATCAACCCATGCTGCTCAATCAGCTCTATCACAGCCCGGAGGGTTCGCCGGATCCAGTCCTGGCTTATCTGGCTTCCTTCAAAAAATGCGCCCTCGATCTGCCGCAATTGCTCCTTCCAGAGATCTGGCAGACCGTACAAACGGAACCATCGCTCTTTGCCACCGATCTGGAGTCGGAGGGCCAATATCTCAATCGTTTGATGCTGCTCAATATCAAGTTCAAAGGTGCCGACCACATCCTCACCAAGGTGAATAATCTGACGTGCGCTGCTGGGCTGGACGGTCGTTCGCCCTTATTCGACCCACGTATCGTGCAATTGGCAATGGAAACACCGCCACAATACAAACTGGCGGGAGCGAACGAAAAGGCCGTACTCAAGCAAGCCGTTGCCGATTTACTGCCCCCCGCAATTATCCAACGACCGAAAAGCGGTATGATGGTGCCGGTACAGTTATGGTTCCGCCAATACTGGCAGCGACAGGCGAAACAGCTCTTGCTCCATAAACGGGCCGCGATCGCGCCCTATCTGAACCAGGCCCTGATTCAAGACTGGTTACATTACCGCAACGATACCTGGGGCCGCTACGGAGCCAAACTCTGGCTCCTGGTCAGTTTAGAACTGTGGCTGCAAGCCAATCAATAGCAGCTCCGCGCTAACCAAAACTATCCTCTGACGCTCGGTACATTCCCTGCCACTCGCTATCATCATTGTTGAATGCTGCCATCCAAATATTGAATCCATTGTCGTTACCCGGCCTGCAACTCCATGCAATTCCTTGCGAGACGATCTTCAGCAGTCGTCGAGGAGTAAAAGATTCTAGCTCTACACAATAACCTGCATTCAACCAATCCAGTTCTTCTGCCGACAACTGCTGTCGCACAGCGGGTATCAGTTGTCTTGCTTGCTGGGCAAACTTTGTTGATTGTTGGCGAAAGAGTTGGGGATTTTTCAACGCTTGTCCTGGTGACAACCCCAGGTCATAAACTGTCGCCGTGCTACCTGCAAACCACTGCGGACTCGTACGCAACCGATCGGCCAGCGCCACACCATAAGGACTAGCATCGTGGAGGGCATAAACCTGCAATGCTGAGTTGCGGCGTAGCATCTGCAAAACCGTATCGAAAATATTTTGTGGGTATCCAGAAATACTTAAAATTGCGCAATTATACTCAACATGAAAATTGTTAGCAATCAAAAACTGGGCCATAGCAGCACTCTCGCAGACAATCGCCCGATCGAAACTATAATGGTTCATCTCAGCACTGATCGAGGTGAGCTTCCCTGCTTCATGGGGAGACAATAATAATTTCTCAATTGAACCATTGATCTGGATCCAGCGATTCAACCCATCTTGCGCTTGTTTGTAAGAAATCAGAAAAGAGTGAGGAATTTTTCCGGCTCGCTTGAGCTGTATGATGCCCAGAGAAATCGATAGTATCCCTAACGTTGTTGTCGTAGCAAATAAACCCAAAGAATTAAAATATTTGAGATCGATCTCGCGGTGTAGAAAGATTGAATTCAATAGACCTGAACTCACTACACTTCCAAAAACTAGAATCCATCCCCCCAGCAAATTAAGCATCCTGGCAGTCAATTGGCGTTTTCGGTAAGTCGATTGAGTCGAGCCACTGAACAAAAAAAGACAAACGATAAAGCCAATTTCGATCAGAACATTGGTTAAAATGATGAAAACCTCATCCGGCAGGAAAAAACTCAAGTCTTGATTGAGCAGTACGACGTCTTCCAGAATGATATTAACAAAAATATGAAGCATGAAATAAAGGATCAAAAACCAAGAAAATAATACAGGGATCGATTTAGATTTCAGTCGTTTGTCTAATAAATAAAGAAGTTGTTTGGATGTAAAAAAAAATGTTCTCTCAACAGAAATCAGGGCGATTGTATTGGCAAAGAACCGATCAGTAAAGCGGCCCTTTGACATTTTCTGTGGTTCAAAGACAAAGGGATGTCTGCATTTTTTACACTGACCTGAATAAGTTTTTCGATCGCTGAATGTGTTATCTTCATTGCATTTGATGCATCTCATAGCCTTGCTCTGGGGAAAGACAGGGGGAAAGACAGTCTGATGTTCGCTAAAGACTCAATCGCTGAACAAGATACCACGATCTTACTTATTAACAAATCAGTTGGAGATCGTTATGTTCAAACAATCCTGCTGCAGCGCAGAAGCAATGAGAACAATGTCAGGACAATTTCAGGATATGGCCTATGCAAATTCAACCTAACCAAATCTGTCATCTGATAGGCGATAAATCTCCTGCCGATCGCTATATCCCTCGTCGGGATCTAGGGTCCAGACCTCGAATCTATGGTCATTATCCGGCAGGCAACTCCAGGCAATTTTTTGCATAACGATCCGCAGCAACCGTTGAGGGGTAAACAATTCCAGTTCCGCGAAATAGCCTGCATCCAACCAGGCCAGTTCTGCTGCAGGCAGTTGCTGTCGCACTGCTGCTGTCAACTGTCTGGATTGCTTGGCAAACTTTTCTGATTGTCGTAGTAACAGTCGAGAATTTTTCAACACCTGCCCTGGCAACAATCCCAAATCGTAAATCGTTGCTGTGCTGCCTGCAAACCACTGCGAACTTGTACGTAATCGTTCTGCCATCGCCACCCCCTGAGGATTAGCATCGTGAAGGGCATACACCTTCAGGTCCGGATTGCGACGCAACATTTGCAAAACTGGTTCAAAAATCGTTTGCGGATAACCCGTGATGCTCAGAACAGGACAATTGTGCTCAAAATGGAAATTGTTCGCAATCAGAAACTGGGCCATGATGGCAGTATCGCAAACAACAGCCCGGTCAAAACTGTAATTCGTAATCTCGGCACTGACTGCAACTGCTTCCTTGTCCTCTTGGGGAGAGGCTAGCAATTTCTCGGGCTGTCCGTTAACCTCAACCCAGCAACTGAGCCAATATTGACCCTGGTGTTGAAAGTTTGCAAAGGTTTTGAAAATTGGGTTAGGGAAGGAATTGGGCTGGTTCAGAGGGCCTGGCTTGGTTTGAGGCGTTGGCTGGTGTTGACGTTGCTGTTTTCTTTTCAAACAGATCGAGATGATGCTTAGCATCGTGGCAAGCAGGATAGGAAATAAATTTTTGATGGCAATGGTGGCAAGCGCTCCGATCGCAATCATGAGAATACTTAGCGCCAAACCAGCAGATAAATTCGATTCATAAGATTTAGGCGCTAAATATCGATAAGATTTAGGCACTAAATACTGATAAGATTTAGAGTTTAAACGCCTATCTAATAAGTATAGAAATTGCTTGAACGTAAAAAAGAGCGTGTTTCTCGCCGAAATATGAACGATCGCTCTGGCAAAAAATGAATCTGTAAATCTGAAACCTACTAAGGCAAAACGATGACCGCAAAATTTACACCGCCCTGCATGGGCCAGTCGGTCTTTTCGATTGCTACTTCTGCCGCATTGAATGCATTTCATGAGTGAGATTGTCAGAATTCGGTTTAGGGATCGGATTTTCCTCAAAGACTGGATTGCTGAGTAAGATGCTGCGACCTTCTTGTTGGTGAATGAGTCAATTCAAGCGTTTGCTGGACGGAGGTGCTGTAAAAAATTGGAGGACATGGAATATTCAACTCCGCACTAACCAAAACTTTCATCTGAGGCCCGATACATACCCCGCCAATCGCCATCGTCAGCGTCGGACGCTGTGGCCCAGGCAGTGAATCGATTTTCGCCACCTGACATGCGGCTCCAGCCAATTCCCTGAGTGGCGATCCGCAGCAGTCGGCGCGGGGTAAACGATTCCAGTTCCACAAAATAGCCTGCATTCAACCAGGCCAGTGCTTCTACGGTCAGTTGCTGTCGTACGGTTGGTGTTAACTGTTGGGCTTCCTGGGCAACTTTCTTGGACTGCTGGCGAAAGAAGCGGGGATTATGCAAAACCTGCCCCGGCGACAACCCCAGGTCGTAAATCGTCGCGGTGCTGTCTGCAAACCACTGCGAGCTTGTCCGCAATCGCTCGGCCAGGCCCACACCGCGCGGACTGGCATCGTGGAGGACATAAACCTGTAAGGCAGGATTGCCGCGCAGCATCTGCAACACCGAGTCAAAAATCGTTTGCGGATAACCCGTGACACTGAGAACTGCACAATTGTGTTCGAAGTGAAAGTTGTTGGCAATCAAGAACTGTGCCATGACGGCGCTGTCGCAGACGATCGCCCGATCGAAACTGTAATGGGCCATTTCAGCGCTGATGGGGGTGGATGCCTGTCTTTCACGTGGGGACGGTAATAATTTTTCGATTGGGCCGTTGAACTGAATCCAGCGATTCAACCAGTTCCGCACCTGCCGGTGAGAAATTGAGAAAGAATGAGGAGTTTCTCCAGATCGATTGAGCTGTTGGGTACCCAGGTACCCCGACAGAATGCCCAGAATCGTTGCAGTCGCGAACAAACCGAATGAATTCAAATACTGGATATTACCACCAACAACCTGCAAGACTGGTTGCAGAATCCCATTAAATAGCCCTACACTAAGACCAATTCCAAGGATGAGAATCCATCCTCCTGCAATCTGAAGCTTCCTGGCACTCAACCGACGCATGTGATAAGTCGCTTCAGAAGAGCGACTGATCGAAAAGAGTTGCAGGATAAACCCAATATTAATCAAAACGATCGCTGAAATGATTAATACCTCACCGGGCATTAAAAAACTCATGCCTGTAATGAAGGCAGGGACTGTGATTAACCCCGCAATCTGAATCGATAAATACCTGAATAGCCAGCGCGACATTGGCAATATCGATTTGGACTTCAGGCGTCTATCAAATAGATACAGAAATTGTTTGGGTGTAAAAAAGAGCGTTGCTTCAGCAGAACTCTGAGCGATGGCTTTGGCAAAAAATGGATCGGTAAAGTTAGCATCTGTCATCGCTTTGGGGTCGAAGGCAAAGGGATGCTTGCACTTTTTGCATTGACCTGAATGCTGAAGCCGATCGTTGTAATTGCTATCTGTGCCGCATCGAATGCATTTCATAAGACTGTCAGGATAGAGTTATACCATTTTGGATTTTAGATTGCCGATTTTGGATTGCAGAAAGGCTGACTGGGCAAGCATTCTATCAATTTCATCAGTTGCATCTCCAAGTTAAATTGGTATTAAAGGATAGAGTTGGTCTCATGTGCCTCAAAAATCTGATGGCTGAGCAATACGCTATACTCTTCTCGCTGGCGGATGAGTCGGGACCCGTTGGCTTCGAGCAAAACTTCTGCAGGACGGGGACGATGTAAGAAATGAGAGGACATCGCATAGCCGTAAGCGCCAGTATCCAGGATGGCGAGGAGATCGCCGGGTTTTAAGGCAGGCAGTTGCAAGTTACGGCCCAGGTAGTCGCGGGAGTAGGTGGTGTTGCCGCAAATGTCGGTCGGATAGGTCTGCGGGGCAGGAGTCTTATCCGGATGGGTTGACCAGGTGACGATTTCTCGATAGCCCCCGTGAACAGCGGGAACCGATAAATTGGCCACGGTGGTGTCGGTGCCGACGATTTGTTTGCTATTTTGCCATTTGACTGCAATGACGGTGGTCAGGAGGGTACCGCAGGCTGCGATCGCAGCCCGACCGGGCTCAATCAACAGCTCAATCTTGCCGCCTTTTGCCCCCAACGCACGGGCCATTTCATCGCCAAACCAGGCCCAATCAAAGGCCGCTCCGGTTCTGCGATAAGGATAGCCAAAGCCGCCGCCAAAATCCAGATAGCGCCAATTGGGTAACTGCCCGCAGGCGTCCAACACCTGCTCAATCGCCTGGGTAAACGATCGCGTGGCATTCGTGCCTGTTCCGCGATAAAAATGCAGGCCGCTGATGTTCAAGCCGACGGCTTGCGCCCGGTCGATTGCGAGCGGAAATTCCTCTGGACGAATGCCAATGCGACTGTCGCCTGTGAGCTGGGGCAAATTGAGTCGCAGCCCTAGTCGTAGTGCAGCCCGATCGGCGTTTAGATTCTGCTTTAATGCTCCGTAAACCTGGCAGCATAGCTCCACCTGGGCAATACTGTCCAGATTCAGCGTCGTGACGCCCCAACGCAGCACTTGTTCCATTTCAGTCCGATTGAGATTGCTGCCGCTGTAAACAATTTGGCTAGGTGAGAATCCTGCCTTCAAACCCAAATAAATATCCCCTGGGGTATTGGCGTGCAATCCCCAGCCGCAGTCTCGAACGATCTGCAGCAAGGCGACGTTGCCATTGACAACGGTGGCAAAGTGAAAATGGGTGCGGGGATACAGAAGGGTCTGACCGATCTGGCCAAGGGTCTGACGCAGGCGGTCGCCTTGGTAGACATACAGTGGCGAGCCGTAGATTGCCAACAAGTCTGCTGCTGTTTCCAAAGGAAAAGGGGGGGAGGGGAACGATGGTTCTGCGTTCGCTAAAGCTGATGCTGGCATTGCTACCATGGGTCTCTCTCCTGCTTGAATTGGATCAGCCACTTCCAGCAACCATAGGGGAGCCAGAATGGATTATACAGGCTGTTGCTATTTTGTGTTGTTTTGCCCAATACATGTACGTACCACACTTGCCACATTAACAGCAACCAGAGGATTTCCCCTTTGCGCCGTCCTCGCAGCTGATTGCCTATTTGTCCTGCAATCGTTTTCATGACGACATCTGGCATCCAGTAGCCTTGCGATCGCAGTCGGTCTGGATTCAACCAGCGTCCCACCAGAGTCCACAGGGGGCCAAGGCACCACTGGCTCAGGGGGACGCCCATGCCGCGTTTTTCGCGCCAGACGATTTCAGGCGGTAGCCAGGATTCCACTGCTTTTTTGAGAATGTATTTTTCGCATGCCCCTTGCAGGCATAATGCCCCTGGTAAGTTGAACGTCCAGTTTGCCAGGGGAAGATCGCAGAAGGGCGATCGCAACCACAGCCCCTGGGCAAAGGCCAGATTCGTAGCACGGGGCTGGATGTTTTGAGCGCCTTTGAGCATCAGACCAGCCCGCCGCAGACGATCGAACAGTTGAGAGGAAAATTCAGGAGCCAGGGCAGTGTGCAACCAGTCAGAGACCTGGTGTCCTGATAATTGTTGCGATCGCAACTGTTGGCAAACTGTTGATTGGAACACTTTCGTTTCATCACCATAAAGTCGGTGGAACGTCCGCAGATATTGCTGGATAAAGTCCTGTTCGCCAGCAGGATGCCCAGCATTGTAGAGACTGGAGACGACAAGGGGTTTGTTTGTCCAGCCAGCAAAGAGTTGATCGCCCCCTTCGCCGTTAAAAACGACAGCTGTTTCTTGACGCGCTGCTTGCCCTAACAGATATAACGGCACCGTGACGCCATCGCCAAAGGGTGTATCCAGGGCCTTAGCCGTGGCGACGAGATGGGTTTTAATTTGCCTCGGTGTTGCCTTGACCGTCACCAGGGGAATGTTAAGGTGGCGGGCGACCTGGCCTGCATAGGGCGATTCTGGGATGCCAAAGTCGCCAAAATCCAGAGTGTAAGCCCGGAGCTTCACTCCAGCTTGCACAAGCAGTGCCGCAACCGTGGCAGAATCCAGTCCGCCCGACAGAAAAATTCCCACCGGCTCATCCGGCAAGTCTTCCAGTTGTCGGTGAATCGCTGCCTTGAGTTGACCTTGCAGTTGCGCGATCGCAACCGCCTCATCGTCAATCGTCTCTGCTGCTGATTGCCACTCATGGATTCGCCTCTCGTCTTCGACGAGATCTGTCTCCATAAGATCCATCGCCGAAAACTGCCACTGGCGTTCCGTTCCTGCCGCAATTGCGAAAATACCTGCCACTGGCGAGAGTGGGGTCGGCACATAGGAGAAGCAACTATAGCCATACAGGGCCGATAGACTCGCTTCTGAGGATGGCAGTAGAGGTAACAATCGCTGCAGGCGCGAGGCAAACCAGATCGCCTGCCCAATTTTCGTCCAATAGAGAGGAAGCCGACCAAAGGGATCTCGCCCCAGAAGGAGCCGTTGGTCGTTCATCTTCACCCAGATATCTGCCATCGCCGCAATCCCTGAGGCTGAAAGTGCGATCGCAGTATCGTTCGCCCTGTCGTCTAACTTGTTATCTGACTTGTTATCTGATTTGTTATCTGAACAACTATAGGGCTGAAAACGAGATGCTTGCTGCTGTCTCACCAGCGGCAGCTCGGTGCCAATATAGCCCACTGCACCTACAATTGTCTCTGGATCGACGTCCGTCCAATCGCCGCCGTGCAGACGATCGCACAGGGTGCTCGATTGCCAGATCGCTGGTATTGCCGCCAAAGCCCGATCGAGCGCGCGACGCTGCGGCAGCGTTGGTACGCGCCCCCAATAGCCCACCAGTTCATAAGGCCGGGACAGAGGCGGATAGGCCACAGTCATTGCACCGAGAAAGCAGTATTGCTGAGAGAACGGTTGCCCAGAAACATCTGCACTGTCCAGGTGCCGGGTACCGAAGCGGGACCAAATTGATGGCGGCAGCGCGTATTCCACACTTCCTTGTTAATCCGTCGGGTTTGATAGCGATTCTGGTGAACGACCTGACCGTGAGGATTGCGCCAATCACAGCCCAGGGAAAGCTTTTTCCCCAGCGGTGCAGGTTGCAAGGTGACGCGATAATAAATCTCTGGACTGGTTTGCCGTTCAAAGGTGGTTCGATGCTCTCCTTTATCTTGCGCTAGAGTCAGTCGACTTTGCGAGGCTGAGATTTTATCCAGGTTAGGCCGCTGGTTCTGGTAAAGGCGGGTTGTCGTTGCGATCGCGCCCGCCAACGCAATCGCCGCCGCTATAGCAAGCACCCAACGCTGCCGTCGCTGTATCGCCCGCTTCCGCCGATGGTGCAGTTGCTCCATTACCTCGTCCAAACATGCGACTGGCAAACTCAGCTCCCACAAAATCTCCCTCACGCGATCGCGCTCAAGCGCGATCCGGCGACTGCGGGCAAATTGCTCTACTGCCGCTACCCTTTCAGCGAGCTGCTCTGATTGCAATGGCTCCCTCATTCTCAGTCCTCTCCCTGTATAAACAGTACAACTCTGGATTGCATGACCCTGGCAAATCGTTTGCCCCATCCAGACGTGTGCTGTCTGTCAAAAATCCAGAGATCGCTCCGGTGGCATAAAGCATCTTTGACACAAGATTGCAATTTTAGCTTCGATTATAGAAGAGAGAACAGTTCATTACCGAAAAAGTTATACCATTTTGGATTTTAGATTGCTGATTTTGGATTGAAAAAAGGCTGACTGGGCAGGGATTCTGTCAATTTCATAAGTTGAATCTCTAAGTCAAATTGGTATTATCGCGCTTCTATATAGCGGTTCCCGTGCGACTGAAGTACATGGAAATGTTCCCCTGCCGAAGGCAGGGGAACATTTCCATACCTCACTAGCCTGAGAATTGCTATAGAGGCTACGAGAATAGATTAGGACACGACTTGAAAAGTTATAGCGATAGCCAAGCTCGTTAGGACCGACAAAGTTGAGAACGCGAAGCGCGCGATCTCAATTTTGCCCTAACCGATATGACGACTGCTATGTTTTGAAAGCCTTGCGGAGTAAGGCTTTCAAAACATAGCAGTCCAGCACGAAAAACCAGAGGTTAGCGCCCCCTCAGGGAGCTAACCTTCCAAGTGGTGATGAGGACATGATAGTTTTCAGAAACCAGGATTTTTGAGGACGCGGATTCCACCCGCGCCCTCAAAAATCCTGGCTTGTTTACCCCGACCTAAACATAACAAAAGGCTTAACACCAGAGGTAGTAAATTCTACTCTCCACCTCCTGCCCTCAGCGATATAGCACTACGGCGATAGGTTAACATTCTACTGTTCCCTATTCCCGTTCCCTTTCGCCCAAAGCATAACATCCTCACTCAACACCGTAGTGGGATACCCATAAAATATAGGCAGTTTGCGTTAACGCTTTGGCTAATCGCAAACTGCCCGTCGCCAACTACAATCAGCTTTCAAGCAGACGTACTACTCAACAGATCGATAAGTTTGCGTTTAACGTGTTAATGAATCGCAAACTGCTCATTGCGATCGCAACTCTAGCGAATGTATTCCTTCAAGATGCTGTTACGATTGGGATGGCGCAACTTGCGGAGCGCTTTGGCTTCGATCTGCCGGATCCGCTCGCGCGTAACATTAAAAATTTGGCCAATCTCTTCCAGGGTCTTCATCCGACCATCGTCAAGACCGTAGCGCAATCGCAAAACGTCGCGCTCGCGCGGGCTGAGGGTGTCCAGCACGCTTTCAAGATCTTCACGCAACAAACTCTTCGAGACTTCGTCTTCTGGAGTTTCGCCATCGGATTCGATGAAGTCGCCCAATCGGGAGTCTTCTTCTTTGCCGATGGGAGTTTCCAATGAAATCGGCAGCTGCGCTGATTTGGCAATGAATCGCAGCTTCTCAATAGTCATCTCCATACGGGTGGCAATTTCCTCTTCAGTGGGTTTGCGACCCATTTCCTGGGATAACAGCTTAGTGGTCTTTTTGATGCGAGAAATTGTTTCGTAGAGGTGAACGGGGAGGCGAATGGTACGGGATTGGTCTGCGATCGCACGAGTAATAGCCTGACGAATCCACCAGGTTGCATAGGTAGAAAATTTGTAGCCTTTCTCGTGATCGAACTTTTCAGCAGCCCGAATCAGCCCCAGACTCCCTTCTTGAATGAGATCCTGAAACGACAAGCCTCGGTTCATATATTTTTTGGCAATCGAGACCACCAACCGCAAATTAGACTGAACCATCTTATCTTTTGCTCGTCGTCCCAGATGAAGACGATGGCGGAACGCTGACAGAGGCATATCAACAGCATCAGCCCACTCGCTATCGTAGGGTTCCCGGTCTAGATTTTGATAAAGATCTTCCCGCACTCGTTCCAGTTCCAAGAGATCGGCAATTTTGCGTGCGAGCTCAATTTCTTCATCAGCCCGCAACAGCCGAATTCGACCAATTTCCTGCAGGTATAGACGAATGGAGTCTTCGGTGTAGTGCTTCTTCTTGGTTTGGCCCCGACGACGAGCAGCACGCGTTTTGTCTGCTTTGCTGTCCTCTTCTTCCGGTTGAACCTCATCCTCTCCGGGCTGGACCTCTAAGATCTCGTCTCGATCGCCATCCTCATCAACGATCAATAACTCCAAATCGCTCACAGGCTGGTCAATAGTTTCGAGTACAGTGTTGGCCTGGGTCATGCCGCGTTCCTCATGCTCCTTTTACAAAGAATGTCAGTAACTAGAAATGCGCTATAGCTTAAGGCAAACGTAACCAGTGTTAAAGCTCTCAAACCTTCATACCAATCAGGAGTACTGCTGGATTCCTCATGCAAGCATTACATATACTTTTGCTTGCTGGAATAAATTTGTACGAACAGATCGCGCAAACAGCATGAACTGTTAAGTTTATTAAAGACTTCTCCGATTGTAGCCTCTATTGCAAAAATTGCACGCCTCTGCTTTACCAGAAATCGCAGATCGAGCTTCCAGAAGGTCTAGTCTCGTTCAAATTCCACGCTCGCAATAGAAAAACCGAAATGCCCCAGGGGCCTGCTGCTATTCACAGATAGACTCTGATTGGGGATCGCAATCGAAGGAGAGCCTCTACCTGACTCCAGATCGTTCAATTCGAGAGTCACTAGCTTGTTTCGGCATGTTCAAGGCCTACCAACTTCGAAAACATTGGTGCACCCATTCTCATCCCCCTCAAGTTTACTTACAGAAGATTCACTGGTTTGTCTTGTCAACAAGGCTGCTATTCAGCCGCAAGGGCCAAACTCTACTTCTTAAAGTACCCAAATTACCAGATAAAGCTTTATAGAAGTAGCAGCCTTCCTTGATGTACGTTAACTCAAATTTCAAAAATTGGGACTTTGCCTGACATCAGTACACAATATCTTTACATAACCCCGTTCGCTGTGCAGCAATTCAAAACGCAACATTCAAACATCCTGAAATCCATGCATTCAGACAAATTCATCGTTTTTGGGCAAATGAGTCATTCACTGAAACAACGTAAAATTGTTCCGAATTGGGAATTGCCATTTGCTGTAGCCCTAGCTTGACTGAAAAGCGAGTCTGCGCCTAAGGCTATTGTAAGCAATACCTGCTAATGGTGTCAGTAGGTTCAAGATTGCCGCAATAGACTCAAACTGATCTTCCACACAACCTTCCAAGTCGTGTCCAGTATGGAGGAAGTAGTTCTTAAATGGGATCGGGATGTTTGAGTGTACGGATGGAACCCTTACGCTCAAACAGCTTGCACTTGTTTACTACGCTCTAGAGAGAAGGGACTGTGAGAATTCACAGCCAGTCTGTGCTAGTTTGGCATTGGCCAATTTTGTATTTCTGTGGCTTCACTTTCAATATCTTCACTTTCAATATCTTCATTATCATATGCCTGCTTATCCTGGCATCTCTAGCGAAGCGTTCAAGCATCCCTTAGATCGAGAAGCAGAAGATACCCTCCGAGGTGTCCCTGGGTTCGATCTGGTTGCCCGAAAATTTGTTGAATTTCTACAGGAGCGTCCTCAGTCTGTTTACCTGATGGGACATGGGATTCGAGTCGGGCCGCGGCAATATGCCACCCTTTATCACCTGTTCCAGGAATGCGTACAGGATTTGGATATTTCTCCAGAGCCAGCGTTGTTTGTCTCTCGTAATGCTCTGGGTGATAGCTTTGCGTTGGGAAAAGAGAATCCCTGTGTTGTCTTGAGTGCGGGGATACTGAATTTTCTGAATGAGGCTGAGCTTCGGGTTGTTCTAGCCCATGAGTTAGGTCACATTAAGTGCGGCCATGCACTGCTGACTCAAACTGCGATTTGGGCAATGGGGGCTGCATCGCTGCTGGGAGATTTGACGTTGGGCTTGGGTAACCTCATCAGCAGCGGCTTGATTTATTCATTTTATGAATGGCGACGACAGGCAGAACTCTCAGCCGATCGGGCCGCTTTATTGATTGTTGGAGATCTGACGCTGGTGATGAAAACATTGATGAAGTTGGCGGGTGGTGGCAACCCGTTTGATGGCGAGTGCAATTTGGAAGAGTTGATCCAGCAAGCTGAAAATAGTCGGACCCTGGACAAAGACGATTTTAGTGAAGTTTATAAGTTTTTGCTTTATAACGGGGCGAAAGGAACGATGTTGAGCCATCCGTTCCCAGTGGATCGTTTGCTCCATTTGCGGGACTGGGAACAATCGGCGGAGTATCGCCAAATCCGGGCTGGGAGTTATTGCCACAGAACAGAAAGATCGGTTGGTGTTGTGGTAGCAGAAGAAGTTATTGCCACAGCAACTGCTCTACGCCAGCAAATCGAAGTCTTGCAGCAAGAAATTAATCGGTTGAAGGATCGAGACAGCTAAAAGGGGAATGGGGAACAGGGAATGGGGAATGGCTATTCTCTAGCAGTGAGTTTGGGGCAATCCCAAATCGTCGATCCCAAAGCGCAAAATGGTATCGGAGGCGTTGGTAATATCAAGTCAGCAAAATTGATGTCAATTTGTAGGTTGGGTTGTAGTGACAGCGGAAACCCAACGGAAAGTCCACTGGTGTTGGGTTTCGCGGACTCAACCCAACCTAATGACCGCGTTTGCTTTATTGGGAGCAATCAACAAAACATAATATCAATCAACATCATAGTACTATAACGATAAATGTGCCGGACTGGGCAGGGCGATCGTGAGAAAAATCATCCACGTTGATATGGATGCTTTCTTTGCGGCAGTTGAACAGCGCGATGAGCCAACCTATCGTGGCCGACCTGTCGTCGTTGGGGGATTGCCGGAAAGACGAGGGGTCGTGGCGGCTGCGAGCTATGAAGCGCGAAAGTTTGGTATTCATTCTGCAATGTCTTCGCGTGTTGCAGCTCAAAGATGCAAACAGCTCGTTTTTGTGCGACCTCGATTTGAGGTGTATCGCCAGATCTCTCAACAAATCAGGGCTATTTTTCGCCGATATACCGATTTGGTGGAGCCGCTGGCTCTGGACGAAGCGTATTTGGATGTCACTGAGAATAAGCGGTGTATGCCTTCTGCAACGTTGATGGCTAGAGAGATTAAGCAACAGATTTTCCGCGAAACTGGGTTAACGGCTTCGGCAGGTATCTCAATCAATAAGTTTCTGGCTAAAATCGCCTCTGGTCTGGATAAGCCTGATGGTTTATGCTTGATTCCGCCGGAAAAAGCAGAGGAGTTTTTAGAAACACTGCCGATTGAGAAGTTCCATGGCATTGGTAAGGTAACAGCGGCAAAGATGAAGATGCTGGGAATCCATCTGGGTCTCGATCTGAAGGCGCGATCGCAAGACTATCTGGTACAACATTTTGGTAAATACGGCTTCTTTTACTACAAGATTGTCAGAGCGCAGGACGAGCGTCCTGTTAAACCCAACCGCATCCGCAAATCCATTGGCACTGAGACCACGTTTGTTGAAGATCTGGCCGATCTTGCGATTGTTCAATCGGCACTGGAGAAGTTAGTCGCAGAGGTTGAACAACGTCTGAAACACTATAAAACCCGCGGTCGGACGATAACCTTGAAACTAAAGTATGCTAATTTTCAGCAAGTGACCCGAAGTCGGACTCTGGCTCAAGCCACCGACCGTCGGACGACTCTCCTGGAGGTAGCGCAGTCGTTATTGAAGGCAACAGCTGCGGGGAAGCGCAAAATACGTTTATTGGGTCTTTCTATGTCAAATTTAGTCACGGCAAAAGCGACGATAGAATATCAACAGCTATCATTGCCGTTTTATCAGGATTGGATTGGCTATGAAGAGATTTAATGCGATTGGTTGGGCTGTTGGATTAACACTTATAGGCTGCATGGCGGGTCGGGGTTCGCTGGCCGAGACTTTTCCCATTCCCAACGGTGCGATCGCGCTAGATTCAGATACTGGCGAGCAGTTGCTTGTTGGTAGTCAGTCGCGGCGAGACTATTTCCCGCTCACCCACCAGTTTCTGACTCAGGATCATCCAGCATATTGCGGCGTCGCGAGCATGGCCATGGTCCTGAATGCTTTGGAGATTCCTGCTCCCGTTGCCCTACAGGGGTACCGAAGCTACCATTTCTTCACTCAAGAGAATATTTTTCAACATCACCGTGCCATCAAAATATTGACACCCGCGATGGTATCGCGCCAGGGAATGACGCTCGAAGAAATGGCTCAGTTCCTCCAGAGTTATTCCTTAGACGTGGAGAGGCACCATGGTGGAGACATCAACCTGGAACAATTTCGCGCCCTGGCCGTTGAGAATTTGCAACAACCCAACAATTTTGTCCTGGTCAATTATTCCCGTAAGACCCTTCATCAACAAGGAGGCGGTCATATTTCGCCAATCGCAGCTTATCACCAGGAAACCGATCGATTTCTCATTCTAGATGTAGCGCGATACAAGTATCCGCCGCTCTGGGTGAAAGCAGCCGATCTCTGGCAGGCAATGGCAACCCTCGATCGCGCCTCTGGCAAGACCCGAGGATTTGTTCTGGTTGGGAAAAAGGGGGAAGGGTAAAGAGTGTTCATTGTTCGTTGTTCGTTGTTCATTGTTCGTTGTTCATTGTTCATTGCTATTTCCTGACTCCCTACCTTCTGCCTTCTGCCCTCTGCCTTCTGCCCTCTGCCTTCTGCCCTAAAATGCCATCCCCCTCCAACTTATTGCTGAAATTCAGTCGTCGGTTATTTGCTAATGAGACTGAACGGGACGGTTTTATTGAAGCGCTCGTCCAACCTCAGTCTTTTCACCCCTGTATTCTCTGGTGTCAGACAAAACCTGAATCGTTTCCTTTGGCGACCCTCTGCCCTCTGCCCTGGCAACCTGCTTTTGTGGATCGTCTGATTCTGGGCGCGAAACCAGGACAACATGACCTCCATCAACAAGGATATTTTTATTGTCTGGATTTTTCTTCTGTGTTTGCTGCATCTGTCCTGTTCGCGATTCCGTCCTGTATGCATCAAGTTCTGGACTTGTGTGCGGCACCGGGTGGCAAAAGCATCTTTGCTTGGAAAACGTTACAGCCTGAAATTTTACTGGCCAACGAAGTGATTGGTAAACGGATTGGGATGTTGAAGAGTAATTTGGAACGCTGTCGGGTTAGCCCGGTTACGATCTTCAGCCTGGATTCAAAAGTTCTAGCCCAGAGCATTCCCAAAACAGCTTCCCTGGTCATGGTGGATGCCCCCTGTACTGGACAATCCTTGCTGGCAAAAGGCCGTAAAGCACCTGGATGTTTCCATTCCGTCACTATTAATCGGAATGCCAATCGGCAAAAAAGAATTCTAGCCAATGCGGCTAGAATTGTTGGACCCCAAGGGTATCTTGTCTATATGACTTGTGCCTATTCAGTGGAAGAAAACGAACAGGTTGGAACCTGGTTTTTGCGTCGATTCCCTCAATTTAATGTCTGCACTGTGCCGCATTTAGCTCCTTATCAATCTCATCTTTCTGACCTTCCCTGTTATCGCATGTGGCCACAACAGCGGTTGGGCGCTGGGGCATTTACAATGCTATTTCAGAATACTGACGATGGCTTAGTCAAGTCTGTCCCATCAGAAGTCCTGTGGCAAAACAGTTTCATGGGGCGATCGAGGGCTAGCGCTCCCGGAAGCGGCGCTAATTTTAATCAGTGATTTAAATTACCCATCAATCAATCAGGTGTGGGTAGTTTCAAAGATGTTTTGGGTTGCGCGATCGCAATTGGTGGTCTTACTTGACGAGAGTCTAGCCAGCGTACGATCGCAATCCAGGCAACCAACACCAGCAAAACCACAACACCCAATTCAGCCATCCAGGCTGCAAGCGTTGTCAGGGAAACCACTTGCCCGACAAAGCGAGACAACGACACTACTGTTGCTGCCCAAACGAGCGCGCCGGCTGAGTTGTAGAACAAAAATTTCTGGTAAGGCATTTTAGCGGTTCCTGCCAGGGGCCCGGCAAAAATGCGCAATAATGCGACAAAGCGACCGAGGAAAACTGCTTTGGCCGCATTCTGGCTAAATTTTTCCTTGAGGTTAAGAAGATAAGATTCCTGAATGCGAAAACAGCGACTTACCCAGAGCAAGAAAGGCCAACCGCCCTGTCTGCCGATCCAATAGCCACAGTTGTCACCCAAAATGGCCCCCCCTGTTGCACTGCCCAAAACCATCCAGTAGTCCAGTTCGCCACTGCCTGCCAAAAAACCCCCCACCAACGTAATTGTTTCACCGGGCAGAGGGATCCCCGCATTTTCAAGCGAAATGCCTAAAAAGATGGCCCAATATCCGTAGTGATGTGCAATGTCCCGAATGGTTTCCAGCGATATCAATTCAACAGACATTTAACGCCGCCTTGCGATCGCGCTTCCTACTTCAGTCATGCAAAATTCCTCCTACGGGCGAAGCCTTACAAAATTCAACATTTCTGGGACCTTTGCATGCAGACAAGCCCATAATCCTTAACAAATTAAGCGCTCGCTGAAACAAGACAGAATCGTTCCGAACTTTGAGTTGCTGTCCCTACTTTACAAATCTTGACTCTATTAGGGCAAGAGTGTCAACCTGAATCTCTGCAGATATTTTTTCCAAGCCCCAGAATTTGGATCTCAGGCAGTCGAGGATTAATACGGGTTTGTTGCGCTATCGCTGCTTTTCAAGCCTAACGCAGACCGCATCTCCTGGTTTGGTCGTCATGCCCGATCTTGAAGGCAATCTTCAAAAAACTGGCAAGAATATGAAGATTGCATGAAAACGTGTAAAGTGTTTGTTATAAAATATAAAGCTGTGTAAAGGCTCGGTTCCCTATTTCAGTATCCTTGCGGTTAGAAATCGGCAATTCTCTTGAAATAATCTAATTTGATTGTGAAATTTCGATGAATACTGAGGCATGAATAAGTAGTTTTGAGTGATAGTGGATATATTGCGCAGAAAAAGTATAGAGATCCTACCAAGACAGCTTTACTACTTCGCGGGGAATGCCAGGACTGGGGACTGAGTTCGTTGGTTAGTGTTCAGTCCATGTTTTTAACTCATTGTTCACAGTTCTCGTTTTTGCGATCGCAAAAACGAGTTATCAGGTACAGCTTTAACATTTTTACTCCAATCTCAATGTCTATCAGGGGGCAATTATGGCTGCTCAAGATCCATGTCAACCCTTCCTACTGAAACCTTGTGGTCGTTTGGATGCGGAAAAGGGAAGCGAACTCCAGGAACAAATTGCTGCGATCGCTCCCGAACGCTATCGTTTTTGGGCGATTGATATGTCTCTAGTAGAATCAATTGATACTGGCGGTTTGTTGGCCCTGCTAGGTGGGTTAGAAATTGCCCGCAAACACGGTTGTCGGCTAGTTCTATGTAACTTAAGGGAAACAGCCCGACTAATTTTTGAGATCACTCAGCTTGACCGGAAATTCGAAATTTTTGAAAGCGATGCCGCTTTTGCTCTGGCAAGTTAAAGCAAATTATCAGTGTCGATAAATTTAAAGAATGAGTTATAGCCTGGGACTTTCAACCCCAGGCTCTAGTATCTTGTCAGCAAAATTGATATCAATTTATAGGTTGGGTTGCTGGCGACAGCGGCAACCCAACGCAAAGCCTTCTGGTCTTTGGTTGCGTCATGCAGAATCGACCCAACCCTATATGGCAACAGCCAAACACGTTAGGACAGACAAAATTGAGACACAATATAAACAGCGTTCAGATATTGCCAAGACCCGGTAAGCTAATTTCCTCTCCACTGGAGCGAGGAAAGCTAGGCAGATCGATGCGTGTAGAACGACGAGTTCTCACCGCAAGCCGATAACTGACGCTTTGCAGCTCCGCGTGAAGCTGACGATTTTCCCGTTGTAACAGGGTCACCTTTTCTTTTACCGGAGCCATCCGTTCGGAAAACTTGCGCCGATAGACATGAGGTAACTCCTGGACAACCTGTTCCAGCATACGGCTGCGATCGGTTAGCTCCTGAACCGACTGTCGCAATTGATAAATTTCAGCATCGCGCTGCGCAATTTGTTCTTGATAGAAAGTGACCTGTTCTTCCACACCTTTCAATTGTTCTCGCAGTACTTGCATTTCTGCCTGGTGGCGTTCAGAAAGTTCAGGCGTCGGCACAAAATTGGCATTGCCTTTCACCAGCCGAAAGAGTTCCTGAGAAAGCTGCTGAACCAATTGATCCCGCATCTGCAGCTCTTCCCGCAGACGAGAGACTTCAGCTTGAAGGGATTGCAAGTTTTGAGGATCGGATTGGCTCACAGTAATTCACAGCTCCACTCAGAATCAGCTTCTATTGATTTAAGGTAAGGATAATGCAGGTTCAATGGTACAACAATGCCTTTTGCAGCTAATTTAGCATCCTCCATGGCAATTGGCACAAAATCGATCGAAATTTGGCTAATTTTGTCAACCTATTTTATATCGGGAACAGAGAATAAGTCAGCAGAGCAGGGAGGACAGCATTGGCAAGGGGCACATTATGTCTGATTGAAGGACCCTATAGCGGTTTGCAATGAAATTCAGTACCCGGTTTCGGTAGGGGCTTGGCACTGCCAAGCCCACCCAAGTTTTCTGTACTTAAACAGACTGCAAACTGCTATATTTCATCAATAGGGTTGCCGAAAGCTCATTCCGCTGTCTCCTCTAGAGGAGACCCTCCTTCTGCCTGGACTTCAGTCTGGGAAGGCTCTATGGGTGATGGTGTTGATGGCAACCCTTCATCTGGGGGCGCTGCGGTCCTTGCTGTTTCTGCTTCGGCTTGGAGCAATGCCGCCCTTGCTTCTGCCTCTTCAGCTTGAAGCGATGCTGCTTCTGCTGTTTCCGCTTCAGCTGGAGGCGCTGCGGTCCTTGCCTTTTCTGCTTCGGCTTGGAGCAATGCCGCCCTTGCCTCTGCTTCTTCATCGGCTTCAGAAGCGGACGGAGCAGGAGAGGACTGGCTAGCGGGAGTAGCGGCAGGAATATCGGATATCGCCGCGCTGCGGCTCATTTGTTTGATGAAGGCCAGATCTTCAACGAGATCCACTGCATCCAGTTGACCCAGATTTTCAGAGGCAGGGACGGATGATTGGGATAGTCCAGAACTGATAGAAGATGGACTGGTAGGCGTTGACATGGCTTCCTGGTAGGCTGCTTCCTGGTCTAGCTGGCGCTCGATTTCATCGAAGCGCTGCTCCAACGCCACTGTTCCCAGATCGAAGGCTGTTGCCTCGGAGAGACTGTTGCTCATGCGATCGAAAACGCTGTGGGGATTGTCATTGAGCGCTGCTGCCTGACTGAATGCACCTGCTTGCTGATTTTGCTGACCCATGCGATCGAAAATATCGTGGGATGGATGCGCGTTCGGCTCGGGTTTAGCAGCAGGGGAGGCAGCAGTAGCGGATGCAGGGGAGGCAGGTGCTGTAGGAACGACTTTCCTCTGGCTCTCATCGTAAGCCTTGGCTCCGCTCAAGATAGCCTGCAAGTTTTTCACAAATTCCTGGTCATCCAGGGTCAGACCGCTGGCAATGTCGGTTTCAGGTAAAGGTTGCGCTGATTTCAGCGGTTCAAATTCAGCTTCAGAGGGAACGACTGTGGTCGATGCACCCGATGTGGTGTTCTGGGGGTGTAATGAGGTGGCGGCGCGATCGCGGCTGCGGGCAAAAGAAACAGCTGCCTCAACCTCTTCCCTTTCGCGATCGCGATCGTCATATCCGTAGATGTCATCCTCATCCTCGCGATCGTCGGCATCAAAGGCTTCCACCTTGTAGGCTAGATCGCCGCGTTCCAAGCCCTCTGCCCAACTGCGATTCCCCCCGCCAACGTAGCCGCTCTCCTGAGCAAAGGCCACTGCCCCGCCGTTCTCTGGCACCGAAAAGGCCGCAACATCAATGGTTCTGTGGCTGGTCTCCTCACCGGGATAGCTGAGCGCGATCGCATCGCCGCGATCGTAAAACCGTCCCCCAGAAGAAGGTTGCGGCAGCGAATCCGAAAAAGACATGGCCTCTGCCCCATCACCGTAATTCAGGTCGACCGCCTCGCCAAAATCAAACCTCTGGCTGCCCCGCTGCGGGCGAGACGGAGCAGACATCTGTCGTTGATAAATCTGGCGCTGCTCCTCATCCAGATATTGCTGAGCCAGGGCGAACAGCGAGGCTTGTTTGCGGCGTTTAGGATACTGCATTGTTCCGTTTCAGCAGAGGAATTACAAAGAAACCATAGATTACATTACCGTAGAGCTTTGACACCCTTAAATTGGCGTCAGTTCGTAGTTGGCACTTCAGTGCTACCGCGTCTATCGGAGATACGGGTAGGGCTAAAGCCCTGACTACAAATGGTTTGGAGGATCGCGATTGCTGGGCAGACGATGGCCTTGATGGGGCAGGCTGTCTTGCTGGGTTTCTGGCTCAAGTTTGGGTTGGAACGGGTAGGATCCCAGGGTTAATTGAGGCGTTGAGGCGGGTGATATTCTGGAGGTGGTTCGGGTGGATTGCAGTTCTGCGTCCTCGCTGCCTGCTTCGGGAGCAATGCGGGTCGCGGCGATCTCAACCGCATCCGCCACGTCCATTTGACTCTGGGAAGATTGAGGACCGTTTTCTGCTGCAGGGAACGCTACAATGCTGGCCTCTGCAACTACAATCTCTGGCTCAACCCTGACTTCCGGATCGATCGCCGCCATCGTCTGAACAGACGCTTCAGGCGCACTTCCTTCCTGGAAACTTGCATCAGCCCGATCAGAAACATCAGCCCGATCGAAAACATCAGCTTCACGATCGCCATCGATTGCAGGCAACTGAATGGGTCTGTTAGCTGGTACGGCAGCGTTTCGGCGCTGCAGCGAAGCTGCCAGGGAACGGTACGAAAAGGGTTGCGGCTCTAGATTCTGAGCCGTGGAAAAGGATTGCAAAGCAGATGGCGATTGGATCTGATGGCGATTTTCTGCAGAAGAAGCTCCGCCTTGCTGGTCGGCTACGGGTTCGAGCCGCTCAGCCACCACTTGCTGCTGAGGGCGATTTTCTATAGGGGAGGTTGCGCGATCGCGCCCAATCCCCAAATCCGGAGCCAACCGCACCGGAACCGTCCCCCGTTGCCGTCTCTCCGAGCGACGCGGCAACACCTGCTCCAGCGCTCGATAGGAAAACGAGGTTGGCGATTGCATCTGCGGTACATCAGGCACAATCCCCGCAGGCGCACCAGGCACCGCCGCCATAGAACTCTGGCTAGGCATCTGAGCCGACATCTGGGCCGACATCTGGGCCGACATCTGGGTCGATATTGGCTTTGTCGCTGGAGATACGGGAGCTGAGGACACAGGAACCGGACGAGACCCTCGTCCTGCTAACCGCTGGCTCAGATCCTGATAGGAAAAATCCTCAAAACTACCAGCCCGCTGATTGCCAGGGAACTGCCCCTCAGTCGCATTCCCACCCATCAGACCCGACGGTTCCGTCACGGGTTCCGCCTCTCGCAGATCCACCGCAGCAGCAGAACTGAGTTGCTGCTCCAACATCATCAACCGATTCGGCACCGCAGCCCTGGTAGACGGCCGCGATCGCGGTGGAAACAGCTGCACAACGCTATCAGGCGCGTCATCAGGCACGTCAGCCGCCGACTCAGTCCCCTGATAAGCCGCCTCAACCGCCTGAGACGCAGATGGCAGCAACTCTTCAGACGTCGCCACGGGTGCTGACCGCCCCTGCAACGCCACCTCCAGCGCCATCAACTGATTCGAACCAGCAGCAAACAAACCAGACCGCATGATTAAATTCCTTGAAATGCAAAATCCAAAATCAAGAATTCAAATCCCAGACCCTACCCCATTCCCCTAAAAGGACGAGGGGGGTGGGGTGCTGGATCTGCCCAAAGCCTTCCACGCCAACAAACGGCCCGCCGATGGCCCTGAGGACAAACCGATTGTTATCCACCGCAATCAACTCAAAGGTCTCCCAGGGCCCTGCTGCCCCCCGATTAGCAAACAAGGGTTGGTGCCCGCCCCCCTCTGCAGACACAAACGCCCCATCGACTGACCGCAGGGCAACCTGTGTTTCTCCTCCAAGCAGAAACAACTCAAAGTTGGTATGGGCATCTGGCTTGCCCGACTGGGCTAACAAAATGCGCTGGTTCGGCTCAACCCGCACATAGCGGCCATCGGTGGTCAGGAGGGAAACAGTGGTGATTCGTTCCATGGGGATTGTCCTGGGTAAGGGCAGCAGGCTAGACAGCGAAACCGAGCTTGGCATCCAGCAGACGCAGCGTATCCAGTAGATTGAGCTGGCCAAACCCCGCTTTCGGATGCTTAAAGCGGCGATCCAGCTTATCGGCAGTGTGCTTCAGTAGATATTTAATTTGGGTATCGGAAACTGGTTGTCCTGTCTTTTGCAGGGCATAGGACTTCAGCAGGGCCGCTGCCCCTGCCACAAAGGGTGCCGCATGGGAGGTACCGGTCGAAAATCCGTAATCATTTTTTAAAATTGAGGGACAATCTAGAAAGAGAAGAAAAGGAACTGATTATGAATTTGTCACCCGCCTATTTCAAGTGGCGAGAAGAAACATTCCAGGAAGGCTGGCAAGAAGGTCGACAAGAAGGTCGACAAGAAGGTCGACAAGAAGGTCGACAAGAAGGCCAGCGTCTGATGATAGAGAATCTTCTAACTACAAAATTTGGTACCCTGGACAAAGCTTTATCCAGCCTGGTTGAGTCTATGCTGCAACTCCCCGTGCAAGAGCGCACCCAACTGATGTTGCAATTATCGACACTCTCGCGCGAAGAGTTGTTCGCTCGCGTTCGGAGTTGACTCCTGCCCCACTATAAATTTATGCTGGCACGACGGGATTGCACATTCTCAGCCACAACCTGATTGCGCCCCATCGCTTTAGCTTTATAGAGGAAGCGGTCAGCCCGGGCCAGCAGCGTTTGCAATCCTGTATCGGCTTGATGGAGAGTCGTAACGCCAACGCTGGTGGTCATGTTGAATTGCTCCCCCGCTGCCGTTATCCTGGCTGTTTCGACTTCCTGCCGCAACCGCTCTGCGATATGAATGGCTCCTGTCAGGTCAGTTTCCGGCATCAGGATACCAAATTCCTCACCTCCTAAGCGACCGACAACGTCGATGCCTCGGGCCTGAATCCGGAGCACTGCAGCAAAAACGCGCAGCGCCTCGTCGCCTGCCGCGTGGCCGAAAGTATCGTTGATTTGCTTGAAATGGTCGATATCAAACAGAGCGACGGCTACAGAATTGTGATATCGCTGGCCCAATTCAACCAGAGTCGTACTTTTTTCAGTAAACGTACGCCGGTTGCACAATCCCGTCAGAGCATCGGTCGTTGCCATGATGTGCAGTTGGTGGTTGGCCTCAAGCAACTGGCCAATTAGTCGACCAAAGGTCAGCGTCAGCAGCGCCGTTGCTTCAAGGATTAAAAGACTGAGAGAAAGATTGTTCAGCAATGACTCTGACCACAACCATTGCAAGGGTATATAGAATATTTCGAGCGTCACCAATGCCAGTATTGCTGAGGTCGTTAGCCAGGTGCCAAACAGGGCTTGCCGATAGCCAATGCGGGCAATCAACAAACAAATATAGAGGTTAGAAATGATGTCTGGGATGGTAGTGGCATAGTAGAAAATGCTTTGCGAGCCAGGGGCTAGGAGGGGAATTAACTGCACCAGGAGACTCGCTATGGCAAATCCAGCCAGGATGGGGAACCGGATGGGCAGGTGGAAAAATCCTCGAATGGCGCTCAGTCGCAGCAGTGGGAAAATGATAGCTGCGATCGCAAGCGCAAACCCATACCGCACCTCCGGCCCCGGAGTATGGAGGAAAACAGGGATAAACAGCGCATAATGGATCGCCAGCAGCAGCGAAAATCGGCGTATCGAGCGCAACTCGCGATCGCCAGTTTGCGTCAACTGAGCCGCGATCGCAGCAAAAATGAGCGTAAACGCCACAACCGCCATCGGAATAGCAGTGCCCACTGATAATGTTGCCAAATTTTGTTCCATCATGAATACCATGACCGTTGCCCATCTAAACGTTTCAGGCGAGTCGATCCCGCTAAAATCATCTTTTACTTGAGATTATGGTTTGACTTGAGATTATATTCTCGCAAAACCGAGAAAAGTCGGTTTGCTGATGTAGCTAGCTTTTGTCCAGTTACCAGCGTGCGATCGCAATCAACCTTGAAAAAGCTTATCCTGTTAGGAATCACTTTCGGTCTAGTCCTGCCATCCTGGCTCTACCTTGGCCTCAAATCCTATCGAAGAGACCAGCGAGAATGGCTCTGCATTTTCGTTAAAACCCAACCCACGCTCCAGCTCCTCTTCCGGCTCCCTCGAGACTATTCCGCTGAAGAAGTCTACCTCAACCGTTTAGAAGTCGGATCCCGTGCCTATCGTCAAGTCACCACCTATCGCAAATTTGGGCTTTTACCCGGCGCACCCTGCGACTCCTTACCCAGCGTCTGTTTCTGAAAATGAGATCGCTTTGCGATACGCTACCAAACTTCCTTTTTCATCATAGGGACATCCTAATGATACCGATTGCCAAACTGATGTAATCTGCTGATGTCAGTGCCATTCACCCCTACAGCTTGTTTACATCTTATTTAGGTCTTGTTCCTTAGCCCTGTAAGCGAGTAAACTGCTTGATGCCCTCAAGCAACTGTTCGATCTCCGTTTCCAGGGTGAAATAGTGGATGCAAGCGCGGACGCAGTCGGGGTTGGGCAGTTTGCGGATCTGAATACCGTGTTGTTCCAGGAACTGCACTAAGCGACTGTGGGATTGGCCCGGTAGCTGGAAGGCAACCAGACCCGAATCGGGAGGGACGGCGTGCAGGCAGGTGACGCTGGGGAGCGCGTCCAGTTGCTGCCAGAGGTGCTGGCTGAGCTGGCAAATGCGTTGATAGCGCTCTTGGGGAGTTTGCCATTGTTGATGGAGCGCGATCGCAGCTCGCAAGCCGCTATACAATGGATAGGCTGAGGTGGCGATCTCGAATCGGTTTCCATCCAGTTTCCAGGCTTTGGGATGTCCAGCACCATCCAGAACAACACTGCGCCAGCCCACAAATGTGGGTCGTAGACTGGCCAGGGCATCGGGACGAACATAGAGACCGCCCACTCCAGCAGGGCCGCACCACCACTTGTGGCCGGTGAAGGCATAAAAATCGACTCCCATCTCTGCTAGATTCAGCGGCAGGACGCCAACAGATTGGGCCGCATCAATCAGCAAGCGTACCGGATACTGGCCTGCAGTATAGCGATGACAAGCCGTTGCCATTTCATCCAGGGGCAACACCTGACCTGTATTCCAGAGAATATGGCTGAGCACCACCAGACGAGTGGTGGGCCGCAAGTGCTGAGCCAGGATTGCCGTCGGATCGTCTCCGTTCGCGCTCGCCAGCAGTGGGAAGGTGGAAATCTCGATGTTGAAGCGCTGCTGAAGCTCCTGCACAGCAGCAATGATGCCATAGTGTTCGCAGTCTGAAAGCAGAATATGGTCGCCCGCTTGCCAGTCAAGACCCCAGAGCGCAATATTGCAACCCATGGACACATTCTCGGTCAGGGTGATGGTTTCGGGGGCAACCGCCAGTTCGGTTGCGATCGCAGCCCGCAGCTGATCCGTTTCCTGCCCCAACCAATCAGCAGTAGCTAATGAAAATGGCCCCATTTGTTCTACCGTCTGGTAGGCATGATAGAGCGCTTGGAGGGCAGACTGGGGAAGCACTCCCTGCCCGCCATAGTTGAAATAGGTTGTGTTGGCCAGAGCCGGAAACTGTTGTCTGTATTGTTCTAATGAAAGTTGAATCACGGTTGAGGACGGAGGACGGAGGATTGAGGATTGAGGACGGAGGATTGAGGACGGAGGATTGAGAAAATTCGTAGGGTGGGCATTGCCCACCAACCTTATTTAAGCGCCATTCGTCCCTACAGATTTGGTTCTTCCAGAGTGATTGAACCCGCATCCTAACGAGCTGCAATCTTTTAATGGTAAGTGTTTTTCTGCAAAATTCAGTATTTCCTTTAGCAATGAGCAATGAGCAGTTAGCGATTACCTTCTGCCCTCTGCCTTCTGCCTTCTGCCTTCTGCCTTCTGCCTTCTGCCCTCTGCCCTCTGCCCTCTGCCTGTTGCCATATCTTGTGAGGACTACCCCATCTTCCTTCTTCCTACTATAACTTTTTGCTAAAAAACCCGGCATGGTGACCGGGGTTCCAGCTGGATGGATTCCTCTGGCAGACTATCGACATCAGGTAAAGGCAGGGTAAAGGTATGGATAAGAATCGATGTTCATGGTTCATGGTTCATGGTTGATGGTTGATGGTTTGCAATGAACAATGAACAATGAACAATGAACAATTAACCATGAACAACTGACAATAATTGGGCTTCAATTCGCTGCCAGATCGGTTGGGAGACCTGCAGGGCAGCTTCCTTGCACTTGACGATTAACTCGCCAACATACAAATAATTGACCAGGGCATCTATATCTTGACGGGATAGCTCAATCCAGTCTCGCTGAACCTGGAGCGCGTGGAGCCAGGTGTCGTAGATCTGTTCTGTAAATGTCTGAAAGGTTTGCAGCGATTGGTCGTTGTCCGGCGCACCTGTTTTCAGGGCTGTCAGTTGGGCAATCAGAGTTTGGAAATCTACTGCTTGAAAAATTTGGACTGCCTCGAAGTCGCAGGCTAGGGTACGATCGCGATCGCGGTAAAGGGTGCGATCGCGTTGGAGATAGAGATCCAGATCCAGATCGAGCGTGCGATCGCGAGTCAGCGATAAATCAGGTTCCAGGTTAAGAGCACGATAGAGGTAGAGTTCTAGATCGAGAGCAGGGTCAGGATGGAGTGCTTGATAGAGGGAAAGAACGCGGTTGAGCAGCCGATACAGGTCAAGGGCACGATTGCGGATCGCAGCACGATTGCGGATGGGCGAGCGGTCGTGGATGAGACTGCGATCGCGGCCCCGATAGAGATCGCGGCTGTACGCTCGATACAACGCCCGAGTTCGGGCCAGAGCGCGAACCAGAACCAGTGCCAGGGCAGCAGCACGTTTAGCGGCTGACTTTAAGGTACCTGCGGAAGCCGTCGTTGTTTGCGTTGCCCAGGTCAGCAGCGATTGTAACCTTGGAGTACGAACAAATGATTGGGCCTCGCTTTCAAGCTGAACGAGCAGATCGTCGACCTGGGGCATCAATCCCGCAATAAATAAGAAAACCTCTCGCCAATGGCCGTCAGTCACATGTTCAGCGACAAATCGATCGATTTGCCCCTGGCTGCACAGGTATTGAGCGGCTAAGAACTCTTGCAAGGTAAGGTGTAAAAAGGAAAATCTCCCCTGGGATTGTTGGCGCAAAACTCCTGACTGTGCGATCGCATCTCCCAGAACCCCTTGTAATCGCTCCCGTCTGGTCAAATCATCAAGACAATCCCCACCATTTCTCAGCAACGTTCCCTCTGCCAACAACCTTTGCACCAGATCGTCTCGCTGTTGCGATTGAAAAATGAATCGATCGCAAACACATCCCTGATAGGCAATCTGGGCAAAAAGTGCCCTCGCTTGCTCCAAATTGAGTTCCAGCCCCTCAGCACCCGCTTGAACCTCGGCGGCGGCTGCCAGATCGTCAAGCAAGACCTCTAACCCTTGTTGATAGATCTGGCAGAATCGACTGGGTAGCTGAGAACAACGGTCATAGATCGCACAAAGAAACGCCAACGACAACGGCGTTCGTGCTAACATCCGACTCGCTGTATTTTCAGGGGTACCCAACTGTTTCCAACACTGTTGGCCCCTTTCTAAGGAGCATTCGTCCGACGACTGGCCATACTTCGATTCAAACCAGAGCTGGATAAAAGTTTGGCTTTGGTGTGCCGAAAACTCTGCCAGCTCAATCTCGACAAAACCGACAAATCCCTTGTCAACAGTAGCAGGTTGAAAAGAGACAATAAAGCGGTTTCGATCGTAGCGAACAATAAAATCTTGAACGATCTCGACTGCCACTTTCAGGTATGCTCTAGGAACCTCATCCAGTCCATCCAGCAAGATTAACAACCGTCCTCGCTCCAGCAATCGGGGCACAAATGCTTCAGTGGCGGGAAAGCCAAAAGACGCCAACTCTGCAGCAATGACGGTGTCCAGATCCGCAACCTCCTGAGCGAACAAATCTTGCAGATTCAGAAAAACCGGGATGTAAGCTCGTTCAAATCCAGCCGCTTCGCCTTTTAAAGCCTCCAGTCCCACCCGTTGCAAAAAAGTAGACTTTCCTGCTCCTGGCCCACCTCGCACAGTCAGATATTGGTGTGTTGCCGCGATCGCAACCCCATCCCACTCCCCCCCTTGCCCCACTAAACCTTCATCTTGTCCATCCTCCCCAAACCCCAGCGCCCCAACCTCTAGCGACTCAGCATGGCGAATATGCAATCGATCCCAAAACCGCACCCTCGCCCCCACCATTGCTAGTGGTATCCCATCACAATTCCCTGGCAAGCGCAAAACTCCATAACGATGCTGATAGGTCGCAACATATCGCTCCAGCACCGCCATCGCCTGCCGTCGGTCATCTACATCCCTGGAGAGATCGTCGTCAATCTCCCAGGCAATCTCAGATACAATAGTCGCCAAATCGCCAGCAAAAGACATCGTCAACGATTCCATCTCTGTCATAGTCAAGCAAGTGGAACTACAACTCGACTCACAATTTAATTAGAAATTATACCGAAAATCCATAATCAATCACGAAAACACACTTATGACCTGGAAAACTCAACCATGCCCAAACGGAAGAATGCGGGTTTCGGCCTGCGATCTGTCTTTTATCTGCCAAAATTCGGATTGTGTTTATAGCAATTCTCAAGCTAGTGAGGTATGGAAATGTGCCCTTGCCGAAGGCAGGGGCACATTTCCATGTACTTCAGTCGCACGGGAACCGCTATACTCCCCTGCTAAATTGCGAACTATATTAGAGGTTATTTTAAAAGTATTGGCCCCCTAGCCCCCTTGAAAAAGGCTACGGTGTATACACATCTCGATAAAAGCAACTCGACCCCCCTAAATCCCCCTTAGAAAGTGAGGTTCAGGGATCTCCTGGGTGTTTTGTTACCTGTTTGAGGACTTTTCAAATATCCTCTTATACGTAATTTCTCACCTGCTACAATCAAACAGAAAGAACTCTATCCATAACGTTAACATTTGTTTGATATCAAAGCTCGGGATCTAACATTGCTGTATAGGAAAAACAATGGATCGACAATGGCGAAAACTCAAAAATAGCTTATGTAAATTTTTGCTGTTCGCTTTAGGAGGAATGGCAACTATAATCATAGGAATACTCTCCCATTTTTACTGGCCTCATTCTCTTCCACCAAAACCTATATCATTTACACTGATTGCTCATCGAGCTGTTAGCCAGACATTTCCCCGCGAGCATATCAAGAATGATACCTGTACCGCCAAAATTATTTATCCACCGACCCATTCTTTTCTTGAAAACACCATCCCCTCAATTCGCGAAGCTATTCAATATGGGGCAGATATTGTAGAAATTGACATTCATCCAACAACAGACAATCAACTCGCTATTTTCCACGATTGGACAATTGATTGCAGGACAAATGGCCAGGGCATCACCCACGAACAGAGCATGGAAACTCTGAGAAAACTCGACATTGGATATGGCTATACTGCGGATGGTGGAAAGACCTATCCATTTCGTGGGAAAGGGATTGGATTAATGCCAACATTTGATGAAGTTATGCGAGAATTTCCCCAGCAAAGATTTCTTGTCGATCAAAAAGATAGGTTCGAGAAAACCTTAAAACTCCTGGCGAATGCATTAAAAAAATATCCTTCTCAACAACGTAAAAATATTTATCTATTCTCAGATGATAAACAGTATGAAATCCTCAAGCAAGAAATACCAGAGGTGCAAAAAATTTTCCCAACTCGAAGAGAAGCAAAAGATTGCATACCCCAATATTTAGCAATGCTATTTTCTGGCAGCATTTCTAAAGCCTGTGGAAAATATGCTTTTGGGATCCCAGCCAGTTACCTTAAATATGTTCCAGGTTGGCCAAACCTTTTCCTATCGAAAGCACGACAATCGAACCTGAAAGTTTATGTCATTGATGTCGATACACTGGAGAGTTTCGAAAAAATTAGGGGATTACCCATTGATGGGATCGTGACCAACAGAATTGAAATCATTGGGCCGCGCTTAAAAAGATAGGTAGTGATAAAAAAATCTTATATCTGAGGGATTACCAAAAGATAAAATAGAAGCCGACTCTGTCAACTCAAATAGTCCTCAACCTAAGGTCATTTAAAAATGGAAAAATATTTAGTGACAAAAGAGGAGATAGATGCTTATGAAGGGCTAGAAAAGTCCCACTTCTTGAACTCCAATGCTCGTAGAAGAAATAAGTCTCTAGGAGATTTAACCGGATTAGATAATATTGGGTTCCACCTCATCGAAGTCGAGTCTGGGTGCGATTCAACAGAACTTCATATGCACTATCACGAGGAAGAATGCGTCTATATCCTTGAAGGAGAAGCCAGGGCAACCATTGGAGATAGGGTTTATTCAGTTAAAGCGGGGGATTTTATTGGATACCGCGCTGGGGGCAAGCCGCATAAGCTGCAAAACACAGGCACTGTAACGCTCAAGTGTATCGTCGTCGGTCAACGGTTAGATCATGATATTGGCGACTATCCAAATTTACGGAAGCGTATATATAGGAGCAAGGGACTAAAATGGAATCTCGTCGATATGGAAAATATCTCTGAACCTGTAGCGGGCCAAAAAGCATAACAAATGGGTTGTCGCAAACAAGTAAAGCTCTGTGAACGTGATGGTTCCATCATGTACGAAAAATCTCTACCATCGATCGTCGTCGACAATGACAGGTCAGCAGGAGGGCTTACTGGGGCGCATCCAGGGTTTGGGGAGTCCAGAAATAAGGAGATCCTTTTTTAGGGTGGGCAGTGCTTTTGAGCGTTCAAGGATCTGAACGCAGCTCTTTGGCGAGCACTGCCCACCGCGAGAGTCTCGGTTGGTGGGTAAACCCCGGCCATTTTGAACCGCCTTGTTGCGATCGCAATCCGTATCTCAGCCTGATGAAACCGATCGTTAACCGCGAATGACTCATCTTTAATCTTTAGCCGCTTTCTACCCTGTATTCCGCATCCCAGCAGCAATACCGTTAATCGTCAGCAATGCACCTCGCAGGAGTTCGCCTTTGCTATATCGGGATTGGATTACCCCTGCGGCAGTCGGCGCGCTATGCTGACGTAAGCGCTTCAATAGTGAGACTTGTAGAAATCCAAGCGGAACAATGGTGCCGTTGCGGAGCTGGACAGAGCGTTGCAGCTCTGGATCGCCGTCCAAAAGACGTTTATGCCCGGTAATGCTGAAGACGAGATCGCGGGTGAGATGATATTCGCTAGCAATCTGTTCGTAGACCTGTTCAAAGCGATCTCGGTCCGCACCTGGACTCAACTCTTCAACATAGTGATGAGCAATCTGAAGATCCACCTTAGCAAGAGTCATTTCGACCTTGGAAATAGCCATTTTAAAGAAGGGCCATTTAAGGTAGAAGTAGCAAAGCAGCTTTAAATGTTCTTCTGGTTCTTCATCCAAAAAGCTTTGCAGAGCAGTGCCAACTCCATACCAGGAAGGCAGGAGAAAACGGCTCTGAGTCCAGCTAAAAACCCAGGGAATCGCCCGCAAACTGCTGAAATCTTTTTTACCTCCCCGACGAGCGGGTCGGGAACTAATTTGAAGCTGGCTGATTTCTTGAATGGGGGTCACTTGATGGAAGAAATCGAGGAAATCGGGCTGTTCGTAGATTAAGTGACGATAGCGAGCACGCGATCGCGTCGCCAGATCCTCCATAATTTCATTCCAAGGTTCGATATCATCGAACCCACCGCTTCCCAACAAACTCGCCTGAATAACAGCTGTGGTGACCGTTTCTAAATTGTAGAGAGCCAGATCGGGCAAAGAATATTTGGACGCCAACACCTCTCCCTGCTCTGTAATTTTGATTCGTCCATCAATACTCCGTCCCGGTTGAGCCAGAATTGCTTCATAGGCAGGTCCTCCACCTCGTCCAACTGAGCCGCCGCGCCCATGAAAAATTCGTAGTTTAATGCCATATTGCTCCGCAATACCTTGCAATGCTTTTTGGGCCTTGTGGATTTCCCAATTACTGCTGAGAAACCCTGAATCTTTGTTACTGTCAGAATACCCCAACATCACTTCTTGTAGATTGGAGACAGTTCCCTCCGATTCCTGTGCGTTCAGACTGGCATACCCTCCAGCCAGAAAAGCCCGATAGAGAGGCAATTCAAACAAACTCCTCATTACCGCAGGAGCGCGCTTCAGATCTTCTACCGTCTCGAACAAAGGTACAACATGCAAACTCCCTGTTCCCGCTGCCGGATCGTACAACCCCGCTTCTTGCGCCAGCAACAAAACTTCCAGCAAATCGCTCGCCTCATGGCTCATGCTGATAATGTAAGTACGACAAACCTCTAAGCCAAACTCCTGCTGCAACTGCCGCACCATGCGGAACGTCTCAATCGTCTCGCAAACTTTTTCAGAGAAAGGAAGCTCTGCCGGAATCAGAGGACGCCGCGTCGGCAACTCAGCAGACAACCACTTGACTCGCTCCACCTCAGACAGTTCGTTATACGGCTGGGGCAAAATTTGCAGATATTCCAAAATTTCGTCCAGGGCATCTGAGTGGCGCGAACTTTCTTGACGGATATCAAGTTGAGCTAGATTAAAGCTGTAGGTCTCTACCTGGCAGATTAAGGTTTCCAACTCGCGACAGCTTAAGCCTGTCTCTTCTAGATTGCGTTGAATCAACCGTAACTCATTCAAAAATTCTGTGCCAGAACGATAGACCTCTCCCAACTGATTTTCCTGGATTCCCCGCTGCAAATCGTCTCGATTTTGCAACAGTTTGTTGCGATCGCGCGTATTCTCCAAACGCTGCTCTACATAGACCAACTTTAACCGATACGGTTCTTGCCGGTAGCGAATCGCCCATCGCTCGTACACCATCGGCATCTTCATCTGATCCTGCTCAAGCGATTCCAACAACTCCGGCAGCACCTCACTCCAGTGCAAAGACAAACTCAGGAGGCTGCGCAACCGACGTACCGATTGAATATACTTTTCTAAAACCAGATCGCGCTGATAGCAAGCCGTTTGCCAGGTAATTTCTGGTTTGACTGCCGGATTGCCATCTCGATCCGCCCCCACCCAGGAGCCAAAACGACAAAAATCATGTGCTGGCGGACGATGGTACGGAAACGAATCATGCAAAGCCCGTTTAAACCGCTGATAAAGCTTGGGGATCGCCTCAAAGAGGACTTCCTGAAAATAGTGCAGTGTATAGTCTACCTCATTCAAAACCGTTGGCTTCGACTGATGCAACTCATCCGTTCGCCACCACAACCGTATCTCCTCCAACAGTTGCTCCCGCAATTCCTCAGCTTCTAACGATGACTCCAGGCCAAAAGATCCCAGCCCTTCTTCCAACCGATCCAGCCGCTGCAAAATCTGCGCCATCCGCCGCTGCTTATCGCGAATGGTGTGGCGCACAATTTCAGTCGGATGCGCCGTAAACACCAGTTGAATATCTAGATGATCGATCAACCGCTGCAGCTGACGCGGCGGCACATTCAACCGGTGCAGCTTAGGAAAGACCTGTTGGAAGGTTCCCGGCGCTTGACGCGGAACATTAGTTTCCTGCCAGCTTTTTTCCAGCAAACCCGCCCCAGGCCCGCCCCCCGAGACTTCACCTTCGAGCCGAACAAAAGACTGCCCATTCTTTTCATTCTGAGCAGTCAAATTCCCGTTTGCATGGGCTGTATCGCGAGCTGCCCGATACTGCAACTGCTGATCTCGTTGCTCGTAATGTTTCTCAACAATATTAATGAGCTGAAAATAAAGCGCGAACGCACGAGTCGCTCGAATCGCTTCGCTCAGATCGAGCTGCTCAATTAATTGCAAAACTTCTGATTTAGAAAAGCTTCTGGCTTGTCCCTCAGGAGAACAAAGGGACCGCAACTTGTTAAGCAGATCGACGAGATCCTGACCGCACTCTTGTTTCAGCACTGCCTCCCACATGTCCTCAACAGTCTTGAGGCGGTAGCGCAGAAACAGATTAGAAGTTGTAGCAATCGTAACTTCCCGGTCCGAAGATTGAATGACTGAACTCATAGAGCCTATTCCAGCTAAGCAGAGATATATGGACAATTTATGGAAAACAGTTCAGAAAACCCGCAATTCTTAGCAGAAAGTTGAGGATAGATGTGGGTTGTCAGGCTGTATTAGCGATAAAGCTATTAAGTCCTAGCAATCTTACCATAGCTAACCCCACTCAACATCAGTTGCCCGCTTTCATTTAGATGTAAAAATTGCGAATAGAAATTCAAATCCGAGTCTTAAGACCCAGGCGGCTTTGCATCTTGGATTTGTCCCGATAAAAACCCTCAGAGGCTAACATAGATCGGGGTTAACCCCTGTCCACTTTGCAACTTATAAGTCGGACCGGAAGGGACAATTCAGACGCAAGATCGGGCAAAAGTGGGATGCAAAAATGACAAGATTTTGTGGCCAGATGTATGACAAAAGTATCTAATATTGAGACTTCTAAGCATTTACTAACAAATCTTATTATTTCGATCAGAATCAAGCAGCCAGGAGTTTTAAGCGCACGAGCAACACCCGTACGCCTAAAACTCCTGATCGATCGGGACTGACATCGTCTTTTATATTGATTTTCATCAAGTCATTTGAAAGCAGGAACCTCAGACATTCCCCCGGCCTTTCAGTTGGCTAATGCTCTCAACCCAACGTTGGCGTTCGCAGTGCTCTAACTGCAGAATATCCTCCAAATGCCAGTGAAAATGGAATGCGATGACGGCTACCTCCTCGTGCAATTGATCCAGGGGGTAGCCTAAGATTCCCCCGATAGCGCCAGCTCCACTCTGAAGCGACTGCTGCATTGCGGACATTGAACCGGGAGTGAGGCATCTCCTTCTTGATTGATACGATTATAAAATTCTCGCAAATAAGCCAGGTCGCGAGTAAAAAGATTCTCCAATACGTCTGGCGAAACAGAAGACAAACTGCCCAGGCGAGTAATCACCTGCGACAGCGCGACCAGCGTACCATAGGCTGGAGTCTCTCGAACGCGACGATCTTTCTGCAGCGCGATCTCGTCTTTAGCTGTGGCCAAACGCATTGTGCCTTCGCGATGCAATTGCCCCTGTTCGTCAATCAAGCCTTTTGGCAAGATGAAATCAAATTCGGTCGCAGGTATCTGTGAGGTATTCATAGGTTGAGGATGAATTGTTCCTGGCTAAAAATGTATCAGCTTTTTCCCCAGGAAAGTCCTGGATCTTCCCTTGACTTTAGGAACCGAGTTCCTTAAAGTAACCCAGTTCCTGATATCGAGTACGTCAGCAGGTGGGAACTGCCCAAGCGTATCGAACCTTCTTTGAAACAACTGGAGATCCCCAGCAGTCAATTCAACATCTTATGCTGGCTTGAGCGCAGTTACGCACGAAGCGCGTTAGGAACCCGGTTCCTGTACCTGCGTTCGAGTTTTTGCGCTTCTCACTATCAGGTTTGCAATCGGCAGGTGGAACCCGCTATTGTGGCGTTGAAGTGTTAGCGTGATCCTCGAGACGATGAAAATCCGAAACCTCATTTCCCGGCCCAGCGTTCCTGTAAGACGCGAAAGGTTGAAAACTGCTGCGGTGGCTGCTGCTACCAGTGTCGTCGCCTCTGCCATGTCCTGCGACTGCTGTCCTCAATGTAAAAGCGATCCGTTTGCAGGCGACGAGGCCGAATAGCAGCCACGGATTACCCTGAAAACTCGATCGCAATTGGCAAAGCATCTTAGCTCAAACCTCAATTGACATGGCTTTAGCCAAACCGTTACAGTAAGCTTGTCATTCCTGTAGTGGAACAACAATGAAAATCAAAAGTTTGCTGCCTCGCAATGCTGCCCCCGTAAGACGGCAAGGTTCAGCGACTGCGTCCAGAATGCTCTTGGGCGAAATCCTGCCTGCTGCTGCCGATGAACCCCTCTCCCCCTTTCAAAGATATCTAGCTTGCAGACGGGCATGTCGCGACCGATACCCGCTACCAGTAGGGGAAGGAGTCACTCAGGCCGATATTCAGGCAAATAGGGATGCAATCAGGCAGTGTATGGGGGTATGTGCTCGTGATGGGATTAACGATATCCGGGGAGAGTAGGAGATATCCTGCCATTCTGGATCAATACCTGTTCGGGTAGCGGGCCAGAGACTTGCTGTCATCTCCTTCCCATCCTTACTCCTGATGCCGCAAGCAGAGCAGATCGGTCAACCCTCCGGAAGGGAGATATAACTTGCAAAAAATCTTATTACAAACATCAATTGACGCTGCTTTAGCCAAGCCATTACAGTTAGCTTATCGCTTCCTATTGGGTGCAACAACGATGAAAACCAAAAATTTAATCCCCTGCAACGCGGCTCCGGTAGCGTGCGAAACCGTTATCAAATCAAGAACAGTGGCTGGCAATGTCACCCCTAGCCTGCTGACCATGCTGCCCCTGCCGATTAGCAGACCCTGGAAATTGGCTGCGCTCCCCGTCGCTCCCTTTGCAGGTAACAATGCCCGGTAATCGACGTTTGCTTTCCGGGGTGACTGTCGATCCCTTAACGCCAATGCCTAGCTAAAAGATCGTTCAAGTGTTAAAGACCATTTTTCAGTTCTATCCATTCAATGAGATTAGGGACAATGAAAATCCAAAATTTGCTTCCCCGCACCGTGGCTCCCGTGAATCGTAGAGACGTGGCCTTTACTGCGAAAGAGGATGCATTCTCCCCAATAAGCCCATCAATCGACGACAAGTGTACATTTAAGTATACACATAAGTTCCCAGACACGTTTTCTGGGTTGGGCACTGTAGAAAAGTATGTCCAACCAAGATGTGTTGTATTTGCTGGTGATGGGGCGCAGTAGAGTTTTCAATTAGCCCTACAACCCTTGCAAGATGAAGAATCTCTTGCATTTTGGGCGTTGCTAATTCAAGAGATGATTTTGAGGTTGAATCCCTGTAATTTCAGTTGGAATCATCCAACCTTAAGCAACACCTCCATCCTGGAACAGGAAGGGAGTAGGAAGGCTGGAGTATGAGAAAATCAATAAAAGAGGCGCGATCCCCAACCATGAGGATCCGTAAATGGATAAATCATCGGTTTCCATGTCGTAGTTTGATAAAGCCCTTTTGCCTATTTGCTGGCATTCCGAAGATAGGTCAGAGGCTATTTTAAAGCGACGCCCCAATAGTTATTTATTGACAACTCCCTGAAGGACTCGTTGGTTTGTTGACTCTACCGCTTTCGATTTCAGACCCGATAGATTTTAGCGAGTACGATTGTTAGATTTTGGAAAGACTGCTATGAAAACCAGAAACCTGGCCCCCCGGCCGATTGCTCCCGTTCAGCGTCAAAGTTTGATAACAATTAATAAATCTGCAGAGGTTGCCCCGGTCGATCCGGCGTTCGGGCCGGCAGCAGCAGCGGTGCTGACAGCGCTGATCGCCGCTTCACCGCAGCTGATCCCTGTGATTATGGATGCGGTTGACGATGTTAGAGGCTGGGTGCAGTGAAGTTCTGCAGGATGGTTCTGCAGGATAGATAGTTCTGTCAGGATAGTTCTGCAGGATGCTGCTGCGGTCAAGCTCTCTGACCTGCCTGGAGAAAGGGTTGAAGGACAATCCGCGCGCTGTCCAGTTATAAAGTGATGACCGATTCATGCCGCTCGCTCAGGCAGCGATCTGTCGGTGCAGCGATGCCGTTGCTGTCGCATATTGTGCAGCAGTAGCAATGGGCCTTCATTATCTCCCGCTGATTGTTGAACCAGTTTCCCATGTCCAATCTTGCCGCTATTCCTGGACTTGCTGATTTAAGGAAACGCACCCAGGGGACGCCTGAGATCTCCATTGCCGTCCTCGACGGTCTGGTTGACACTCGCCATCCCTGCTTTCAGGGTGCCGATCTGTCGCGGCTGCATACCCTGGTGCAGGGAGAGGTAGATGCAGCCGGACGCATGTCCGCCCACGGTACCCACATTGCCAGCATCATTTTTGGCCAACCCGGCAGCCCGATCGAAGGTATTGCCCCCCGCTGTCGGGGATTGATCGGGCCGGTCTTTTCTGACGATCGCAGGCTGTCTCAGCTGGATCTGGCCCGTGCCATTGAGCAGGCGGTGGAAGCGGGGGTGCAGGCGATCAACATCAGCGGCGGGTCGTTGACGGACATTGGCGAGGCGGAAGATTGGCTGGCGCGGGCAGTGGCGTTGTGCCGCGATCGCAACATTCTCATCATCGCCGCTGCCGGTAACGACGGCTGCGACTGTCTCCACGTCCCCGCCGCCCTGCCCGCCGTCCTCTCCGTCGGTGCCACCGGTGCCAATGGTATTCCCCTCCCCTTCAGTAACTGGGGCGAAACCTACCAGCGCCAGGGCCTTCTCGTCTTGGGAGAAAACATCCCCGGCGCGGCCCCCGGCGGCGGCACCCATACCCTCACCGGCACCAGCTTTGCCACCCCAATTGTCACTGGGGTTGTCGCTTTATTATTGAGTTTGCAAGTGCAACGGGGGCAAGCCCCCAATCCTGGAGCCGTTCGGGAAGCCCTGCTCGCCAGCGCCCTCCCCTGCGACCTGACCACCAGCCAACAGCAGCGTCAATGTTTAGCAGGGCGGCTGAACATTGACGCTGCCGTCGACCGTTTAACCCATCCATCCAAAACCGCAGTGAGGAGCGTGGCCCCGTCGCACTCCCCACTCCAGTTTGGGGGCAATCGCCAAGGAGAATCCATGTCTGCATCCTTAGAAAACCCATTAAACAACACCCCCGTCGATGCTTCAGATTGTGGCTGTGCCAGCAACCCTGAAGACGAAGAAACCCTGGCAGCGCAAATCGCGCCCCAAAGCGCCAGCGACCCGAACAATGCCAGCGACCCGAACAATGCCAGCGACCCGAACAGTGGAAGCGACCCGAACAGCGCCAGCGACCCGAACGCTGTCCATGCCGCCAGCCTCGCCGCCGCTGCTCCCAGTCCCCCCTTGGCTGCTCCCATCGCGACGTCTGGCGTTCCAGGCACCGGCGTTGCGGCTATCGGCGTTCCGGGAAATCGAGTCGCTGCCGCTGTGCCTGCTATGCAATCCGCCACTGCGGGCGCGGTCGTCGCTGCCGCTGCTCCCGCCAGTCCCTCCCCTGTCAATTCCATTCACCCTCAAGGAGCGATCGTGCCTGAACCCACTGCCCGCAATGTCATCACTCCCAGTCAGGCTGCTTCCCCTGCAGGCGGTCTCGTCTATGCCCTGGGAGTGCTGGGCTATGACTTTGGCGGCGAAGCGCGGCGCGACTCCTTTAAACAGCTGATGCCCGCCGTCGCACTCTCAGACAGCACTCAGGTTCCCGGCAATCCCTACGATGCCACCCAGATGGCGAGTTACCTGGCTGACAACATCTCAGAAGCCCAGTCTTTGATCTGGACGCTAAACCTGGAACTGACCCCGATTTACGCCATCGAACCCCAGGGATCGTTTGCGCGCGAGGTCTATGAAGCGCTGCAAGAACTGCTCGCCGGACAGGTGGAATCCGAGGATAGCGACGACTACATCGAGCGCGTCAGTATCCCCGGACGGTTAACCGGGCGCACGGTGCAATTATTCTCCGGCCAGGTGGTGCCGGTGATTCAACCCGACAGTCCCAGGGGGATTTACGGCTGGAAAATCAACACATTGGTTGATGCAGCCCTGGAAGAAGTAGGTACCGAAGAGGGCAGCACCGAGGAAACAACTATGCGCGCCAGTCTCTCCAGCTTCCTCACCCGCGTCTATTACGACCTGCGCAATCTCGGTCAAACCTCGCAAGATCGTGCCCTCAATTTTGCCGCCACCAATGCCTTTCAGGCCGCGCAAACCTTCTCCGAAGCCATCGGTCAAGGCATGGAACTCGACAGCATCAACATCCAGCGCAGTCCCTTCTGCCGCTTGGATAGCGATTGTTGGGACGTGCAATTGAAATTCTTCGATCCCGAAAACACCCTGCGCGCCAAAAAGGTCTTTCGGTTCACGATCGATGTCAGCGATTTGATCCCAGTCACTCTGGGCGAAGTTCGCTCCTGGTCGTCTGCCTACTAACCTTGGAATGGTGTTTGCATCAGGTTGGTGGGCAATGCCCACCCTACAGCTACTTTTTCTCGTTACTCGTTACTTGTTCCTCCTTTAGCTCAAGGAAATCACCATGAGATTACCCAAACAAGCCGCCCCCGTCACCCGACCCCACTTTGTTGAACCCGCCGACTGCATCAATGTGACCGACGGTACCCCCGATCAATTGCTTCGCATCCGCATGGAGCTGCTGGAGGGCGCGAACTACAACGATCCGGCCCCCTTCCGCTATCCCAGCTATGGTTATCTAGCCACCTCCGAGTTTTCTGGCTTTCCCCAGAGAAGAGTCCGTCGCTGGTTCTGATCGCGAGCATGGGAGGCAAGAGGAGCGAAAAGAGCCTGGTCGGGTGTGTTAGCGTTAGCGCAGCAATGCCGATAGGCTATAGCGTAACGCACCACGCTCAACCCTATGGGGCGGTGCGTTACGCCTATCGGCTAACACACCCTACAAAGGAATGGTGCTGATATAAGGTCGGTGGGCAGTGCCCACCCTACGAATTTACTGCAACCCAACCGACAAATTGTTTTCAATCTTGCTGACTTGCATATTAGCCCTTTCCGGCTAAGCATTAGAGCACTCTAGTGCTCGCTACCAATAGGCACCCAATTCGCTGGGGCCAACCCGTAGGGCGGGCAAGGCCCACCGCAGCTGATGTCAGCACCATTCGGGGATTAGTTGGAGCACAAGCATGTTTTCTGGTCGCATTTAGCAGCGAGGGACTGTACCCATGGCAAACACAACTGAACAGACCGTCCTGACGTTTGACGGCGCGGACGATTATATTACCTGCGGCGAAGTTGTTCTGTACGACGCTGCGGCTTTTACAATCGAGTTTTGGGCCAAGAGAGCAGTTAATAATACAGAACACCGGATTGTATCTCAAGGTTCTAACGACACCTTAGTTTTAGATGATATCAGCACAGAGACGGGTTTTGATATTGGGTTTGAAGCCAACAATACTTTTAGTATCGACTTTGTGAATGGCAACTTTGGTACAGCTGCATCTCTAGATACTGATTGGCATCACTGGAGTTGCATCTACAATCCTGGGGCCAGGGAGTGCATTTTTTATCGGGATGGAGCAGAAGTGGATCGTGAGAAAACGAACGTAGATTATGAGGGTGGGGGGCCTCTTTATATTGGTAGAGGGCGAGAGAATAATGTTGCCTTTAGGGGGCAACTGACCGAGCTGCGGGTTTGGGATACCGTGCGCAGTCAAGCGGAAATCCAGAACACCATGAACTATCGTCTCACTGGCAGCGAGGACAATCTGCTGGCCTACTGGCCGCTGAATGAAGGGGAAGGCAGCAGCGTCAAAGACAGGAGCCCGAACAGCCACGATGGCACGATCTCGGGCGATGCGGTTTGGGCGCAAGCAGACATTCCTCTCAGTCGCAACTCATTTCAACTGCAGTTGCTGTTACCTTCGTTGTTGTTTGATGGGGCGGGGGATTATGCAGACTGCGGCAGCGGCATTGATCTGAGCGCCACGAGCTTTACGATTGAGTTTTACGGTAAACGGGAAGAAGGCGGGAAAAATCAGATGTTTGTCAATCAAGGCCAGGGCAGCGGTAGCGGCGGCTTGTATATTGGCTTTCGCGACAGCGATGCGTTCACCTTCACGTTTGGCGGGCAGGAGCTGAATACAGAGACGACTTATACAGATTTGTGCTGGCATCGCTGGAGCTGCGTTTACGATTCCAGCACCAACGATCGCATTATTTACCGCAATGGCGAGGAGGTGGCGCGGGACAGCCACAGCGGCACTGCCCCAGCCACGGGGACGTTCTACCTGGGCTTTGGCAAGGGCGGTGCCGCTAGCGGCGACGTGGCGATGGACGGGTTCCTGGATGGCAAGTTGGTGGATTTGCGCATCTGGAAACGGGTGCTGACCCAGGCAGAAATCCGAGAAGGCATCAACTATGGACTCACAGGCCGGGAAATCGATCTGGTGGCCTACTGGCCGCTGAATGAAGGGCAGGGCAGCACGGTGGCTGACCAGACGGGTAATGGCCACGATGGCACGCTGCATAACGTGGGTTGGGCAAGGCTGACGCGATCGCCGGGTACAGGATTGGCGGATTACGGTTACTGGTATCGCTGGAAGCTGAATATTCCGGTGCAAACGGGAAGTACGTCCTTCCAGCGCGGTCGGATTTGGGCCTGACGGCCATCTTTTTCTCATCCCTGTAGCAGCGAGGTTCTACTCCCATGGCAACGACAACTGAACAGACCGTCCTGACGTTTGACGGAGAGGATGATGCGATTGACTGCGGCACGGGAATCGATCTGGCCAACCAGAGCTTTACGATCGAGTGTTGGGTCAAACGAGCGGCTGCGGGGGGAACGCACTATCTTGTAGCTCAGGGTGAGGGTAGCACCAACAACGGCTTGCATGTTGGCTTTCGATCGAGCAATCATTTTACCTTTGCGTTTTGGGGCAACAATCTCGATACGGCGTCCACCTATACAGACAGCGACTGGCATCACTGGAGCTGCGTTTACGATGCTGAAAACAAGCAGCAAATCATCTACCGGGATGGCGAAGAAGCGGCGATTACGCCTGCTGGAGAGGAGGCGAGTGCTTATACTGGTACGGGGAATTTTTACATCGGTCTCAGGAATTTCTCTGGAACGTATTATTTTCAGGGACAGCTGGTGGAGCTGCGGATTTGGGCACGGGCGCTGGCGCAGTCAGAGATCCAGACGAACATGAACGCGGCTCTGACGGGCACGGAGACCGACTTGATGGCCTGCTGGCCGCTGAATGAGGGGGAAGGCACGACGGTTGCTGACAAAACGGGGAATGGCAACACGGGCACGATTGCGGGCGACGCTGTTTGGGAACAGGCGGAAGTCGTTCTCCTGAACCACCTGCTAACCCTTTCATCGGGTGAGATAACTGCTTCATTGGGTGAGGTTACTTTCTCTGAGCCACCTGTTTCATCGGGTGAGTCAATTTCTTTGAATGAGGTTACCTTCTCTGAGCCAACTATTTCATTGGGTGGGACAATTGCTTCATCGGAGGAGTTAAGTCTTCCACCTGATGTAGTCGTTCCATCTGAGCCAATCCCTAAATCTGAGACAACTGCTTCATCTGGAAGCCTGCAGACCGTGCTGACGTTTGACGGAGAAGATGATTCGATTGATTGCGGCCCGGGGATCGATCTGGCCGACAAGAGTTTTACGATCGAATTCTGGGCTAAGCTTTCAGACCCTGAACCAACAGAGGCTATGTTTTGCGTATCGCAGGGGACTAATGTCAAAAATCAGGGCTTACATATTGGATTCCGAAACTGGAGTAATACTAAGGGGACTCGATTTACGTTTGCCTTCTGGGGTAACGATCTTGATGTCGATTCTGCGTATACGGATACAGAATGGCATCACTGGAGTTGTGTTTATAACTACAACGACCTGAACGGATTCGGAGACCGTATCGTTTATCGGGATGGAGAAAAGGCGAACGAACAGTCGTCAGTTATAGCTCCTTATAAGGGTTCGGGAATTTTTTGTATAGGGGGTAATACATTGTCCAACCTCTGGTTGTTTGGAGGGCAGATTGCAGATGTGCGGGTTTGGAATACTGCTCGCAGTCAAGCGGAAATCCGAATCAATATGCTTCACCGGCTCACCGGAAACGAGCCGGATCTGGTGGCCTATTGGCCGCTGGATGAAGGGGAAGGCAGCAACGTCAAAGACAAGAGTGGTAGCGGTAACAATGGTGCGATCGCGGGTGATGCAGTTTGGACCCAAGCAGACGTTTCCCTATTTGACAGTCGCGACCAATTTCGACTGCAGTTGCTGCTGCCTTCGCTGTTGTTTGATGGGGCATGGGATTATGGGGACTGCGGCAGCGGCATTGACCTGAGCGCTACGAGCTTTACGATTGAGTTTTACGGCAAGCGAGAGGAAGGGGAAAAAAATCAGATGTTTCTCAATCAAGGCCAGGGCAGCGGCAGCGGTGGGTTGTCTATTGGCTTTCGCGACAGCGATGCGTTCACCTTCAGCTTTGGCGGGCAGGAGCTGAATACAGAGACGACTTATACAGATTTGTGCTGGCATCGCTGGAGCTGCGTTTATGATGCTACCAGCCAACAACGCATCATTTACCGCAATGGTGAGGAAGTGGCGCGGGACAGCCACAGCGGTGCTGCTCCAGCCACGGGGACGTTCTATCTGGGCTTTGGCATCGGCGGTACCGCTAGCGGCGACGTGGCGATGGACTGGTTTCTGGATGGCAAGCTGGTGGATTTGCGTATCTGGAAACGGGCGCTGAGTCCGGCGGAAATCGAGGCGGGCGTTAACTACGCGCTCACAGGCCAGGAGCCGGATCTGGTGGCCTATTGGCCGCTGAATGAAGGAGAGGGCAGTACGGTGACGGACAAAACGGGCAACGGCCACGATGGTACGCTACACAATGTGGGCTGGGCGCTGCTGACGCGATCGCCGGGTACGGGGTTGGCGGATTATGGGTACTGGTATCGCTGGAAGCTGAATATTCCGGTGCAAACGGGGAGTTCCTCTTTCCGGCGCGGTCGGATTTGGGCGTGATGAGCATTCAAAATTAAGCATTCAAAATTAAGCATTATTCAAATTCCTTGTTTCTGTTCTCTGTTCCTTTTGACAACGCTGATGGCTGACCTTGCTGATATTTCTGGATTCTCTGCTTTGCGTTCCCATACCCTGGGCGATCCTCGGATCAGGGTGGCGGTTCTGGATGGGCCGGTGGATCTGGAACGGGCGTGTTTCCAGGGGGCGAATCTGACGCGCCTGGATCCCTACTGGGCAGACGGGGTTGCGATCGCGCCTGAAGAGTTGCAAGCCTTTATTGAAGTGGTGAATAGCGGCAAGAGCGACGAAGAACGGGGGGAAATGCTGAAGGCGGCGATTCCGAACGAGGATGCGCTCAGCAGCCTGGCGCTCCGGTTCCATGCCTGTCACATCAGCAGCACGATTTGCGGGCAACCGGGTTCGCCGGTGGAAGGGGTGGCACCCCAGGTCACAGTGCTCAATATGCCGATTGCTTACACCCATGGGGATTTTATTAATCCGCTGAACCTGGCTCGGGCAATCGGAAGCGCGATCGCGCAGGGAGCCAATATCATCCACTGCTCTGCCTGCCATCCCACTCAGAGCGGCCTCGCCCCCGAGTTAATCGACAAAGCCATCCGGCAAGCGCAACGGGATAACATTCTGATTGTGGCACCGGGGGGCAACGACAACGGCGACTGCTGGTGCATTCCTGCCGTCCTGGAGAACGTCCTGGTGGTCGGCGCGATGAAGGACACAGGAGAACCGTTCCAGTTCAGCAACTTTGGTGGTCAGTACAGCCAGCAAGGGATTCTGGCACCGGGGGAGAATATTTTGGGAGCGCAGCCAGGCACTGACGCCCCGATCCGCAAGAAAGGGACGAGCTGCGCGGCCCCGATTGTCACGGGGGTTGCTGCCTTGTTGATGAGCTTGCAGCTGGCGCGGGGGGCGTCGCCGGATGCCGAAGCGGTTCGGGCGGCTCTGACCAACAGCGCTCTCCCCTGCAATCCAGATGACGTGGAAGAACCGGAGCGGTGTTTGCTGGGACGGCTGAATATCCCTGGCGCTTACGAGCTGCTGACGGGGGAGTCGTTGGGTGCTCCTGCAGTCATTATCCCTGCAGGTCTTCCAGAACAACCCGATCTGCCCGCCGACATTGAAACGACGGCAGGCGTTGCGATGCTCCCAAGGAACGGCTATGGCGACGCATTCAACACTCTCTCTAGCGAGGTTCCTGGTATTGCGGCTAGGGACACTGCAGCGAATAATGGTGCTGGTGCCATTGTCAGTCAGGGGACTGCTGCTAGCGCCATTGTCAGTCAGGAGGCTGGTGCAGTTTGCCCTCATCCCGCAGTGGCGAACACCGAAATTGTCAGCACCGCTACCCCTAGTATTGTCGCCTCCAGCATCGTCGCTCCCAGCATCGTTACCCCGAGCCTGCGTACGAACCTGGTCTACGCGCTGGGAACATTGGGCTACGACTTCGGCACCGAAGCCCGTCGCGACTGCTTCAAACAATCGATGCCTACGGCCACCCTCAATGGCACCGAGGTTCCTGGGAGTCCCTACGATGCTTTCCAGATGGTGGAATTCTTGGAGGAGAATCCCACAGAAGCCCAGCAGTTAATCTGGACGCTGAACCTGGAAATGACCCCCATTTATGCGATCGCACCCGTTGGAGCCTTTGCTGCCGATGTCTACGAAGTGATGCAGTATATGCTGGCGGGGCAGGTTTTGTCAGAAGACGATGAAAACTATATTGAACGAGTCAGCCTGCCCGGTCGGCTTGCAGATGAGACTGTTGAGCTTTCTTCGGGGCAAGTGGTCCCTGTGCTTAACGTCAACAGTCCCCGAGGTATGTATGGCTGGAATGTAAACACGCTGGTTGACTCTGCCCTGCAAACAATGGGCGCAGAATGGGAAGCCGCTGAAGAGACATCAATCCGCAATGCCCTCATCAGCTTCCTCAATCGGGTCTACTACGATTTGAGCAATTTGGGTCAGATTGCCCGCGATCGCGCCCTCAACTTCGCCGCCACCAATGCTTTCCAGGCAGTGCAAACCTTTTCCGAAGCCGTCGCCATTGGCATGGAACTCGATAGCATTGACGTTGAAAAAAGTCCCTTCTGTCGCTACGGCAGCGAATGCTGGGATATTAAGCTGAAATTTTTCCACCCGGAAGACACTCACCGCGCCCGCAAAGTCTTTCGCTTCACCCTTGATGTCCAGGACATCATTCCTGTCACCCTGGGCGAAGTGCGATCGTGGTCGGTATCTCAGTAATCGAAACTTTACAGGCTTGAAATCCGGAGGTGAAACCCGTTATCCTGACGATGAAGCGTTAGAGTTACCCCAATGACAATGAAAATTCTCAATCTCGTTCCCTTCCCCAGCGCTCCCGTGAGACGGGAACGATCGAGTGCCGCTGCAGTTGCTGATGCCGCTAGCATCGTCGCTGCCACTAAGTCTTGCGACTGCTGTGCCCAATGTCGAAGCCATCCCTTCGCGGGCAATGATGCCCAATAGTTATTTTCAATCGGTGGGTTGACAGGTAACGTCCATCAGGGCATTATAGAGAGGGAAATTTAGAGAGCAGGGTTTCTACATCTACAGAAGGGAAATTTAGAGAGCAGGGTCCCTATTCTACAGAGTGGTTGATTAAACCAGTTTCCCTAATTCTGCATTCTCGCCCTGAGTTTCAGCCCTCCCGTCCCGAATTTCTATTGGCCCGTCAGGCGCTGAAGCAGCTCATTAGATTAGTCTCGCAAGATTGCATTCAATGTGTTAGGTTAGGTTGAGCGGTCGCGCAACCTATCGAAGAGTCTTTCGGTGTTGGGGGTTGTGGTTTTAACCCCACCGACTTACTCGCGTAGCGTCGCGATTTAATTTCAGGGTTCTCAACTTCAAGACAACTTGCTATTCAAGGCTTAGAGAGCGCACCAACCCTAATTTTTAGCTTTGATAGAACGCCAGGTTTGCTTTATTGAGAGCAATCAACAAAACATCGTATCCGCTCAATATTGGTCGTCAGTATTGGTCGATTTTGGAATGATTTGCGGTTAGATCCGCCGCTCCTTCTCCGGTCTACGCCAGAAATTAGGGGTTGGCTAGCGGGTGCTGGTCATCCTGGAGGAGCGTTCGTCCCTACGATCGCAAATGACGTTCTTTCTTATCGTTCTCAACACAGGAGAAACGTAATGAACCTATTGCCAATTTACGCCCAACCCGTCAGACGTAACGCCATGCAGGGCAGCACGCGACGGGGGAACAATGCCAACAGCATCCAGTCTGCCAATGTACCCGGCTGTTACCGCAATAATGGCTGCGGTCGATGGGAAGGAGACAGACCTTGCTCTATCTTCGAATGTCTCCCGTCTTGCAGCCAAGGGATGGTCGAAAACCTCCTGACGGGGCAATGCTATCACCCTTGAGATGAAGTCTTACCGTGTTTGTACGGTATTCCAATTCAGGATGATTTTGCCTTGTTGCAGCGCTTGCATTCTTGCCAGAAATCGCGAGTTCCCTTTAGAGAAAGGAATTTAGACTTTCTGCGGTGCCTTGCACAAGGGATGCAGTTTGATCTTCGATCCGCCGATCTCAGGTTTCTCGTTCGAAAGACGACAGCAGCAAGTGTTACAAGATTTAACTCCGTTCGCATTGACACCGCCTGTCCCCGTTGGATAGGCTAAACCGTAAGATTTGTCGTTATGGAGGACAACAATGAACGTCAAGACACTAACTCCCCATTCTGCTCCGCCCGTGACACGCGAAAGCGTCGTCACTGTCGCCAAGCATGGGAGCATGAATAGTGGAGTCAACCCTAGCACCCTGGCTCAGTGTCGGGAACGTTGCGATAGTATCTGGCAAGGCTGCAAAGATGGCTGTCCAGAGATGAACTGAGGGCGCTAGTTCCTGACAACCAACCCAGAGCGATTATTCCTGAAATGCGGGCAGAAAAAACCAGAAGTGCAGTAGCAGTAAATTCTGGCGATGAATGCCCTGGCTGGGGGTGCATCTGATTATCTTCGAAAACCCTGAGTCGCATATTACGAGGAAGGCAATGAAAATCAGACCCCTTATTCCCCCTACCGCTGCCCCGGTGCAGCGGGAAGATATTGCCGCTTCTAGAGCAATGAATGCTATCGGCGGCATTGAGGCAAGCACTACTGGTAAAAGAGATGCTTGCTTGGCCCGTTGTGCAAGCAGTCGAAGCAACTGTTACCGCCGATGTCAGGGGAGGGACAAACCCACGACAATCGGAGGAAACGATCCAGGTCGATTTGGTGGAATAGTGACTACTTAGACGCTTGTGCAGCGAGACGAGACACCTGTCACACCCGATGCTGGAGGGGGGCTAAACCCTCGATAATCGGAAGACACCGTCCCATTCGCGTGTAGATGAGTCTTGTGTCGCTTGGGTTAACCTCGGGAACCCAACCTGCACGATGCTGCTGACCGGATCTTGACCGACGGGGTGCAGTCTGACGATGTTTGCAGTCAATTAACCCTGAATGGAGAACAACAATGAAAATCCGCAATCTAGCTCCCCAAACCATTGTGCCTGTGAAACGAGACATCATGACAGTACCTGCCTGTAGTGCAGAGAGTGCTGCGATCGCGCCCAGCGGTTATGGCTCGTTGGATGTCGATACCCAATGGGGACGCGGCTCCCTCGTCATTCCGTTTGCGGGCAATAATGCCTGCTAATCTCTGCCAGCCGACAAGCGACAATGGCAAATAATGCCTGTCGCTGTCGGATCGCTGTGAATTGCTTGCACCAACCTCTTTAACCTTTTCCTATGTCCGAATTCTCGACCCTCCCTGGGCTGTCTGCCCTATGGCAGCTGACCCAGGGCAGTTCGGGCATTGTCGTCGCCGTCCTTGACGGTCATGTCGATACTGCCCATTCCTGCTTTCAGGGGGCGCGGTTGTCCCGACTGCAGACGCTATTAGAAGGAGACGCCAGTGCTGACGGACAGATGTCTGCCCACGGCACCCACATCGCCAGTGTGATTTTCGGCCAACCGGGGAGTCCGGTTGAGGGTATCGCCCCTGGCTGTCAGGGCATGATTGCCCCTATCTTTGCTGACGATCGCCGCCAGCTATCGCAGCTCGATCTGGCTCGCACCATCGAGCAGGCGGTCGAAGCGGGAGCGCATATCATCAACATCAGCGGCGGCTCTCTGACCGATATTGGCGAAGCGGAAGACTGGCTCGACCGGGCGGTGAGATTGTGCCGCGATCGCAACATTCTCATCGTCGCCGCCGCTGGTAACGATGGTTGCGACTGTTTGCATGTCCCCGCTGCCCTGCCCGCCGTCCTGTCCGTTGGAGCCATGGATGATGCTGGCAACCCGCTCAACTTCAGCAACTGGGGCACCATCTATCAACAGCAAGGGATCCTGGCCCCAGGCGCGAGCATCCTGGGAGCCAGACCCGGTGGCGGCACCCTACGATTAGACGGCACCAGCTTTGCGACGCCCATTGTCACTGGCGTGGCCGCCCTATTATTGAGCTTGCAAGTGCAACGGGGCCAGACGCCCAATCCCCAGGCTGTGCGAGACGCCTTACTCGCCAGCGCCCTTCCCTGCACATTCACCCATGCCCCCAATGACCGGAAATGTTTAGCAGGCCGTTTGAATATTCCCGGTGCAGTCCAGCATTTAATAGGAGAAACCATGTCTGAATCCTTAGCCAGTCCAGCAGCAAGTACCAGGGTAGACGCTTCAGGCTGCAGCTGCAGCCCTCCGGACGCCGACCCTGAGGACGATAAAATCATCCCTCAGCGCCAAACCGAATCCATACCAGTCTTTGCCGCTGGGATCTCGGCCTCAGAAGCCGTCGCACCGTCTACCCCGGTTGCAGCAGCTACGCCTACCTCAGTTGCTGTCAATTCCATGCCAGCGAACCCCGTTACCGCTCAAGGAGCAATCGTGTCTGAATCCACCTCTGGCACCAGTAATGCCGTCACGCCCAGTCAGACCGGAGCTGCGGGTCTGGTCTATGCCCTGGGGGTGCTTGGTTACGACTTCGGCTCCGAAGCCAGACGCGACTCCTTCAAACAATTGATGCCCCCGGTCGACATTGGCGGTGGCGTGCAGGTTCCCGCCAACCCTTACGATGCTACCCAGATGGTCACTTATTTGGGCAATAACCTGTCCGAAGCCAGCTCGTTGCTCTGGACGCTGAACCTGGAACTGAACCCCATCTATGCCATCGAACCCAGGGGATCCTTTGCCCGAGACGTCTATACCACTCTGCAGCAACTCCTGAACGGACAAGTTCAGGCAGAAACCAGCGCAGAGTATATTGAGCGCGTTAGCATCCCAGGGAAACTCACCGGACGCACCGTGCGGTTATTCTCCGGCCAGGTGGTTCCTGTTATTGAACCCGAAAGTCCGCGCGGCATATACGGCTGGAAGGTCAATACCCTGGTCGATGCGGCGCTGCAAGCGGTCACGGCCAGCCAGCCCACACCCCCTACTGATGCCCAAATGCGCCGGACGCTCACCAGTTTCCTCCACCGCGTTTACTACGATTTGCGGAATTTGGGGCAAACCTCCCAGGATCGGGCGCTCAACTTCGCCGCGACCAACGCCTTCCAGGCGGCCCAAACCTTCTCGGAAGCCATCGGCGCAGGCATGGAACTCGACAGCATCAACATCCAGAAAAGTCCCTTCTGCCGCATCGATAGCGATTGTTGGGACGTGCAATTGAAGTTCTTCGATCCAGAAAACAACCTGCGAGCGAAGAAAGTCTTCCGCTTCACCATTGACGTCAGCGATTTGATTCCTGTGACCTTGGGTGAAGTGCGTTCCTGGGCAACGGCATATTGAAGACATATTAGGCGCGAAAGGGTCTGAAATAGGCGGACTTCAGAGGAGAGGTAGAGATGCCGGTTGGGTCAAGTGCGAGCGTACTCCGTTCGGAAATACGATGTGCAGTTATAATCTGGACTCTTGTAGCGATCTGACATGCCTAAAATTGTGTAAATTCGTAGTTGAAACTTTAGTGCTACCGAGATCTATCGAGTCAGGATTATAGCCTTTTCGACAACCTAACTCTATTGCACTAAATTAGCTATGTCAGTCCGGTAGAGTGTGTTAGGGATACTCGTGACATCGTAGATATGCATTTGATGCGTTACGCTAGCGTTTTAGCGAAGCCTAAAGTCCTGCGGGTATACCAGAAAAGCGTAGCCATGCTGTCAGGCTATTGACCGAAGGTCTATACGCATCCTACGATTTACGTAAATCTTAACTGTGCAGAGTAGAATACCCAATGCAACCTCTCAATTGATATCTACAGCCCTGAAGGGGAATGGCACTGACATGAGGTCGGTGGGCACTGCCCACCCTATGAATTTCCATGACCTTCAGCGCTCAATTCTTGCTTGAAGTCAATGCCATTCGGCCCTGAAGCGCTAACAACCAACTTGCACGATTTTAGGTCAGTCGTAGTACGACTGAACTCAGCGATGCAATTGATGGGATTGGCAGCATGACTGCCCCAAAGGGACGCTTGCCCAAAGGGACGCTTGCCCAAATGGGACGCTTGCCCAAATGGGACGCTTGCCCAAATGGGACGCTTGCCCAGTTAGGCTTTCTTTAAGCCAAAATCGTCAATCTAAAATCCAAAACGGTATCAATCCTATGGCACTCCCTAAACAATCTCCTCCCATTAAACGGCCCCACTTCGTTCAACCCCATGAATGCATTGATGTGACTCACGGTCGCCCGGAGGATTTGCTGCGCATCCGTATGGAGTTGTTGGAGGGGAGCAACTACAACGATCCTGCTCCCTTTCGCTATCCCGGCTACGGGTCGCTCAAATGGTCCGCATTCTCCGCGTCGACAGGGCAAATCCAGCCTTCAGGACGCTCGTTCGTGACTCGCAGGTGGCAAATGTGGGGATAACGTGCATCTCCGGTTCCCTTGTCCCTGGCCATCTTTTCGTTCAACCTGTAGCTAGAGCGTCCTGGTATGAGTAATTTACAGTCCGTGCTGACGTTTAATGGTACCAGCGATTATATTGAACTTGCTTACACGCCCGCACTCAATCCGGCTCAATTTACCCTCTCCTGTTGGGCCAGAGTCATGGGCGGACAGGGGCAGTGGCGATCGCTCATCACCTCCAGGGCTGCTACTTTTGAAGGATATATCCTTTATGCTGGACAAGATAATAAATGGCAGTTTTGGACCGGAGATGGTTCCAGCTGGAAAGTCGTCTCTGGGGCTGCGATCGCGCTCAATACCTGGATCCATATCGCCGCAACCTATGATGGCAGCACCATGAGATTCTACCTGGACGGACAGCCAGCAGGGACTCCACTGGCGACGTCCCTACAACCCAATATAGCTAACCCCGTCCGCATTGGTGCCGGAGTTTCCGAATCCGCGACCCCAGGCACGTTCTTTAACGGTCAAATCGCCGAGCTGCGACTCTGGAATCGGGCCCGCAGCCAAACCGAGATCGCCCAAGATATGGGTCGCCGTCTCCAGGGCACTGAAGCCGACTTCAGTGCCTACTGGCCCCTGAATGAGGGTGGCGGCACCATCGCTCTCGACCGCAGCGGCAACGGCCATTCGGCCCCCCTGAATGGCGGCACCTGGAGCCAGGAGATTTTGAGCTTTCTCAATCCTCTGCCCGTGACGCTGCCCATTGCCTTAGCCTTTGACGGCACAGACGACTCCATCGACTGCGGCAGCGGCATCGACCTGGCCAACAAAAGCTTTACCATCGAGTGCTGGGTCAAAAGCACAGCCGTCAATAAAGCCCGCTATATTGTCTCTCAAGGTCAGAGCAGCACCAATCAAGGGTTATATCTTGGCTTTCGCTCCAGTAATGCCTTTACCCTGGCCTTTTGGGGCAACAGCCTCGATACCGACTTAACCTATACCGATAACAACTGGCATCACTGGAGCTGCGTTTACGATCTGGCCAGCAATCAACAACTGATTTATCGCGATGGCGAAAAAGTCGGCAGTCGGCAAGCCGATGCCCCCTACCAGGGCACAGGAAACTTTCTCATCGGCTTAAGAAATATCGGTGGCAATTTTCTCTTTGAGGGCGAGTTAGTCGAATTGCGGATCTGGCAATACGCTCGCACTCAGGCAGAAATCCAGGCAGACATGCACTATATGCTCGCAGGTGACGAGGCGAATTTGCTGACCTACTGGCCCCTGAATGAGGGGGCAGGATTCGCTGTTGAAGACAGGAGCGGCAATGGTCACAATGGCATCATTACTGGAACCGCGATCTGGCAGCCGACAGATGTGCCCCTGAGTTTGGCTGACCCGCAACGGCGACTGCAGCTGTTGCTCCCGGCCCTGAGCTTTGACGGCGTGAATGACTATGTAGACTGCGGCAGCGGTATCAATCTCAGTTACACCAGCTTTACGATCGAAGCCTACGTCCAGCACGAGCGCCTGTCTCAAGATCGAATGTTTCTCCATCAAGGCCAGCGCAGCCAGAGTCAAGGATTGTCCCTGGGATTTCGCGCCAGCAATGCCTTTGCCTTCAGCTTCTGGAATGACGCTCTCGACACGCCATTCCCTTGTTTAGACAGGTGCTGGCATCACTGGAGCTGCGTTTACGACCTGGCCCGCAACGAACGCATCATTTACCGCGATGGCAAGGAAGTCGCACGGGACACAGCCATTGTTCCCTACCAGGGGGCGGGAACAGTGTACCTGGGGTTTGGGGCCGGAGATCCAGGCACTGGAGACATGGAGCAGTTTTTCCAGGGGAAATTGGTTGAGCTGCGGGTGTGGACTTATGCCCGCACGGGGGCAGAAATTCAAAGCACCCTGAACGCTCGTCTGACGGGCAACGAAGCGTATCTGGCTGCATACTGGCCGCTTAATACAGGGGGAGGTGCGATCGCAACCGACAAAAGCCGCAATGGCCACAACGGAACGATTGTCGGTGCCCTTTGGACCGGACTGCAACGTTCCCCTGGCACTGGACTGGCGGATTATGGCTACTGGTATCGGTGGCAGCAAAACCTGCCGCTGCACCTTTATCCCCCTGCCAGCCCATCTTTTGTTCGCGGTCGCATATGGGCATAACGCCCTCACCATTTTGGATTTTAGATTGGCGATTTTGGATTGAAGAAAGGCCAACTGGGTAAGCACTCTACCTACTTTCATCTCAAAGTCAAATTGATCTTACTGGTCAAGCGTCCATTTAAGCAGCCATTCTGCCGAGTTCATCGATGACATTTCCACAGCTATAAATTAAGACATTCTACCGTTCCCCGTTCCCCGTTCCCCATTCCCCATTCCCCGTTCCCCATTCCCCGTTCCCCATTCCCCATTCCCCATCCAAGCTGCTCGTTTCATTTTCCTGTTCACCCTGTAGAGAGAATGACCTGATATGAAGACCTTACAGTCCATCCTGACCTTTAACGGCACCAGCGATTATATTGAGATTCCTTACAAACCGGCGCTCAATCCGGCTCAATTTACCCTCTCCTGTTGGGTCAAGGTGACGGGTGGCCAGGGACTGGAGCGATGGGCTGTTGCCTCCTCCCGGAGCGAGCCCGTTCAATCCGGGTATCTCCTGCAAGCAGGGACAGACAATAAATGGCAGTTTTTGCTGGGAGATGGTAGTACCTGGCAGCAAGTCATCGGTGCGGATATCGTCCTCAACACCTGGACCCATGTGGCGGCAACCTATGACGGCAGCACCATGAGGCTCTACCTCAACGGACAACCGGTCGGGACTCCCATGCAAGCAACGATGCAGGCCAATCCAAGCCGACCGTTACTCATGGGGGCAACAACTGTCGCAGTGCCAGACTTTTTCTTGCCGGGGCAAATCACTGAAGTGCGGTTATGGAATCGGGCCCGCAGCCAAACTGAGATTGCCCAGACCCTGAATCGCCGTCTCCAGGGCAATGAAACCGGATTAATCGCTTACTGGCCTCTGCATGCAGGCAGCGGCACAGCCGCACTCGATTGGTCGGGGCAGAACAATTCTGGTCTCTTGCAGGGCGGCACCTGGAACGAAGCGGTGCTGGACTTTCTGACAGAGGTGGATTTGCTCCCGGCGCTGGCCCTGCAACCGGCTGTGTTACCTGCCCTATCGCTGGATGGTACGGATGATGTTGTTGCCTGTGGCAGCGGCATCGACTTAACCAACAAGAGCTTTACGATTGAGGGCTGGTTCAAGCGAACCGCATCCGATCGAGCTGACTTTTTCATCCATCAAGGCCCGAACACACCAGACAGTAACGGTTTGCATATTGGATTTCGCGACACCAATGTCTTTACTTTTGCGTTCGTGCACAACGATTTCGATACCACAGCCACCTATACGGATAGCCAGTGGCATCACTGGAGCTGCGTTTACGATGCTGCGAGCAATCAACGGACGGTTTACCGGGATGGAGAAGCAGTGGCTGGAGCGGTGATTGGCAGAAGTGCCAACGATCCCTATCAGGGCACCGGTATTTTTCGCATCGGTAGGGTGGGAACCGGAAATACCTGGGCGCAGGGAGAGATCGCGGAGTGGCGGATTTGGAGCCGGGCTTGCACTCAGGTTGAAATTCAAACCCGCATGAATAGCCGCCTGGTTGGGAATGAGGCAGATTTAATTGCCTACTGGCCTTTCAATGAAGGGGCAGGGACTACGGTTCAGGACAGAAGCGGTAATGGCCATCACGGCACCATCGCCGGGGCTGCGGTTTGGATACCGCAGGCCATTTCTCTGAATCTGCTGCAACCGTCGCTGCAATTGCTGCTGCCGTCGCTGACGTTTGATGGCCTTGCCAGTTATGCAGATTGCGGCAGCGGCCTGGACTTGACCAATACGAGCTTTACGATTGAGGCCTATGTCAAACATGAGGAAATTTCGCAAAATCAGATGTTCCTCTGTCAGGGGCAGCGGAACCCGTCTCAGGGCCTGTATCTGGGGTTTCGCGCCAACAATCTCTTTACCTTCAGCTTCTGGGGGGACGAGTTCAATACGCCCGTGACCTGTACAGATTCTTGCTGGCATCACTGGAGTTGCACCTACGATTCGGGGACCAACGAGCGCATCATCTATTGCGATGGCAAGGAAGCAGCGCGGGGAATGGCGACTGCCTCGTACCAGGGCACGGGGAATGTTTACCTGGGCTTTGGGGCAGGGGATCCGGGCACTGGGGATATGGAGTGGTTTTTCCGGGGCCAGGTGGCTGAACTGCGAATCTGGAAGACTGTCCGCACCCAAACGGAAATTCAGGCGAGCCTGCACCGCAGCCTGAGCGGCTATGAGACGGCACTGGCGGCTTACTGGCCCCTGCACGAGGGGACGGGGACTGTGGTGGCGGATAAGACGGGCAACGGTCACACTGGAACGCTGGTCGGAACGGGGTGGAGCCGGTTGGAACAATCGCCGGGGACGGGGCTGGCGGATTATGGCTACTGGTATCGCTGGCAGCAAAACCTGCCGCTGCACATTCGGCCCGCAGTCAGTTCGTGTTTTCACCGGGGACGCATTTGGGCTTGATTTTTTGGAATGAGTTTTAAGTTTTGAGTTTTGAGTTTTGAGTTTTGAGTGAATGGGCAAGATTAGCTTCAATGGAGCTTCAATCCTCTAAAAGGCTGACACAGAGCCAAAGTCTGTTAAGTAGGTTGGGTTGAGGCCACGTAGGCGCAAGCCTTCTCGCAGAGTAACCCAACACCGAAAGACTTTGTGTTGGGTTTCCGCTAGCGCTGCAACCCAACCTACAAATTGGTTTCAATTTTGCTGACTTGATATAAAGAGAGGTCCCTGGCATGAACGATCCGCAGTCTGTTCTGACGTTTAATGGCACCAGCGATTATATCGAGGTTCCTTATACGCCCGACCTCAATCCGGCTCAATTTACCCTCTCTTGTTGGGTGAAAGTTACAGGTAACCCAGGACAGTGGCGATCGCTGTTCACCTCCAGAATTGGTATCCCGCTGTCAGGCTATATCCTTTATGCGACAACGGCGAATCGCTGGGCATTTTGGCTTGGAGGTGGCGGCAGTTGGAATCCCTTGAATGGTCCAGCTGTTGCGATCGATGCCTGGACCCATGTGGCTGCAACTTATGATGGCAGTACTACGCGGCTCTATATCAATGGGCAATCGGTCGGCACTCCGGTGGCAGCGTCGCTGCGGCTTAATGACACGTATCCGCTTCGCATTGGGGCGGGAATAACCGAAGGAGCGGCGGGGTATTTTTTGAAGGGGCAAATGGTGGAGGTACGATTGTGGGATCGGGCTCGTTCCCAAACGGAAATTGAACAGGGTAAGGGGACTCGTCTCTCGGGCAGTGAAGCAGGATTAGTGGGGTACTGGCCCCTGGATGATGGGAGCGGCACCACGGCAAGAGATCTGACTGCAAATGGCAATGCCGGGACTTTGAATGGCGGCACCTGGGGACAGGAGGTACTGGATTTTCTCCAACCTCTGGTGATTTTAACTGCGACCGACACCAGCACAATCAGCACCGCAACCGGCACAATCACAACCAGCTCTGATACTTTTACGATAACTGCGACCGACACGATCGCCACTGATAATCTGATTTTAACGAGCGACAATCTGGTTTTGAATGCAAATGCCGTAGTTTTCGCGAATGCTGCGATGCCAGTTCAGCCTTCGCTTCCTGTGTTGTCAGCTAATGGTGCGAATGGTACGATCGATTGCGGCAGCGGCATTGACTTAGCCAACAAGAGCTTTACGGTTGAGGGGTGGGTCAAGCGCACCGCAACTGACCAATTTAATTATATCTTCCAGCAAGGGCCGAGCGTGACAAATCAGGGGTTGCATATTGGATTTCGCAACACTAACGTTTTTACCTTTGCCTTCTATGCTAACGATCTCAATACCGCCTCTGCCTATACCGATAGCGAGTGGCATCATTGGAGCTGTGTTTACGATGCGAATAGCAAGCGACGAACGATTTACCGAGATGGAGTGGAGGTGGCGAGCGATGTTTCCCCAGCTGATTATCAGGGCACGGGAATTTTTCATCTTGGTTCCTTTGCGGGGGGGGCTGCCACGTTTTTTGCCGGTCAGTTGGCGGAATTGCGGGTTTGGGGCCGCGATCGCACTCAAGCCGAGATCCAAGCGCAGATGAATCGTCGTCTGGTCGGGGATGAGGCGGATTTGATTGCCTACTGGCCTTTGAATGAGTTGGTGGAGACTTTCATTAAAGACAGAAGCGGCAACGGCCATCATGGCACCATGACCGGTGGAGTCACCGGAACCCTGGGGTCTGTTCCCCTGAAGATTGTCCAACCCGTGCTCCAATTGCTGCTGCCAGCGCTGAAGTTTGATGGGACCGCTCGTTATGTGGATTGCGGCAGCGGCCTCGATCTGACGACTAGTAATACGACGAGCTTTACGATTGAGGCCTATGTGAAACATGAGGAGAGTTCGCAAAATCAGATGTTCTTCTGTCAGGGGCAGCGGAACCCGTCTCAGGGGCTGTATCTTGGGTTCCGCGCTAGCAATGTCTTTACCTTCAGTTTTTGGGGAAACGAGTTCGATACGCCGGTGGCCTGTACGGATGCGTGCTGGCATCACTGGAGCTGCACGTACAGTGTGGGGGGCAACGAGCGCATCATTTACTGCGATGGCGAGGAAGTGGCGCGGAACACTGAAACTGCCTCGTACCAGGGGACGGGGAATGTTTACCTGGGCTTCGGGGCGGGGGATCCGGGCACCGGGGATATGGAGTGGTTTTTCCGGGGGCACCTGGCTGAAGTGCGGGTTTGGAAAACGGTACGCACGCAAGCCGAGATTCAGGCGAGCCTGAACCGCAGTCTGAGCGGCTATGAGGGGGCGCTGGTGGCCTACTGGCCCCTGCATGAGGGGACGGGGACTACGGTAATGGATAAAACGCGCCGCGGTCACGATGGCACAATTTCTGGAGCAGGGTGGACTAAGCTGGAGCGTTCGCCAGGAACCGGGCTGGCGGATTATGGCTATTGGTATCGGTGGCAGCAAAATCTGCCGTTGCAAATTAAGCCTGTGGATCGTCCGTCTTTCAGTCGCGGACGAATTTGGGCTTAAATTAAGCGTCCAAGATTATACCCATTTGACTGAGAGATGCAATTGATGAAAGTGGCAGAATGACGGCCCAAATGGGACGCTTGCCCAGTCAACTTTTCTGCAATCCAAAATCGGCAATCTAAAATCCAAAATCGTATTATGCCCAATCTTGCTGACATTCCTGGACTTGCTGCTTTGCGATCGCGCACCCAGGGCGATCCTAGAGTCAAAATTGCTGTCCTAGATGGGCCGGTAGACCGCGATCGCGCTTGCTTCCAGGGGGCCAACTTCAGCTGCCTCGATCCCTACTGGGCGGAGGAATTCGAGATTCCGTCCGCAGCGCTGCAGACCTTCCTGGAAATAGAAAATAGCGGCAAGAACGACGAAGAAAGAGGAGAATTGCTGAAAGCCGCGATTCCAGACGAGAACGTGCTCAGCAGCCTTGCCCTCCGCTTCCATGCCAGTCACGTCAGCAGCGTCCTGTGCGGGCAGCCGGATTCTCCGGTGGCAGGCATCGCCGCCAACACGACAGTTATCAACATCCCGATCGCGTACAGCCACGAGAACTTCATCAATCCCCTCAACCTTGCCCGCGCCATCAGTACGGCAATCGAACTGGAGGCTAACATCATCCACTGCGCTGCCTGTCACCCGACCCAGAGTAGCCTCGCCCACGAATTCATTGATAAGGCCATTCGTCAAGCCCAAGCCAACAATATCCTGATTGTGGCACCAGCAGGCAATGACAAAGGCGAATGCTGGTGCATTCCTGCTGTCCTGGAGCATGTTCTCGCGGTTGGCGCGATGAACGATCGGGGGGAGCCATTCCGATTCAGCAACTTTGGTGGCCAGTATGCCGTTCAGGGGCTGCTCGCGCCGGGGGAAAATATTCTGGGCGCGCAACCCGGCACTGACGTTCCCATCCGCAAGAAAGGGACGAGCTGTGCTGCCCCTATCGTTACGGGGGTTGCCGCGTTGTTGATGAGTCTGCAACTGGAACGGGGCGCTGCTGCTGATGCTGAAGCGGTGCGTGCGGCGCTGATCAATAGTGCCATTCCCTGCGACCCGGATGACGTGGAGGAACCGGAGCGGTGTTTGGTAGGACGGTTGCATATTCCTGGGGCTTACGAATTGTTGATGGGCGAGTCATTAGACGCTGCGGTTGCGCCCAGCAGTTCTCTCAGCAGTTCTCTCAGCAGTTCACCCAGCACTGTCACACAGGAAGAAATTGCTGCGATCGCACCTGCATCCGCACCCGCAAATATTGCTCCCCACGATCTCTCCAGTGATGCTGCCGATAGCAACGCTGCCAGCACCGAACTGACCCGCAATATTGCTCCCAGCAACGCGGCAGTCAGCCCGCGATCGAACCTGGTGTATGTTCTGGGAACGCTGGATTACGACTTCCGCAGCGAAATTCGCCGCGATACGTTCAAACAATTGATGCCTGCTGTCAACGTTAGCGGCATTCAAGTGCCTGCCAATCCCTACGATGCCCGCCAGATGGTCAATTATTTGGAAACCAACCCATCAGAAGCGCAATCTCTAATCTGGACGTTGAACCTGGATCTGACGCCGACTTACGTCCTTGAACCTGTGGGCGCTTTTGCTGCCGATGTCTATGAAGTAATGCAGTACATGCTCGCAGGTCAGAATCTGCCAGCAGATGACGTCAACTCCATTGAACGGATCAGCATACCGGGTTACCTCAGCAACAAAACCATCAAACTCTTCTCGGGTCAGGTTCTTCCCGTTCTCCAGGTCAACAGTCCTAGAGGTATGTATGGTTGGAATGTCAATACGCTGGTTGACTCGACGTTGCAAACGGTGAGCGCAGAACAGCAAGGTGCAGACTTAGCCAGGATTCGCCGTTCCCTGATCAGCTTCCTCAATCGGGTCTACTACGATTTAAGCAACTTGGGTCAGATTGCCCGCGATCGCGCCCTCAACTTCGCCGCCACCAACGCTTTCCAGGCCGTGCAGACCTTTTCCGAAGCCGTCGCTCTGGGCATGGAACTGGACAGCATTGACGTTGAAAAAAGCCCCTTCTGTCGCTACGGCAGCGAATGCTGGGACATTAAGCTGAAGTTCTTCGACCCAGAAAACACCCACCGCGCCCGCAAAGTCTTTCGCTTTACCCTCGACGTCCAGGACATCATCCCCGTCACCCTGGGCGAAGTGCGGTCTTGGTCTGTATCTCAGTAATCGGAACTGTTTCGCAGTCCTGAGCGAAACTGAGTGCGGCGCAAAAAAAGCAGCGGGCCAGGTTTCAGGAAGCGGTGCGGGTGCTGAATCGACCTGGGAATGGGACGGAGCAGGAGCAGAGGATATAGAGCTAATTGGGGTGGGTCTGAGGGAAGTGATACCAATTTGACTTGGAGATGCAACGGATGAAATTGGCAGAATGCTTGTCCAGTCAGTCTTTCTTCAATCCAAAATCGGCAATCTAAAATCCAAAATGGTATAAGTTCGGCTTATCTCCCGCTTTCGATTGAGCGGTAGACCTGATAAGATAAGTAGAGCGAAGTGCAATACTGTTCGGTTTAGAAACGAGAATTAATTTCTCGCGTAGGGGCACGGCATTGCCGTGCCCCCTACCCGTCTATTTTTCGTAAAGTTATTGAACCCGCTATCCTTAACCGAACAGTATTGGAGCGAAGTGTGCCTATCTCAAAATTCCTCCTGAACTGCGAGCGACACAAAAATTTAAATTTCGCCTATTCTACAAACTGAGATGATTGAATTTACATTAGATTGTTAGGTTTTAAATTTTGAGTTTTTAATCCTGCTATGGCCAAAGACTTGTTCCATCAAGCAGTAAAAACAGCCTTAACCAAAGACGGTTGGACTATTACCAGCGATCCGCTCATTATTCGAATCGATCGCATTAAACTGGAAGTCGATCTGGCTGCTGAAAAAGTATTTGCTGCTGAAAAAGATGGACAGAAGATAGCCGTAGAGGTTAAAAGCTTTATCAATCCTTCGACCATCAATGACTTTCATGCCGCTTTGGGACAGTTCTTAAACTATCGTACTGCTCTACAAATAACAGAGCCGTTGCGAATTCTCTATTTGGCGGTGTCTATTGACATCTTCAACACCTTCTTTCAAGAGCGCTTTATCCAAATCGTCATTAAACAATATGACCTCAAACTGCTTGCGTACGACCCCAACCTGGAGGAAGTTATAAAATGGAAACATTAGAAAAATATCGCCAAATTGTGCGCGACGTACTCACCAGCCATGTCACCACTGACGATGCTGATATTGAATGTCAAGTGATTTGCGACCTTGAACGCGATCGCTATCTGCTGGTGGATGTAGGCTGGCAAGGCTTGAACCGCATTTATGCCTGCCATATTCACCTTGATATCAAAAATGGAAAAATTTGGCTTCAGAACAACATGACTGAAGCTGACTTAGGCCAAGAGTTGGTGGCCAAAGGGGTACCCCCCTCCGATATTGTTCTGGGTTTGCATCCACCCTACAAACGTCCCTATACCCACTATGGTGTTGCTTAGACTCAATAACTCCCCTGTCTTTCTACCACCCAGCGACGAAACAACTCCACCCTAATCTGCCACTGTCCCCCGACCTCCCAGACCACATCATGTCGGGCCAGCATCTCCAGTGCCTCCCGCAATACCCCAACCTCTAGCTCCACCGCCTGCCCCAACGCCTCAATCCTCAGCCCCGATGGATGAGGTGCCAGCGCCCGCAGCACCGCCTGCTGCCCCCCTGCCCCCTGCCTCGCTTGATCCCAAACCCCAGTAAAATAATAGCGTCCCTGCCGAAAGAACTCCGGATCGCCCACCACCGCCTCCACATCCGCCAACGACAGCAGCGCCTCGCGGCGGCGTCCCCGCTTGAATACCTGGTCATTATACCGTCGTACCAGCTGAAACCCCACCAGCTGCACCAGATACGGTTGCCCCGCCGTCAGCGCATAAATCCGCTCCAGCGCCGCCGGCTGATAGTCCAGCAGAAACGTCTCATGGGGATTTGCCAGCAGCTGCGATGTCTCTCCCTCCGTCAGAAAACTAATTTGGATCGAGTGAATGCTGGCATAAAAGGGATGAAAATAATTTTCCGTCATCTCCTCCAGGGTGTGCAGCCCCGCCAGGGCAAAGGCAATCCGGCGACTTTCATGTGTCTGTCCCCGCAACATGCCCATGAAGTCCGGGTCGATGCGGCCCCGCTCGATCAACATCTCAATCTGCTCGAACTCATCCAGGGCAATAATCAAGCCCTGGGTCGACCTCCCCTGCAGGCGCTCCCGCTCTACCCGCCGCAGATAGCGCTGGAACGTCGGATACGGCAGCTGCAACAGATCCTCCGTATCCGGTGGCGGCAGCTCCACCGCCTCTGCAATTGCATCGCCAATCGCCAGCAACACCTCCCCCACCCCCTGGGGCGCACTGCCCACCCGTTGCAGATTCACATAGGCCAGCTCGATCTCCGACCCCAGGAGCCGGGACACATTGCGTAGAATCGACGTCTTGCCCATGCGGCGGTGACCGTAGAGCACCACCGACGGCAACTGGTGACCCGTCACCCACAGTGCTTTCAATTGTCGCAAGATGTCTTGCCGACCCACAAACAAGCGGCCCTCAACCGGATCGCCCACCACATAGGGATTGGCGATGGGCTTGTCGATCGCCATCTGCCCCACATCGGGTGCCACCCGCAGCAGTGCCTCTTGCCAGGTACGGGCAATGTTAAGAATCAGCTCTTTTTCTGCCTGGGGCAAGCGCTTGGCCTGACTGAGGAGATCTTTCAGGTCGCTCAGAGCATTGGTTAGGGACAAGGAACGGGTGACGCGAGACAAACTGTGCTGCACGCGCTGTGCATCCTCAAGGGCTCGATTCAATGCCGCAATCGCCTCCCAGCTCGTGGGCCGGAGTCGGGGAGTCGAGGGAATCGGCACAACAGACTGGGCGGCAATGGTTTCCAGATCCGTCGCTGCTGCAAAGCGAGCCAATGCCTGCGCCAGGGATGCCATCTCGGAGCCATAAAGCAGAGAGCGGACTGACTCAAAGGCGACCGCTGCGTCCTGGGGCATTCCCTGGGATAAATACCAGAACCCTGCTGCTGCTGATCGGGCGGGTGTATCAAGTCGTAACAACGGTTTCCTTCGCGATCCCATCCACCAAAAATTCCTGATGAATTCTAACTTCATATACTTGTATATAGAAGCAGAGGCAAAGTAAACCAGCCTCAAAGCTTGAGAAGTATCTGCCAGCTGGGCGACGCGAAAGAGAACTTGTTCTGCGGGAAGCTCTGCCAGTACCCGATTCACTGCCCGGACAACCGGGATGAGTTGCAAGGTGTAAGTCATTAACTGGTTGGCATTGTACAACCCTGTTTCCCAATCCTGACGCAGCCAACGAGACAAACGATTGCTAAGCCAGGGAACTGGCAAGAACGCATTGCGGGGAAGCCACCCAAATTGCTCCTGATTGCCTGACGAAACAGCAAGTAATCTGATTAGCCATCCATCAGGACGAAATTTCACGACGCTAACCGTTACAATAGACGCCACACTGATCCTCACCCCTAAGAGTAAACTGTATATCACCCCTTCTGCTACCCCACCCGCCATCCCACCTGCTACGCCACCCAGCCGATATTGCACCATGATGTTTGCTGAAACGTAGTGAAGCGCACCATAAAATGCACCTAGAAATACATATTCTTTTATACCAAAAATAACAATTAACAGGATATCAGGCATCCCCCTTTTCAAGTCTTCAGATAAGTTAGATATGTTTCCTGACATACCTGCAAAAAGACTTAATATTATACCAAACAATGCACCGAATATAACGCCTAGTACTACACCTGATACTGCACTTCTTGCCATACCATTGGCGATGTCTGACATCTCTACAGCACCTACGCCAAATGCTACACCTCCAACTACGCCGAGTACGATGCCGATCAATACGCCGAACGCCATCGCTTCCACTGGGTCTTTCTCTATATCCGAATCATAGCTTTGTAATCGACTGACTACCAAACCAACTATTATGCCTATCCATATGACAGAAAATGCAATCGGGATACCAATTGCTTGCAGAAGGTTGCCAATTATCCAGGGAACAACGACGACTAATACCAACCCTTGCAACACCAGGGAACTGCCAATAGGATTCTTACGGACCCAATCTATCGGCTCGTCAGCGGCCACTGGTTCCCAGAAGGTCTTCACATACCAGCGCACCGCTTGGGGAAAGAAAAAGACCCAATACAGCAGCAGCAAATAGTCTCGGGGATCCTCCAGGGACAGGGGCCGTTTGCGTTTGGGGGCCAGATCCAGGCGGGGAACAGGCGGCGGGATCATCGCTGCGCCTCCAGACACTGGGCATACAGGGAGTAGCAGCCCTGCATCAACTTTTGTGGATGTCCCTGACTCTCCTGCAGGAGGCGGTCGATAGCGGCAGGGCTGAAACGGATGGGGGTGGGGTGCAGGCGGGTCTCAATAAAGGCGCGAGCGATGGGTTCCCGCCACGGCCCCAACCTCACTTCCGTACAAACGTTCGCCAGAGGCGAGGTACTGTTGAGAGCAGTGTCGTCGAACAGCTTGTCCAGGGGAGTACGCGCCGCCAGAATCAGCCGCAGGGGAGCGTCGCGGCCTGAGGCCAGACTGCGGAGCTGACCGCGGATGTGGGGGGTGAAGCCATTTCCAGTCATCTTTTCCACTTCGTCGATCAACAGCAGCAAGTAGTGCTTTTGCAGCTGTCGCGCCATCAGGTAGCCAAAACTCTCAAGGCGAGCAATCCCAATTTCATCGCACAGGTAGCGACAAAAGTCTGCTTCATCCTGCACCCGCTGCAGATCCAGATAAATGGGCCGACGGGGCAGTGGCTCGTTGGCGGTACGCGCCTTGATGATGTGCGCCTTGACGGTGCGCTCGATTGCTTTCAGCAAGGAGGATTTGCCGATGGCGCATTCGCCAATCAGGGCGACGTTGCTGCGGCTGTTGATCCGTTCGAAGATGTCTTGCATTTCGGTTTCCCGGTCAAAGAAAAGGGCTGGGTCATCCAGAACACCAGCTTTCCAGTGGGAGAAAGGGTTAGCTGCCCAGGCGACAGAGTGATTGGGAGTGACTGGGGAAGTGACTGGGGGAGCGACTGGGGGAGCGACTGGGGGAGTGGCTTGTCCGGGGACAGGAGATGACTGCTCTCGCAGGGCTTTGACGTCCTCCCGCAGGGTTTCAAGGGCCTCCACGGTGCGGTGAGTTGCTGCTAACAGTGCGCGATTGCCCTGTTCAAGGGCGTTGAGCTGGCCTGGGATCTGACTGGATACTGCACTGGCGGTCTCTTTCAGAGATTGTACGACGGTCGCCAGGGTGAGCTGCTGTCCGCTGAGGCGGGCGTCGATCTGCACCAGGATCTGGCTGGAAAAGAGCTGATAGGCGGCGGCATTGTGTTGTATTTCCTGGGCAAAAAAGGCGCAGATGTGCTCGAACAGGCCGTTGCCGCTCTGGTCGATTCTGGCTTCGTAGTTGGGGACTTTGACGTCTGGCAGGATGGCAGGGGGTGGGGTCAGGGCGACTTGCCGCAGGGTGGCTCTGGCGTCGGCGATGAGGCGTCCCAGGGGGGTGGGGCTGGGTGCGGCGGACTGCTGTTGACTTTCTGGCGACAACAGGAGTTGGGCGATTTGTAGGGATGGCAGGGGAACCGCGATGGCGTGGCCTTGCTCCAGGGCTTGCAGATCGCGTTCCAGTTGCTTGCTCTTGGCGTTCAGCCAGCGGATCTCGGCGGCATGCTCTGGGTAATGGGGCTGCAATCGGGATTGTTGGGGATAGGGGCCGATCAAGTCTTGGCGGCAGTCTGCGGCGAGGGTTTGCAGGGCAAGCAAGACCGATCGCTGGAGGGATCTGGAGAGAGCGGACGTGTTGGTTTCGCCTGATTTTCCCAGGGCAGTCACCAGGGTTTTGTAGCTGTGCAAAACGCGGTTGGTGGCGATTCCCTGGGCAACGGCTGGGACGAGCTCGTCCGGGGAGAGTCCTTTTAAGACACTCAAGATTAAGGTCAGCGCTGCACTACTGACGATGTCCACGACTGCTCTGCTCCTACTTGATGGGATCGCTGATCGATCTTACAGGATGACAACAGGCATGGATACCATTTGGGATTTTAGATTGCCGATTTTGGATTGAAGAACGCCTGACTGGGCAAGTTTGTAGTTGGCACTTTAGTGCTGCAGAGTCTATCTAATAAAAGTTAGCCGTGTCAGTCCAGTAGGGTGGGTATTGCGCTTGAGCGTTCGAGGAGACCGAATGCAGCTCTTTCTGAGCAATGTACACCCTTGAGAGTCCCAGTTGGTGGGTATTTCCTGACAGTCAGCTGATGTTGGGCAAACAGAAACAGGCTGGAGATGTCGGCCCTACGAATTTTCTAAAACCCAAAATGATATTAGGAACCGGGTTCCTCGGAAGAACCCGGTTCCTGGACTGTTTTAGCCTAGCGCTTTACGTGTTGTTAAGCACAAATCAGGAGAGACAGGCGCTCTGAACGCTTTTGCTCGGCAGCCTGACGTTGGACGCCATTGAAAAATTGAACGCGAGCATCCAGAGCTTCCAGCATGGCACGATTCGCATACATGGCTTCTTCTAGCGTGCCGAGGCGGGCTTCAACCAGAGCCGCTAGCTTGGCGCACCGATCGGCTCCCTGATGGATACGAACATCAAAGAAAATCAGTGCCTCTTGCGAGAAGTTGGCTGCACTGGCGATACCAGTTTGAAGTTGCGTATAGAGGGAGCTGACAATACCTTCTGAAGCAAAGCAAACTGCTGCCAGGGCAGCGACATAGCCATAACGATTGGCCAGACGGAGATAGGTTTCGATGAGAGCCTGGGTTTTGGGCTCCGTTGGTGTGTTTTCTAGAGTTTCATCATCAATGCCTAATGCCCGCGTGAAACGACGGAAAAGTTCAGGATAGGAGCGGGATGGATCTCCTTCCCCCATCTGATCGAACAAATTTTCCAAAATGACAAGTTGGGCACTTTCTTCTGTGCAGCAGGATAGAATACTGGCCAAAATACGGCTGAACTGCTGTGTCAACTTGTACATTTGAACTGCCAGCACCCTGACTTCTTGAAGCGTTAGCAATCCTGCCCTACAGCGGGCTAGAAACTCATGATTCCACAACGGATGGGTTTCTGCGACTTCCCGAAAGGTTTTCATGACAGTCGCGGAAGATAGTTGAGTTTTAGATGCACTACGATACTGTCTCATTGCAACACCTTGATACTGTTTAAAACGTAATCCTGATAGCGAGATGCATTGGAAGAACCGGAATCAATTCTGTAACCGGAATCGATTGAGTTCAACTTGAAGGTAGGAGACACCCTGATGACGACAGGAGGGGCCAGAGTGCAAACAATCCACGATGATGCTCGTTGATAATGCTTGTGTGGTAGCCGCTTGCTCCGGCAAAGTTCAAAGCAAACGAAAAAACCAACCCCCTCTACCGTGCCAGGGAAACGCAAACACTGACTTTCCCTCAGAATTCCCAATCGCTTGAACAGCCAAACACCTGCTCTAAGTTAATTGCGATTGAGCGTACTGACGGAAAGAAAACATTTGTTCATTTCCCTGAGCAGATTCTGGCTCAATCAGACTACTACAAAACGGTTGACAACGTAGGGGTGCGATGACTGCACAACTTAGCATTCTGAACTTTAGCTTCCACCTAAGAGCGACCCCTAGTTTTTGCTGACCGATAGAGACTCTGAGACCTGAAAGAGCTGAATTGCTCGTTTGAGCTTGCCTAAATCTGCTTTTAATCTCAATTAAGTACCGAATCCGTAAATCCCACTTAATTGATTGGACGGACAACTGCATAACTGGATTTCAGTTGCCATAAATTATCAGTACTATGTTGTTGGGAAAGCGGGCATCGGTAATAGCACCGATTATACGACTATTGTCTGATCAGTGTAAATATGTATGATTTACATTTTTTTTTTGCGTTTTATTTGGAATTGTGTATTTTATGCGTATTAGTACTTATTTTTTGCGATTATGCCTCACTAAAAATGCGCTATTTTGCTTATTTACCTGAAAAACTACTTATGCCTGCCTCTACTTTATTATTTTGAAATTTAAATTTCTTTTTGCAAATTTGCTGATTCGATCGCAGGTGGGAGGGAGAGGTGCGATCGCAAGGGAGGTAGGGTGGGGGTACGCGGGGTGGGGAAAATATTAAAGTGTTCGATCGCAATTTTGCGCCCACTCATTGGCTCTAAACCTGCTGCTTAAATTTCTATAGCGGTTTGGCAATGAGATTCAGTACCCGGTTTCGGTAGGGGCTTGGCATTGCCAAGCCCACTCACGTTTTCTGTACTTAACCAGACTGAAAATTGCTATATCACCAGAAATTCCTCACCTTTTTCCCACACCCTAACCCCTACACCCCAGGCTCTGCAGACCTTTTCGGCGTTTTGCTACTCTCTGAGTCTATTGCTGGGTGTTGGTAAGCTAAGAGATGAGTTTAGGATCTGGGATCTAATGCCCAGTTCCCAATTCATCTCTCTGTGGGTTGGTCCCTATTGATGAGCCGGTTGGGATATAGACACCTGTATTGCTTGCGGTAAGAAGTAGAGGGCAGAAGGAAGAGGGGAAAAGTCCGATATATCTGGTTTTGAGCCTTTTACTATGTCCTCATCTATGTTCGTAGTGCTATAGAATTTCAAGGCAATGTTCGCGGATAGAGAGAATTACGCGCTGCCAGACCTGATTTTTCTCCTTTAGAATTTGGAGCGCAATATTAGGGTTAGACAACCATTATTTGTATCCCACTAAAGTGGAAGATAAATATGCTTGCTCCTTTTGTCAGAGCAGTAACAGGAAAAAGAGTAGTGTTTTCACTTATTGAAGGGAATATCCTGGGAAAAGATAGGATATTGGCTTAAATGAAGAGCAATGAGATTAAAGAGCCTGAAAATTGTTATATGAATTGTTTTATGGTTGTTGGAGACTCTATGGGAGTCACGATCGATCGTGTTTGAGTTAGAAACCCCCAGGTTGCACCTTCGCCGATTTAGCCTCGATGACCTTGATGATCTGGCACGCATTTTCAGGGATCCAGATGTTATGAAATATATGCAGTCGGGTATCCCGCGTTCTCGGGAAGAGGCTCAGTCTGTCATCGATCTCCATATCAATCATTGGAGAGATCGCGGTTTTGGCTTTTGGGCTGTCATTGATAAGACACAGAATATATTCATTGGACAAGGCGGTCTTCTCTTGTTGGATACTGCGCCTGAAGTTGAGGTGGGCTATTTGTTGGCAAAGTCTCATTGGGGGAGAGGATTCGCGACAGAGTTAGCAAGTGCCAGCCTGGAACATGGATTTGCTACTCTTGGTCTCAACCGAATTGTTGCGGTTGCAAATCCCGACAATGTCGCGTCGCGTCGCGTGATGGAGAAAATTGGTATGCGGTACGAGAAGGATGATATTTACTATGGCGTGAATTGTGTTTATTACGCGATTGATTGCGATCGCTGGCAGTCTATGCAAAAATGATAAATTAATAAAAATTAAAAATAAGCAACATTATTCGACATTATTCAACATAAGTAAATTGGTAAAAATGTTCCATAAACGTGGGAAAAGGAGCTAGTCTTCAAAGTCCCTCTTCCACGCTTGGGAAAAGATTTTAGGATTCGGGGCAGGCCGCATTTGCAGACCCGCTTTGCCTCTGTTTTAGACACGACTTGAAAGGTTATTTTGAAAGCCTTGCGCCGCAAGGCTTTCAAAATAACCCATTTTTCCGCTCTGGCACGAAGAAATGGGGGTTAGTGTCCCCGAAGGGGGCGCTAACCTTCCAAGTCGTGTTTAGAGGCATTGGTCAATTGTTGTCATTCTCCGGACTTCTTGCTTCAATCAGCAAAGGACTATATTTCCAGGGAAAGGACTACCAACCATGCTAGCCAACGCTCCTGAACGTCTAATGCATCATGTCCGTTGGGTGCTGACCAGTGCCTGGCTGTTACTGATCGTTTCGCTGTTTTACGACCCGCTATCGCCGTGGCTAACCCAGCCTTCGAATATAGATAGCCCTTTGCGAATCGATCCGGACGTCTGCGTAATGGTTCAAGGTAACTGCCTGGAAGAACTACCTTATGCATTGGGGGCACCGATCTTCTGGGGGCTGGTGGTACCGTCTTCAATCTTCATTTTGCTGGTTTTTGGCCACGATCTCTGGCGACGGATTTGTCCGCTGTCGTTTCTCTCGCAGATCCCGCGTGCTCTGGGCTGGGAGCGTAAGCATCGGCGGGTTCATCCGACAACAGGCAAGGTGAGGTATGAGGTTGTTAAGGTACCGAAAAAATCCTGGCTGGCTCGCAATCATTTGTATCTTCAGTTTGGTTTGTTCTATCTGGGACTTTGCAGCCGCATCTTGTTTGTCAATTCCAATCGTATTGCTCTGGGCAGCTTTTTTATTGTCACTATCGTGGCTGCGATCGCAGTCGGGTATCTCTATGGCGGCAAATCCTGGTGTCAATACTTTTGTCCTATGGCTCCTGTACAAAAAATCTACGCTGAACCCAGGGGCCTGTTAAACAGCACCGCCCACACGGGCGAGCACCAAACAAAGATTACTCAATCGATGTGCCGCACGGTCAATCCAGAGGGGAGAGAGCACAGTGCCTGTGTCGCCTGCACCACTCCCTGCATCGACATCGACGCCGAACGCAATTACTGGGATAACAATACAAGTTCCCAGAAACAATGGCTTTACTATGCCTACGTCGGACTTGCAGTTGGGTATTTTGTCTATTACTACCTTTATGCTGGTAATTGGGAATATTACTTCTCTGGAGCCTGGGCACATCAAGAAACTCAGCTGACGACATTATTAAGTCCTGGCTTCTATGGGTTCGAACGCGCAATTCCAATCCCCAAAATCGTTGCCGCACCTCTGACTCTGGCTGCCTTTACCTTCGGCGGATATGCCCTCGGGAAAACCCTGGAAAAACGCTACAAAAGTCATTGCCGTCGTCAGCATCGGCCCTTCTGTCTGGATACAGTACGGCACCGCATGTTTACTCTTTGCACTGTTTTTATTTTCAATTTCTTCTTCGTGTTTGCAGGTCGTAACTTCATCCGCTTGCTACCGTCGCCGCTCGCTCATCTGTTTCCAATCTTGATTGCGGCGTTCAGTTCTCTGTGGCTATACCGGACCTGGCAACGGAGTCCCGCTCTCTACCTGCGCGAAGGATTAGCAAGTCGTCTGCGCAAGCAACTGAAGAAACTGGATCTCAATATCGCTCAATTTTTAGAAGGACGATCGCTGGACGACCTCAACGCTGATGAGGTGTATGTTCTGGCGAAGATTCTCCCTGGGTTTTCCCATGAAAAGCGACGCCAGACTTATAAAGGGATGCTGCGGGAGATCTTTGAAGAAGGATACATGGAAACTGCTAGAAGTCTGGAGATCTTTCAGCCCCTGCGTCAAGAACTAGACATTTCTGATGACGAACACCAGGCTGTGTTAACAGAACTGAGTCAGGAAAATCCAAAATTATTCGACCCGTCTATGCAACGCGATCCTGAAGATTTGCTCCGCCTGGAAAGTTATCGCGAAACTCTACTAGATACGATTCTAGAGTCCTGGAAAGGGCGTCCCGAACGAGCCCATTTTGCGGATCTGGTTGAGGTCTTCTCACGTAAAAAATCGCAGATTTCAATTAACGATCTCTTGAAAGACCTGACCCAGGATGCGCTGCGGGTCGTTCAAACTCTACGCCAGGAATATGCCATTACCGCTGCTGAAGAAGAGGAAGCGCTGCAACGAACCGATCCAGAAGAATTGTGGCAAAACATTGCCGAGACCATGAGTCTGATGGGGTATCTCTATTCGGGCGATGAAAACCAATTGTTAGCGGTCTTCAATCTGATTGATGCGGATGGCTCCGGACAGGTCAGTCTAGAAGAACTGCAAGCTTATATGAGTGGCATTGATGCCAAATTCACCCCAACCCAGGTGCAGGAGATGTTCCGACGCGCTGATGCCAACAGCGACGGCCAGGTCAGCTACGAAGAATTCTGCGATGTTTTCCGGCATCTCAAAACCAAGGTTGGAAGCAAAGGGGAATAGGGTTTGCAAGTCATGAAGCAGAACTATATAGAAATGGGTAAAAAAGAATGCTGGGGTTCTGTTCTTTATTGCTTCAGCTTCCGTTTACAAAATCGAATCCCATTTTGTGGCACAATGGAGAAACATCCTTCTAACAACGGTAAATCATGAGCACAGACCGACTCGATCGGATAGAGGCAATGCTGGAGCGTTCGATCGCAACTCACGACCGCGAGATGGCGGAGATGCGGGCGATTCACCAGCGCGAGATGGCGGATATTCGCGCCACCATGAACGCGAACCACGAAAACAGTCAGCGCGAGATGGCAGATATCCGGGCTGAGTTCAATTCAACTATGGATAGGGTTGGCCAGCGAATTGACAATTTGAGTCAGACGGTGGGGGCGCTGGTGAAGGTGGTTGAAGTGCATCAGCGCAATCATGAAATCCACCAACGCAATTTCGAGGCGATCATGACTGAAGTTCGGGGTTTGAGAACGGAAAGCCAGCGCATGCTGGAGCATTTATTTGGTTCTCAGGGCAATCAAGCTTGAGGTGGTATGTAGGAGGCAGAGGGCAGAGGGCAGAAGGGAAAGGTTGACTCCATCTGGTTGTGAGTTGTTGTTATGTTAATTGATTCTCGTAGTGCGATAGTATTGCGCTACGGCCTTGGATTTGGTTCGGAGTGAAGGATTTAGTCCTTACCCGATAGACTCTGCAGTACTAAGGTGCCAACTACGAACTTGTGCAATTTTAGTTGTGTCAAGGGGGACGTTGGGTTGAGTGGGTAGTTCTTTGAGCAGAGTTAGGTTGATATTTTATCCCATCTCAAAAAGTGTTTTTCCTGTGTTTTCTCAGCCTTTCCTTTAACCGAAGAGCTTTGGTCATGGTAAACAAGTAAGGATTTTTGAGCGCGCGGATGGAACCCGCGCGCTCAAAAATCCTTACATCTAGAGAACTACTAGATCTTTAACCAAAGATGTTGCCAAAGAATTCGATTGCTTCTTTGAGGGCAGCGATGAAACTGTCTATCTCTTCGCGGGTGTTGTAGAAGTAGAGGCTGGCGCGGGCGGTGGATTGCGCTCCCAAGGCCCGATGCAGGGGTTGGGTGCAGTGGTGTCCGGCGCGAATGGCGACCCCTGCTTGATCGAGGATGGTGGAGAGGTCGTGGGGATGAACGTCGCCTGCGGTAAAGGAGGTCAAGGCCGCTCTGCCGCTGCCGTCCAAGTTGGGTGGGGGGCCGTAGATGCGAACTTCGGGGAGTTGCTGTAGCTGTTGATAAAGGTAAGTCGTCAGTTCCTTTTCATAGGCGTAGATGGCGTCCATGCCGATGTTGCTGAGGTAGTCTATGGCAGCACCAAGGGCAATGGCTTCTGCGATCGCAGGTGTCCCGGCTTCAAACTTATGGGGTACATCGGCGTAGGTGGAATGCTCCAGGAAGACATCGGCAATCATTTCGCCACCCCCCAGAAACGGCGGCATCGAACGTAGCAGATCGCGCTTGCCGTAAAGGAATCCCACCCCTGTCGGTCCGCACATTTTGTGACCGGAGGCCACCAGCCAATCGCAGTCGATGGCTTGCACGTCGATGGGCATGTGGGGAACGCTCTGGCAAGCATCGATCAAAACCCTGGCTCTAACTTGATGTGCGATCGCAGCAATTTCCTGCACTGGATTCACGCAACCCAGAGTATTTGAAACATGAACCACGGAAACCAATTTAGTTTTCTCTGACACTAGATTGCGGAATTGATCCAGATCGAACGCTTCCGCTGACGTCAGCTCCACAAACTTCAGTACCGCGCCTGTCTTTTGGGCGATCAGCTGCCAGGGAATCAGATTGCTATGATGCTCCATCACCGACAGGATAATCTCGTCCCCCGCTTGCAGATTCTTTAGCCCCCAGGAATAGGCCACCAGATTGATCGCCTCTGAGGCGTTGCGGGTATAGACAATTTCCTGACTGAAGGCAGCATTGACAAAGCGAGCTACCTTTTCCCGCGTCCCTTCATAAGCATCCGTTGCCCGCGCGCTAAGAGTATGAACGCCCCGATGGACATTGGAGTTATAGTGCTCGTAATAGTCCTGCAGCGTCCTGATGACAGGCAGCGGCTTCTGAGACGTCGCTGCATTATCCAGATAAACCAACGGTTTACCATTAATGTTCTGGTGCAAAATCGGGAAGTCAGCACGAACCCGGTCAGCGAGTGTTCTTTCCTGGATAGCAATCATAATAATGGATGGTTCATTGTTAAGGGTTCATTGTTAAGGGTTCATGGTTCATTGGGGATGGTTCATTGGGGATGGTTCATTGGGGATGGTTCATTGGGGATGGTTCATTGGGGATGGTTCGTGGTTGAAAGTTTGTTACTGAGCGATGCTGGATAAACGACTAACAATGAACAATGAGCAATGAACCATGAACTACAATTGAACTCTTAACTGGTTGACGATTGAACATAGAGTTCCCCTCACCGAAGCAACCGGAATGCGGTCAATAATTTCGGCTGCGAAACCATAAATCAGCAAGTTGCGTGCGTGCTCCGCATCCAGACAACGACTCTGTAGATAAAAAATCTCTTCTGCTTCTAGCTGACTAATGGTGGCACCGTGGGAACATTTCACGTTATCGGCGACGATTTCAAGCTGGGGCTTAGTGTCCACCCGTGCTTTGGGCGATAGGAGCAGGTTGGTATTAAGCTGCGCAGCGTTCGTCAGTTGCGCAGTCTGAGGAACCGAAATTCTGCCATCGAACACAGTATGGGCGCGATCGCACACAATACACTTATGCAACTGATTGCTGCTGCCGTGGGGTTGGGTATGGGCAATGGAACTATGGATATCTGCCAGTTGCTCCCCGCGTGCCAGCGTCAAACCATTCAATACAGTCTCAGTTTGCTCGCCGATCTGGAAAATATTGAGATGATGGCGCGACAACTGCGCTCCCAGGCTAACAGCATTGCAGACATAACGGCTATCGCGACCCTGTGATACCGATGTCTTACCGATATGAAACGTCTGTCCGGCGTGACGTTGAATGTGACTGTGATTGACCTGGGCATTGTCTTCCAGCCAGATTTCCGTCACCCCATTGGTTAAAGAAACGCCTTCACCAACAGTGCCGTACTCTTCCACTAGCGTTACCGCACTCCCTGGCTCCGCTACTACCAAACAGCGCGGTTGAGCGATCGTCGGCGTTTCAGTCGCCGTGGAAAGAAACAGCAAATGAATCGGGCACTCAATGGCCTGGTTCTTTGCTACCCAGACCACCGCCACATCTGTCAATGCAGTGGTATTCAGCGCCGTAAAAACTTCTGCCGCACCCGGCTGCTTGCCCAGGTAATGCTGCGATCGCAAACGATAGTTTCGGGGCAGCTCAGCAATAGGAGCCACCAAAATGCCATCCGGCAAATCAGCCAGAGAAGAGTACTGAGGTGCATATACACCATCCACAAAAACCAGACGGCTATCGCTCGCCTCAGGCAAAATCGCACGCTCAATTTGCCTTTCGCGCAACTTCGCGCACTCATCCCCCTGCTGTATTCCAACCACCGCAGGCTGAAACGTAAACTCCAGCAGCGACGAGATATCCGTAAACCGCCACGCCTCATCTCGCATTGTCGGCAACGCCAGCTCGCTCGCCTGATTCGCCGCATAACTGCGCAACTCCCGAAGCCACCCTGCCGTCTCAGCATCAACAGCCTGCAACTCCAAAGCCTGACTTTGAGACAGCAATCGAGCCAGATACGCCTCCCGTTGCAACACCATCGCCGACTTTGAACTGGTCTCCGGCGTTTTAGGTAGAGAAGAAACCTGAATATTCATCCTACACCCCTACCTTCGCAGCTTCTTCCTCTTTCACCCAATCATAGCCGCGTGCCTCCAACTCCAGCGCCAGTTCCTTCTTCCCAGTCGTCACAATCCGTCCCCCTTCCATCACATGGACAAAATCCGGCACAATATAATTCAGCAGCCGCTGATAATGGGTAATCAAAATTGTTGCATTAGTCGGACTGGTCAGCTGATTGACCCCATTTGCCACAATCTTCAGCGCATCGATATCTAACCCAGAGTCCGTCTCATCCAGAATCGCCAGAGTCGGCTCCAGCAAGGCCATTTGCAAAATTTCATTCCGCTTCTTCTCCCCCCCAGAAAACCCTTCATTAACGCTGCGGCTAAGAAAACTGGGATCCATCTTCACCACATCCAGCTTCTCGCGCACCAGGTCGTCAAAATCAAAGGAATCCAATTCCTCCAAACCCTGGTGCTTGCGACGAGCATTACAAGCAACCCGCAGGAAATCTAGATTGCTCACCCCCGGAATTTCCAGCGGATATTGAAACGCCAGAAACACTCCCTCCCGCGCCCGTTCCTCTGGTTCTAGAACCAGCAAATTTTGTCCCTTGAACCAAACTTCTCCCCCAGTCACCGTATAGGCAGGATGCCCAGCTAGAATTTTCGAGAAGGTACTTTTACCAGACCCATTTGGCCCCATTACTGCATGAATCTCACCTGCTTTCACCTCCAGATTTAAACCCTTGAGAATCTGCGTACCCTCTACATCTGCGGTCAACTCGCGGACAGACAACACCACATCACTGTTTTCGACAATCATTCTTCCCTCGTGCTTAATTTTCAGTTAGCGTTCAAATGTAGTGTTTTCAAATGCATGGTTCAATCAGCGAATCATTGATTCAAAGCAATTCAAAATGCTACGCACGGGCAAAGCCCTAGAAAATTCGTTCTAAATTTGGCAGTTACCGATCTATTCAGCAGAAAATTCGTAGGGTGGGCCATGTCCACCAGCCTTATATAGCACTACGAGAATAGATTAGGACAGAACAAAAAGCTCAAAACCAGATGTGGTCAACCTTTCCCTTCTGCCTTCTGCCCTCTGCCTCCTGCCTTTTGCTATATCAGTACCATTCAATCCTTGATTCCACAGCGTGTTGAAAATTCCAAACCCAGAAGCGGTGAGACCGAATGCAACCTGACACCGCATCCCGACTAAGAAAAACAGGTAGCAGAAAGTAGAGAACACAAAACTCACCACCTGCTACCTATCCATTGACCAAACGACCAACCTCTAACCGAGACTTGCAATCTGAAACCGTTCCAGCAAACTTATCCAACAGCCCCTTCTAGCTTCAAACTCAGCAATCGATCCGCTTCCACCGCGAACTCCATTGGCAGTTGATTAAACACATCCTTACAGAAACCACTCACAATCGTAGAAACAGCATCTTCTTCAGAAATGCCCCGTTGCAAGAAATAGAAAATCTGCTCCTCGCCAATCTTAGACGTAGACGCTTCATGCTCGACCTTAGCAGTATTGTTCTGCGCCTGGATATAAGGAAAGGTATTAGCTTCAGCTCGATCGCCAATCAGCATCGAATCGCACTGAGAATAGTTCCGCGCCCCTGTCGCCTTTGGCCCCATTTTCACCAGACCGCGATAGCTGTTCTTAGAGCGTCCTGCTGAAATTCCCTTGGAAATAATCGTGCTGCGGGTATTTTTGCCAATATGAACCATTTTGGTTCCTGTGTCCGCCTGCTGCAGATTATTTGTCAGCGCCACAGAATAGAATTCACCAATGGAATTATCTCCCACCAGCACGCAACTGGGATACTTCCAGGTGATTGCAGACCCCGTTTCCACCTGAGTCCAGGAAATCTTGGAGTTGGCCCCTGCACAGAGACCGCGCTTGGTGACAAAATTATAAATTCCGCCCTTGCCATTCTCGTCGCCTGCGAACCAATTCTGAACAGTGGAATACTTAATGTCCGCATTATCCAGCGCCACCAACTCTACTACCGCAGCATGAAGCTGATTGGTGTCAAACATTGGCGCAGTGCATCCTTCTAGATAGCTGACCGAACTCCCTTCCTCCGCCACAATCAACGTACGCTCAAACTGGCCAGAGTCGCCATTATTGATGCGAAAATAAGTGGACAGTTCCATCGGACATTTCGTGTTCTTTGGAATATAGACAAAGGATCCATCGCTAAACACCGCCGAGTTTAGAGCAGCGAAGTAATTATCGCCTACCGGCACAACGCTACCCAGATATTTCTGCACCAAATCTGGATAATGCTGCAAGGCTTCAGAAATCGAACAGAAGATGACACCTTCCTTTGCCAACTTTTCCTTAAAAGTCGTCGCGACAGAGACGCTGTCAAAAATTGCATCCACCGCCACATTGGAGAGACGCTTTTGCTCCGAGAGAGGAATACCCAGCTTTTCAAAAGTGTCCAACAATGCCGGATCCACTTCCTCTAAACTGCCGAGCTTCTCCTGTTGTTTCGGGGCAGAATAGTAAATGATGTCCTGATAATCAATCGGTGGATAATTGACGTGCGGCCAAGTCGGTTCTGTCATCTTGAGCCACTGACGGTATGCCTTGAGGCGAAACTCCAACATAAACTCAGGTTCGTTTTTTTTAGCGGAGATCAAACGAACAATATCTTCGCTCAAGCCACGAGGGATGGTGTCTGCCTCAATGTCAGTGACAAAGCCGTATTTGTAGGGCTGGCTGACTAGTTTCTTGACCGTCATCGATGTCATAATGCCGTTCTCTAGTGTTCTTTAGGAAATCTTTTAAGGAAATTCAAGCTACTCTCCGCACGTGGCGAAGGTTGATTTCAACCCAAACCAGGGTGCAGGTTAAAATCTGCAAGTAAAACAACAGATTTGTTTCTTTAGTCTATTGTAGGCTACATTAACAACAAGAAAGTTGTCAAACCAAACAAAATTTGTAATTTTTTCTTCAGGAAGATGATACAGACCACCCCGCAAGCTTCCACCAAGCAGGATATCCTGCAATATCTGCTGAAACACGGTCGTGCTGCAGCTCAAGATCTGGCTCAGGTGCTAGATATTAGCCCCCAAGCGACTCGCCGCCACCTCAAAGACATGGAGGCAGAAGGTTTGATCCAGCATCGAGCGATTCAAACTGGCATGGGACGCCCCCAGCATTTCTACGAACTCAGCCACGAAGGACGCGAGCAGTTCCCTCACCGTTACGGGGAGTTTGCAGTTTCTTTGCTAGACACCCTGGCAGAAACGGTGGGTCGCGAGGAAGTGGGGACTATTCTGCGCAAACAGTGGGAACGCAAAGCAATCGAGTACCATCAACGCATAGGGCAGGGTTCGCTCCAGGAACGGCTGGCGAATTTGGTGAATTTGCGCCAGGCAGAAGGATATATGGCCGAGTGGCATCCAGTGGATCCAGAGGCTGCGGACGGTAGCGATCGCAGAACAACACCCAAACCCTGCTTTATTTTGATGGAGCACAATTGCGCGATCTCTGACGTAGCAGAGTCTTTCCCCAGCGTCTGCGATAACGAATTGGACATGTTCGCAGCAGTGTTGCCAGATTGTACTGTAGAGCGGACCCACTGGTTGATTGATGGCGAGCACCGCTGCGGCTATTTGATCCAGAAACGGCAGGATGCCTGACCCGATATTTGCAGCACTTTAGTTCTTGCTTAACCCAACAAAAGTTAGAAATTTATTTTGAGACATTGCGATGACAATTGCCCAGCCTATTCAAACTGGGAATCTCAAGCGTCCTTCTGCCATTGCCACGCTCAAAGATCTTGCAGACCTTCTGGAGCTTGAAGAAGAGGATGATTATGGCCTCTTAAAACCCAGTCAATATGCTTTTAAGACAGCGATGGACTGGTTGCTAGATGCCTATGTGATGATGGGCGAGACTTTTCCCAGAGAATCGACCTGCACTGACCCTGTTGGCAGAATTACAGTGGATTGGACAAGGCGAGATCCAAAGCGTAAGGTTCGCCTATTTTGTCCTTCAACCGCTGAGCAGCCTGTTGATATTTACCATGCTAGCGATGCAAATTCTGCAGTTGAGGATGTAACTGCGGTTTCAAGCTTGGTTATTGGCTGAACTGGTTCAATCAGGCATGAGTGAAGTCTCTTCTAGTGCTTTGACATAGCAAAATTGTGTAAGTTCGTAGTTGGCACATTAGTTCTAAAAAGTTTATCAGGTAAATGTTACAGCTTTTTATAACCTGGCTCTAATGCACTAAATTAGCTATGTCAGTCCGATACAAAATAATCTCAACTTTGCTGACTATTTTGTTCGTGTGATGTAGTTACAGTTCCGGTCTGGCTTGTGATGAATGCCAGAATCTTGCAATGTTCACTCGTTTCTTGTCTTCTTCGATTCTGTAGATGATGCGGTAAGGTCTGAGAACTAGCTGACGGATTGCTTGGATCGTTAAATTCAGGGACTGCTTGCCCTTTTAAGGGAAAGCTACCAAGTTCTTTCGCCTTTTTAAGCAGCTGTTGACCAAATTTTCTTGCAGTCTCAGGACTATCTTGTGCAATATATCTAACCACCGCTTCCAAATCCCTGACAGCTTTAGGCGAAAGGATTATGTGGTAGTCCATGAGTCGATCATCTGTTCAACTTTTTCAATCGGGATACCTTGTCCCCGATCGATCTGATTGAGACCTTCTTTCACTGCTGCAACGAATTCGATCTCGCGGGCAATTTCTTGGATGGAAACGTTGGAGGGTAAACGTTTCACGAGTTCGATAACTGCTTCTCTGTCACTTATAGCAAGCTGAAGATTTTCAACGCGAACAACCCAATGCTGCCTTATCAGCCTCAAGTTTGTGTTCTCCCAGTCAATCATCCGATTGACTGCAATCAGTTCATTTCATATGTATGCACTCCTAGATATTAGCCTGGTAAACTGGCGGACTGGGGTTTAGATCTGTCACAATGCGATTGACAATCTACCCGATCGGTGATGGATTTTGGATTTTGGATTTGTTCTAAAAATGGCTGCTGGTTTGTTCTGCAGGATCCCACTCTGAGGTTCTGAAAATCCATCAATCGAAGTTGTGCCCAAACTCGGGCAGCGTCCGAATTCGCTGGTCGGGAACTGTTTAAGGTTCGGCAGCGCGCAAGCAAAATTCAGTTGACTGACTCTTAACCATGAATGGAATTATCGTTATTCTCATTTTTGTCGGGCTTGCTCTATTAATTGTTTACGCGCCCAAATTTCTGCGCCGTCGGCGCCTGCCGCTGAATTTGCCGACCGGTTCCCCCCGACAAGGGCGTCCCGATCGGCAGCTGGAGCATCGTTTGATGCAGCTATTGCGCGGCGATCGCACAGCTGCTCAACGGTTGATTGAGCGTGCCAGAGAGAAAAATCCTGGTCGCTCAGAAAATTGGTATTGGGAAAAAGTGATTTACGATCTGGAGCGCGATCGCTATCGTTAGGCTCGCTGAACTAAACCAAGTACTGAACCAAGTGCTGGCTCTGGCGTAATTTCCCTACCCATCAGACAATTGAACAGAACGTCGGTGCTGCTTTAGAATAGTTTTGTAAAGGCAACGGCTTTCCCCTGGTGGAACTGGGTTGTCCTGATTTTAAATCGCTGTTTAATAGACTGGGTCATCCTTGACTCCACAAACAATGGGATTTTTTGATTCTGAGATTGTTCAGCAAGAAGCCAAGAAGCTCTTCGAAGATTACCAATCGCTGATCCATCTGGGTAGCGACTACGGTAAGTTTGACCGTGAAGGAAAAAAAATGTTCATTGAGCAGATGGAAGCGATCATGGATCGCTACCGAATTTTTATGAAACGCTTCGAACTTTCCGAAGATTTCATGGCTCAGATGACTGTAGAACAGCTGAAAACACAATTAGGGCAATTTGGCATCACCCCACAGCAAATGTTTGAGCAGATGAATGCCACCCTGGAGCGAATGAAATCAGAAATCAGAGATTGAACAATAGTTCAGATTTCAGTGTTTACCTTGTATGGTTTGTATCTTCCCAAACTACAAAGCTAGTACAAGTAACAGCTTTGTTATGGAAAGAATTTCTAGTACTTACTGGTGTAAGTTTTATCAGTCTAGTGCTTTGTCAACGCTAAAAGTTAGGGTAAACTCCACGGGGTTTACCCTAACTTTTAATTGTGATACTGCACTAGTCACTAAATGCGGAGGACATTTTTGCTTGCTCCGACATCCTGCTATTAATTACGGAATCTAAGAGCAAAAATAGCATCCTATTTTTGAATCCCAGTAATGGTAATTGTTGTGTACGTTGCATTCAGGTTTTAGATTGCTTCTGCATAGCAAGACAGAAATCAAACTTAAACGAGTAAAGCTTTGTCGAGATCCGCTTCAAAAAGGCTTCCTCTTATTCGATCTCAATATAACCTACTGGAATGACACAGCCAATCTGGTGCATTAAGAATCAAGTTGGCAGCGGATGAAACCGAATGTAACAGATGGACAATCTATAAGTCTCAACGGAATAGTTATCCGCTACATCCGTTCAAATCCGTTGCCAACTATTGCACATTTTTAGCCGTGTTAGTCCACTACGGTTTGCTGAATGTCCCCCTTAAGTCAGCATCATTAACAACTACACTCTCTTGTGATATAAATGTACTTAATTTAATTTCTAGTTCGGTTCCCTTTTTCGGCCAGTGAAAACAGACTCTATCTTCTATCGCCTGTTCAAAACCTTCCCCAACATCTTCTTTGAACTGCTCGATCGCCCTCCATTGGACGCAGATGCTTATCGCTTCTCATCAGTAGAAGTCAAACAAACTGCTTTCCGCATTGATGGGGTTTTCCTGCCTAAAAACGACGACCCCAACCGCCCTTTATACTTCAGCGAATTCCAGTTCCAGCCCGACCCCAACCTCTATTCTCGTTTCCTCACTGAAATTTTCATGTATCTCGATAAAACTGACCTGACCAATGATTGGCGCGGTTTGATTTTGTGGGCTAATCGAAAGTTAGATCCTGGGGAACCGACTCGTTATTGGGAATTTTGGGACAGCTGGCGTGTCCAATGTCTTTATCTGGATGAGCTGGAGGAAACCGATAAACAATCGCTGGGTATCAGCACGGTGAAGTTGGTGGTGGAGTCGGAGCAGCAAGCGGAGACAAAAGCCAGACAATTGATTGAGCAAGCCCAACAGCAACTTGCAGATCAACAGACCCGACAAAACTTAATAGAATTAATAGAGACAATTCTAGTCTATAAATTTCCCCAAAAAAGCCAGAAGGAGATTAGAACCATGTTGCAGCTCGGTGAATTAAAACAGACGCGGGTTTATCAAGAAGGACTGGAAGACGGTTTGGAGCAAGGTCTGGAACAAGGTCTGGAACAAGGTCTGGAACAAGGTCTGGAACAAGGTCTGGAACAAGGCCAGTACAAAAACAAGGTAGAAACGCTGCCTCGATTATTGAAATTGGGCTTGAGTGCGGCGCAAGTTTCTGAAGTGCTTGATTTGGATATGACAACAGTCAAACAGTTGATCGCATCCTTGGATTCTGAGTCATGAATAGCCGTAGGGTCGCGACACTAATTCAGCATCCTTGGATGTGAGAAAATTGTCTAAGGACGGCTAAATTTAGACGGATGCGTAAACTTCTGCACTGGTACACCTTTCAGCGCTTCCTTCATGAAGTTTCGCCAGATTGGTGCGGCAAATCCCCCACCTGTTGCTCCTCGCCCGAGCGGACGATAGTCATCATTGCCAATCCATACAGAGGTTGCCAACTGAGGGACATAGCCCACAAACCAGACATCTCGCTCAGAAGAGGTCGTTCCTGTTTTCCCCGCAGCCGGGCGACCGATTTGGGCCGATGTTCCTGTGCCATGGGACACTACACCTTGCAATACATTAGTTAGTGAGGCTGCTGCCCAGGGATCGAGAATCAATTGCGGTTCCGGGCTGTTGTCCAATAACACATTACCGCTGCTATCTGTCACCTGCAGGATAAACGTGGTTTCAGAATACCAACCGTTACTGGCAAAAGTGGCGTAGGCTCCTGCCATTTCCAGGGGCGTCAACCCTACTGCACCCAGGGGCAAAGAAACGACTTGTTCCAGCGGACTTTCAATGCCCATAGCGCGACAATTTTCAATCACTTTGTCCAGCCCCACCTTTTGTCCCATCACCACTGCTGGAACATTGCGGGACATCTCCAATGCCCGTCGAATGCTCATAGGGCCGCTGAAGGAGCCGTCATAGTTTTTAGGAGCATAGCGTTTGTAGCCGTCTGGATAGCTCACAGGCGAGTCATTGATACTTGACGCTGGGGTATATCTGCCGGAGGCAAAAGCGGTGTAGTAAACAAAGGGTTTGAACGCAGAGCCAGGTTGCCGTTTGGCGTGGAGCGCTCGATTGAACTGGCTTTTGTTGTAGTCGACTCCCCCGACCATTGCTTTCACAAAATGGGTGCGGGGGTCGACGGCAACCAGGGCAACCTGGTCAGCGTACAGACCGCGTCGATGCAGCTTTTGGTGTTCTCTCCGCACAAGGGTCTCCGCCAGGCGCTGGAGTTTGAAGTCAATGGTGGTCTGTACGCGCATCCCCCCTTTGAGCACTGCATCGCGCCCAAAACGCCGGGTTAATTCTTGCACCACTGCTTCTGTAACATAGGGCAATTGGCTTCCCTGAAAGGAGGTGACTCTGGCTAAGCGCAGGGGTTGTTTGCGTGCAGCTTCTTCTTCTTCGGGGGTAATCCAGTTCAATTCTCGCAAGCGATTGAGGACAATGGATTGACGCTGCTTTGCCTTTTGATAATTCACAAAGGGACTGTAGTCTTCTGGGGCCTGAATCAGCCCTGCAATCATCGCAGATTCTGCCAAGGTTAATTTGGCAGCTGATTTGCCAAAATAACTTTCAGCCGCAGTTTCGACCCCATAGGTGTTATGTCCCCAATAAACTTGATTCAAGTACATTTCTAGAATTTCGTCTTTGGTCAGAATTTGCTCCAGACGAATGGAGAGAACAGATTCTGCAACTTTGCGGCTGAGGGTGCGTTCGGGAGTGAGGAATAGATTCTTGACCAGTTGCATGGTCAGGGTTGAGGCTCCTTCTACCGTTTCGCCTTGTTCTAAATTGGCTAAAAAGGCCCGCCCAACTGCTCGGGGATCGATGCCATGATGGACATAGAAGTGACTATCTTCAATGGCTAGAACAGCGCGTTTTAGATGAGGCGAAATATTGTTCAGCGGCACCACTTCTCGATTAGCTTCGTCGTGGACACTCGCAAGAAGTTTGCCTTTGATATCGTAAATATAGGTTGTTTCAGTGGGAACATAGTCTTGCAAGACTCTGACATCAGGCAGGTTGCGGAAGCTGATCGCCAACCCCACTAGCCCGCCTGCTACAACGGAACTGGCAACCATTGAAATACTCAAGATCGTGCCACCAGCGACCTTCGTTACGGCTTGTGCAAACCGGAGAACTGGAGCAGGTGATTTCGGTTGGGTTCGTTTCCTAGGAATAACATTAGACGACACAGCAACTTTGGTTCCTTCAAGCGACACTGACAATAAAATTAGTGACTTGTAATAATCGATCCGGATGAAGCAGGGTTTATCTCCTAATCAAAATTCTAGTCAAGCTAGCCAGAAATCTCCTCCGCAATATTCTCTCAGAATCCCATTATTTTGAGCTACAGGGCACACCAGAATTGCATAAACTTTCTCTATCTTGGAGTCTAGAGTTTTGTCTGGGGAACGTTATAGTTCTTAATAGGAATGAGATTTAAACCTTAGTTCATATTCTGAGATCTTGCAGCTGGAGATCGCTGCGATCGCATAAACTTTTTCGCTTTCTAAATTCTGCACAATCATAACTTCACTTAACAATCTTGGAAATTTTATTGATTAAAGGAACGCGGTTTACTTTATATTCTGGTGAGTGTAGCAAACTGGATTGTGTATTGCGAGTGGAGCATGGTGACAAGTCAATCCCATTCTGAATTTTCTCGTCCTGCCTGGCTGTATCGGGGAGTGAGCGAAATTTTCCCAGATCGCCCTGAATCGGAAGATCCGGCTGAGAATCTAGTGCAACGGCTGGAGGGGGCCGACCGTCCGCTGAGGATTAAGTTGGGCATCGATCCAACAGGGGCTGAAATCCATGTTGGGCATAGTATTCCGGTGCGCAAGCTGCGGGCTTTTCAGGATGCGGGGCATACTGCTGTGTTAATTATTGGTGATTTCACTGCCCGGATTGGCGATCCAACCGGCAAGTCTGAGGTGCGCCGTCAGCTTACGGAGGCAGAGGTGGCGGCGAATGCTCAAACTTATCTGGATCAGGTGCGTCCGGTGTTGGATTTTGAGACTCCTGGGCGTTTGGAGGTGCGTTATAACTCGGAGTGGCTCTCAGGGTTAGATCTGGCCAAAATCCTTGCTTTGCTGGGAACGATGACGGTTGGGCAGATGCTGGCGAAGGAGGGGTTTGCTGAGCGTTATGAGCAGAGTAATCCGGTTTATTTGCATGAGTTTCTTTATCCGCTGATGCAGGGTTATGATTCGGTGGCGGTGGCCGCTGATGTTGAGTTGGGGGGTACGGATCAGAAGTTCAATATTGCGGTGGGTCGGGATCTGCAACGGCATTTTGGTCAGCAGCCTCAGTTTGGGTTGTTGTTACCGCTGTTGCTGGGGACGGATGGGGTGCAAAAGATGTCGAAGTCTCTGGGCAATTATGTCGGGGTGTCTGAGAAGCCGCTGGCCATGTATTCGAAGTTGGAGAAGACGCCTGATGTCCTGATTGAGCAGTATTTTGAGTTGTTGACGGATCTGCCGCTGGATCGATTGCCGGAGAATCCTCGCGATCGCCAGAAGATGCTGGCACTGGATGTGGTGAGTCAGTATTGGGGCGAGGCAGAAGCGAAGCAGGCTCAGCAGACGGCGTTGAGTTTGACGCAAGGGGGAACGGCGACTGCGGCTGAGGCAGTGCCTGAGTTTTCTCTGGCGGAGATTGAGTTTCCGGCGAAGTTGTTTTATATTCTGGGAGCGAGTGGTCTGTGCAAGAGTGGTGGGGATGGACGGCGGCAAATTCAGGGAGGGGCGGTGCGGTTGGATCGCGATCGCGTCTCAGATGCCAATCTCACCTTTGAGTCCCCCGAAGAACTGCACGGTCGGGTATTGCAGGTGGGGAAAAAGAAATTTATCCGCTTAATGCCGTAATTGTAAGGTTCAGTGTTAATGGTGCAGTGTTAATGGTGCAGTGTTAATGGCTTTCTTGTGGAGACACTGTGCAAATAGGGTTTAAGACATTCAGGCTTTATGTTCCTAACAAAAGTCTAACAATGAACGATACACAGTAAACCCTACACGATAAGCCATAAACACCCAACCATGAACCATGCATACCCAACCATGAACAATGAGCCATGAACCATGAACACTCAACAATGAGCCATGAGACATGAACCATGAACGGATTATCGTACCGCTGGATGTGCCGACGGAGACTGATGCGATCGCGCTCGTCAACGCCTTACCCGCCGTCAGCTTCTGGAAAGTGGGTTTGGAACTGTTCGTCAGTGCTGGCCCCAGCATCTTACAGCGACTGAAGGAACGACAAAAGCGAATTTTTTTAGATCTGAAACTGCACGATATTCCCAACACCATGGCGAGGGCCTGCAACGCAGCAGCTCGCTATGGGGTGGATTTGTTGACGATTCATGCGACTGCGGGTCGTGCGGCATTGAAGGCGTCGCAAGCGGCGGCGGTGACAGGGGCTGAAGCAGCGGGCTGTTCGCCGCCGCAATTGATTGCCGTCACTTTGTTGACCAGTCTCAATTCCCGAGAGCTGGCCTTTGACCTCAAGATTCCGCTGGAGTTGCCGGAATATGCACTACAGATGGCGTTGCTGGCCCAGGAGTCGGGGGTAGCAGGAGCAGTGTGCTCGCCGCAGGAGGTGGCTCAGCTGCGACAGGTGTGCGGTGACGACTTTCTGCTGGTCTGTCCGGGAGTGCGTCCAACCTGGGCAAAGACGGGGGATCAACGACGGACCTGTACCCCGGCGACAGCGATAAAGGCGGGGGCAGATTATCTGGTGATTGGGCGCCCAATTACGACGGCAGCAGATCCGGCGGCGGCATTTCAGAAAATATGCGAAGAAATGGGTGAAGGTTAGAGAGAGCAGAAGGCAGAGGGCAGAAGGGAAAAGGTTGATTCTATGTCACTTATCAAGCCTCTGGGATGACCAGCTGCAGACCATCAATTGCAGGGATGGGCAGGTGATGGACAAGACTGAAAACAAGCCAATCTTCTAGCGCCGATTGTAAGCCGATTGTAAATCGTTGCGACAGGTTGCCAGGGTGTTACCGCTTGCAAGCAGTCCTTCAAATTCTGGAATCTCACCGTAATATTGGCCATCTTCCAGAATTGCATAAATGGCTCTATGCATCGTGACACTAATGTATTCAGTCAGCATGAGGATCTTTGAAGGTTTCAGTCATCGATTGTTCTATTCTATCAGGGGGGTGAGGTGGAAATGCGCGATCGCAGAGTGTCGATCGCAGCCCTTTTCAATGCCAGCAGCTTTCGTTACCAACAAAATTATGCTCTTGTCTGGAGCCAGGTGACCAGATCTTCAACCATCGCAAAATCCAGCAATGCCTCGCCTAAATCTTCCAGCTGCGCCACCGACAGCGCCTGAATCTGGGTTTTCAGCCCAGAGGGAAATTCTCCCAGCCGCCGCTTCAGCAAACGCGAAACCATAGAATTTGCCTCTTTATGCAGACATTCTGCTTCAATGGCCTGATAAACGGATGATTCTCGCATGGTGTCTTGCCTCAAAATCGTTTGGACGAGATTATTCTCTAATACTAACCCTGCCAGGATAGCGGTTGATGCCAGGATGTTACTTTGCTGGCGGGGGTTGGCAATAGTCTGCAGGCGTTTGGCGACCCTGCGCAGGACGCCGTCTGGCTTGTTGGTGCGGCTGAGGGCGGCGAAGGGTAACAATCCAGGGGCCTGGAGAAATAATTGGGTCGGTTGCTCCCACAGGCGAATCAGATCGAATTCGTGCTGGGTGCGAGACAGCTCAAACCGATTCTGGTAAACCAAAGGCGAATTCGAGCGCCGCAGATAAATCACCATTTGGTGCATCTCCTTGTGGGAATAGCGGCGATAGCCCCGCAGTCGATAGTCAGTCATCCGGAAAGGCATATCTGGGCTGGGATTGGTTTGGAACTCGGCGTGCAGCACCATTTCGTCGGATTGTAACAGGATGATGGAATCAGCGCGAATCGGTTCCAGGGATAGCTCCGAGGGTTCCAACCGGGTCAGCAGAACCGGTTTGCCCAACAGCCATCTGGTAATGTCTCCGGTGAAGGTTTCAGCAATGAATTTGCAGGTATCGTCGTACATGTCATTCAGTTGTCACTGCTGGATAGTATATCTTTTATTGCTTGAGTTACACTAAATTCAGAACAAAAAAACCGCTGTCCCAGAAAAAGTGGGAAAATAGGGGAAATCGCTAACCGTTCGCAAACATGAGGAGATGGCAGATGAATCAATCTGTGGCGCTAGCAGCAGTGCTGAAACTTGCAGAAGCGCTTTCTCCGTACGATAAATTACGCTTGATTGAACAAATCAAGCCGATAGTTGAGCCAGAGACGGATGTCGTTCCAGAAGCGCCGCGAAGATCGTTGCGGGGGGTATGCCACGGACTTGATGTGACCGAAGCAGACATTGCGACAGTACGACAAGAGATGTGGGGTGACTTCCCTCGCAAGGATATCTGATGCAGAATCATCCAGAGAATCATCCCGGTAAGGTTTATCTGGTCGGTGCTGGCCCCGGCTATCTGGCCTATCTGACCGTTCGCGGACAACAACTGCTGGCTCAGGCGGATGTGCTGGTCTACGACGCTCTGGCCGATCCGTCGTTGCTGCAATGGGTACCTGATGACTGTCTGCAACGGCATGTCGGCAAACGAGGGGGACAACCGTCCATGCCGCAAGCGGAGATTAACCAGGTGTTGGTCGACTACTGTCAGCAGGGGAAACAGGTGGTGCGGTTGAAGGGAGGCGATCCATTTATTTTTGGTCGTTGTGCGGCTGAGATTCAAGCGTTGAAAGCCGCAGATTGCGATTTTGAGGTCGTACCAGGGATTTCTGCAGCGTTGGCTGCGCCGTTGCTGGCCAGCATTCCCCTGACCGATCCGGTGTTCAGCCGTTGTTTTGCGGTGCTCAGTGCCCACGATCCGGAAGCGCTGGAGTGGGAGGCGCTGTCGAAGCTGGAGACACTGGTCATTTTAATGGGCGGGCGACAATTGCCCAATATTGTGCGCCAGCTGCGACGATATCGCCGATCGCGCCACACCCCAGTGGCGATTATTCGCTGGGCAGGACGCCCCCAACAACAGATCTGGACAGGAACGTTGGCGGATATCGTTGAGAAAACGGCAGGAATTTCGCTCTCACCAACAGTCATTGTGATTGGAGAGGTAGTGAGTTTGCGAGGGTATTTGCAGGCTTTTGTGGGGGAGCAGGGAACAGGGAATGGGGAACGGGGAATGGGGAACGGGGAATGGGGACGGGAGATTTCAGGGATGGGCAGTCAGGGGGGATTGATGTTGGGGCGGGAAAGGAGGGAAGATGGGAAGCAAGAGTTATCTGGACAGTTATCTAAGGGTGTTGGTATTTTGACTTTGAATAGATCTCAGATGGCGAGTGTAATAGCTCAGCAACCGCTGGCGGGTAAAACGGTGCTGGTGACGCGGGCGGCGGGACAATCGAGTTCGTTCAGCGCTCGTTTGCAGGAGTTGGGAGCGCGGGTGGTGGAGATGCCGGCGTTGGCGATTGGGCCGCCGTCGAGTTGGGCAGCGCTGGATGATGCGATCGCGCACCTCTCAACTTTCACCTGGCTGATTCTTACCTCTACCAATGGCGTCGAATATTTTTTCCAGCGGTTGGCTCAGCAGGGAAAAGATGCCCGCGCTCTAGCAGGGTTGAAAATTGCCTTAGTCGGCAGAAAAACCGCAGCCAGCCTGAAGCACTATGGCCTGCAGGCAGACTTTATCCCGCCCAATTTTGTCGCCGATGTCCTGGTGGAGCAGTTCCCGGAGGAGTTAGCTGGACGCAAAATTCTGTTTCCCCGGGTGGAAACCGGCGGACGGGATGTGTTGGTGAAGGAATTGAACGCCAAAGGCGCAACAGTCGTGGAAGTGGCAGCGTATCAGTCTGGCTGTCCAGACACGATCGCACCCGCAGCCCTGAACGCCCTGCACCAGCGCACCCTCGACATCATCACCTTCGCCAGTTCCAAAACCGTGAAATGCTTTTGTCAACTGCTAGAACAGACAGAAATGCTGGTCGCTAACCCCGCTCTCCTGGACAATCTCTGTATTGCTTCCATTGGGCCGCAAACCTCCAAAACCTGCCAGCAACTCCTGGGCCGCGTTGATGTGGAGGCCCTGGAATATACTCTGGAAGGACTGACAGACGCGATCGCGCAATGGTCAATCCAGCACTACTAGTTACTGACAGACGCGATCGCGCAATGGTCAATCCAGCACCACTAGTTACTGACAGACGCGATCGCGCAATGGTCAATCCAGCACTACTAGTTACTGACAGACGCGATTGCGCAATGGTCAATCCAGAATTGCTAGACGCGGCCACATTGCCCTCCGAACACGAATCAGAACATCACAAACAGCGAACAGCTAGTGCCGTGCCAATTGAAAATTTTGGCACGAGAGTCAGAACACCGGCTTCTGTCTGCAAAGCTGAATTCTCCGGACAAAGTCGGAAAGAAGCCGGGGTTCTCGAGCCGCTCGCAAAGCATGAATCCCATCTTTATAGTTTTGACAAAATAGTTTTGGCAAAGCACTAGTGAGCTGACATAGCTAATTTGGTTTAATAGAGATAGGTTGTCGAAAAAGCTGTAATTCTTACTCAATAGACCTCGATAGCACTAAAGTGCCAACTATGAGTTTACACAATTTTAGGCATGTCATACCACTAGATAGAATAAACTTTTTCTCTTCTGCCCTCTGCCTCCGGCCCTCTGTCTCCCCTTAAAAATCATGCTTCCAGGTGATTCCGTTTGGGGGAACGTCAAGGCAAAATAGAGCATTGATACCAAGTTGGCTTGGAACTGCAACTGATGAAATTGGCAGAATAGCGTCCCCTTGGGGACGCTTGCCCAGTCAGACTTTCTTCAATCCAAAATCGGCAATCTAAAATCCAAAATGGCATAATTCCCCCAACCCCATTATGTTAACTGCCTACGATTTGTGGAAAACCTACCGCGATCGCACTGTTGTTCAGAGTCTGAACTTCACCCTCCAACCGGGTGAAGTGCTGGGATTGCTCGGAGCTAACGGAGCCGGAAAAACCACTACCGTCGGCATGCTCTACGGTGCCGTCATTCCCACTCGCGGGTTCGTGCAAGTGGGACAATATCAAGTCCAATCCCACGGACGTCAGGCTCGCAACCTGATGGGCATCGTTACCCAGGAAGACAACCTCGACCCCGACTTTACCGTGTTAGAAAACCTGAGCTACTTTGCCCAGTACTATCGCATCACCGGTAAAGCCGCCCGCAGCCGCGCCGGAGAACTGCTGGCCCAGGTCAGCTTACAGGACTATGCCCACCATCGCATTGACCAGCTTTCCGGCGGTTTAAAGCGACGGTTAGTCCTGGCCCGTTCCCTGATTAACCAACCCCAAATTGTCTTTCTCGACGAACCCACCACGGGCCTGGATCCCGATGCTCGCCAGGACTTCTGGCGACTGGTTGCGGACTTAAAACAGAGCGGCTGCGGCGTCCTGCTCACTACCCACTACATGGATGAAGCCCAGCGATTGTGCGATCGCCTGATCCTGATGCAACAAGGCAAAGCAATCGATGAAGGCTCTCCTAAAACGCTGATCGAACGTACAGTCGGTCAAGAAGTGGTGGAAATTGAAGGCCTCTCCGAAGCAACGCTAAAAGCGTTGACCCAGCCCTATCAAACCTGGTACCGCTCCTTTGGCAGCGGCTATCTAGTGTGTTTACCCTCCACAGATTCTCATACCTTATGGGAACAACTCAGCGATGCCGAGCCGAGCCGAATCAGTCGCCGACGCGCTAACCTGGAAGATGTGTTTTTGCGGTTGACAGGAACCTTGTTGGAATGAAAATAACTCCAGTGACCGTATGGGGCGTATACTCGGTTTGGCGACGCCATTCCAGGGTGTATCAAAAAACCTGGCTGGTCAACAGCCTACCTCCTTTGTCTGAACCGCTAGTCTATCTACTAGCTTTTGGCTATGGCCTGACGCCACTAGTCGGCGATGTCACTTACCTGGGCGAGCAGATTGGCTATTTGAGATTCATCGCGCCGGGAATGATGGCAGTTGGCGTCCTGTTCCAGTCCTTCTTTGAAGGGGCCTTTGGCAGCTTCATTCGCCTCAGCTTTCAGAAAACCTGGCAGGCCCTGCTCACTGCTCCCCTGACCTTTACAGAGGTCTTTTTAGGCGATTGGCTCTGGGCCGCAACCAAAGGCGCGATCGCAGGCACCCTCACCGGCATCGTCGCCGTTGTACTTGGAGTGTATCCCGGCTGGCAACTGATTCTGTCCCTGCCCATCATCCTCCTCGGCAGCCTGCTCTTTGGCGCAGCCGGCCTGCTCTCCTCCGGCATGGTGCGCACCGTAGATCAACTCAATATCCCAATCTTCCTCGGCCTCGTGCCTATGTTTACCCTCTGCGGCACCTACTTTCCCCGCACCACCCTACCGCCCGCCCTGGAAACCATCGCCAGCATTTTGCCCCTGGCCTCCCTGGCCGACCTACTGCGCTGGCCCCTCGGACTACCCACTTGGTGGCCCCTGTCATTGCTCTGGCTGATGTTGTGGACAGCCATCTTTGCCCTCCTGGCCTGGCGAGTCATCTATCCAAAACTCTTCCGCTAAACCCGCAGCAATCTGCACACATCCTCCGTAGGGGCACCCACAAGGGGGTGCCCTTGCTATCTGATGGGGGAAATGTCATGGGTTGAGATAGTGAGACATTCCATCAGATCCAGGGTCAGCACAAGACCAACCCCTACATTGATTCCGGTCAACCGCGCACCACGGTTACCTGTCGTTCATTCGCAGTAACCGTCTGCTTCGTTGCTGTCCGCTCAGCAATGGGCGGTAATCCTGGACGCCGATCGAAAATCACCAACCAGCCCCAGTCTAGCCCTAACCCTGCTAGATAGCGATCGAGCTGCTCCAGACCCACCTTGAGCGGATCGGGCCGTCCCTGCCGCCAGACCTTCAGTTCCATGCCGATGGTGACTGAACCGTAGCGCAGGCAAAGATCCATGCGATCGCACCCAATCGCATACTCCCGCTCTAAGGTACCGCCCCCATTCACCACCCGATGCAGAAACGCCATCAAGACCAGATGAGGCGCAATCTCATGATAGGGCGCGCTACCCAGCAACGGCTGACCGTGCTGTCGCCAGAACGCCAGAAACGCCTCCAGCAATCGCTCCGTATCCAGCTCTCCCTTATCTGTTAGCCAGCTGGGTGCGATCGCAGGCAGTGAAGCTTGAGTCGTAAACGACAACATCCTGGGAACAATTTCCCGATAAATCGGATTCGCAATTTGCAAATTTCCCCCATTTTCCAGACGACATAATCCCAGATCCAGCACAAAACGAATATCATCCTCCGGCAAGTCTGCTAACGCTTGTCCCGCCAGCATCGGTTCCAGAATCGCCCGCACCCGTCCCTCTCGCAGCCGCTCCATCAAACTATCCAGATGGGTATCCTGTCGCTGAATCAAAATTTCCTTCGCTGTTTCCAGATGCTCCACCGTCAGCGCCACTGCCAGATCGGGCACCAGCTCCTCCACCGCCACCTTCGCCAGCGCATTCACCAACCACGGTTGTCCCCCGCTCTGTTTGTAGGCATAATCAACCGCCGTCGCTGCAAACTGCTGCCCCGTCTTCGCCGTATGCTGGCCGTATAGAGCAGCCACTTCCGAACGGGTAAAATTCTGCAACGTAAAAGACCGCACCTTAATATTAAACGGACTCGCCGTATTCAAACGTTCGCTGCCGCCAGACGCCACCTTATAGTCCCGCACATCCCGCAATCCAATCAGCGCCAGCGACTGAGGAAAAGCCCGCGGACGCGCCGCATAGCCATCGCGCAACTGCCGCAACACCGAGATCAGCGTCGCATCCTGCAAACAATCAATCTCATCAATAAAAACCACCAACGGACGAGTCGAAGCCCGAGCCCATGCCCGCAACGCCGAGCGAATCCGTTGCCCCGCCGCCGCTTCCGGCCAGGGCGGCGGCAACAACTCCGGCGGCAACCAATCCTCCGCCACATCCTGCCAGACCCCCAGCATCGCATTCTCAGCCGCACCCGGATCGTCAGGAAACGCCGCCCCCACCTCCGCAGACACCAGCAACGCGGTATAGCGACCGCTAGCCGTCAGCTCCTGTGCCAGAGACAGCATCGCCGTCGTTTTTCCCGTTTGTCGCGGCGCATGAATCACAAAATAACCGCGTTGCTCAATCAATCGCTTGATATCGGGTAGGCGATCCGTAGCCGGTAGCATATAGTGAATATCCGCCTGACAGGGGCCAGCCGTGTTAAACCAAAGCATAGTTCGCGAGCAAGAATACACCCTTTCTAGTGTAGAGGAACAGCGCCATAACCGTATATAGGAATCGAGAGATAACTCGCCTGAAAGGTCGCAAAGCTCGTAGCCAACACTTCAGTGCTGCAGCATCTTTTGGACAAGCACAACACCCCTCGCGACAACCCACCCCCAAACCCCTTTCAGGGAAATTTTTCTTAGATTAGATCCAACAGGAGAGGCTGAAACCCTTATACTTTCGTTGAGTAAGCCCTACGTCTCGATCTCTGAAAGCCTCCAAGCCCCCCATTCTCTATATCAGTTCCCTCGATAGAGGAATATTGCAGCCGATCCAGCGTTGGCACAAGATCCACCCCTACATCGATTCCACACCCATTCCCCATTCCCCATTCCCCGTTCCCCGTTCCCCGTTCTCCCCATCAATACTCCTCCACAAAATCCGGATGCACCCAGAGAAATTCGCGGCGCTTATTCTGCACCCTTTCCAGACCCAGATTGAGCAACTCCGGATCTGTCGCTTTCAACAGCGCATGCAGCTCCCGCAACACCGACCCCTGAGCGCGAATCGCCATTTGAGTCGCCGCCCGCTCCAGCCTCAGCTCCACCGCATCCCCCTCCACCAGCCAATCGCCCACCTTCTCACCCCCCGCCAGCACTGCATCCGCCGACTTGAGACCAAACTCCAGCTGTTCGGCAATAGCGCTGTACTCCGCCTCGTCGGTGGCCAGCTTCGTCCCCGGAATCGCAATCGGCAGCACCAGCTTTAGCGTCAGCGACAGCATGCGCAACACCGGGGCTGCCCGCTGCAGCCACTCCCGCGTCAGCTCCAGCTCGTAAACCCCTCGCGGATCGTCAGCCCCATTCAGCACCGGCAGCGGCAGCCGTCGATGCTCGCACCACAGCGTCAGGCGGAACTTGCGCGCTACCCAGTTCGGTTTCCCCCAGAACCCCGGCTCCACAGGTTCCAGGCTGAACAAGCGCGGGCCATCCTTGGCCGGATCGGTGAGCGTCGTCAGCAAAGCGCGAAACTGCTCATCCGCCTGACTCATCAACGTCCGCAACTGCACGCTGAGGTCATTAAAAGCGATGCAGCCGCACGATCAGGCGATACATCAGCCCCTCCGCTTCGGCGGTGCGCCCCGTCTCAGCATCCAGGATGCGGCAAATTTGCGTCCGTTCCGTATCCCCCGGCCTCAGCAGCCAGTCCTGTTCCCATTCATCCGGGCGGCGACTGGGCACCAGTTGGGCCATCAAGCTGGTGGGGGGCGCATCAGCCTCCGGCAGTTCCACCCGATAGGAGAGGTCGCAGCGCTCCATCAGTTTCAGGAACACCGCATGCAGCTGTTGGGGATAGCGGTCTGCCCCCCGCTCCGGATCGTCCCACAATTCGCCCAGGCGGCTGTGGCGCACCAGGCCATTTTGCTGTTTCACCTGCGGGTCTTCCAGGACAAAACTGATCGCTTTGCTCAGCCACTCTGGCTTCAGGATCGCGATATCCCTCAGCACGGCGTCGCTGCCATAGTGAATCAAATGCCCCAGTTCGTTGAGGATGGCGGCATAGGTTTTCGCCAGGGTGAGGTCAACCTCCTGGTCAGCGCAGAGGCTTTGAAATTGCTCGTAAGTAATCCAGGCGTCGGTCTGGCTGCGATCGCGCACGGCATCCAGCACCCGTTTCCATCTGGCCGGAACCGCACGTCCCACCTGGGGGATGCGAGCCACAGTTTGGGCAATCGTCTGCTCCAGACCCTCCAGGCCGTAGCCGGTTTTGCTATCGATATGGTGGAAGCCAACAATCAGGTCGCCAAACTCCTCCCGCAGGGCCTGCTCGTCGATGTGGTCAAGGCGTTCTTTCGGCCCACCGTGGGTGGCCACCACCAGAATGCGGGGCTTGTCATCAGGACGGCTTTCGTCGTAAGCCCGGTGTTTGACCATCTTCAGCCACTCCTCCACCCGACATTGGGCTGGCCCCCGGCGAGGATTCCACACTGCCAGGTAGATCGCAGGGGCGGTGAAGAAGAGTTGATGGGTGTGGCGATAGATATTCTGGCCGCCGAAGTCCCAGCCGTTGAGGGTAATCTCAGTACCGCTGTCTGCATCGACCAGGGTGAGAGATTTGATATCCACCTCAACGCCGTGGGTCGTCGGACGGTGCTCCACCCAGGCGTCGCCGCGCAGGGCACCCAGCAGGCTGGTCTTGCCCACTTCCCCCTCCCCCACCAGAATCAGCTTGGCCTCGTTCAGCACGATTTGCGCTTCAGCCTTTTCCCGCAGATACGCTTTGACGGCATCAAGTCCCTGCTCGTAAGCGGCTGCCAGTTCAGGATTCAGCGGGTTGTCTTCAAGCTGTAATTCCTCCAAGCGATCGAGCTGTGCCAGCGATGCTGGCAAATCAGTCAGGTGGTTGCCGCGTAAATCGAGTGTTTCCAGATTGCCAAGTTCGCCTAACCAATCCGGCAGAAACTGTAACTCGCATTTGTAGAGTTCCAGTTTCTCAAGCTGACTCAAATAACGAATGCTTTCAGGAAGACTCTTCAGGGGGTTACCCCCTTCTTTGTGATAACCTAAAGTCAGAATTTTCAGATTCTGTAGATTGACGATTGCGTCCAGCAACCGGGTTAATTGATTCGCGTGGATACTCAGTATCTCAAGTGAATTCAGTCGATCTATCCAGGCGGGAATAGTGTTTAGCCCGTTTCCCCAGAAGTAAAGTCTCTTGAGTTGAGTTAATTCACCCAAAAATTGAGGGATTTCACCAATTTGATTGCCCCCTACCAGTAATGCTTGTAATGCAGAGAGGATTGCCATTGAGGGGGGCAGTGTTTTTAATGGGTTGACGGTGAGGTTAAGGTACTGCAGTTGGGAGAGGTTACCCAGGGATTCCGGCAGCGTCGTCAGTTGGTTGGTGCGGAGGTTAAGGTACTGCAGTTGGGAAAGGTTGCCCAGGGATTCCGGTAGCGTCGTCAGTTGGTTGTTACGGAGGTTAAGCTTCTGCAGTTGGGAAAGGTCGTCCAGGGATTCCGGCAGCGTTGTCAGTTGATTGTCGGAGATGTCAAGGTACTGCAGTTGGGAGAGTTTGCCCAGCGACTCCGGCAGCGTTGTCAGTTGATTGTCGGAGATGTCAAGGTACTGCAGTTGGGAGAGTTTGCCCAGCGACTCCGGCAGCTCAGTCAAATTCATCAAGCTGAGATTAAGTTGGGTTACCCCTACTTGCTGTGCGGATTCAATCCACTGCTCTGCCTTGCGGTATGCTTTGTCTTGTGTCATCGCCTGTCCCCTGTCCCTGTCTGGCTCTGGTCTCAGTTATAGCAGAAGGGGGAATGGAGAATAGGGAACAGGGAACGGGGAACGGGGAATGGGGAACGGGGTAGGGGCGTCGCATTCGGCGTGGCTCTTGGGGGTTGACGCAAGCGCCCATTACTGAATGCAACGCCCGCCTCAACGTAACATCTAGCAGCACAATTGCACCCATCCCCCCCTTGCAGCGATGAATGGTAGCGTTGCTCCAGGAGACCGGGGCGTTGCATTCGATCGGGGACGCGGGGTTCATGGCAGAGATTGTCGCCGAATGCGACGCTTCTACGCTGCAATTGCTTTACAGAGGGCAGAGAAATTGCTAAAAAGTAAGAATAATTCCTACTCGAGTTGAGAAGAGAGGGAAGGAGGCTGGGTTATGGCTAAGGTTGAGAAAATGAGCATTGCCTTGACGCCGGAGATGGCTGCCACTTTGCGCGCGGCTGTGGCCAGTGGGGAGTATGTCAGCACCAGTGAGGTTGTGCGAGAGGCGCTGCGGGACTGGCAATTGCGTCGTTCTCTGCATGAACGGGAATTGGAGGAACTGCAGCGGTTGTGGCAGGAGGGAGCGAACAGCGGTTCCAGTCAGCTGGCGGGTATGGAGGCCATTAAAGCTGAGGCGAGACGCCGTCTGCAACGCTCTGACCAGGAACAATCCGACACACCAACATAGTGGCAGAACAACGGGACGTGAAAGCAATGCCAGCGATTAAGCGGACAGTACAGGCTGACGAAGACTTGATTGCGATTTGGATGTATATCGCGCAGGATAATCTGGCTGCTGCTGCTGTGTTGCTGGATAAGATTGAAACGAAATTTTCCCTGTTGGCCAGCAATCCCTATCTCGGCCCTGCTCGCCAGGATATTGCCGAGGATTGTCGTTATTCCCCAGTAGGCAACTATCTCATTCTTTACCGTATTATTTCAAATGGGATTGAGGTTGTGCGAGTTGTTCAGGGTTCCCGTCGTCTCGATAATCTTCTTTAAAGCATATGGACGCAAGTAAACTCAGTAGCCTTTCTAAGGCAGCGACTGACGAAAAAATTGGCGAGTTTTGGGATAGCCATGACTTCACTGATTTTGACGCCGATGCCCCTGATGTTGAGTTTGAGATCGTGTGTACGGTGCCGATTGCAGCGGATCTATTCAGCGCCATTGAACGACAAGCCTGTCATCAGGGGGTTCAGGTTGAAGCGCTGGTGAATCGCTGGTTGCGGCAAAAGCTGGCAGAGCAAACGGCGGTCTAGACATTGACCCATGCCAACAGTATTCTGCAGTTGAGGGTAACAGTGTGGTTCAGGGATGGATGGTTGCGATGAGCAATTTGCTGGAGATTGAGGCTGCGATTCAACAGCTGCCAGAGCAAGAGGCTCGAGAATTGGCGGTTTGGTTGCAAGCGTATCTGAATGAGCGCTGGGATCGGCAGTTGGAAGCCGATCTGGCGGCGGGAAAGTTGGATCGGCTCATTGCCAGAGCAGAAGCAGATATTGCCGCCAACCGGGTGAGGGATCTGGATGAAGTCCTTCACAACTCCTGACTTCTGGCGAGCGTATGCAACGCTTTACCCAGCCATGACGCAGAAAGCGCGAAAAGCCTATCGTCTTTGGCAGACCAATCCCTTGCATCCATCGCTCCGTTTTCCCCGTTCCCATGCTCTGCTTGGGCATGCAGTTTTGGAAGCTCCGGCCTCCTGCGCCTCTGCCTCATCTGGCGAAACTGACGCGGCTGGAGCCGCTGGGCAACGTTACGCAGGCACAGCCCGGTAACGAGGAAAGGTTTTGGTGGGCAAGGATAGCGTCAGGGTCGGTTTAGGCAGCGAGTATCTTGCGCACCCTTGCCCACTCTAAGAAACTCTACGACGGTTCGCATCTTAAATCGCAACAAGCATTGCTACAACTCTCTCTAACAGGCCTACCTCTCTCTACACAACTACAAAACTTAGAACAATACTCCAAACATTCTTCCACAAATCGAAAACACATGCGGTTCCCAATATCAGCAGCGGCCCCTGATTGCAACCCTGCAGCTGTCTTCTCCATAACGGAGCTTCTCCGTACCGCTGTAGAATCTACGTTGGAGTCCAGAGGTATAGCAGCATGGCTGGGAGCATTTAAAATTACTTGCTCCCAAGTGCTGGGGGAATCTACAACTGCTAGAGTACCAGCAATTGCTGCTCCTGGGAAACCAGCGGCGAAGAAGACAACAACGATCGAACTTACGGCTACCAATGCTGCTATCAATGCGTTCTTTTTCACGATTGCACCGCCCAAAAATTAAGGTGAATAAGATAGATGAATGTGAATGTGACCGTTATCGCAAAGATAATAATGGTGCATGATGAAAAATTTTGACCAATCAACAAAACAACTCGGAGCTAAAGGAGGGGGTAAATTAGGGATTGGTAAGTGCGGGATTTGTCTTGGGCCGAGATTTGTCAATTGGGTGCCGCGCGATCGCGGCGGCTGACAAACTATAAAATTAGGTCTGCCACCTTGCAAGCCCTGCTTCTTGATTTAACAGTCTCTCAAGATATCGCAGGGCTTCACACCCTTGCCATCATCCACGATGTCCACTTCCCACATCATGCCCTGATCTTCATGAACCAGAATGTGGCAGTGGAGGACGAAAACGCCTGGGTAATGAAAGAACCGATGGCGAATTCTCAGTGCTTCCCCTGGTTTGACGACAATCACATCTCGCCAAATGCCATCCTTGCCTTTGCCACTCCATTCGATTTCAGGATTGATTGGATTGATTGGATTTTCATCTTCACACCGTTCGATTTCAGGATTGGGGGGTTCGATCGGCCTGCCATCCTCATCTAGTTGCGTATAGCATTTCACTTTGCCCCTTTCGACAATCTGAAAGGGATTGACATGGATATGAAAAGGATGAGCCGTTTCCCGGGAGGCGGCAGTGCCAAATTGCATCGGTACATTCGCCAGAATCCAATCTTCGGTTGTCCCCAGCCGAACCGTCATCACTGCTCCGTCTTCTTCAAATTTTCTATCGCTAATCTGGAAGTCACCCCGGCCAGGGTTTTCAATTCGATCTTGGGGAAAGACACGCCCAGCCTGGAAGACTAACCGTTGGGGATTTTCAGGAGCGGTGTTGGGCAAAGCAGCCAGATAGCAGGGGGGAGTTCCTGGGATAACCCCGTCCAGAAGTGTCCTAAAGCGCGGCAGAAGAGAGCCATCTTCGTAGTTAAAAGAATCAACTTCGATTGTGGCAAGTACCTCTGGTTCAGAAGCATTAACGTCTGGAACGCTGTCTTTCTTAATTCGTATTTGCCAAGAGTGCATAAACTAACCAAAAAATCCACCCGATTGCCAGGGGAAAGCTCGTGACGGGTTATTTCAACTTCTGGATCCCTCATCGACTTACCGTAGAGAGTGATGCCGTCGATCGCCACACGATAGAGTAGTATAGGACGCTGTCGATTGCGGGGAATGGGGACAGATACGCCTGACCTGACAAGACGTATTTGTGTCTGTACCACTTCGATTGTCATAAAGCCACGGGGAGTCCCTGTTGCATTGATTAATCGCCAACGCTGCACTTCTTCGACTTTGAGCCTTAGAGTCGGTTTTTCTCTCCCATTAATGAGAAATGTCCCCTTTTGGGGTTTAGTCATATCCGAGGGATTATTCCGTCGTTCATAAATGCCCCGATCCTGGTACTGCTGGTCGCTAATTGCAGGTGATTGATTGCAAAAATCCGCTGAGAAGAAGTCTTCACACTCGACCTGCTCTGTCAGCACTTCCTGAATCACCATCACCACATCTGGAGCCCCCGCCAGAATCTCTTCCCCGGGAGGTTCCTTCACAATGAGGGCACCGACAAGACCATTGGCCATATCCAACGCTGTCGTCCCGTGGACATGGGCATGATACCAGTGGGTGCCTGGTGCATGGAAATCAGGTAGTTGCAAGCAGTACTCTTGCTGCTCTTTAGGATTCAAGGTCAACAACACATCGTCAGAGGACTTTGCCTCCCGTCGCTTTGCCCGTGGGTCGTCTCCACGGACCGGGGTGCCATCAGCTGCCAGCGTAGACGGCGACACATGCAAGCCATGAAAGTGCAGGTTGGTGGAATTAAAACAATGGGGCCGGTTGGGATCGTTGCTTTCTATGGGTTCATTGCTTTCTGAACAATAGGTTTCGGGGCCATTCCGGGGTAATTGGTTGCGCAGGAAAAGGCTAATCTGGTCGCCGGGGTAGACACATAGGGTTGGCCCTGGTAACAGGGGGTCATTGGTACCTGGGAATTGGAAACGACGGACATAGCTATTCTCGAAAAGATCGACGGGAGACACATCCAGATTGACGGAGAGGGTGCGGAAGGTCTGGTTTGGGTCTGAATTACAGCCAGCCGTCGGTGGATTTTTGCAGGAGTTAAGTTCTTTCAGAAACGCGAAAAAAACATCGTCTGAAGGAGGGGTTAAGGCTGGAGACGCACAATTTGTGGGGGCGACTGTACAGGCGTTGGCAATTGCTGCATTGTTGGGCAGCGATGGCTGGGATTGATTGGGGTTGGGGGATAGGAGCGTTCTGGCTCTAGTGGATTGAGGGAATGCGAACAAGGCAACAGCACTGGCAGCACCTGCAGTCAGCAATTTGCGGCGGCTGATGCTGGGAGTTGCGTCTGCCGAGAGGGTAGGGAAATCAGATCGGTCTGATTGATTCGCTAAATCAGGGATTTTCGGATGGTCAGCCATAAGGAAGCACCTCAGCGCATGAAGATCGTGAAATCGGTGAATTCAAGCCCTTATACCTGTTTGGTTTGCATTGGCAAGGTTTGCGACTCTGAAGTCTAGATATACAGGAGACTACTTTGGGATTGCTTAGTGCAGGTTCAGAGCAAAGGAATATGAGATATCGGTACTTTGGGAAAAAGTTAAGGTAATTTCTGGGAAAGATTGTACCGAAATTGATCGGCTGTAGGGTGCTGTTAGCGCTAGCGTAACGCCCCTTAATCCTTAAATTTGCTGGGACATTGATTCTAAGAAATCACCTGAGTTCCTGATCTTTCAGTTCTCAACATTTATGAGACGCTTCTACAGCGCAACTTCTGAAAAAATCTGAAAAACTATTTTCAAAGCTCTGCGCTGCAAGGTTTTCAACCAGTCCTGTTCGCAACCTTTGTCCTCAATGCTCAGGGGATAGCTGGGTCAAAATCCAGTCATGGATTGACACAAATCATAGGGATAAGGATGATATCTGGTAATTATGCTGGTTGTTAGATTGGATTGACACCTCTACCGGATAAAATGCAACAAAGCTTTGAGCCACGACTTGGAGGAGTGCTCTTGGGGTAAGGGACGAATGGTGTTCAGGTATGGATGATTGCGATGAGCAAGTTGCGAGAGCTTGAAACTGCGATTCAACAACTGCCAGAGCAAGAGGCTAGACAATTGGCGATTTGGCCGCACTTGAAGAGTGGGGTATTCGCGCTAAACCTTCAGGTCGGGTGCAATATCCATTGCCAGGCATCATCCAGATGTGGCAGCGTGTTATGCGCGGCGGCTAGCACGGCCTACAGTTATAGATGTTGCGGTGCGTTACGCCTGTCGGCTAACACACCCTACGATTTAGAGCGTTCTGCCGGTAGATTTTGGGCTGTTTTGCGGTCTTTTGGAGGGGTGGGTTATGATGATTGCTTATCCAGAATTATTAGACAATCTCGGCTATGCATCTCAATCCAGGGTTAGCGCTATGAAGGCTTATTCGAGGGATCTGCGTCAAAAGATCGTTGATGCCTATAACAATAAGGAGGGGTCTTACCGACAGCTGGCGAAACGGTTTCGGGTCAGTCTCAGTTTTGTGCAAAATTTGTTGAAACGGTATCGCGAGGTGGGGACGCTGGAGCCAAAGCCTCACGGCGGCGGGCAGACTCCAAAACTGACGCCGGAACAACGGGCGCTGGTGCCTCAGTTGGTGGCCGAGGATGAGGTTGCGACCCTCGATCAACTGTGCGAACGACTAGAGCAGCGCACTGGAGTGAGAGTGAGTCGGGCGACGATGGGGCGCATTTTGAAGCACTTTCAGCTGCCCCGGTCTAGGCAGAGGGCAGAGGGCAGAAGGTAGAGGGAGAAGGCAGAGGACGGAGGACGGAGGACGGAGGACGGAGGAATTTCGTAAGGTTGGTATTGTCTACCGAGCTAGCGTCTTCCGGACTCGAAGCAAGTTCTATTCCTTCCTATACTTCTGCCTTCTGCCTCCTGCCGTTCCCCATTCCCTGTTCCCTGTGCCCTTTTACCCTTCATCCTGTTCCCTGTTCCCCGTTTCCTGTTCCCCGTTTCCTGTTCCCCGTTTCCTTCACCGAATATCTTTCCGCTTTTGCTGTAAGAGGGTAATGACCAGATAGAGGGTGCTGTGCAGCAGGAGTAAGCTCCAGCTGAGGCGGAAGTTCTCCCAGGTGGTCTGGTAGAAATCGAGGGGGAAGGGTTCTTCTGCTGTGCCGTCTAGAATCACATCTGGTAACATGCCATTGACGTTGACCAACGCGCCGTAGGCGGCGATTGACCAGCGGCTGATGGTGAGCCAGGATAGTTTGCTGGCCAGGCTGCCGGCTTCCATGACGAAGAGGACGCCAGAGAAGATAATTTGGGGAATCAGGATAGGGGGCAGGCTGTTGTTGGCCTGGTTTTCGTTGCTGACGAAGCTGGAAACCATGAGACCTAAACTGATGTTGGCCAGCAGGGTGAGGAAGGTGGAGATGCCTAGACCCAGGGGCCAGGAGAGTAGCTCTGGAGCGGGTGGGTCGAAGCCAAGCAAAATGGCACCGACAATCAGGAGTGTTTGCAGAATAGCGAGACCAGAGCGAATCAGCAGTTTGGAGCCGATGTAGGGCAGCAGTCCTAATCCTACGAGCCGTTCCCGGGCGTAGATGCTGGCTTCTTTGACGATTTCTTGTACGGCACTGGATAGGCCGACCCAGATGGCGATGCAGGTGAAGACGAAGAGGACGCGCAGGGACAGGAAGGCGGGTTCGGGGGCGAGGGTTTCGGGTTTGACCAGGGGGTTGTCTTCTCCGAGAACGATGCTAATCAGACCAATGCTGATGGGGGCTGTGAGCAGGGCCAGGGCCAGACTGAAGCGATCGCGCAGGGTGAGTTGTAGTTGCCGCTGGCTGAGCAGCAGCCACTGGCCCAGGAGCGAGGCTTGTTTGTTGCGGGGTGGTGTTTTGGGATCTGGTGAGGCGGTATTCTGGGAGGTATTGCCGGGACTGAGGGGAGCGACGACATAGGTCTGATAGGGGGAGGACTGCAGGAATTGCTGGGCCCAGTGTTCGACCTGGGCTTCTCCTTGTTCGAGCTTGAGGTAGATGTCGGCGAAGTATTTCAGGTCTGCAGAGGGCATGGCGAAAAAGGTGCCGGCTTCCTGGGGTGGGCCGAAGTAGCAGAGGCGGCCGCCGCGTCCCATGAAGGCGATGCGATCGCAGACCTCAATATTCGCAGTCGCATGGGTCACCAGTACGATCGTCCGTCCCTGATCGGCCAGTTCGCGCAGCAGATTCATCATTTCCTTGTCCAGCCCTGGATCGAGGCCGGACGTCGGTTCGTCCAGAAAGAATAGCTTGGGATCCGCGAGCAGCTCGACACCGATACTGACTCGTTTGCGCTGACCGCCACTGAGATCGCGCACAAATGTTGTTCTCACATGGCTGAGTTTTGTTTGTTCCAGCGTGCGATGAATCACCTCATTGACGTTGGTATCGGGAGGCAAACGCAGCTTGCAGGCATAGGTCAGCACCTCCTCCACGGTTAAATCTCCATGGACGATGTCGTCCTGGGGAACGTAACCAATTTGGGAGCGATAAAGGTTGAAATGGCGCTGCAGGTTATCACCGTTCAGATACACGGCTCCTGAAGTCGTGGGTGCGATGCCCAGCAGGGTTTTCATTAAGGTGGACTTGCCTGCACCGCTGCCGCCGACGAGCGCCACCAGCTGTCCTGGTTCGATGGCCAGGGAAACCTGATTCAGGATCGTTTTCTTGCCTGCCTTACTGGGGACTTGCCGCAGCAGTTGATGGGCATCCAGGCGAATCTGGTTGCCGCGATCGAACAATTCCAGAGTTTGATGACGAAACAGCAGCACGAATGGCCCCATCCGGATGGTGTCGCCTTCTGCTAAATAAACTGGACGATGGACTTGCCGTTGGTTGACAAAGGTGCCGTTGGTGCTGTGGTCTTGCAAAATGTATCGTCCCTGACCATCGCGATCGATGGTGGCGTGGAGGCGGGAGACGGTGGGGGCGTCCAGTTGCATGGAGGCATATTTGGGATTGGGCGAGCGTCCCAGCTCAACTGGCCAGTCTTGCAGTCCCAGCAATCCCAAACGCGGTTTGGCAGGAACCACTCGGGACTGACTCTGGGTTGCTGTTGGATTGATGTAGGCGAGCAGAATGCGATTGTGAGGATCTTGTCCAATCTCCAGTTGCACGTTGTTTTCGAGCACATAACCCTGGGTTGTACTGATGCGGGTGCGGTGAAGGAAGATGCCGTTGCGGCTGGGAGTTTGGCCGTCACCGTCGTGGAGACGATAGTCCTTGCCTTCCCGTCGAAAGACTGCATGCTGGCGGGAGAGCACTTCCCAGCCCTTTTCGGGGATCTCGAAGTCTGACCAGTCGCGATCGCGTCCCAGGCGATGCCAATCTTTGTCCAGATTGAATCGCAACACCTGGCCTTGATTATCGAGTTCAATGAACGGACTTTGCATGGGCTATCCCAAAACTTGGAGTTTGAGGTTGGTATTTGCTTGTTGCGAGTGTAGTACTCAAGCCTGTCAACCGCAATCCTAGCTTAAAACCCAATCCGTTTCTTGATAACAGAGTCGATCGATATCCATATCGTAAAGACAGCGGAACCAACAACGACCCTTTTTACCTGTCACATTTCTATACAAGAGTAACCATTGCCGAATTTTAGCAAATCCCTCCTCATTAAGCTGAGTTCTCACGCGACTGACCAATGTTCGCGGGACTGGGTCAACCGTAATTGTCCACTGTCCTCCATACCGACCTTGTTCTATGCTATCGTTCCCAGTACTCAAACTGACATGCAAATAGCCATACCCAATACTCAAAACGTGACAGGGATTTTCGAGATGGCGCGGGTCCTGGCAGGAATCAAAAAAAGCAACAGAGAGTTCATCGATCTGAGGCATCTCTGCTAATGCCGTTGACAGTCTCCCAGCACTGGTAGGGTAGGACATCAAACGCGAGAGTTTGCTTTTGTAACGTGTTGGAATCATGGCATTTTGGCTTTCCTACTCATTAATGTTAACCAAATCTCATGTCCTCCACCAATTCCCCGCAGCATGAGACGTTGGTTAGTTAAGAGGTGAATTGTCAACTGAAGTCAAAAGTTCCAGTTGACAATTCATTCTTCTGTTGACCGCCGACCAGCACAATCCCTTGAATGACCTTCAGGTTGCTTGGACTTGCAGTTTATGACAATGGCATTTTGCCCGACGATTGATGGCAACGTCAAAATAGCAATCAATGGCAATTTCTGACCGGATTGCAATCAACGCCCGTCAGCAATCTCTCGTCAGCAATCTCAGTGTGTATCCCTTATCCCCCATCAATTGGATGTTAGGCTATTTAATATTGATGACCCAGAGAACCTGAAGGGCGGATCGCAAAGTATGACTGACGGGGGTTGCAAATGGCATTTACAGATTTTAAATCCATCCAACAGGTACAGGAACAATTCAATATTAGATACATGGAAGATCGCTATATTGGCTTGAATGAGATTGAACCTTCTCAAGCATTTCTGGAAGACTATCACTTTAGCCGCAAAAATATTGATGTTTTTTCTTCTGAGGCGTCTCGTTGCGAGAATTTGATTTATCCGATTGTTCGTGATGTCTATAAACACCATGTTGAGCGGTATTCGCTCTGGAGCCATCGATCGCTCTCTTATGATGAAATATTAACCGGTATCCCAGATTATCTCATGACTACAAAGTCTTCTCTGGGTAAGACGATTTTAGGGTTACCGATTATCATCATTGTCGAAGCGAAGCAAAATAATTTTACTGAAGGTTGGGGGCAATGTTTGGCCGAACTGTTGGCAGCGCAAAAGTTGAATGACAATCCGGAAATGCCGATCTATGGGATTGTGACTGATGGCGAAACGTGGAGCTTTGGTAAGTTGATTGAGGATTTATTTGTCAAACATGATGATGCGATCGCAATCGGTAATTTACGGCAGATTTTTGGTGCGATCGACTCAATGATTCAGGCCAGTACCCATTATTTGAATACCTCTAAACTGCAACAATAAATGATGCTGAAATCAGTCAATCTTGCCGATGAAGATTGGGTGGGTTCATTCTTCGCAGCTGCGATCGCTCAGAAAGACGAGATAAAACCAATGAATATATAGATCTTTGTCGGTCTCTGCCCGATCCCAGGCATTCCAGGCAGCAGCGGGCAGATGTCCAACAGGTGCGCTGACATCGAAGGCGAGATCGTTGTATTGCAGCCATTTCTCGTCTGCGTACCAACCAATGCGGGTGCCAAATTCCTGGGTCAGTTGCTCTGCGTCTTGCCAGAGCCGTTTCTGGACGCTGAAGCCAAATTTGCCATTGCTGGCTTGCAACCAGAGTTGGTCGATGTTGCGGAGGTCAATACAGGAAAATCTCAGTTCTGCTTCCGATTCCGATTCGAGGTTGGTGCTCTGTTCTTGTTGCTCTAACCAGGCTTCCAGCACCTGCTGGGTTTCCCGATCGGCAGCTTTGAATTGGCCGGAGGCAAGCAGGGTTTTTAACTGGCTGTAGTCTAGAGGATTGACCGGGACGACAGGCGTTGGACTCGCTGCAGCCGTTGGCGAGCTTGTGTCTGTGGGTTGCGGTGTAGGTTTTCCTCCAGGAAACGAGAAGGCATTCAGGAGTGCTCCCAAACCCTGCCAAGGTGTTGTTTTTGGCGTTATCAGATTCAGGAAGAGGGCTGCGATCGCAACAATCAATCCCGACCCAACAATGATGCCCCCAGTCTTAAGCCAGCGATTATTCATAACGCACCAAAGCCTCAAGTTTCGATAAATTTTGATAACCCTTGAAGTAAACCCAGCTTATTCTAAGATTCGGAGTTTTACCACAGTAAAAATTAACCAGTCTAAAACGAGGTAATCCTCCAGCGGTCATGCCTTTTGAGAGCGCGAATTCCACCTACGCGCTCGAAAACGATCGCTTTTCGAGCGTGTCTTAAAAATAAAAAGGGTTCAAATATTCTGCTGAGCCATTGCAATTAAAATACCAACAATCTTGCTAACATTATTGATAGAGTAGGAATCAATATCAATGTAGGCAGTTGCTTGAGAAAGCTGCAAAAATTTCCACTCATCCCCTGTTGTGACTGCACCATAGATAGAAGATATATTTTGCCCTTCTTTCGCATTATAGAGCTGCGCCCAATGCATTTCTGCTATACATTGCCCCAGACCGGAAACAATATTTTTGTTTTTGGCTTCTACAATTGCGATCGCAGGACTTTATAAATAAAGTTGTTCGGGGGAATTGCTCACAATAAAATTGTAAAATCCGTTCAGCCCTCGTTCTTTGTCAACAGTAAAATCTATCCCAGAGAATAGACTAATACAATCGTTGAGTTGAGTTTTGAGTTCTAACAGAATATTGATAACGATCAATTCAGAATGGGCTTTTTCAGTGTTAATGGCCAGGGCCAAAGGAGCATTTCTCTTCAGCGTTTCCTTTAAATAATTTGTAATTTTGCAAGCCTGGATGCGATCGAAAACAGATCTATTTTCAACAATATTTATCTTGAAATCCGATTTGATTCATTTGAGAGAAAAGTCGCTGTAGGCCATTATTTAACCTCCTCCTCCCTTAAATCATCGCGCTCTATTGTCTATCATACAGACCCATCTCCTGGTTTGTTTTCCAATACCACAGATACCGCTAATGCTGAGGGAATACAGGACAAAAGCGTTTTGATCTGCAGTCAACCTGACAATAGTGTTAGAGTAATCGGGAGCAAAACCATGTCTAACGAGCCGCCAATGGGTAAAATTTTCACCTCTCTGATGGTTACCAACCGAATCGATCAAGCTAACGCTAAACGCGGCCTTATCTCTGAGGAGCGAGTTCGATCCATTACCCTCAAAATATCCTTGTTGATACGGAGGCAACGACGCTCTGTTTGCCTGTGGCAGCGATTGAACAGCTTGGCCTTGAACTGCTTAGGGAAGTGGACGTTGCCACTGCGAACGGTTTCAGCAAAGCCCGAATTTTTCGCGATGCCGCGATTTCGCTTCTGGGTCGGGAAGGAACCTTTGAATGCCTGGAATTGCCAGGTGGAAGAGATGCATTGTTGGGTGTTATTCCGATGGAAGTCCTGGGTATTGAACCAGATGTGCGCCATCAAACTCTGAAAGTGCTGCCCTCAGAATCTATGGACACTTACTGAACCATTCTGTAAGACGAGTCTAAGTGAAAGCAAGTCCTTGAATTCGTGACATTAAATTCATAAAAATAGCTAAAATCGAAAATCCTACCGGGTCATCTTTTTCTTCATTCACTGTTAGAAAATTCGGAGGTTGAGTATTATCCGCTGAACCTGATGTAAGCAATCTTCAACTCTAGCAGGGAATAGCACTGACTTAAGTGTAGGATGGGCAAAGCGAAGTGCGCCCATCAGAGAGCCTGTGATGGTCACGGGCATAGCCCTTTACCCATCCTGCTGACCGATTTCCAAACGGATGTAATTTGCTTATGTAAGTGCCATTCAACCCGACCGAGGCTTCCTTTCCTCTATTAACCGTTAGAAAACCAAATTTAGAAATCGTAGCGTTATGACCAATCGTCTTGTCCAATCCCAAAGCCTTTATCTGCGCAAGCATGCTGAGAATCCCATTGACTGGTGGCCCTGGTGTGAAGAGGCCCTGGAAACGGCTAAACGGGAGAATAAGCCGATTTTTCTGTCTATTGGCTATTCCAGCTGCCACTGGTGCACCGTGATGGAAGGAGAGGCGTTTTCGGAGACTGCGATCGCAGACTACATGAACGCCAACTTTTTACCCATCAAAGTAGATCGAGAAGAGCGTCCCGATATCGACAGCATTTACATGCAAGCATTGCAAATGATGACGGGGCAAGGAGGCTGGCCCCTGAACGTTTTTCTATCGCCAGAAGATCGCATTCCGTTTTATGGCGGCACCTACTTCCCAGTTGAACCGCGCTACGGTCGGCCTGGCTTTTTACAACTGCTGCATGCGATTCGCAACTACTACGATGTCGAGAAAACCAAATTAGGCTCGGTGAAGGCAGAAATCCTCAAGAATTTGCAGCAGTCTACGTTGATGCCACGACAAGAACTGAGCGACGATCTGCTTCAACGTGGTTTAGAGGCGATCGCTGAGATTATCACTGGGGGGGGGATGGGCCAGAGTTTTCCGATGATCCCCTATGCCAGTGCGACCTTGCAGGCCAGTCGTTTTACGGGCCAGTTGCGCGACAAGGCCAGGGATGCAGCGGCCAGACGGGGCCTTAACCTGGCACTAGGCGGTATTTACGATCATGTTGGCGGCGGCTTCCATCGCTATACTGTTGATCCCACCTGGACGGTACCTCATTTTGAGAAAATGCTCTACGACAATGGCCAGATTGTGGAGTATCTGGCCAATCTGTGGAGTGCAGGTGTGCAGGAGCCTGCATTCGAACGTGCGATCGCAGGCACGGTGCGGTGGCTGCAGCGGGAAATGACAGCGACAGAAGGTTACTTCTATGCGGCCCAGGATGCCGATAGCTTTATTGCGCCTGAGGATGCAGAACCGGAAGAAGGAGCCTTCTATGTCTGGGACTACAGCCAATTGGAAACCCTGCTAACAGCCGACGAGATCGACGAACTGGCAGAGCAGTTTACCGTTTCAGTCAGCGGCAACTTTGAAGGCCACAATGTATTGCAGCGTCGCCATCCAGGTCCCTTGAGTCCTGCCCTTGAGTCAACTTTGGCGAAGCTGTTTGTCGCTCGCTATGGGACCGCAGTGGAGGCACTGACGACATTCCCGCCCGCCCGCGACAATCAAGAGGCCAAGACGCATCCCTGGTCAGGCCGCATTCCATCGGTTACAGACACCAAAATGATTGTGGCCTGGAACAGTCTGATGATTTCCGGGCTGGCGCGTGCGGCCAGCGTTTTCGAGCAACCGAGTTATCTGGAACTGGCCAGCAATGCGGCGACGTTTATCCTGGAACAGCAGTGGGTAAATGGACGGTTCCATCGAGTCAACTACAATGGCCAGCCGGAAGTTCTAGCTCAATCAGAAGATTATGCGTTGTTTATCAAGGCGCTGCTAGATCTACACCAGGCGAGCGGTTCCCAATCATCCCCCTGGTTAGAGAAAGCGGTTCAGGTGCAAGAAGAGTTCGATGAATTTCTCTGGAGCGTGGATCTGGCAGGTTACTACAACACCGCTAACGATGCCAGCGACGATTTGTTGGTGCGGGAGCGCAGCTACATGGACAATGCCACCCCAGCTGCCAATGGCGTTGCGATCGCAAACCTGTTGCGGCTCCATTTGCTGGTGGAAGACGACCGCTATCTCGAATGGGCCGAACAGTCCCTCAGCACCTTTAGCAGCATTATGGAACGAGCGCCGCAGGCCTGCCCTACCTTATTTGCGGCTCTGGACTGGTACCGCAACCAGACCCTGGTTCGCACCGGGTTGGACGCGATCGCATCCCTATCGTTACATTATGCCCCAACAGCCATGTTCAAACCAGAACCCAATCTTCCTGCAGGGGCAGTGGGTCTCGTCTGCCAGGGGTTGAGCTGCCTGGAACCCGCGAGTAGTTTCGAACAATTGCAAGAGCAAATCCAAAATAGCAGCGAGCGAGCGATCTAGGGCTAGAGAAATCGATCTTGGGATAATGATGCGATCGCGCTCAGGTGCATCGTGACGGTTCAGCGAGAGGAAGATCGCCGCAGCACGATAAAGGCAGTTAGACTTTCTAGCGCGCCAGCCAGGATACAGAGGGCCAGAACAGTCCCCATCGTACTCCAAAGCTGCCGGTGTTGAAAGTTCCGAAGCAGCAGGCACGATCGCCTTGTTGCGCTCCTTCACCTGATATAGCAAAAGGCAGGAGGCAGAGGGCAGAATGCAGAAGGGAAAAGTTGACTACATCTAGTTTTGAGCTTTTTGTAGCGTTGGCCATTCGTAGGATGAACTGGGACAAATTCCCAAGAATTCAAACCAGATTCATTCCCAAATTTACTAACACCATACATTTTGTTCAGCTGGAAGGTAGACAATACTGTTCGGTTAGAGTGTTCCAACCAATAAATCATCCTATAGCTTCAGGAAATGTCAATTCCTATTCAAGAACTATGAGAACAGTCAGTATTTCGGCATTTCTCAGGATTAGAGCTATGGTTCGTCGAAATCTCAGCGAGTAGTTTGTAGCTGTTGGATGGCTTTTTCCTTGGAGTACTCTTAAGGATAGCGGATTCAATCACTTTACAAAAAATAGACTTATAGGGACACGGCAATGCCGTGTCCCTACGCGAGAAACTAATTCTCGTTTCTAAACCGAACAGTATTGGGAAGGTAGACACCGCTAAACAAAAAATTCCCAGGCTTAGCCTGGGAATGAGAAAACATTGTTTAGTTCATCGCTAATGGCTCATCGTTAACCTGGTGTGGATGTCTGGTCTGATTCAAAGAGTTGAATTCACTCTAAACCTGAGACCAGCCATGAACCATGAACAAACAGCAATTAGAAACGGCTGAGAGTGGGTTTGTAGACGATGAAGCTGAGGATCTGGCACTGCTTGACGTTGTCGAAGCCGACGACGCGGATGTAGCAGTTGGAATATTCGGAGCGACAGGCTTGTACCTCGTCCAGGACTTCGCGCACGTCTCTGGCGCTGAACAGAGGCAGCTTCCACATCGTCCAGTAGTATTCTGTGGGTTCAGAGGACTCGTTGAATTCGATTGCAGGAATGTAACCTTGATCGATGATGTACTGGATTTGCTTGGCAATTTGGGCGTCGGTCAAGGGGGGCAAGTACGATAGGGTTTCGTAGCGACGCTCTTTGGGGAGAGTTCTCATTGTTTTTGGGTCTCTTTGTGAATGGTTTACGCAATTCGAAGCCAATATCCGAAGTCAATTGGAGCGATTATCCAGGTTTGACTCGTTTGACTCGTTTGAAGCTGAATCTGATAATTCTGAATCCGATCCAGATTCGGCAGTCTCGGTTGGGTGGGAAACAGTGAGTTGGGCAATTCGCTCCAGGTGCTGGCGGCGATGCTCCATATTGGCTTGCTGGATGCCGGTGCAGGCCATTTCAGGTAGAAATTCTGTGACTTCCTCGGCCAAATGGGCCCGTACGGTCATCACCCGCATGGCCAGGTCCTGGTTTACCTGCAACAATTCCTGGATGTAGGCTTCTCCGTCCTGGATCTTATCCTGGGAGGAAAAGCGATTGAGCCAGATTCCTAGCGGCGGGTTGGTTTCGCGCAGCTGAGCGACAATAGTCTGAACGGCCTGATAGGTCAGGTAGCTGATCAGCACCTTGGCGGTGTTTTGCGCCACTCGTTTGATATTCATGGCGGCCCTCGCTAACTGGCGATGGGGTATCAGCGTTTGCGATCGCATGACATAGCCAAAGCAAATTTCAGCCAAACTGAACGCCGATACCCAATTGCTGCGATCTAGACCGTGTCCATTGCCTCGAACTCGAACTTGATTTCCTTCCAGGTTTCGCAAGCGATGGCCAGTTCGGGGCACCAGCGCGCTGCTTCGCGGATGATGTCATTGCCTTCACGACCCAGGTCGCGACCTTCGTTACGAGCTTGAACGCAAGCTTCCAGAGCAACGCGGTTTGCAGTTGCGCCAGGTGCATTGCCCCAGGGGTGACCGAGGGTGCCACCACCGAATTGCAGCACTGAATCATCGCCGAAGATTTCCACCAGTGCTGGCATGTGCCAGACGTGAATCCCACCGGAAGCCACAGCCATGACGCCTGGCATGGAGGCCCAATCCTGAGTAAAGTAAATACCGCGAGAAGGGTCTTTCTCTACATAGTTTTCGCGCAGCAGATCGACAAAGCCCATGGTGATGCCGCGTTCGCCTTCCAATTTTCCAACTACTGTACCGGTGTGGATGTGGTCGCCGCCAGACATGCGCAGGCATTTGGCTAGGACGCGGAAGTGCATGCCGTGGTTCTTCTGCCGGTCAATCACGGCGTGCATAGCCCGGTGAATGTGAAGCAGTACACCATTGTCGCGACACCATTTGGCCAGAGTGGTGTTGGCGGTGAAACCAGCGGTCAGGTAGTCGTGCATGATGATGGGCATTTCCAATTCTTTGGCGAACTCGGCCCGCTTCATCATCTCATCAACTGTACCTGCAGTGCAGTTGAGGTAGTGGCCCTTGATTTCGCCAATTTCTGCCTGGGCCTTATGAATCGCTTCGGCTACGAACAGGAAGCGATCGCGCCAGCGCATGAAGGGTTGGGAGTTGATGTTTTCGTCGTCTTTGGTGAAGTCGAGTCCGCCCCGCAGACATTCATAGACTGCCCGACCGTAGTTCTTCGCGGACAGGCCCAGTTTGGGTTTGATCGTGCAACCCAAAAGGGGTCGACCGTATTTGTTGATCTTGTCGCGCTCTACGGTGATGCCGTGGGGAGGCCCCTGGAAGGTCTTGAGGTAAGCAACGGGAATGCGCAAATCTTCGAGACGCAGCGCACGCAAGGCTTTGAATCCGAACACGTTACCCACAATTGAGGTTAACATGTTGGTGACGGAGCCTTCTTCAAAAAGATCGAGGGGGTAGGCAACATAGCAGATATATTGATTGTCCTCGTTCTTGACCTGCTCGATGTCATAGCAGCGCCCTTTGTAGCGATCGAGGTCGGTCAGCAGATCAGTCCACACGGTTGTCCAGGTTCCAGTTGAGGATTCTGCTGCGACTGCGGCACCGGCTTCTTCAGGGGGAACGCCCGGTTGGGGGGTGACCCGGAATGCAGCGAGGATATCTGTATCCTTCGGGGTGTAGTCTGGCGTGTAATAAGTCAGTTTATAATCCTTAACCCCAGCCTGATACCCGGCCTTAGATTGAGTTTGAGTGTAAGACATAAGTCTCCCTTCCTAGCGTAAGTATTTCGATTTTTGTTGTGCCGACTGGCTGATGTTTTAAGAATATATCAAGAAAACCGATAAGTTAAACCTTAAATATAATGAATGAATCTATAAGCGTTACTTATTGTCTCTAAGTATTTTGCTGGGTTAAAAAACGTTGCGATTTTGTTACAAAGGATGGGTTTGGACCGACATTACCCTTGGATTTTTGGGCATGCCTCTCTGGCTCTAATGCCCAAATCAGTCTGGATGGGTGCGAGGAAAATGAGAACATTAGTTTTGGTTGCGATCGCAATCTATTTTGCCTCTGAATTGCCGATTGACCTGGCGCTAATCCTGGCTCAAGCCTCGAAAAACCGAGCGTCCAAAGATAATAATGTTGCCCGTTGACAACACCCTTTCCTGGCCAACAGTCTGCCTGCAATGGAGCGAGATTTGCGATCTTATCCAGGGAATTCGTACGCTCAAAAATCCTTACAGGTTGAACCCAACTCACTAGAATGGTGCCGATTGTGGATCTTTAAAGCAGAATAAAAAAGCAGAATAAAGTTAGTTTTTTAGGAATACATTAAGTAGAGTAAGGTAGGCAGGATCGAAAAGTACCTTTTTAACAAGGGTGAAAGGGTAAAGGGTAACAATATAGATGAGGTTAGGCTATTGATGTTGCGGGCTTCAAATCAAAATTTGAGATTAGGCCATTGATGTTGCGGGGTTTAAATCAAAATCCGCAGTTTTGTTCAAGGAAATGGCAGAGTCAAACCTACAAAATATTTGACATAGCCAAACCCAGGGAACGTTTTGTATATCTAAATCTTCTCACGAGTCTGTACGCACCCTTGCCTGAAAAATACGATAGAGCGTCAAGTCATCCAATTCTGCATAACACTGATTGGTGGAAGGAGTCCTAACAGTTATGGCATTTTCGGTGAAACGGACAAATAAACCCCGCTCATTGTGGAACCTGGAGTTTTGCCTGGAGACAACACGACACATTTCAAAATGGGCGGGATCCAGATGGGCAATCCCGTTAATTGGTACTGTCCTGGCCGGTGTCGCAGGGTTGGGGATCAGTTTCTCAGGAATGCGAGTCTTATTGAACAATGCCTGGGGACAGAACAGCCTGGCTCTAGCGCAAACGATTCCAGCAGACCCTGGAGATGCAGTTGTTTATCCTCCCCAACCGCCCCCGCCTGGCGTGGAAACGTTACCTGACCAGCGCCAGCGTCAGGATCGAATAGACATCGATCTTGACTATCGTATCAGTGCTTTGCAACAGGCTCATACAGGCGAGCTCTGGGTCGGATCCTGGCAAGGATTAACTCGAATCGATCCAGAAACCGGAGCCATCCGGGCGCGGGTCAACTTGCCCAACATTACCATTGGTGCTCTAGCAGAAGACAAGGTGGGACGGCTATGGGTTGGCACCTACGATGGGCTGAAACGGATTGACATTAATACAAACGAAATCACTGCTGAGAATTTTTTCTTACCCTCAAATCGGATTCTCTCTCTATTGATCGACCAGCGAGGCTATCTCTGGGTCGGCACCGATCGCGGCCTGGCTCTGATCAGCCCCGATCGCGGTTTATTGATGACTACTTTTCAAGACTTGCCTGGAGTCAGTGCTAATACTCTCGTTCTTGACATGCAAGGCCATCTTTGGGTTGCGACCCTGGAAGGTTTAGTGCAAATTAACACTGCGAGTGCTTTGATGATGAAGCGCATTGACAATTTCCCAGGGACATTAATCCAGTCCCTGGCCGTCTGGGAACGCGCTGGATCGGTCTGGGTAGGAACCTCAAAGGGATTGTTTGTCATCGACCCTCGCTCGGGGCAGCTGCTGCGCAAGGTCACTGAGATGAAAGATCGCAACATTACAACCCTTCATTTCGATCGAGATGAAACGCTCTGGGTGGGCACGGACAACGGCCTGTTGCGGTTAAATCCTTACAATGGTGCCATTTTGGATGAAGTTCGCAGTTTACCCTCCAGTCATATCGTTTCTCTGGAACCTAATACTGGCAATAAGCTCTGGATTGGGACTAGCGAAGGTCTGGTCTGGGCGAGTATGACCTCTGGTCTGGTACGACCTCATCGGGCTTTTGTCCCAGAGTCTCCTTGATGATGTAAAGCTATGTAACAAAAAACAATGGCTTGCATAAAAAGCCGTTGTTCAAAACGAGAACTACTTGGAGCAACTGAGAGCAAGCTTTCAGTTGTTTTCCCCGCAAGTTAGCGCGATCGCACGAATCGGGAGGTTTTTGTGCGATCGCTTTCTCTTTTAAGGCAGAGGGCAGGAGGCAAAGGGCAGAAGGTGGCAGGAGGCAGAGGGCAGGAGGCAAAGGGCAGAAGGTGGAAGATTATGAAGCAGCAACCATTGCGAATGATTCGGGGTTATGGTTCATTGCTAATGGCTAACGGCTAATCGCTAATCGCTAATCGCTAACTGCTTAATCATGAAAATTGGCATTGTGGGGCTGGGTTTAATTGGAGGGTCGCTGGGTCTGGATCTGCGATCGCAAGGTCACCAGGTTTTGGGGAGCAGTCGGCGGCGGGTGACCTGTGAAGCTGCGATTGTGCGTGGTGTAGTTGACGAAGCCAGCATTGATGTCCGTCTGCTCGCTGCGGCCGATCTGATTTTTATCTGTACGCCCATTGCGGCCATTCTGCCGACGGTAAAACAGCTCGTTCCCCATCTTGCGAAGGATACCGTCTTAACCGACGTAGGTTCAGTCAAAACTGCCATTGTTGAAGCCATAACGCCGATCTGGTCTCCGTTTGTCGGCGGACATCCGATGGCAGGCAAAGCAGAAAGCGGGCTTGAAGTCGCTCAATCCCATCTTTTTGCAGGCAATCCTTATGTTCTGACACCCACAGAAACAACGCCGTCTGCTGCGTTAGAAATGGTGGCTGAGATCGCACAATCGCTGCAGGCTCAGGTTTACCGTACCACTCCAGCACACCACGATCGAGCTGTGGCCTGGATTTCCCACTTACCGGCTTTCGCTAGTGCCAGCCTGATTGCGGCTTGTCTGGAGGAAAGCGACACTCATGTGCTGTCTCTGGCTCAGGAAGTCGCCAGTTCAGGCTTTCGCGATACCAGCCGGGTTGGCGGCGGCAATCCAGAACTGGCCAGAATGATGGCGCAATACAATCAACAGGAACTCTTGCGATCGCTCCATTACTATCGCCAAGCTCTCAATCGCTTCATCGCTCAGATCGAATCGGCAGATTGGGCTACCCTGGAAACACAACTGCAGAAGACGCAACAATTGAGGCCAAAATTCATCAAAAAATTTTCACCTGACTGCGACAACATTGCCACATGAATGTCACATCCTTTGTCTAGCCTGGGAACTGTCAGCCCCAAAGGAATCAGGCCCATGCAAGTCAAGTCCACTCTTTTAAATTCCTGTCCAAAATCGACTGATAGCGTTACCTTTGATATCATGCCTTCAGAATCTCGCCGCGATCGCGCCCTTTCCTGGCAAAAGCCCCTGTTCTACCTCTTTTTAGTCCTGCTCGGATCGGGACTCACCCTGGCAAGCAGTTACTTCGTCGCCCGCTACTTACAGCCCTCCTCCAGCTCCAACCCCGCTGCTCCTCCGATCGCAGGGATTGCTCCAGGAGAACGCCCAGGTTTGCCAATCGTCAGCGATCCCAACTTTGTGACCACTGTAGTTGAGCAAGTCGGACCTGCCGTAGTCCGCATTGACGCTGCCCGCACTGTTGCCACCCAGTTTCCTGGGGTGTTTCAAGATCCCCTCTTTCGCCAATTCTTTGGTTCCCGGTTTCCCATTCCACCCTCTGAACGGGTTGAACGGGGGACAGGTTCAGGCTTTATCACCAGTAGCGACGGACAGATTCTCACCAATGCCCATGTGGTCAAAGGCGCAGACACAGTCACCGTAATTCTCAAAGATGGTCGCAGCTTTGACGGTAAAGTGTTGGGTGTCGATACCGTCACCGACCTGGCCGCAATTAAAATTGAAGCAACAGATCTGCCCAGTGTCACTCTGGGAGATTCCGATCGACTGAAACCTGGCCAATGGGCCATCGCCATTGGCAATCCTTTAGGACTCGACAATACCGTAACCACAGGCATTATTAGTGCCACCGGACGCTCCAGCAGCGAAGTCGGTATTCCTGACAAACGAGTGAATTTCGTTCAGACTGACGCCGCCATCAACCCCGGCAACTCCGGCGGCCCCCTGCTCAACCAACACGGTGAAGTGATTGGCATCAACACTGCCATCATTCAAGGCGCACAAGGACTGGGCTTCGCTATCCCCATTAACACTGCCCAATCCATTGCAGAACAATTGGTTGCCACAGGGAAGGCTGAACACCCCTATCTGGGCATTCAAATGGTGACGCTGACCCCAGAAATTCAACAAAACATCAACCGTAATCCCAATAGCAGGCTAACGATTGATGCGGATCGAGGGGTACTGATTGCTAGCGTTGTTCCCGACTCACCTGCTGCTAGAGCAGGCTTGCGAGCAGGCGATGTGATTCAACAGATTGACGGCGATGCGATCGCAGATACTCAAGCCATTCAAAAACACATAGCAAAGATTCAAGTCGGGGAAAATCTACAGTTGCTTGTGCGCCGTAATCAGCAAGATATAGAAATTTCTGTAACTGTTGAGGCCCTTCCAACCGCACTGCAATAAAGCAAATTCAAGAAATGTTGCCTGAACCCCAGCTATTTTGAAAGTTGGACTTTTGTCTCTGGGAGAAACCCCAGGGACCAAAATGGACAGAATTTAGATTGCGGTTGATTGTTTATCTTGAACAATCAACCACAACAAACCATCATTTACACCCAATAGACCTTAAAATTGAAGTTTTCTTAAAGCGCTGCCCTCTTAATATTGAAATTTTATTAAAGCGACTAAAACACAACCCTATCCTTGCCAAATATTAACTTATTTCTCTGATTTGTTATTCTTATCTTTCAATGACAGGATGCCCAAAAGCTTTCACTAAAAGGCATTGAGCCTGCTTCACCAGAACTAAAATCAAGAAAATATTGCTGATTGTTGTTCCCGATACTTTGTTGAAATAAAGAGTCAGATAGCCTGATTCAGGCAATTATCAATCTGGGAACGAAAGATATAAGGATCCTTTTTTGAAATTTCGGGTTATGCTGGGCGTAAGTTAATTTCAGTACCTTCAGGCTCTGGATTATTGAAAACGTGAAAAAGGATTAGAAATTGAATGTGGTGGAAGGAGAACGAACGTGTTCATACGACTTGCAGAACAACACCGTGAATTTGTTCAAGACCTGGTAATGAACCTTAAAGCGCTGGCCATTGTGCTTGAGCGTCGTGGCTACATTGCCTCTTGCTATACTTGCGGCAACCAAATGAATAGCGCTTCCTTCATGGTGAGTCTAGGCAGTAACCATCTCATTCGATTTCTCGTCTCAGATTACGGCATCACTTGGACAGAAATGCGAGACGACCGCGAACTGATGAAGCTGGAAGGAGCTGAAGCTATCAGTCAACTTCAGGAACTGGCCAATCTGGTGAAATATCATATCAAGCCCTGCGATTATCAACATTCAACGCTTCCCCATGCAGTTTGAGAGAGCGTCTTAGCAGGTTATCTCGCGCTCAGCTCCAACCTCTAAGATGAAAACGCGACTCGGTTGCAGAACATTGAAGCAGCTAAAGTTGCACCTTTTTCAGGTAGCACCTCAGTGTCGCAAAACCGCTTGGGACATCGTCATCGACTCCATATGCAACCCATATCTATCGTATCGAGCGAGTTTTGTCAGCGGGTCGATAGTTTATAGATAACACTGAACCTGAGTAACATTCGCAATTGGTGCTTTAGTATTGCATTATCACCTGGAAGGTAGCACCCTTTCCAAGGGTGCCAGTGCCCGAGTCCTCGTGCTGGAGCAATACACCAGCTTGCTCTGAGAGCCTTGCTTTGCAAAGCCAATCGAAATAACCTTCCAACTCGTGGCTGCAAGTTCTTTTGGAACAGCATTACAAATCTCTAGCTGGTCTGGCACAGCTAATGTGTTGCAATAGAGTCGGATTGTAAAAAAGACTGTAGTTCTGACCTAATAGACTCTACAGCACTGAAGTGCCCGCTACGAATTTGTACAATTTTAGGCGTGTTAGACCTCTACCCAACTCAGCTCTATTGCACCAAATCAATCCTATTGGCCCGCTACGGAACTTTTGACTTTTGAATTGACCTTAAGTGTTAAACAAATTGGTTATGCAACAGAACGGTGCGTTACAATGATTTTTTGAAAACTAGTAAAAAAGCATAACGCTTCCCCGGAGGTCTGATTGTCCAAGTTTATTTTGAAAGTGCTCTGGCTAGATGAAAACGTTGCCATCGCAGTAGATCAGGTAGTCGGCAAAGGAACAAGTCCTTTGACCTCATACTTCTTCTGGCCCCGGGATGATGCCTGGGATCAGCTCAAGAACGAAATGGAAGCAAAGCATTGGATCGCTGAGACCGATCGAGTGGAGTTGCTCAACAAGGCAACAGAGGTGATCAATTACTGGCAAGAGGAAGGCCGCAGGCGTCCGATGTCCGAAGCGCAGATCAAGTTTCCAGAGGTCGCCTTCACAGGCAGTGCTTGAAAAATAACCTTCTTAATTTAATAGGGAGATATTCAACTTTGCGATCGCGCTTGAGGAAGGTACTCTAACCATCTGGTATACTCAGGCTCGTTTTCCGCAAGCAATTTCAAGTGCATAGATGTCAGTTGCGCCTCGTGTCTTTACAATCGATATCACTCACCAGAACGCTGAAAAACCCGCTCTTGTAAGAGAGCAGGGTTTTAGGCATTTTTGCAAATGAGCTGTATCCGTTAGCAAAGAGATTGCAACAAAAAGTCATTCCAATCGCGGTTCTCCAACGATTCAGGCTTCACCAGCTGCAAGTTTCCCTTGCAAGCGACCGCCTGAAAGGAAAGGCCGCCAGGTGATGTGAAATTTACCAGACAATGTACAAGGAAACGTAAAAGAAGCCCCCTGTCAGCGGGGAACCGTTTTCAGCACCAAACCCGCATAATCATTTTGGACGTCCCCATCCTTCACCAGTTGCAGCGTAGCCCAGGCTTTATTCTCAGGAGCTAGAACGAGCGTATCCTGATGCAATCTGATTTTGGCCCCAGGACGAGCGCGTCTGATGGCTCTAGTGTCAACCGATCGGATCGCAACCCCGCTGGTCGAAACGCTATAAATTTGCAAATAAACTTCGCTGGCTTGACTGCGTTTGCCCCCACCCAGGCTAGCCAGCGCGATCGCTCCAACCCAAACTCGTCAAGGCAACCGCAGCCAACAGAGCTGCAGCCCGAATGACCTTATGGGAAAAGCAGCGATCGCCTTTTTGTTTTTTTGTTTGGCAAAAGTCTTGTTTTTGTTCCCCGGTCGCTCAATCGACCTCATCTGCAATCCCAATTTGACCTGGAGACACAACTTGGAAGGTTAGCGCCCCCTTCCAAGTTGTGTCTCTAAGAGATGAAGGTATTCATGCGATCGCATATCCAGTGTACTCCCAGACGTCGAGGGGATGAAACGCAAGAACGATGCGATCTTTGGGGATTTCTGCCGCAGCGAGATCTGCAGTACTACTGGCTTCAATGCCATCGGAGTGCATCCAGATTTTGCCATCGTGGATTTCGGCATGAACAACACAACCATGGATGCGACACCGATCTTCCCAACCTTCGCACATCAGCATAAAACAATTGCGGTTCCCTTAAAGGGAGGCTACGCCGACGCGGCTAACGACAATACAAGTATCAACCGCCCTATAGCGGTAAGGCAGATCGGCATAATATTGGAGGCTTTGTTCAAGGAGTCGCGCCATGGGTCTAAGCTATCCATCGAATAATCTCCTGTTGTCCTAGAAAAACTTCCATTTACTAATGGGCACCAGCTTGAGGAATTCGTGCCGCAGCTTCTGGTAGAGTCGCATCTTACCGGTGTTGATGTGGGCGTAGCCCTGAACACCAGGTCGCAGGCGATCCTCGTCGTTATCAATCAGGATGTTAACCTGGAGGGTAGGCCGAGGTCTCGTTTCATTCGCTTGAACAATGGCAGAAATGTCTTTGCTTTTTACTTCAGCGTTATAAGGACGGGTGTCGTCGCCGCGGGCGTGGAAGCTGACGGAGTCGCCAGGCTGGATCAGAGAAGCGTCTTCTTGCAAGACCTGAACTTTGGCAGTGAGCTGCTCAATGTCGGCAATTTCCATTACCTCGGCTCCAGATGGCAAGTAGCGCCCGTCGAGCTGGCCCAGATCGGGGGTAACTACAATTCCATCAGTGGTGGCGATAACGGTGAGTCGCTCTTTCTGGGATTGGAGCTGCTGCCACTTGAGGGTTTGTGATTTTACCAACAGTTGTTGGTTCGCGACAGCAGTCTGGGCAGCATTAATTTGTTCGGCTGCAGAGTTGATACCGGTCTCCATGCGAAAGGCGTCGGCGTTTTGTTGGGCGCTTTCTTCGGTGACTCGCTTGGTGGCGGCGGCGATTTGCTCTCGTTTGCTGTGGATCAGCATTTCGGTTTCTGCGATCGCAATTTCCAGTCGGGTCAGAGCATCCAGCGCGATTGCCCCCTCAGTGACAATGGACTGGTAACGAGCCAGTTGTTCTTTCTGTTTTGCAAATCTTGTTGTCAGGCCCCTGAGTTCCTGCCGTAATTGTTGAATCAGAGGAGGCGGAGTACCCTGGGCAATACCGCGCATATCTGCATTCAACTGAGCAGCTCGTTGCTGGCTAATAGCCGCTGCCGCCCGAGCTTCCCGATAACGGTTTTGAGCGAGCTGCAATTGTTTTTCCGCTTCGCGCAGGGCAGCTTTTTGCTGTTCCAGGGTGATGGTCGCTTCCGCCAGTTGATTATCCAATTCATCACTGGAGATTTGCAGCACCAGCTCGCCCGGTTTCACCTCATCGTTCGCATTGACTGGAATTCTCACCGTGCCCGCGACAGGCATGGTGACCAGTTGACGAGACTTCAGGGTTGAGGTGATGATCGTCTCGCCTGTGACGTAGTTTGTGATGGGGATAAAGCCCAGACCCACCAATCCCAACACAATCGCACCCGCCATCAACCATTTACGTTGCGATTTAGAAACCAGCGGGCGTTCTTCCGGCGATGCTCCAGGTTGAGCGGTTGGGGGCACAGGCTGGGCTGCAGGCGGAGCTGCAGGCTCAGCGATCTGCTCTGGAGGCACGACGCGAAAGGGCGACTGTCCTGGAGAAATGGGAGATGCCTTGGAGGAAGGATTAGTAGTCATGGGTAATTATACTATTTTGGATTTTAGATTGCCGATTTTGGATTGAAGAACGGCTGGCTGGGCAAGCGTCTCACTTGGACAGTCATTCTGCCAATTTCATCAGTTGCAGCTCTAAGTCATGTTGGTATATAGGAAAACACTAAAAGATCGCAAGTTGAGACAGTAAAGGTAGCATTAATGACTCAGGCGATCTGAGAGGATGTTTGAAAAGCATTGGATCCCCCCTAGCCCCCCTTGATAAAGGGGGAACCGAACTCAAGGTCCCCCTTCTTAAGGGGGATTTAGGGGGATCGAGTCGCTTTTATCGAGATGTGTGTACACGGTAGCTTTTTAAGGGGGATTTAGGGGGATCCAGGGTGTTTTTCTACCTATCTTAGGACTTGTCAAACATCCTCTGAACCGAAAGGGATTAATTTTGTGCAGTTCAGGAATTGGCATTTTAGGTAAAAAGGCTTCAGTTCGAACAATCGCCGAGGAGGGAATCAATGTTTTATTTTTTAAGCTTTAATTTTGAATTGCTCCCAGTTAGCGATCGGAGGGCATGTAGAAATAGATTGCCCATAGTAACAATAAGACCAGGGCAATAAATGGGATGTTGCTCAATGTCCAGTCAATCACCCGGGCAAAGAGAAATCCAAACACTGAGAGAATATACAGAAAACTAAACGGTGCATAGGCTGCCAGTATCCAGCGATCGCGCGGGCGCTCCGGTCCCAACTGCAGTCGCAGTAAGTGCCCGTAGAACATGAAGGAGCGGCCTCGCAGGTTATTGATTCCAGTCACAGCACTGGCAAGATAGTAACCGTCAAACTTGGCTAGAGGATTGAGGTTAATGGCGACTGTGAATAGAGAAGCCACCATCAACAAGTAGCCCGTTGTCCCTAACCAGCTCCCTGGGGCAGAGAGGTTCCAGATCCAGAAGGCAAGGGCAGCAATTGTGACCTGGCATAAAACGCCTGCCCCCACCACCAGGGCCCGTTGCGATCGCAACGGCAGTCGATACTGATCGGTCGTGTTGGTATAAGCAATAGGCATCAGAAACATAAACATCAGTCCCATATCCGGCACAACACCCCCGTAATTTTTCAGGGTGAAAGCATGGCCTAACTCGTGAAGCGCCACCACCAGGATCGAGAGCAAGATAAAGGCAAGAATGACCCCAGTCCCCAGATTATTCGTCAGGATGTGGCGACCATAGAGAAAGATATCAGCCCGTTGGTTCAGTCCAAATGCTGTAGAAGCCGCCAGCAAAAAACAGAGACCCCAGCAAAAGGGACGAGTCCAGATCCAGCGCAGGCGATCGATGTGTCGATTCAACCAGGGGTCAGGATTGAACAGCGGCAGCTTGAAAAACAGCAGCTGCATCGGCGTGAACTTTTTCTTCGGCGGCTTCGGCGGCTGCGTCCCTTCCAACATGGCCGTCGCCGCCAGCAGGCGCAGCAATCCTTTCACTTCATCGGGGCTGCGGTTTTCCTGCTGAGCAATCGCATCCAGGGATTGCTTGCCAATCCGATCGATGACGAGTTTGTCGCGATCGCACACCTGCAAATAGGTCACATCCACCGGATTCGACAAAATCCAATAGCCATCTGGATGGTCGATCCAATGCACCCCTGCTTTGAACGCAGGACTGATGGATTTTGGATTTTGGATTTTGGATTTTGGATTTTCAACACTTGCTTTCTTATCCTGAACGGTTGCGGTCGGCTGAGCCAACGTCCTGCCATTGTCAGACGGCTGCTGATTGCTCTGAAATGCCGTCGTTTCTTTTAAGGTTGAGTGTTTAAGGTTAAAGTTTGAACTCTCTGCAGCCGTTTTTTTGGAGCGGGCTGCGGTCTCAGTCGCATTCGCCTGACCTTCCCATTGGACAACCGCCTCTTCTTGTAATTCCAGGATTTTTAGATCGACCAGCTTTTGCAATAACTCCAGCACAAACAAGGACGAGAAACTCTCGCCAAACTTCTTCTGGCAAATTGCCTGTATCTGTTGCAAGCTAAACTGACCGGTAAAATGTCGCAGTGCATACCCTTCAGCCCCCGAAAATTGAAAACGACGATCGCCCTCAACTGATTTCAAAATGACACAGTCAGAATTTCCCGCCAACCCAAGTGTCCAATAGCGCCGCAGGTCAGGACAGAGCCAACCCTGATAGATGTCTGGTGTCCAGCGTTCGCTTAGTTTCATAGTTTTCCTTGCAGCTCAAACATCCCCATCTAGTTTCAATGTTATCAATTTCACGGGTCGCGAGAGGGCCTGCCAACAGCATTGCCTGCTCATCGCAGAACCGAATGCCTTCCTGTATCTCCAATTCAGGCTATTCCTGAAATAGAGGTAAATTCACACAAAGCAAGCGGGTGAAAGCAACCCACTTCAACTCTAGCGAATTCATTTTGAATTTTGAATTCATTATTTTGCATTATTTTATTCTTCTAAAGAGTTCTCAAATCTCGCCAGCTCGTTTTACGCAAGCAGCTCGTTTTTAAAACAAAACTTTACATTTTTGTTTGTTCATGGTTCGTTGCTGATAGTTCATTGCTTATGGTTCGTTGTTGTTAACAACACCTGAAACTGTCCAACTGCCAAACCTGCCAACTTTTTTTAACCTGAAACCCAAGAATGTGAAGTTCTGTTGCAATTCTTCCTGGCCTTGCATAAAATTTGGCTCTGAAAATAGAGATCTTATTAGAGCTGAAATTGACAAGTTAGGTGAGAGTACCAGGGTGTTATTGAGTGCAAGCGTGGCAATTAACGACAGTCGAGTCTCAAACAAGGTTAGAGAAGTAGCGGCTTGATACGGTCAGTGATGCTGGCCGATCGCGCTGCTACTGACCTGATGGCCTTAGAGCAGTTGATGTCTCTGGTGGCTGCGCTTGCACGCTCCTCTGGGATTGGTTGCACAGCAAAAATGCACTCTCTAAAGAGAAAAAATACGATTGTCGGTAGAACAACTTTGCTGATTGCACAAAGGAGCAAATCGCGATGTCAAGAGTTGAAACTGCCACCGTAGAAGGACTCTCAGGCAAGGACTTATCCACTGAAGAGCACAATGCCCTGGATATCCTGGAAAATTTACCCGTTGACCAGGTGGATCGCTTGAAAAATCTGATGAACTTAAATACGCCTGGGGTGATTGGCCTTACGACATTACAGAGCTTTTTACACCTGGCTCAGGAACAAGGGTTCGACTTATCAGAAGCGGGAGTCAATCGCTTCAAAGATGAACATAAACTCGGTAACACAGGGGCGGTAAAAGGGATAATTGGGCCGCAGACTGCTGGCGTGTATTATCAGGCGTTGATGGATAAAATAATCCCCAAGGTTGAACATACGAACGGACAAAGGCAGATCGATAGTGCCGGCCTGCATCTGATCGAAGAATTCGAAGGCTTAGCCCGACAACTCCCGGACGGGCGAATCGCTGCCTATCGAGATGCAGTCGGGGTGCCAACGATTGGCTACGGTCATACCCACGGCGTTCATATGGGAGAAGTCATTACCCGAGAACAGGCCCAGGAATTCTTGCAACAGGATCTGCGCTGGGCCGAAGCGGCAGTGTCTCGTCTGGTGAAGGTTTCCCTGACGGATAACCAATTCTCTGCCCTGGTCAGTTTTGTCTTCAACTTAGGGGCCGGGGCTCTCGCTCGTTCGAGTTTGCTGCGAGATCTGAATGCAGGAAACTATGACGCAGCGGCGAATCAGTTCCTGTTGTGGACCCATGCAGGGGGTCGCGTTTTGCCAGGATTAGTACGACGACGCAGAGCAGAACGAAAGCTATTTCTGAGCTGATCGAACTTGATTCATCAGGGATGTAAGAATAATGGGATCGTTTTACTGAACGACGCGATCCCATTATTTTGGCGAATGAAATATCGATTCAGGGATCCAGAACTCCAGGGTTTTGAAGCTTCCCAGGTCTCGATAGTCTAGCATCCAAATAGGGGTACTGAAGCCGGATCGCAACATGAGCAGCTGTAGCATCAAGCGTTCCTGACCAACCTGGATCGCATCCCTAGCCTAACAAGGGGGCGATCGCATTGTCGAATGAGGCGACAGTGCGATCGCATTGGGTTGGGCTGACAGCGCGATACGTACTCCGCACAGGCTTCGCCAACGCATCTGAGATAACGAGACATTGGGAGCGCTGAAGTGCCGACGACTAGCAGCAGTGCGATATGTGCTGCACACAGGCTTCGCCAACGCAGTTTTGGAATGAGGCAGGAGTGCGATCGCATTGACTTGGAATGGGGGTGCGATCGCTAATTTGCCGTTTCCGTTTGGGGCAACAGTTTCTGAAATGTCTCCACAGAAACAACAGTGACTGCTTGTCGATGGAGTTGTTTCAAAATTGTTGCGTCATCAATTGCTTCAAGCGCCTGACTCAAATCCTCCGGCACCGTATTAAATCGAATTTCTAAAACGTCCAGGACAGATTCCTTTATGCCCTTGACAATCCCATCCCGTTCAAAGCCTGTGATGTATGGCATCCGATTTCCTCCCTCAATTTGTCTCAACTCTGTCCTGAACTCGTTTTCCAGTTCTGCGGGCAGAACCATCATCCACTCAATCAAGCGAAACAGTTCCAGAATCTCCTTTTTACTATAGCCCCGTTCATACAGACCGCGCACCAGGGCTAATTTTGACTGGAAGCGCTGCTGCACATCCTGGCGGGTGGCCTGGGTTTGCAAATGGGCCATGACAATCACGGTAAAGGGATTTTTGCTCTGTTCTAGCTCCTGCCATTGCGCCTGATAATCCAGCAACTTCACCATCGGGAATTTCAGCCGACTGTGGAAACCCCAACGACGGTATTTATAGGAGGTCGGTCGCCAGTTGGGTCGATCGTCCCCCAACACGACAAAACTGATGACTTCGCAATCGTATTTGTCAAACAGGCGATGGTTGTAGATGTACACCCGTTTGGCGAAATCCACTTGGAATTGACTTTGGACTTCAACATGCACGAACAGAAACGCTTCTTCTCCTGAGCGCAGTCCTACCTTGACCAATTTGTCGGCAAATCGTCTGCCCGTTTCCGCGTCTCGAACGATTTCTTGCAACTCTTTATCGAGGGATTCATAGCCCTTTGACCAGTCAATATCGTTGTAAGCTTTGGGGAAAAAGAAGGCCATAAACGGCTCAAAATAGAGATCGAGTGCTTCTTTCCAGGGACTGTCGTAGTCCGATGTGGGTTGATTCAAATCCGTTATCGCTCCTGCTTTATATTATCCTTGTATTGGTAACTATATACTATATTGTGTTTTCGGCGAAACGATAGCACGACACGGGTTTACATTCCTACGGAACAGGCTGCGCCAATGTACAGGTTTTGCCTTTCTTGTATGCCGAAGGCTTTACACATTGAGTGGAGTCAGGAGTGCGATCGCAAGATAGCGAGACAATGTGCGATACGTGCTTACGTTTCTTCGGAACAGTCTTCGCCACCGCACAGTCTTCGCCACCGCATCTGAGGTAACAAGACCTTGGGAGCACTGAAGTGCTGACTACGAACGATGCGCGATCGCATTGGGTTGAGGGCGCGATCGCAGTTCTGGAACGAGTGTGCGATACGTGCTCCGCCCAGGCTGTGCCACCGCGTCTATTCAAGAAACAACCCAGGATCGACATGGAAGCAGGTCAGCCTGAGTCTTCGCCTGAGTTTTGCGAATCTCCCTTTTCCCTACGATGGAATGGCACTGCTCTCTGTTCCCCCATTGCTCATTCCCCTTAATGCGGGAGACACAGTGCGGGCAGAACGATATTTGTCGGTTTCGCGCAGGCGCTGGCTGAGGAAACGACAAATTTCTAAAATAATATGGGGTCGTTGGGTAATCAGGCTGATGAAGCGAGTTTTCTCTAATTTGAGCAGAGTGCAGTCTTCCAGGGTGATGGCTCCGTCCCAATGGGGGGCGTCGTCGAATAGGGCGACTTCACCAAAGTACTGTCCCTGGCAAATGCGGGCAATCTCTTTAGGTTCGCTGTCAATGGTTTTGATAATCTGGATACTGCCTTCTGCCAGAATATAGAGGTGCGAGCTCCAATCTCCTTCTTTGAAGACGGTTTCGTTGGCCAGGATATGTTCTTGTTCGAGTGCCTGATCGATCAGCAGCAGTTCGTCCAGGGAAAGGTTTTTGAAGAGGGCAATGTTTTTGAGCAACAGTAAGCGATTCATAGCAGTGTTGTTGAGCGATGGGGTTTGACCAAGGGGAGAAAAGATTTGAGTGGCAATGGATTTGACGAAGGGGTCGGGGTCGTCGATCAGGGCGGAGGGCACCATAGCCAGGGCGATCAAGGCACCGATGCGGATCCAGCGGTCTCTGGATTCCAGGGCTTCGAGCAGGAGTTTGTAGCCTCGGGTGCGCAGCCATTGGGACATGGGACGCAGGCGTTTGGTTGGTGGTAGTTGTTTGACGCTCTGTTCTAATAGGGGCATCAGCGGTAAGATGAAGCGGCGATGGCTGAGGGAGGCAAGGACTTCAACGGCGTTGGCCAGATCGCGCTGGTTGCTGGTGGCGAGGATGCGGGTGACGGTGTTGACGGTGCGAGAGTGGCCGAGACAGGAAAGAATGTAGAGAACTTTCTGAATCAGGCGCTGGTGGTAGTCGTCGATGGCGCTGGCGAGGGGTTGCCAGCCAGGATTGTTGGTGGGGATCTGTTGTTGCCATTTGCGCGTGCGGGCAAGTTGTTGGAATTCTGGTACGAGATAGGTGTAGAGGATATCGCTGGCGTATCGGGTACGGACCTGGCCAATGGCTGCGATCGCAGTATTCACTACCTCTGGATTGGCCGAAGACAAGCTTTCTTTAGCGCGCAATAGCCCTGACTTGCCATAGGCTGCCAGAGCGGTTGCTGCCCGCTGTCGCACCCGGGGATCTGCATCTCCTAGTCCCCAGGCGACGTGCTCGATCGTCTCCTCACAGCGGGCAATCCCTAACAGATTAAAGGCTGCGAGTCGAACACTGGGATCGGGCCGATCGATTTCTGCGATCGCGACATTAACCATCTCGCGATCTCCAGGGCGAGTGAAGGAAGCGAGGGCGTCTAACCCTTTGCGGGTCAGGGTTGGATTGGCATGGGGCAGCATGCGTTCGATCAGCGGCACAAACTCCCGGTTGCCACTGTGGATGGCAACGCGCATCACTGTTCTTGCCGTGGTATTGTCAAAGCCAGTTTGCCAGACGGGTTCGGCTAACCGAACAGGCGAAGGAGTAGTGGGATCGACCTGGGTGGCGGCCATGGCCGCCAAAACATTGAGTTCCTGATTGCTATCTCCCAGAAAGGTGCGGAGTTTTTGCTCGTCGAAAACGTACTGGTTGACAATTAAAACTTCCAGAGCGAAGGTTTGCAGGCAAAGACGATCTGCATCTAATAAGATCTCAAACTCTTGTAAGGTTTCTGTGTTGGGGTGGTTGGCAAATAGTTGAATGGCCGCATCGCGGATTTCGGCATCTGCGGTTTGGAGCAACTGTTGAATTTCGGGCAGGAACTGTTCCGGTTGTCCGAGGGTTGCGGCAAGTTCCAGGCCCTGGATTTGTAGATAGCGGCTGTTGTCTGCCAGAAGTTCGCGAATGGCGGTGTGGGATTGGGGTGGCAGGTGAATGCGATATTTGCTGAAATCGTCTAAATCGATCGTGCTGGAGCGGATCATTTCTTCCAGCCCCTGGGCATAAAATCGTCCCATGGGTAAGCGCACGAGCAAAAGCAGGAGGGTAAGACCTGCTGCTAGCCAGACCACCTGAATTAAGGTGAGATAATGCTCGCCAGTCCATAGGATGCAGCCTGCGAGGGTGAGGCCGATGGCGTAGATAAATCCGTCACTGAGGGTGCGGAACCGACCTAAAAATTCCTGGGGAACAGCGTTGTAGTTGAGTTGATGAACGGGAATGTTGATGCCTTTGATTAGCGCGTCTCCGTTTAGCTGGAGGACGATGGCGCTGGGCAGTTTGAAGTGGAATGCCAGACCGAGGAAACTGGCCAGGGTGGTCAGGGGATAGACGGTGTTCATGCCGACGACACCGAGTTTCTCCAACAGGGGGCGGGTAAAGCCATAGAGGATACCGACCTGAACCAGGCTGCTGACAATCCGCATGATCCCAAGAAAGCGAGTGAGGGCGCGATCGCTAAAATGCTGGCCGTAGAGGTTGAACCAGAGAAACTCAGAACTGGTGTAGACGATCACCATCAAGAAACTGCTAGCGGCGAGGAACAGAATCAGCGGATAGCGTTGCACCAGATCGGGAAACATTTTCAGAGATTCAAGGATGCCGCCATGGTCTCCCCGGCTGGTTTGAAGGGCGTCTATTCGTCGTTGCGAGTTTTCCAGATAAAACAGTTGAAAGCCTGCGATCGCAAACAGGAGGGGCAACCAGAGCAAAAGATCTTGAGTGCTAAAGAATTGAGAAAGGATTGCCGTTAATCCGCCCCCCAACAAGGTTCCCACAGCTTGAGCGATGCCAATAAAGGGAGCATATTGCTTATACTCCAGGCTGGTGAAATAGTCTGTCAGCAAGCTGGGGTACAGGATATTGTTATGAAAGTCCCACTGAAAAAAACAAGCAATGAACAGAATGTAATAAGCCCATAGCCCATCCAGGAATAATAGCAACCGCAATCCGATTGCGATCGCGATCGAGACCAGCAGCACCACCCTGAACAGCAGCGGCCGACTGTAGCGATCCACCACCTGAGAAAACAGGGCATAGGCTGGCATCGAGCACAAGCCAATGAAAATAAACACCAACGGTAGATGGTCAGCCCCAACATCGCTGACGAAGAGAGAATTCGCCACAGCGATACTCATTACACAGCAAATTGTTACGGTGACAGCTATCAGCAGCAGCTGAGCCAGACGCCCTAACTTCCAGGGAGGAATGAAGAGACCTAAACGTTTTTCGACGAGCTGAGTCATTTCTCGACCAGGCTATGAATGAAAGGTAGAGGGCAGAAGCGAATTGCTAATCGCTAATCGCTCTATAAGACTTGGGCTGGTGTTTCTGGGACATCCGTTTGAGCATTCGGCAGCGTTTCAGAACTGGAACGAGGAGCAATGGCAGGAACCTGGACGAATTGAGTCAGCCCTGCAGCAAGAACCATAAAAGCACCGCCCAAGACCACAGCAATGAGACGATCGTCATGAAGCAGGTGCTCCATAACCCAGCCAAATCCCAAAGAGATGGCAATTTCGGGTAAAACAATAAAAAAATTGAAAATCCCTTGATAAATTCCTCGACGCTGCGCTGGAATCGCTCCCGTCAACATGGCATAGGGCATGGAGAGAGCGCTTGACCAGGCAATGCCGAAGCCAACCATGGCAACAAGTAGCAGATATTGATTCTCAATTGCCAGCAGGGCAATCAAGCTAACACCACCACAGAGCAAACAAACACTATGGGTGAGTTTACGACTGGTTCGTTTTGCCAGATAAGGCAAGAGAAAAGAAAAGCCAATACACACCGCGCTGAAAACAGAGAAACACAATCCAGCCCATTCAATGCCATCGCTATACAGGGGAGAGGCTTGATCCATAGCGCCGAAAATATGTCGGGCGACTGCCGGAGGAAAATAGAGGAAAAAGCAAAAGATCCCCAGCCAGGTAAAGCCCTGTACCCAGGCTAATTGTTGCATGGTGGGGGGCATCTGTCGCAGGACAGACCAGGTTTCCTGGAGACTATTCATAATGCCACCCCTTTCCTCTTGCAATTGCTCAAACGCTTCAAGATCGTTTGGAGGATATTCTGGGGTGGTCAACACAGTCCACAAGATTGTGCCTAAGAATAAAGCGGCCCCACAATAAAAGGAAAGCTCTACAGTGGGTGGAATCTTGCGGAGAGCGTTGCCTGTATTTTCAACTGCAAAGACGTGGCTGAGCAACCACGGTAGGGCGGATGCTGACACCGAACCAATGCCAAACATCGCACTTTGCATGGCAAATCCCTGGGTGCGTTGTTCTTTGCGAAGTAGGTCTCCCACAAAAGCTCGAAAGGGCACCATGCTGATGTTAGCGCTGGTATCCAGAATCCAAAGCAACCCTGCGGCCATCCAGAGGGTTGAGCAGTAAGGCATCAAAATTAATGCCAGAGAGGCCAGAATAGCTCCGATCAAAAAATAGGGCCGACGCCGACCCAGCGGGCCCCAGGTACTATCGCTCAGATTGCCGATAATGGGTTGAACGACTAACCCTGTTAGAGGCGCAGCGAGCCAGAGAATTGGCAGTTGATGGGGATTGGCTCCCAGATGTTCAAAGATGGCACTCATATTGGCCATTTGCAGTCCCCAGCCAAATTGAATGCCCAGGAAGCCAAAGTTCATGTTCCAGAGTTGCCAGAAGCTTAACTTCGCTTTGGGAAGTTCTTTTACTGTGGGTTGTTCATTGTTCATTGTTCATTGTTCATCGTTCATTGTTCATGGCGGGTGGTGGGGTTAAGTTTTATTTTGGGGTTGAGGGTTATATCATTTTGGATTTTAGATTGCCGATTTTGGATTGAAGCAAGACTGACCGGGCAAGCGTTCCATTTGGGCCGTGATTCTGCCAATTTCATCAGTTGCATCCCCAAGTCGAATGGGTATTCGGTGGGTGGTTTGCGGATAGTGTTGCAGTTCAGTTCTATGTTTTCCGGTTAAAACGGCTAAAACTTCTCCGATTGCTTGCAGCAATTCCAAATTCGGCACAATTTTGCATTATTTCAGCGATCGATCGATTTGTTAAGGATGACAAATTTAGCAAATCGTTTGGAGGCAGGACCTGTCAGCGCAAGCCTGCTCGCAGAGTCCCCCTATCCTGAAAAAATTTGCGTTGTTTTTTTCCTATCGGAGAAGCGAGCTATGGGTAGCGTCTCTGATTAAGAATAGGCAGATCAGCTGCTCTACGGTCAATAATACCTGCAGGCATGGATGCGCTAGGGCTTCGCGTTGCTGGCGCGATCGCAGGGCTTGGCGATTTATTTAACCTGCAAATGGCGATTGCTTGTGCGAGCTTGATTACGATCCGACTCGGTTCGGGCGATCGTCTTTGAGCGCTCTTCTGCAGGTTGGAGTGTCCAGCGTTGTATTGCCAGGCTCTATTTAGAGAGAAGGAGAAATGATGCTTCTCTTGATCCCTCAATTTCCCAGAACTTAACAGAATTTATGGCACTGGACTGACATAGCTAATTTGGTGCACTAGAGTTAGGGTGTCGAAAAGGCTATAACCCTTACTCGATAGATCTCGGAAGCATTAAAGTGCCAATTACGAATTTACACAATTTCAGAAATGTCATACCAGTACTACAAGAATCAATTAAGGCTTGACAAACGACCAAAACCCACATGTAATTAACTTTTACTTCTGCCTTCTGCCCTCTGCTTTCTACCTTACGCCTCCTGCCCTCTGTCTCCTGCCTTACGCTTGGGCAAGTCAGGCACTAAAAAAGTGTTCGACGTTGCATTGAAAGCCTCGTAGTAAGGGAGAGGCGATCGCATCCCCCACTAGAAGTGTTGCAATGGCACAGAGTTGAGCGCCGTGTCGACGATAGACCTCAACCTGGCGCGAGCGCCAATTGACAATCCAATATTCCTGCACGCCATTAAGGGCATAGAGCTGCAGTTTAATTTCGCGATCGCGTTGCTCGTTTGCCTGCTCAGCAGACAAGACCTCCACCACCAACTGTGGTGCGCTCATCAAATGTCCGCAATCGTTGATACTAGCGGCCAATCGGGCTTTGCTCATCCAAACAACATCAGGAATAACCCGATCCGCCTCTGTAAAGATGAGACCGGGTGAGAAAATCGGCTGTCCTGCCCCGGTTTCGTCTGACCAGCTCAGCAACCGGGCGTAAATCCGTCCAGCAGCATTCTGGTGGCCGAAATGGGGAGCAGGCGTGACACACAATTCTCCGTCAATCATTTCGTAGCGTTTCCATTCGTCAGTTTTCTGTAGCGCCAGGTCAGCACTATGCCAGCAGCTGGAACTGATAGTAGCCTGAGACATAAGCAATTATTACTAGGTAAGAAAGAAAATTATCACAATCCTTGCATTGTATCGAAAGTTGGACAGGCGCGATCGCAACATCCGCGATCGCAACATAATTTAAAAGGGGTTCAGCCAGAAGCAAACGAAAATTCCCCTTAACTATTTTGCAGAAGGGTTATATAAATAACTTCATCTATCCGTTGCAGGGCTAGTGGCTGTCTGTTTTCAACCTTGCGATCGCACAGTTCCAACAGAACTGCAGTCGATCGAATGAGAAGAGTTAATCCAGGGTAGAGGCGATGACAATAACATTCTTATCCATAACCCTATCATTTTTGGTAGTCCTCCAGAGATCAGGATTTTTGAGCGTGCGAATCCCACCTGCACGCTCAAAAATTCTGACTGGTTTACCACGACCTCATTTTTATCTGTTCAATTGGTGAAGCCATTGCAACAATGCCTCTTCCAATTTGGGCGATAGGCCAACCGGCATAGAATCGGAGCGCAGGTGCAGATCGTGCTGGGGGAAGGGAATTTCGATTTCGTGCTGGCGCAAAAGTTCGTCGATGCGGAAATAGAGGTCGCTTTTGAGCAAAATTTGCCGATCGGGTTCTGTAATCCAGACCCGCAGTTCGAAGTCCAGAGAACTGTCGCCAAAGCCAATAAAAATAACGTCTGGCGACGGCACCTGTAGCACTTCTGGATGCTCTCTGGCCGCCTGCAGCAGTGCCGATTTGACCACAGCCAGTTCAGACCCATAGGCAACGCCGACAAACAAATGCAAACGAGAGACAGGATTATCGTGACTCCAGTTAATCACTTCGTTTTCCAACAGTTGCGAGTTCGGTACGATAACCGAAATTCGATCGAGGGTACGCAAAACAATACTGCGGGCCCCAATATGTTTGACCGTTCCCATCCGATCGCCCACTTCGATAAAGTCCCCCGCTTGAATGGAACGCTCGAACAACAAAACGAGACCGCTGCCGAAGTTCTTGGCGATGTCCTGAAAACCGAAGCCAATACCAACGCCCAGGGCACCGCCCAGAATGGTAAGGGAACTGAGATCGAGGCCCCAAACTTGCAACAAAACAATAGTGCCAAAGGCAATCAGGCTATATCTGGCGATCACCGCAACGACTTCCTGGGTGCCGCGAGCAATACCTAACCGATTTAAAAGTCGCGATCGCAGCAGTTCCATGGCCATGCCAGCCACGATCACCAGCCCCCAGAACATCGCCAGCAAAATCAAAAAATCGATAACGGAATAAGAGCGCTGCCCCAGGGACAACAAAGGGATTGTAAACGTCGCACCCAACCCGCTGGTAATCCGGTAGCTCCATTGCCGTGACAGCGGGAAAAGGTTCGCGACATAAAGCGTTGTCAGGAGCCACAATCCGACTCGAACCAACACCAGCGAGAGCTTGAGTAGAAGTTGCAGAGATTGTCCCACGTTCGGGGGAATTGTAGTCCGGTTGAGGAACTGCAGCTTGCTGCTTGAGACATAGCGCCACAGGCGTCCCAAGCTCCAATGAATTAGAATCGTTATCAGAACTGCGATCGCTGCCTGGATCCCCGCCCGCCAGAGATAATCCGAGCGGCGCTGTTGCCGCGCCCGCCAGACCAACCGCCGCAGCTGCACCGACCAGATCTCCGCCTGTTCCTCAGGCGTATTTCCTGCGCTCAAATCCTGCTCTGTTATCGTCATCAGATAACGTCCATTGGCTACGATTGCTGGTTGTTTGTTGCGTTCCTCCACCTTGAATCGAACCGGGACCTCAGATCGAACAGCAGTTTCGATCTGCGAGTTGATTAAATCCGCCCGTTCTTCGGCGGTGAATTGCCCGAATCCCCCCACCTGAAACACCACCTGACCATCAACAATCACAGGCGCTTGCGCTGGAGCTTCCGGACTTTGCGCCATCGCTGGAATGGCCAGCATCAAAAGTAGGGCTGCGATCGCGATTGCAACCCATTGCCAACATCGAGACAACCTGCCAGACACTTTTGGCATTATTCACACCCCAGAAACACCAATTGAACGATGGAGTCCCAGAAGATCGGCGATCGGTTCCACACCCTCAACACTCAGACCTTCGACACCAACACAGTTTTGCTGATAAAGCTCACTTTATGACTGATAAAGCTCACTTTATGACCGATAAAGCTCACTTTATGACTGATAAAGCTCACTTTATGATAGATGGAGTCATGATAGATAGAGTTCCAGCCATTGGCAAACTGCCCTCGCTTGCAAGTCCCACCCATTAGATCTGTCCGGAAATTGGAGTGGAAGCCCCTTTCAAAGGGGCTTCCACTCCAATTTCCGGATGAGTCTATTGAAACCAGAAGGACAGACCAACGGTTATCGCCATAAACTGCTATACCCTAGAAGACTCTCTGGCACTCGAAAACAGGCTATAAACAGACACAAATACCGTAACGGGGAGATTGTCTCCATTCCAGGCAAAACCTCGAACCAGAATGCCATCCGACCTGATGTCAATGCCATTCATGCCTACTCTGAAAGCATTTGCAGCCAATTGCCCAGGGCACCAGCAGAAAAAATGAGCCGCCAACTCAAAAAAGTCGGAAATTGCCCTGCAAAGACGTCTAAATAAATAGAACCAGAACAATACAGATCGCGACCCATCAGTCACAACCAATGTCCCAATCCATTTCTCTATCAGGAGGTCAATTGTGCCAAAACTCAATGGAATCGTTGAAAGCGCCCTCTCTGGAGCAGTCGGTTTCGATTGCGATACAAAGCTCTCAACCAATACTGCCCAGGCATTTTATGACAATGGCTTTCGGTTCTGTCTCCGGTATATTTCGTTGGGGGGCGAAGAACCCAGCGATCTGACTTATGAGGAAGCAGCGCAAATTTTAGCAGCCGGATTAGCTTTAATGCCCGTTCAGCATGTCCCCTCTGAAGAGTGGCGGCCCAACGCGTCGTCAGGCCAAACCTATGGTACAAACGCAGCAACCAATGCTGACCAGGTTGGATTTCCGGTGCGAGTCAACGTTTGGTGCGACCTGGAAGGGGTGGTTGACGGCACGCCTGCTGACGATATTATTGCCTATTGCAAAGCCTGGTACGATGCTGTCGCGGCGTGGGGCTATACCCCTGGTCTATATGTGGGTGCCCGCTGCGGTCTGGATGCCTGTCAGCTTTACGACCTGCCGTTCCAACACTATTGGAAGTCGGGCAGTACTGTCCCTCCAGTTGAATGCGGCGGCAAAGCGAGAGGCTACCAGATGATTCAGTCAATTTCCGATGTTTATATTTTAGACGGGGTCTCGTACGATCGAGACACGACGGAAACCGATCTTCAAGGCGGAACAGCGTTGTGGTTGATCCAGCAGAGGTAATAGTTTCGATATAGCAGCAGGCAGAGGGCATATATTTAGCGTTGCGCTTTTTACCCTGTCCCGATCTGTTTTTGTAGTGCTCTATTAGCGGCGGCTGGCAACGGATGTAGCAGATGGTGATTCAACAATTCCCAGAGAGTCCCCATCTGGTATATCCGTTGTCCTGCATTCTGCGTTTTCTTACCAGTCATCTCCAAAGCTACCTGCAGCTGTTGTGCGATCGCATCAATCTGCTCCGCAAACAGCAGTACGAATCAGGAGCGTACGCGGAGTCTAATGCAGCCGATCCAGGTACGCCTGAAACGCTGCCCCATCATCGCCCGGACCCATTCTTAAAAAAATACCGACAGAAATCATGATTTCGCTTGTGAGGTGTTAGGCTCAGGGCTAAGAGCTTACTCTTCTTCGGGTACAATATCCACCACAAGAGCACGCGCATTGTTTGAGCTTTCATTTTTCCACCAATGCACTACACCAGTCTTTTCAAAGGAAACTGCCCCTGCACTTCGTAATATTGGTTCATTTTGATCGTTACGATACTCCACCATGTCTCCCTCAATAATGTAAGCTAAACCTGGTCTGGCATCATGTTGATGAACTGCCACTTGACCGCCTGGTGCAATGATAATTTCACGCGCCCGTAAGGTATATCCTTCAAGCGCTTCAAATTCACTACTCAGCTCGATGGCACCTAGCATTATCAACGACTCAATGCCACTCGTTTCTGTTGGACCTTCCACATCAAGCTGCTGCGCATTGTCGCGTTCTTGCTGGGGCACAATGGTAGGTTCCTCAGCCGATTCGGACTGTTGCGCGATAGCCGATGTCAAGTCTGCTGTAGACACCACACTACAGGCAGACAGCATACCACTCGCTATCAGCCCTAATAAAGGAACGCTCGTCAAGAATCGCATATGTTTTTTTACTGAGTAGATCTGCAGACAGGATATTCTATCATACAGATACTTTTACTGTCTTAGCACTGCCTTAGTTGCAAAATTTCCCGCATTGTCAGCAGTGAGTCGAATCCGATGATTCAGTTCAGTCAAGAACGCTACTTGAGCCACCATTGAGGTTACCGGATTTTCCTTGTCTGCATATAGCACGTATTGCTTACGCTTGTTAAAGCAAGCCGATCGCCGCTTCCTACTCCAATACTGTTCGGTTAAGGATAGCGGATTCAATCACTTTACGAAAAATAGACTGGTAGGGAGCACGGCATTGCCGTGCCCCTACGCGAGAAATTAATTCTCGTTTCTAAACCGAACAGTATTGCAAGGGACTCCAATTCTCCATTTCAGTATAACCAAGAAAATATAATGCCCGAATAGTGCTGTTGTCCCCTTTTGCAGAGCCAATCAACAGATGTCTCAGCAATTCGCCACCGGAAGCACTGTCTTCTATCTGGCGCGGCGAACATGTCATCTGTGCTATTCAACCAGTGATGACCAGATGAAGCTGCTACTCCGTTCCAGGTTGGCAGTAACCAGGGCGCAGGCGTCCACTTGTTCGGCTTGGCCCAACCCCACTTGATATCAAGGACGAGGCGATCGCAACCGCTTGCGCTTTTGCGATCGCAACGAGCGCGGAAAGTACTTCTGTATAACGCGATTGCATTGAAATCGTCGTAATGTACCGGGTAAGTGCCGCCGTTGCACCTGCTGCTGAATCAAGTATCGGATTGCTTTGGCTTGTTGGTTTCGATCCGGGAATTGGCCGCATTTTGTCAACCAGTCTTGGGCTTTTGCGGCCTCTGCCGCATCGATTTTCTCCGCAGCTGACCGCACCGACTGCCTGACCTCAAAATAGTTCTCCAGAAACCTCAACCCCGCTGTTAAATCGGGACTGTCCTTTAATGCCAGTTCCAGATCGTCCCAGAACGCAGCCGCTCGATAGACTTGACTGGTTTCAATCAAGCCGTAGGCAATGCGGACAAAAAACGCATAGAGCGGCTTGAGGCTGTAGGGACGCGAGCCAATTTCGGTACTGCCATTTAACAGTACGACAAACCCAGCGCCAAAAGCAGCCGCTTGACTCAGGAGTTTCAGGCTCAGATCGGGTTGAGCAGACAGCGACGCCAGACTCCAAAACAAAACAGCTGGGAAGATCAATTGGACACTGGCCCACAGCCAGAAGCCTGCACTCTTGTGGGGTTCAAAGAAAGGCAACAGCTTGCAACGCTGATTCAGTTCTACCAGGGCATTGGCCAGGTTGAGCGCTCCTGGCATCAGCGCGATCGCAACCCAGGGCCACCACGCGATCCAGTTCATCGTAGCGCTGCCTTTGCGGGCTGTCTGATTCCCAGCAAGGGATGCAGGCGAAAGTGTCCTCTAGCGGTGAGGGTAAAGTAGGTGGTGGTGTCGTCGATGGCTTGGTCTGCGGAGGACGGCTTGAAGAAGGGCAGGATGCGCCGCCAGATGCTGCCAGCCACCGGGTCGATGTAGCGGGCTTGCCAGAGGGAGCGCAGGCGCGATCGCACCCGCTCCACCGACAAGTCCAACCCATAGGCCAGCCCTTCCACCGTCAGCGGTTGCCGCTCCAGGGCCTGCAGAATCTCCAGCGTCTGGGCATCCACCGGATGCGCCGCCCGCTCCAGCAAGTCCAGGAATCCTTTCAAATCCTCAGGCGCAGCCGCAAACTGACGACGGGAGCGGAGTTGTTTCACCAGCGCCAGTGCCCCCTGCCGGAAATCCGCCGTTGTCAGCAGCAGCACCGCCACCGCCTCCAGGCTCAGATCAAGGTTAGCCGCGCCAGCGTTTGCGACCCCATCAAACCAGTACTTGGTCTCCCGTTCGCGGGCGGGATACTGTTGCCGCAATTGCATGCGACTGGCCTGATACGCGGCCTGCAATTCTGGCTGCGTCTCCAGCACCGCCTGTAATTGTCCAATGGCGGCGCTGGGATCCTGGGGCAGCTGCGCGCCAATCTGCCGGATCTGCTGAGCCAGCTCCGTCTGCCCAGCCAGATCGTCACTGACCTGGGGCAATGCCAGCAAAACGGCTTCCAGAACAATCGCTTCCGAGGCTTTCATCATCCAATTCCGCCCGTGAGAGTAAACGCCGCCCAATAGTACGGATGAGCATAAGGTGCTGCAGTTGGCTTCATTCTATCAGCCTTCAGCAGTAACTTTGCCTCATCCTCCAACAGCGCCTTCACAGAGGCTTCCAGTCCTGGGCATTGAGCTTGCAGATCGCGCAACCACTGAGCCAGTTCTGCCCGCCGCACCGTGCGCAGCCATGCCTGGGCCCGCTGCAGGGCTAACCCTGGCTCCTCTCCCTGCAACAGCAACTGGTAAAATCGCAGCATTAACCAGGCATTGGAGACCTCCTCCACTGTCCACAGTGCGCTCAGCACCTGGGCTGCGCCCGCCAGCAAGAAACTGCTGACCAGACCGACGTACTCGCTGTCCAGGGTCTGGCGACCGGTCGCTGCCGTTTCGCAGGCGGCCAGCCCCACCAGTGCCAGCGGTGACCGGTTGAGGGCGGTAATCTCAGCGGCGGTGAGTTGGTCAGTCCCGGCCAGGGCCAGGGCGGAGCGCTGGGGATTGCGGGCGTCGTAGCGACTGTGGCCGGTGAAGTGAAAAACGCGTGGTTGGGATCGATTGGGATCGGACTCGGACGTGCCACACAAGGCTGCGGTGACGGCAGTGTGAGTGGCCTCCCGATCGGCGAGGCGCTGGGAGCGGGGCAGCAGCTGGCACAGCACTGCGGACTCAATTTCGGCAAAGGGCAGGGTGGCAGTCCCTTCGTGGGTGGGATTTTCGACGCTCACCAGGGACAGGGTTTCGGTTTGCCAGGAAAATGGGTGAGGATGGTGCTGCTTCAGAGTGAGGCCAACTTGGAAGCTGGGCAAGCAGGTGATGCTGACGGTTGCCCTCGTTTCCAGATCCTCGTTGCTGGGTTGAGAATCCAGGAGCCAGGAGTCAGGATTCTGAATCCGGTTCTCTTCTGACTCCTGACTCCTGACTTCTGACTGCCTCGCCTTCTCCCCCTTGAACAAAACCGGCAGCGGCAGGCGGTGCAGGTCGCGGTGGGGAATCAGAATCAAGCGGGAAATAGTTGCGTCTTCGCTGTTCCACAGATGCTGTTCGATGGCGGCGATATTCAGGATCTGGCGTAGCTGGGTCAGGTGCGACTCCATGCCCGTGCGCCAGGGATGGCTGGGCAGCTCAGTCGGGTCGGTTGTTTTGCCTTTGCCTTTGCTGCAATAATCCTGGTATTGCTGGTTCCAGTCTTTCAGCCAGGTTTCGAATTGCTGCAATCGCTGTCGCGCCCCTGCCGGGTCGATGAGGATCGGCTCTGGGGTGTCGGGTTTGAGGATGAAGGTTGTTAGGGTATCGGGGCTGAGGTGCCAGAAGACAGCAGCGCTGTTGGTCGGAAGGAGCGACAGCATCTCGTCGTAGCTGGGGCTGGTGACTTGTTCTTGCCAGGTGTCCAGGAGCCAGGTGAGGGCGCGGTTTTTGTGGCGTTCGGCAGTTTCCAGGGCAGCGATGGCTTGATCATCCTGTAGGAGCACATCGACCTCGATTTGACTGAAGCCGGAGAATTTTACTTCTAGTCGCCGTTTCTGTGCCGTTGAGATCTGGGCATTGAGCAGCTGTCGGAAAACTGCCAAACCCTGGACCCGCACTTCCTTAGCTAACTCAACGTTGCCCAGACCCAACTGTGCCCGGATCAGGTCTTGCAGTACCTGCAGATGAGCTTCTGGGAAGCCTGTTGCGGTTAGGGTCGTCAGGGCTGTTTCGTAGCTTGCGATCGCTTTGCGGTAGAAAGAAGCTGGCTTGGTTTGGAATTGTCCCTGGAAGTAATGTGCTCTGCCAATTGCTCTATGCAATTTTCCCCAACCTTCCGGCTGCTCATCTTGATGAACGTACTTGAGTCCTTCCTCATAGCTGGCAAGTGCTCCCTCCCAGCCCCGCTTGTCCAAAGCTGAATTGTGCATGTTGGGAGGAAGCGAGAGCAAAACAGAGGTTTTACATTGCAAGGACTGGCTTGCTGCACCACCTCGATTTATCCAGGTTCTCCAATTCTTTGCTTGAAGGGTTAAAGCGCGATCGCAATTCTCAAGAGCCTCCTCATAAGAGTGGCCTAAATCAAGCAGTGTTGCACCTCGATTATCCCAGACTTTGGGCAAATTGGGATTGAGTTCAAGAGCACAATCGAAACTTATAAGTGCCTCTTCATGGTAACCTAAGGTATTAAGCATATTGCCTCGGTTGTACCAGGCTAAGGGCAAATTGGGATCGAGTCCAAGGGCGTGCTCATAGCTTGCAAGTGCCTCTTCATAACGGCCCAAGCCATTCAGTGAATAGCCCCGTTCATACCAGAGTGAGGACAAATTGGAATTGAGTTCAAGAGCGCGATTGAAACTTGTCAGTGCCTCTTCATGATGGCCTAAATGATTCAGCATATTGCCTCGGTGGCCCCAGGCTTCGAGCCAATTGGGAGCGAGTTCAAGGGCATGCTCATAGCTTTTAAGTGCCTCTTCATAGTGGTCTAAATGATTCAGCGAATTGCCTCGGTTGTACCAGGCTAAGGGCAAATTGGGATTGAGTTCAAGAGCACGCTCATAGTTTGCAAGTGCCTCTTCATAGCGCCCTGAATTATATAGCGCTATACCTCGGGTGTTCCAGATGGATTCAGGTAAATCGGGATTGAGATCGAGAGCACGATCGTAGCTCGCAATTGCTTCCTCATAATGTCCCAGTTTATCCAGCAGATACCCCCGAGCGTGCCAGATTGAAGACGAATTAGGATCGAGATCGAGGGCGCGCTCGAAGTTAGCAATGGACTCTTCATAGCGCCCCGAATCATGCAATGCTACCCCCCGGATACACCAGACTTTGAACAACTTGCGATCGATTTCCAGGGCGCGATCGCAGCTCTCAAGCGCTCCTTGAAAATCTCCAGACGTATGTTGCTGCTCAGCCAGAGCTAACCAACTGTCAGCAGGCGCAAGCGGAACGGCAAAATCCAACTGAGGACTGATAGACTGATCGATGGATTCCTCTATTTTGGATGACGTCTCACCAGTCGTCGCCGTCAACGCTATCGCCCGCTGATTCGCCTCAATCGCCTCCCCATAGCGCCCCAACTGCTGCAGCGCCAGCCCCTGCTTCTCCCAGAACCGCACCTCCCCCGGTGCCAGCTCCAGCGCCCGCTCAAACGCCGCCAGCGCCCCCGCCCAATCCTGCTCCTGCAGCCGCGCCAGCCCCTGGTCATACAGCACCCCAGCCTCGTCCCGATTACCGCCATCGTCGCGGGCGACAACCGCGTCCGGCCCCGGCTCCACCGCTACCGACTCTGCCTCGACTGCCCCTTGCTCCGGCTCCGACTGGCCAAACGCCTGTAAAATTCGCTTCAGCATCGGTCGCGCTCCCTGCTCCATTCATTTCAGTATAAACGCTATCAAAATCCGTAGGTTGTCCCTATGATGAAAAAGGAAGTGCGGTGAGACAACCATCCCGTAAGCTTGAATAATCCAACCATCAAGCGAGGGAGATTCGTATGAAACCCACCACACAAACTAGATTATATACCGGTGAATCAGCTTATGCTGGCATTGATGTGCATAAACGGACCTATTCAGTTGTGGTTCGA